>Ga0208636_100449_pt1 | contig 10422 bp, 7 predicted proteins | sample LakWasM103_HOW12_2_FD_183921 | JGI IMG/M metagenome (GOLD analysis project Ga0208636, IMG submission 183921) | Freshwater sediment methanotrophic microbial communities from Lake Washington under simulated oxygen tension - Sediment Metagenome... | ecosystem: Environmental > Aquatic > Freshwater >... | reverse complement strand
GGTGATCGCACCACCGCCGCCGCCAGCGGCACCACCCAAGCCCGCCCCCAACCGTGGCGACCTGCGTGTGGCCTGTCCAACCCAGGTGCCACCGGAAATGCCGCGCAAGGCATTGCAGGATGGGTCCGAAGGTGTGGTCAAGGCGCAGGCTTTGGTCAAGGACGGTGTTGTGAAGGAAGTGACGATTCTGTCCGGACCGCGCATATTCCATGCGTCCGTAAAGGCCGCCATGTTGCAGTACAAGTGCACGGCCGATGCAACGGAGATTCTTGCCACGCAGGAGTTCGTGTTCAAGATCGAGTGAGGTAAGAAAGGGATTGCAAATCCAATGAGGGTTACGGGTTTATGGTTTGACCCGTTTTGATTGGGGCACTTCTGTGCCCCATTTTTTTTGCCATTCAAATTGCCGAACGCCAGCATTCGAAGAGTCAATTGCTTGACCGCTCCTGGCCCACAAGAGTTGCCAAACGCATGCGTCGATTTGTGTAGTTACAGCTCCAAGCCGCGTAGTCCCACGATGGTGTACTCGTAAGGGCCATTTATTGACATAGTGGAAATAGCGGGCCGCAGTTCCAAGTTCGAAAGCAGTCGTTGCGACTGATTGACGAAAATCATGCCCCGAAAGACGCCGTGATGCGGACAATTGACGGGCCAGATTCATTGATTGGTCAGCCAAAGCGGACTGGCGCACAGCGCCGTGGTGACAGCGGCCAATGTGCGAGACAAGCATCCATTGCCTGATCTGCTCACCGTAATGAGCAGCGCGTCTATGGTGACACGGCTTATGCCAGCCAGAAGGATTTGATTGCAAGCAAGGCACCCCAAGCCAAGGATTTCACCAACCAACGCACCCGCTACGCCGGAATGGTTAATGAAGCCGTGCGTACCAATAACCGCAACAAGTCGCGCATTCGCTCACGCGTGGAGCATGTATTTGGCGTGGTATAGCGCCTGTGGGGATTTGGCAAGGTGCGTTACCGCGGTTTGCAGAAGAACGCCACACGGGCGTTCACTGCATTGGCGCTGGCCAACATTTACCTCGGTCGCCAAGGGCTGATGGCACAGCTGCGTCCATGAAAGGGGAAGTGGGCCTATAAGGCCTACAAAATGGAGGGAAACTGGCCTCGATTTCGTTCAATGCCGGGGCGCGGGCCTTATGTCAACGCATTGGCACTACTTATTCATCGTAGCCTTAATGCAACAGAGCCTTGTCCGCTTCCTTGACGAGAAGTTCTCGGACGGCGGCAACACCTTATTCGCACTCAGCGCAAATTGATGAGAGTCTGCATGATCGTATCCTGGGTCTTAATAGTCTGCGCATTGGACTGGTAGTCTCGTTGTGCGGTCATCATCGCAACCAACTCTGCTGTCAAATCCACATTTGACGCTTCAAGTGAGCCTGATTTGGTCGTACCAAAATTACCTTGTCCCGGTGCGCCATGTATAGGCTGGCCAGAAGCAACAGATTCAATCCAATTGCCCTGCCCAACAGATTTGAGTCCTTGCACGTTGCGGAAGTCCGCAAGTGCAAGCTTTCCTGCGGTCTTTGTCTGTCCATTTGAATACCGATTGGAGATCACTCCCTGGTCGCTAATCGAAACGCCTGTCAATGTTCCTGCTGTGTATCCGTTTTGGGAAAGTTCCGACACAGCAAAGGATGTTCCATATTGTGTGGCGTTGCTAATGTCCAAAGTCGCGACGAATGTGCCAATGTTGGGATTCGGTGACGTCAGACTAATATTGAGCGGCGTGGTTGGGGTCAGCCTATTACCGGACGAGTCAAACGTCAAAGATCCAAGCTTGTTTCCGGGAGTCGGAACGCCGACCGGATCGCCGTCATATACATTCCATGCATCAGCAGCGGTCTTAACAAAATACATCTTGACCGCAACAGGAACACCTTGAGCGTCGTAGGCGTTCAAGGTCGTGCCATATGTGGTGTAGGGTGTTGGCGGTGTGGCTGTTGCCGCAATTGGCGCTCTGGCATCCAAATTGAACTGCGCTTTGATGGAGCTTGTGGCCTTCGCCGCAATTGGAGCGCCAGTAGGTATATTCAGAGCCGTAGGCGTTGTGCTATAAGTAGTGCCCGTTGCATCTGGAAGGAATCCCATGACATTTGCGCCGGAGTTCGTGATCAAGTTGCCCTTGGCATCCAGCTTGAATTGACCATCACGTGTGTATGCGGAACTACCGTCCTTCAGCGTTAATTCAAAGAACCCGCCGCCATTAATTGCGCAGTCAAGGTCATTGCCAGTAATGTTAATGGTCCCTTGTGAAAACTGCTGGGAAATGGTGGCAACTTCTACGCCACTGCCGCCGCTTGCACTACCGCCACTTGGCCCGATGGCCGAACTGACGATAGCAGAAAACTCAGCTCGTGATGACTTTGCACCAACGGTGTTTGCATTTGCAATGTTATTGCCAATCACGCCAAGATTCTTAGCGGATGCGTTCAGGCCTGCAAGCCCGGTCTGGAAGCTCATGGTGTTGCCCCTTCAGGTTGAATGCCGGTATTGGCTTGTTTGATCTAGAAGATTGTTCTGATGGCGTCGTAAGCAACGGGGGGACGACCCTTCAACTGAACGGTCATGGTGCGGCCATTGATCCCGGTAGAAGCTATCGTGTCCTGGGCAAACGCAGTCGATTCGACAGACTTCTTGCCATTGGTAGCAATAACTTTGAATGTGGGGCTAGCCTTCTCTTTGTAGGCAGATGCATCCCATTCGAATGTATGTTGGCCCGCAGATTTTGGGCCCATCTGAATGGTGTCAAGCAGGTTTCCGCCAGGACTCAAAATCTGAATGCTCACGCTGGACGCACTACCCTGCAAATCGATAGCACCTCGCGCCTTCCCAGCATCTAGGGATAGCGTATTGCTTTCAAGCAACACCCTGTGCCCTATGACCCCAGCGCCCTGCATCATCTGCATCGACGTAAACTGAGTGGTCATCGACTTAATTGTTTCGTTTAGCTGATTTATCCCGGTGACCGTGTTGATCTGTGCCATCTGGCTGGTCATCTGAGCGTTGTCCATGGGGTTCATTGGATCTTGGTTGTTGAGCTGAGCAACCAAGAGCTTTAGGAACCGATCCTGTTGAGCTTCGGCACTAGTCAGGCCAACAGACTTAAGCGTGGAATTGGAACTTCCACTTGCTACAGTATTGTTCGATACACTGGTTACCATTCTTGACTCCTATCGGTCCACTTATCCTGTTTCCAGGCTATAGGCACCAAAATCCCTGCGCAATTCAACACTTCCATACTGTTACTCCAGAGTTGAGAGATAAAGATTGACACATTGATTTCACGGGTCAATCGAATATTCGCTTTCACGCTGTCGGCTGCATTTGTTTTCGCAACATCAAACTAAAGCTGATTGTGGGTAGCAGAGACATTGAACTCAACCCTACCGAAGGGGGGGGTGAGTCGCCGTGGTATACGACTTACGTCTGTCTAGTCGTAGCCCCCTCTTTCAATGTGGATCATCCCCGCGGCAACTAAATAAAACCTATGCCCCATACCCAGGACTTCAAAGAGTAGACGTTGCGCAAGTGGATATTCCGGGCGACCCCCAAGGGCTTGTTGATCCCCTAGGCCGTCTGAGACAGGGGGCTTATACACTTGCGAAGTGACCTGACCGCGAAACAGATAGGCCCTGATTTGTGCCTGCAGGCCCCCAAAGAGTGCCACGGGCTCATTGGTCCGGTACTTCAAGAGTGGCGTCACGATAATGCCGCGCGGCGCTGAGCGACTGGCAATCCAGTCGTGACCACTTGCAGCGCGAGACGCGCCGCATGGATAATGCCCTGGCGGAGGCTGCGGCTCTGTTGTTGCTGCAAAGAAAGTTGCAAGGAATGTCGGCGGACGAGGTCGTTGCCCTGTTAATCCCCCAATTTTCTCAGCGCCTAAAAGTAGAACTGTTACGCAGTCATGGCCAGATACTGCTTTGGGGTGAAACCGCCCAGGGCCATATTCGGGCGGTTGTGATTGTAGGATCACATCCATTGCGTGGCGAAGTGCTGACCCTCGTCAATACTGGGATAACCTTTCCTAGCGGACTCTCCTGTTGAACCTTTCGACATAGGCGTTTTGCTGCGGCTTGCTTGGCTGAATATATTCAAACCGGATGCCCCACTCTTTGGCCCAGTTCTGGACGGTTCCGCCTATGTTTTCCGGCGCGTTGTCAAACCGAATCACCGGCGGGTTGCCGCGCCAGGAGATGATCTGCTTGAATGCCCGGATGGCGCGTTCTGACGGCAACGAGAAATCTACCGTGATGCCAAGCGTCTCGCGATTGAAATCAGCGATGACAGTGAATAGCCGCAGCTTTCAGCCGTCTTCATGATGCGGACAATCAAGGCGCCAGTGCTGCCACAAGTGCGGAACGCATGTCCTGCGCAAGAGTCTTGGTTCCCTTGAGGACGAAAGAGCCTCCGTTATGCCAATGCGTTCGCAGGCGAGCAATTGGTTTGCCGGATCGGGGATCTCGAGCCTGCAACCCAAGTACGACCTCAGTCCCACCGCCGAATGCCGCCACGGGGCCAAGGATTTGAATAACCGGGCCAAGTTCATGGACGGTGATCACGAGAACTCGGTCTGGCATCTTACCCTCGGCAGCGGCGAAAGCGCGTACCTGCTCGTCGGTTGGAATTTCGGCAACGCGACCACCTTCAAGCCTGAGAATGGTCACTGCTTCAAAGCAACGCGCGTGCGCGGCGAAATCTTCAATTCCCCGAAGTGCCGCCTCCTCCCTTAGCGGAACGTCCTTCTGATTGGGCCTCCAAACAGGCCCCCAGAGCACAAGCGACGAAAGGCTCTCGCCTTTCGATTGGCATAGCGATTGAGCAGGGGCATCGCCTGCTGTCTCGAATTTAGTGCTTGCGCAGCCTACAAGCGAGGTTGCGATACAAAGGGCTGTTGCAACGGCAGTAGGTTTCATAGAGTTGTCATTGTTGAGATGGCCATGGAGGCATTGGCCACCACGATCTTTTGCTGACTGGCGATGCTGAAGGTACCAACTTCCTGTCCTATCGCCATCGATATCTTCTGTTCGGCGTTGGTGCCGGCATCTGCCGACGGTGCGGAGCTGCTGTTGCCAGTCGCACAACCTGCAATCAAGGCAGCAAGTGCCAATATCAGGGAGGTTGAACTCACTCGCTTTACGTATTGAATATTCATAAAGATTCTGGGTTGGGAAATTGGCGTTGAGCCTTAACAGATCTGCCCCGAGGTTGGCACTCGACCTGAATCCGCCTCTGATTCGAAATTTGTGGAATGGTATGCAGGCCGCCTGTCTTTGAAAACAGAACAAATTGCATGACGCGTATGCATTTTTCGCGTGAGAGCGACATACCGCCGCACGCTGACCCGCTCGCAGGCTTCACGCAAACAAACAGTTGGCAACAACAGGCAACTGCACTTCACCCTGGAATCGTCCCAGCGCCTCCCAAAGTCTGAGACTGCATGCATCGCAAAAATGCATATGGGGGCTGCAGTCTTTTGGGTTTTGTTTAGTCAAGTGCATGACTATCATGGTCCCAAGTTCAAGAGGTTCACTCTGAAGTCACTTCACGTTGATGCGCAATGCGAGTACGAAGTCAGAGAGTAATGCCGTGAAAGCAGTCAGTCACGCTTTGGTTGTTACCAAGTGGGCTAGGTCTAGTTTTTTCCCACAAGGATTTTCAATGAATGCAAATTTTCTTGCCAGTTTTTCCAAAACCACTGAAACAAACGCGCTTCTAGCGGACGTCAAATCCGCTTCGTATGCAATGCGAAACCACAGAGTGCTTAGCCAAATCAACTCTGTTGAAGCGCTGCAAGAATTCATGCAATGGCATGTGTTTGCAGTTTGGGACTTCATGTCGCTGGTTGAGCGTTTGCAGCTGGACTTTATATCGGTCACGCATCCATGGACGCCCCCGCGCAGCAGTTCAACAGCGCGCCTGATCTACGACATCGTTCTCGGTGAAGAAGCAGATATTGCTCCCAACGGAAAGAGTCTCAGCCATTTCGAGCTCTATCTTTTGGCCATGGAAGAGGTTGGCGCAAACACAAACGCCATTCGTGCCGTCGTTGACCTGGTGGCAGCCAACCTGACTGTTGAAGAAGCTTTGAGAATTACGGGCATCGCTGAACCAATCAAGCGATTTGTATCGTCAACTATGAATGTCGCCATAGAGGGCCGCCCTGAAGAAGTTCTTGGCAGTTTTGTGTTTGGACGAGAAGACGCAATCCCAGAAATGTTTAGTGCCCTATTGAGTGCCTGGGACATTGATGAGGCGACGGCACCAACCCTGTTCTCCTATCTCAAACGCCATATCGCGCTTGATGCGGATGAACACGGTCCGGCTGCAATGCAAATGATTGCGGACTACGTAGGTAACGATGAAGGCCGCCTACACCTGCTGCTTAGCGCTGCTATGAACGCGATCGACCAGCGTGTCAGGCTATGGGATGCACTTGCGCAGCACTTTGAAAGCGCCGGCATCTCAAAAGTGGACGCAGCCATTTCTGAAACGGTAGCTTTTTGAGGTGATGTCATGAAGATTCATTCGATCTGAATCGACCCGGGGCGATTCATTTGCTGTGCAGGACATGCGTCCAAGTTAACGCTAACGATCGCCTGTGCTCGGCATTCAGGAAGTCCGGGTCATCATGCACCACCGAGATTGCACTCGGATGCCGCAACACTAAAGTGATTCTGGGGCCACACCCATCAGGCCACCGAAAAAACTTAGTGCAACGTTGGGACTGGCTGGTCGCGAAGAGCGATCCTATTCACTCTTGGCCCAACTGGCACAAAACGTTGCACTTCGTACTTGAATCCGAGAGTTGCTTAGAACTGGTGTCGGAGATTGACCCTGAAGTAGCGACCAATTGCGCCTGAGTAGTCAAGTGGATTATAGCCGATAGCGCCGTAAGTCAAGAAATCAGTTGGTGGTTCTGCATTCAACAAGTTTGCAATGGAACCAGAGATCTCGGTGTTCTTACCAATTTTGAACGCACCCGACAGGTCGACTGTTGTGAAAGCGTCGACCTTACATCCAGAAGGATAATCCGTGCCCTTTGCCGTTGTCTGAGCGCATTCGGTATCCGACTGCTCCAGCTTGTTGACAATGGAGCCGCGGTAGTTGATGTTTGCACCTAGCCGCCAATCATTCATGTCCCACGTTAGGGCAAGGCTGACTCGATCCTTGGGAGATCCCATACAGTTAGAGATATTGCAATCACCATGGGTCCCCGCGTAATCGTGCACAACGCCAGCGGACGTAATCACACGCTGAGTCAGCAGACGTGTCCAAGTTAAGCCCGAGTTCAACTTTCCGTTGCCTGCACCCAAGTCCCAACGACTTTTCACCTCGATATCCAGGCCATCCGTGAGACTTTCATCTGAGTTCTTGAATACAACAGAGCCACTCAGGATGGCTCCTGGATCGTTGGGTGTAAGTTTGGTAGCCGGATCCCGAACCACACGGCCAGCATTCACCGCGTCTTGTGGATCTTCGATAACAGGCAATCCTGTGCGACGGATTCTCCACAGGTCAGCCGTCAAACTGGTCTTGGTGGTGACGTCCCAAACAATGCCCAATGTACTGCTCTTCGATCTCTCGGGTTGCAAGGCGGGGTTTCCCGATTGCACGAAGGTTGGAGCAACGTTTTTGCAGTTTGCATCAATGGTCGCCTGCGGCAAACCTGCCAATCCAGCACAACGGGCGTTGTCATCGACATTGGCCCCACCAAAAGCTGCCAGGGCGGTAGGACTGTTCTCGGTAGAGGACGGAGCGCGGAAACCTTCTGAATAGGTTCCCCGAACAGCAAAGCTGCTTGCGGGTTTCCACTTGGCACCAATCTTGGGCGTTGTAGAGTTGCCTGCGTCCGAGTAGCGATCAAAGCGCAGAGCAGCGTTCAACTCGAGTTCCTTTGTGACAGGCAGCAGCAGTTCACTGTATACGGCCGAGATATCACGTTTGCCGCCGTAAGCAGTGAGAGAAAGGCCAATATAGTCCCCCAACCCGCTATACAGAGGAAGGTTGTTTTCTTCTCTGCGCAATTCTCCACCGAAAGCCAAGCCAATTGGGCCGCCAGGCAATTGCCCCACTTCGCGCGAAAGTTTCATATCAACTGCGGTGCTGCGCGAGTAACCTTCACGGGACTTGTTTGCCAGCAAAGCGTCGTACATTGCAGCGGAGTTCAGCCTAGCGTTTTCACCGATACGCCAGATCGTGCCCGCAGGCAAGGCAGCGTACTTGGGGCTCCAGACGGTTGCGGCTGCAACGTTTGCAGCAGTGGGGTTCAACAGCGCATTCTTCACGCGCCAGTCGATAACCTTCAATGCAGTATCGGTTTGCTTGGCTTCTGAATAGGAAATAGCGGTATCAAAATCCCAGGAAGCCACGACACCCTTCAAGCCTGCGACCAATCGCGTGGTGGTGGCTTGTGAGTCGGTCCCAGAAATTCCTGTGTCAAAGAGAGGCAAGTATGAGAGCCTCGCAGCGGTGCCGAAGTAGGGGTTGTCAGGATGGACCGCTCCCAAAACTGTTACAGCCGTTTGGGACACCGCCACTCCAGCCGGAGTGAAGTAAGCAGCAGACGGAGCGGTCGAAAGCCCGTCAACGTGCGAACTGGTCTTGTAATATCCGACTTCGACGAAAGCCTCCACATCACCGCTGAGTTGCTTCGCAAAGCGGCCAAAGAAACTGGAAGTATTCTGCTCAGGCTGGATTTGATTGACCATTTGGCGCTGATCCACAATGCAAGCACCTGCTGGGTTGTTTTGGGGCAGGTTGGTCGTGGCATTGCAATGCGCTTGGGCGTCAGCGAACGTCCTGGTGAAGCCTACTCCATTGGGGTTGGACCTGCTGTAGTAATCCAATGTAGTGGGGTTGCGGACGTTACCAATTGTTGATGGAAGTGCACTGTTGTTGACCAGGGTACCATTAGCCTGCACCGGAATCCAACCGTTTCCTCCCAAACGACCAATATTCTGGCTGGCTGAAGAGTTAGGATCAAAGCCCCATCGCGGTTGACCAATCGCAGACACTCCGACGGAGCCAACGCCTTGGCGGTCACGGTAATAGATGGGGTTCTTTTTGCCCGCCTCAATGTTGAGCAACACGTTGTAGCCATCAGCGGCCATATCACCAAATCCGTGAGTAATCGCGACACGGGGTTCGTTCCCGTCGCGTTTTCCAGATACGCCGAAGCTAGCCTTGACCACCGTACCTACATAATCCTTCTTCAAGATGATGTTGACAACACCAGCCACAGCGTCAGAACCATATATGGAAGACGCGCCGTCCTTCAATACTTCCACGCGTTCCACTGCTTCCAAAGGGATCTGATTCAAGTCCGTGTAGCTACGTTGCGCATCGTCTGCCAGCACGGCAGCGGTTACCCGACGTCCATTGATCAGTACCAACGTCGCGTTGGCACCCAAGCCACGCAGTGAGATGCCGGCGGAAGTGCCGCCGGAGAAACCGCGCCCATAAGTGAAGGGAACTGACCCTTGGGAATCGGCAGTCAGCGTCTGAAGGTACTCAGCGACAGTGCCTTTACCCGATTGAAGAATGTCTTCCTTTGAAACTACCTGAACCGGTGAGGAGGTCTCAGCGTCAGCCCGGCGGATGCTGGATCCCGTGACTTCCACGCGCTGCAACGTTTTAACCTCCTCTGCCACTGCGATGGCCGGTGCAATGGCCAGGCTTCCAAACGCTAGCACAAGGCCCGAGCGTAACTTGCTATGTCTAAACATCAGATCTCCAATAGAAGTTTCGGGAGTCTCATTCCTCCCTGTCATTGGTTTGGTAGTCGGCGGGTCTTTGGCACGCATATATCGGCAGCCAAGATCTGTTGCCGTGCAGTCACTCTAAGTTGTCCATGCTTAGCATTAACTTAGCGTACCAAGCTGCCGTTGTTCAAACGCTACGAGCCGTCGTGCACCGTCCAAAGCAAATCCTAAGTTCGAAGGCCATAGACTATTTATGTGACAACGGTTCAATCAGTAAGTAGGGCGCGCGCCCGCTAAGCAGTTAAATTCAACACGGAAACCAGGCAGTGACCAATCGCAATCCGTTCCTATCGTTGCCCGTGGCTCTGGTCGTGCTGCGGGTTGGCACAGCGGTGCTCTTTATGGCCCATGCAGTCACGCGCATCGCCTATGGCACGCTCCCCAGCTTCGCGGAGTACATGGCCAACGTCGGCTTTCCCCAAAGTCTGGCGGTGGTGTGGTTGATCACCGCGGTGGAGTTGGTGGCAGGTACTATGATGATCGTAGGCTACTACGTCCGCTACTCCGCCATCTGCCTGTTTGCCATCGCTCTGGGCGGCATCGTGTTGATTCATCGTCATCATGGCTGGTTTGTCGGCGAGCACGGTACCGGTGGCAGTGAATATAGTGTTTGCCTGATGTTGGCCCTGCTCGTG
>Ga0208636_100440_pt1 | contig 10617 bp, 10 predicted proteins | sample LakWasM103_HOW12_2_FD_183921 | JGI IMG/M metagenome (GOLD analysis project Ga0208636, IMG submission 183921) | Freshwater sediment methanotrophic microbial communities from Lake Washington under simulated oxygen tension - Sediment Metagenome... | ecosystem: Environmental > Aquatic > Freshwater >... | reverse complement strand
GAAAATGTATTTTGTCATGTAGGATTTTTAGTTCATAGGATGGGTGAGGTACGAAGCCCATCAATCGCGAACGACGGGCCTCTTTGGTCAACCCATCCTAATAGCTCTGATGAAGTTAGGTAAAACCACCACATTTTAATCGACAATGTGCTTTTCGTCATTGTCTTTTGGGTTTAATTCTTAACTTTGCAGGGACAAGCTGATGCAATCTTGTGTTTTTTCACTATAAAATGCAGCACTGATCCAAAGGTCACCGACGGCGGCCAGCGTATCATTCAGGTAAACAAAAGGCATCACATCCCTTTCCCAGGGAGGAATACCTGCTTCCTGAAACAGGTTTTTCAGCGAATGATGGCCTTCACGCCCCGGCAAGCGGATTTTTTCACCGCCCCGGCGAAATCTCACCTCAACAGTGGCAACCTGCCAGTGCTCACGGGATATTCCCTTTGAAGACGGCACGCAAGACAATGTCCGATCATCGGTGATTTTTATCGACGCTTGCCCGGCGGGCCAAACACGGTCTTGCGGTTCCGTTCCGGACAGATTGGTCAGGCAATACAGCTTATCCCGATAACGGCGAATGCTGTAGCCCTGCCCCGACAATACCGGATCGCGATGCCCCGCGGCCGCAACCACCTCGTTTAAAATCCGTTCGACCTTAGCCTGCGCGGGCATTTTTAGCCCCCTATGCCGAAACCAATGCCTGACGATAAGTTGTTGTGGATGGCTGTGATGCTCCGACAGCCGACTGATACTTAAGGTCTTATCTACCGGATTAAAAACCGCGCCAAATAGCTCATCTGCGACTTCATCGACCAGCACCTGCGCATCCGCACAATGTTTTGCCGAGCGGGCCACTGTTTTATCGATTGCCGACCAGCGCTGCTTTAGTTGCGGCACAACCGCATTGCGCAGGAAATTGCGGTCATAATCATTGCTCTGATTACTGGGATCTTCAACCCAGCTTAATTGATGCGCATGGGCGTAATCGCTAATCGCCTGTTTGGGCGTATTCAACAAAGGCCTGAGCACCACGCCCGCCCCGAAAGCCATTCGTTCCGGCATTCCGGAAAGTCCGCGCAAGCCGCTGCCACGAAACAGTTGCAGCAGCACCGTTTCCAGCTGATCTTCCCGATGCTGGGCAAGCAGCAACGCATCATCGGCTTTAATTAACGATTTTAAAGCCGCGTACCGGGCGTTTCTGGCGGCTTCTTCAGGGCTTTCGCCCGGCGCCGCATTGGCATTAACCCGTAGCGTTAAGAATTCAACACCCAGGTCTTTAGCCGTTTTTTCGCAGTGCTCAGCCCAGGATTCGGCTTCCGCCTGCAAGCCGTGATGTACGTAAACTGCGGTGAGCCTGTCTTTGAGTTGAGGTATAGACGCGCAACAATGCAGTAAAACATGGGAATCCACGCCGCCGCTGTAGGCGATATAAAATCTTTGCCGCTCGCCCCCAAGATCAAGTTGCTTGAAAATGCTGCCGCAAAAATCCTCGTAGAGACTCGAATCTTTAACCTTTCGCCTTTCGCCTTGCACCTTTCGCCTACGTTCTACTTCCCGCCTTCCTCGGTAAAAACACCAAAATCCATAATCCGTTGGTAGCGTTTTTCCATTAAAGTATCGACAGGTTGCCGCATCAATTCGTTCATGTGCCGAACCAGCGCGTCCTTTAAGTTCATGGCAATAACTTTAAAATTCCTATGTCCGCCGCCTAAAGGTTCTCTGACCACTTCATCCAGAAATCCCTGCTCGCGAATACGATCCGAAGTAATACCCATCGCCTCGGCCGCCAATTGCGATTTATCCGCGCTTTTCCACAGAATGGATGCGCAGCCTTCCGGTGAAATAACCGAATAGGTGCTGTATTCCAGCATGATCAAACGGTCGCCGACGCCGATAGCCAGCGCGCCGCCGGAACCGCCTTCGCCGATAATGGTGCAGATGATCGGTGTTTTCAGCTTGGCCATTTCAAACAGGTTTCTGGCGATCGCTTCGCTTTGGCCGCGTTCTTCCGCGCCGATGCCCGGATAAGCTCCCGGCGTGTCGATCAGGCAAATAACCGGCATTTTGAATCGCTCCGCCATTTTCATCATGCGCAATGCCTTGCGGTAACCTTCCGGGCGCGGCATGCCGAAATTGCGATAAATTTTTTCCTTGGTGTCTCGTCCCTTTTGATGACCGATCACCATAACCGGCTGTCCCTCAAGGCGCGCCAAGCCGCAAATAATCGCCGGATCATCGGCATAAGCCCGGTCACCGTGCAGTTCATGGAAATCGGTAAAAATATGTTCCACATAATCCAGCGTATACGGACGACCCGGATGGCGGGATAACTGGGAAATCTGCCAATCGGAAAGATCGGTAAAAATCGACTCGGTCAGCGCCTGGCTTCGTTCTTCCAGCTGTTTAAGCGCATCGGAAATATTAATGTTATTGTCAAACTGCACATTGCGGAGTTCTTCAATTTTCGCTTCTAGTTCAGCGATGGGTTGTTCGAAATCGAGAAATTTTAGGTCCATGTAGACTTGATCTGAAAAGTTGTTGCAGTAATGTGTGATTTTATAGAAATTCAACAATTTTTTCTAAATAAATTACGGACTGCAATTGAGCTAAAAACCGCAGCTTATCCGCAAAAGACATGAAATACACGAAAGACACGAAAGACACCAAACAAATCAGCATGTTGTGCGTAACTGACTATTCCCCCACTCCCTTTTCATGCCCGATGCGTTCACTGCTATTAAGCACGATTAAGATGAACTGAGTACAATTGTACCCAACCGCCCCCACTAACAAACAGGATAAAAAATGACTGAAAACCTACCAACAACAAACAAAGTTACCTACTGGCAACCGTCGGCAGGCGAAACAATCGCAGGCGTAATTCAAGGCAGCGGCATGTTTAAAAATTCACTTTATGACGAACAGAAAACCATGCTTTTACAGGATGATAACGGCTCGGTTGTGAGTGTTGCTCTAAATCGTTACTTGATACACAGCTTGAAACAAAATAACGCCGCGCTGGGGGATTTAGTAACAGTGACTTTTCACGGCAAAGAGCAGAAAAACAACGGGCGTTCTTTCAATCGGTACACGTTGCTGGTTGATAAGATTACTTGATCAATATAAAAAGGCGATAACCTAACCCGTAAGCAATGAATCTTTTACACCCTCTCGGGTTACGCTAGCCCGACATGGCTTCATCTTGAACATCCACAAAAAAATGACCCTCAGTTCCCCTGCTTTTAGCATTTGATTTAGAATACGGTTAAGAGTATGGTTAATCACACTCTTAATGTTTTATGGGGAAATATCATGACTGGAATCAGTGCAAACGAACTGAAAACAAAAGGCGTTTTAGCCATCCAAACCGCGTTGGAACAACAAACCGAAGCGGTCATTTCCGTACGCGGCAAAGACCGTTTTGTGGTGATGAACCTTACCCACTATCAGTATTTGCGCGAGTGCGAATTGACCGCCGCTTTGGTCGAATCCAACGAAGACATGGCGGCAGGACGCTATGTTAAAGAATCGGCAGAAGAACATCTAGCTCGGCTGGAACGGATGGAATGAACTACACCCTGGTTTTTACCGAACAATATAATCGCCGTGCTTTACACTATATCAAGCGTCATCCTGAGCTTAAAAGACCGTATCTAAAAACGCTACAATTGTTGGAAACCAATCCGTTCCATCCCTCTTTACGCTTACATGCTTTGCACGGAAAGCTGCAAAATCTACATTCGGTTTCTATTAATTTGTCTTACCGCATTACCCTGGAATTTCAAATCAGCGAGACGGAAATTATCCTGATTAATATCGGCGATCATGAAGCGGTTTATTAACAGACACGCTATAGTGAAACCTGTGCGCAAAACTGGAAGAGAGGCAATGCCATTAAAAACAATACTTCCCCTGTTATGAACGCTCTTGCCGCTGTAGGGCGTACCGTGCGCGCCTTTCCCGATATTTGAAATTATTGCTATCCCTTCTGGAAATCTATGAGCCGGATTTAACGTCATCCCGCCGTTTGCCAAGCTGTGGATTTTCTGCAAGCCACGTAAATCGGCCTATCATTAAGCGGATGTATCTATCTGCCTACTCCCAACCCTATTCATGAAATGAATATAACCAGATTTGTCCCAGATCATTTTCAGCCAGCTGCCTGATGCGGTAGCTTGGCGTCATTTGAAGTGTTTTTCATGCATTGCCGCAATAAAAAAATCACCGTCAAAATTTTCTACCACCGGACTGTCTTCTCCGGCTTGAAGCTTTAGCCTCAATGCTTGAAGCTTAACTTCATCCTCTTCGAGCTTTCGAAGACCCGCACGGATAAATTCACTAACAGACTGGAATCTTCCTTCCTTTATTTTTTCAATCACAAATTTGTCAAAGTGCTCACCCAAGGTGACGGATGTATTTCTGGGCATGATGTTGACCTCTCAAAATATATATTAAATTTAATACTCAATATTTGGGAAGTCAAAATTTAAGCTTGGTTGGACAGGATCTTTGCGTTGCCCGACTTGGCTTAAATAAAAGCTTGACCATGCACAATGAAAGACCTGACACTTGACTTGCGTTAAATTACTTTCTCATAAAAAGATTTCAAATTATTATCCCTCGGATAAATAAGAATACCCTTTTTCAAAAGAGATATAGCCTCTTCACGTTGCCCCGCGGCTATCATTAAGTCGGCACATAATTGATACAACGATACAAGGTTACCTATTTTAGAGCTATCAATTGCCTTGTAAAGAAGTTGAATAGCATCCTGTTTTTGCCCCAAACTCGCCATCAACTTTGCACAGATTTGATAAAGAATGACTTGGCCTGTCATACCGGGCAAATGAATACCCTTTTCAATCAATTCAATTCCTTCTGACGTGCGGTCGGCCTTTTTCAACAGCTTTGCGCAAGCTTGAAACAGTACTACCTTATTTGTTAACGCTGGTGCGTTAATTCCTTTTTTCAGCATCTCGATAGCATCATCAAGGCGGTCAGCTTTCTCCAATAGCTCCGAGCAAGTTAGGTAAAGGTACGCGTGGTTATGTGCGTTCTTGTCTGCGATTCCCTTCTCAAGTATCCCAATGGCATCATCCAAACGACCTTGTCTTTTAATTAACTCGGCGCACATTTTATAAAGCTGATCTTTATCCTTCATATTGGATATCAGCAGCCCTTGCTTCAACACACCGATAGCATCATCAATATTTCTGGCATGAAATAGTTGCTTGGCACAGACGAGATAGGTAGAGGGTTCCAGCGACATAATGGGGTGTGACATGACTCCCTTTAGAAATTTGACACCGCCATCCGTATTACCTGACTCTTCCATGATCGTGGCAAACTTATGGTAAAGCGTAACGGGATCTTTAATTGATTTCGATGATATGCCATTTTCCAAAAGCGTAGTTGCTTTTTCTACGCAATTATTTTTCACCAATAACTCGGCACATAAACAGTAAAGATCCTTTTTCTCTAATACTTTCGTGTCAGAAATTCCATCTTTAAGCAAACGAATTGCACCCTCATCTTTTTTATCAATCACCATCAGCTCAGCCAGCAACAGGTAAAGGTGGTGAAGTGAAGTCATACCAGAAACAGTGAGACCCTTTTTGAGTAACGCAGCCGCCTCGCCTGAGCGGTTCATTTTTGCCATTAACTTTGCGCATTGAATGTAAACTTTCCAAAGTTCTGGCGTATTGGGCGTGTCGATGCATTTTCTTAGTATTCTAATGGCATCATCGAATCTGCCTGTTTGTTCCATGTAACTTGAGCATAGGCTAATAAGAGATGAAAGACATTTAACGCCTGGCGTAGAGATGCCTTTTTCAAGCATATTGATTGCAGCGTCCAACCTGTTATCTTTGCCCAGAAGATTGGCGCACAGGTGATAAACCGCAAAGGCATTGCTTCCGCTGCCGAGATATTTGAGTGCCTCGTTCTGTGCATTGAGCATGGCATCTATCCCATTTAGAGAATATTCAAGCTCAATGAGCAGCAGCCAGACGGCATAGTAAACATGTGGCCCGACGGCACGTCGCACATGGAACATCGCCCTTTGGTAATCATCGCCTGTATTGCGGTGCTTCAAGCATAAAGCCAAATGGTATTCCAAGCCCTTTGGCCTTCTGTCTTCCGGCAACGCCGAAATCAAAGCTATACGCTCTTCCAATGTTTCAACATTGGTGGGAACTTGTGAATAAGTGGTCTTTGGAATTTGTGACAAAGCGAATTGTGCGAGCTTGTCACTGGCAAGATAAAGTTCGCTAATGCGTCCGGCCTCAAAAAGGTGATGCCTCAATTCTGCATAAGAGGCAATACATTTCTCTGCACCCTTCACTTGAACGGCTTTGAAATGTCTGAAATGGTAGTTTGCCGCAAGATTTTGAGCCTTCTTCCACTCCTCCCCCTCGTCGCGTAGCCGCGTAACGCTGATCTCCCGCGCTAACGGATGTATAGTGTCACCGCTTGGGGTGTCCATCAGTAAAAATCTGTAAATGAGCTGTTTCCTCATAACTTCCGCAGAAACGCCGACACTTGGAAATTCAGAGAATGCTTCTTTTTTGAATGGCCGACGATGCACTGCAATCCACCGCATGAATTTCAGCAGATCACCCTCCATGCGGGAAAGAGTCCGTTCGATCAACCCACGCTCAAAATCCTCAACTAGGTCATGATTTATTATCTCAACATCCCCAGTATTAAAGAGATCGGGTGCTAGCGAAAGCAATTCCTCAAGGGAATCACACACCAGGCCTTCAACTAATGTTGCCAATGCCCGTGGATTGCCACCTAAGCGGTGGCATATTTCCTCCAATCTTTCGGTGGGAACTTTTGATGTTAAATCCTTTAACTGAAGCAGTTCTGTAAGGAAGGCCGAAGCTTCTGAATCAGTTAGACGTTTAAGTTCTTTAGTGACACAGTTCTCGCACCACAGTACCTTTTTGACGGCACGATTACTGATGAGCAACAACCTGCCCACAGGGCGACTGGAATTATTGAGTTTTTCTATCAGATGCTGCCAGCCTTCTGGTGGAAGGGTGTTTTTATCGGAAAATAGGCGCTGAAACTCGTCAATGATGATCAGTATCCGTTCCCGTTGTAGCACTTTAAGCAAAGCATTGAAAAGGTCGCCTTCAACTCCCTTTTCAAACTCATCCATCAAATCAGTTATACCTTCGCTAGCCAGTGGTTCTGCAAGGTCTCTTAAAACATCCAGCGAAGGGTTTTGTGCATCTGGCGGCGGCTCAATCTGAATAATTTTATGGTGTGCGTTGGACGCAACTGCCGTGGCCAACTGAGTTTTTCCACATCCTGGAAATCCTTGCAATATGGCAACTGGTGGCCCTTTTGGTAGCCAGTTTGTTACAAAATAATGCAGCAATTCACCACGCTGCTTTCCGTGAAATTTGCTATTCGGTGGCGTTTCTTTATTTAATTCAAATTGCTGCTGCTTTTCACCGCCCGATAAAGCAGCTCCCGACATCAATGTGTATTCCATATCAGGCAACGGCGGCTCTTCTACTGGTTTCTTGCGCCTTGGGTCTACACCATCAAGCAGCTTAGTTATCAGAAATTCTCTTCGTTCGTATTTATCCGAAGGGGGAGTATCTAAGAAATCTATATAGACTAATGGACTGAAAAATCCTTTCAGTTCGCATGTGGCAACACGTACAGGTATCAGAAGTCGCTTTGCTCCAGTTGGGTCTTGGGCAAAGGCCTGCGTCCATTCAGGCTGGGTGTATAGAGCTTTGAGAAAATGTGGTGATAGGACGATTATTGTTCGCTGACAAAGCTCTGTGGCCTTTTGCATTTCAAAGATAAAATTATTCCCGGGCCCCCAGTCCCATAACTGGATCAAAACCTGATAACCAGCAGCATCCAACTGCCAAGCGATCCACTCGGCCCATTGCTTGTCGTGCTCGTTATAGCTGACAAAAAAGTCTATTTTGGTCATCTTGAAGTTATATCAGCTTGAGCAAAAATCGAAGACGAGCGCCTTTTTCAGCATGCTCCGAAATTTGTCTGGAGAACATTAAAAAAACGCTTTCAATACCAGCGATATAACGCCAGCCAATAATACGCCGAGCATCCATCTGTTTAGCTTTAATTCACTATCAATACGCTCAAACCGAACATTCATATCGGCCTTAATTTCGTTTTTGGCTTCGGTTAGGTCATGCTTAGTGACAAGCCCATCCTGAGCTTCGGCAATCACAACACAACCGCATCAGCTTGCGCTTGTGGAATTCCGGCGGTTTTAAGTTTGTCTACCAACTCAAGCGTGTCAAAGGCAATAGTGGTCATGATCAGTCCCCCGGTTATTTTTGGACAGTTTAGCAGATATTTGACTTTCGCTGTTTTGTTGGGATCAACTTGGATGGATTTCCCCATGACGACTATTACCTTTGACAAAAAGCAGCGTAGGTTGGGTTGAATGCAATGAAATCCAGCATCACAGCCTTAGCTGGGTTTCGCGTTGCTCTACCCAGCCACCGCACTGCCAAATAGCCATACACTTAAGTTGCGCCCTTATCCAATTCCTTCAAATGCTTTAACTTTTCCTTAATCTTGATCTCCAGCCCTCGATCTACCGGCTGGTAATATTGCCTGCCTGCCAACTCATCTGGAAAGTAATTTTCCCCGGCGGCATAGGCTTCCGGCTCGTTATGGGCATAGCGGTATTCTTTGCCGTAATCCAGCGATTTCATCAGCTTGGTCGGCGCATTCCTTAAATGCACCGGCACGCCCAGGCTGCCGCTTTGTCTGGCATCGGCCATAGCCGCGTTGTACGCCATATAAACCGCATTGCTTTTCGGCGCACAGGCCAAATAAACGACGGCTTGCGCCAAGGCCAGCTCGCCTTCCGGGCTGCCTAAGCGCTCCTGGGCTTCCCAGGCGTTGATGCAAATCTGCAAGGCTCTCGGATCGGCATTGCCTATATCTTCGGATGCCATCCTGACCACGCGCCGAGCCAGATAGGATAAATCGCAGCCGCCATCCATCATCCGGCACAACCAGTACAACGAGGCATCGGGCGAACTGCCGCGCACGGATTTATGCAGCGCCGAAATCTGGTTATAAAATTCTTCGCCCTGATTATCGAAACGCCGCACGCCGCCCGACAGCACTTCTTTGGCAATGGCTTCATTAACCGCCTGTCCACCCTTGGCGGCGGCAAGCTCTACGGCAATTTCCAGCAGGTTGAGCAGTCTTCGGGCATCGCCGTCAGCCGCTTGGGCGAACTGCTGTTTGATGTCATCGGCCATTTCAATAGCCAGTCCGCCCAAACCGCGTACCTTATCGGTTAACGCTTTATCGATTACCGCCAATAAATCATCAGCCGTTAATGCATTGAGCACATAGACCCGCGCCCTGGACAATAACGCATTATTCAGCGCGAAAGACGGATTTTCGGTGGTCGCGCCGACAAAATAAACCGTGCCGTCTTCGACATGCGGCAGGAAAGCATCCTGTTGCGACTTATTGAAGCGATGCACCTCATCGACGAATAAAATGGTGCGCCGATGCTGTTCCAGCTGGATTTTTTTGGCCTCGACAACCGCCGCCCTTATTTCCTTAACGCCGGATAGCACCGCCGAAATCGGCATGAACTCGGCATCGGAATGTTGGGCAATGAGCCGGGCCAACGTGGTTTTGCCGGTACCCGGCGGTCCCCAGAAAATCATCGAATGCAAGCGCCCCGAGGCGATGGCTTCATACAGCGGCTTGCCGGGTTTCAGGATATGTTGCTGACCGACGTAATCGGCTAGCTCTGTCGGCCGCATCCGGTCGGCCAAGGGCTTGGTTAAATCATCGAAAAGCATAAAAATCAGGCGAAAGGCAAAAGGCTAAGGACGAAGGTTCATGGTGCTTGCGCCTTTTGCCCTTCGCCCTTTGCCTATCCTCAATCCGAGAAAACATCGACACCCTTGGGCGCTTTAAACTCAAATAAAGTTTGCTTTAACGGCGGGTTCAAAATCACATTGGAAAAATAAATGCGCGTCAACTGGCCGAAATTATCGCTCAACTCCATGCCGCCCAGCGAATCGTTATTCAACCCAATCAAAACGTATTTAAAACTGCTTTCCTGATTTTTAGGCAACAATTTTATCCACATCAAATTGCCATCGACGCCCTGCTGTTCCATGGTGAAATTCTCATCCAGCGATATTTCCCCGCTTAACAGCAAGGCCGGTGTTGAACCCACGGATTCGTCGAGCTTTTTGACGGTCACCTGTTCCAGATCGGTGTCATAAAACCAGACTTTTCCCGACGTAGAGACGATCTGCTGTTGAAAGGGTTTTAAATAATCCCAACGAAACTTCCCCGGCCGTTGCAGGTAAAAAACGCCATAACTGGTTTGAGTGGGATTGCCCGCTTCATTGATCAACACCTGTTTAAAATCAGCGGTGAGTGATTTTGTGTTCTTTAAAAACGCTTTCAACTGCTTGACGGGCTTGTCTTCTGCATAGCCCGAAGCGTTAAAAAGCAGCATTGCCACCAATCCTGCGAAAATTGTAATTTTTTTCATAAATACCCTTTTAATTATTCGGTAACAATTCATTAACCAACGTTTCAAATTGATTAACGGGTGAATCGACGCACGGT
>Ga0208636_100433_pt1 | contig 10740 bp, 10 predicted proteins | sample LakWasM103_HOW12_2_FD_183921 | JGI IMG/M metagenome (GOLD analysis project Ga0208636, IMG submission 183921) | Freshwater sediment methanotrophic microbial communities from Lake Washington under simulated oxygen tension - Sediment Metagenome... | ecosystem: Environmental > Aquatic > Freshwater >... | reverse complement strand
AACCATGGCTTACCAACGCGCCTCCGGGGATGGGGAAGCTATTTTTGAAATATTGCCCGAACGCCATAGCTGTCAGAGTCGGGTACCAGGCACTGCGATTCATTTCGAGCCGAGCGGCGGCGGCTTTGGCCTCCTCCCAGCTCACTCTCGTTTCCGGGTTAGCGTGCAAGGCCAGATCGACCAGCGCAGGCAGGTCGTAGGTTAGCTTGGTATCGACCGGGCTTTCTTCATGCGAACGGCTGGATAGGGAGGGCTGCTGCGTGCCGGTTGTGGTCTTGGTCCGGTAATCATGCCAATCAACGGCATGGTCGGCCGGAGCCGCCGCATAGGGTTCATCAAACTGCACCGCGCTCGGCGGCATGCAGGCTGTCAATGTCATCGCGGCAGGCACAATCACTCGGCTTATACCTCGAGACAGATAGGACAACAATGTTAGCCAGTTATCGCACTTACTGCGCCGCAACTTTTGCAAATTTAAACCACCTTATTCAAACGTCAATTGAGTTGCAGAATGTCCCTATTTTCGGAAACTTGAATGAGTTGGTTGACAATAGGGGCTTCAAATACCAGAATCCTGATCAGCTACACTTTAGTTAATGCCTTTAATTTTTACAACTTAAAGATTTATTAATGACCTGATCAATCTTAAAAAACGTCGCCAAAAATAAATCCAATGGTCATACGAAAATTATTTAAGTTCAGTTTCTCCGCTCAGGCGCAAATTATGACCTTCATAACGAGATTACAAAAAACGGCTTTCCCGGTTATTTTTGCGTTTTTTCTGACGGCTTGCGACCCGATGCTGAGTATTCAGGGTTCGTTCTGGCCTGCCTGGATTATCTGTATCCTTGCCGGGCTGATGGCGAGCATGGTACTGATGTGGCAATTGGTGCGACACCGGCTGGCGCCGTATCTGGGACCGCCGCTATTGATTGCGCCGAGCCTGTGGGCGTTATGCACTTTTGTTATCTGGTTGTTATTTTACTCGACGTAAATACGGGTGCCGTCCATCATGGAAAACAGTCAAACTGATAATCACGCTATAAATTTTAAACGCCGCATGATGCTGGGGCGCATCATCGGAACGGTAATCGTGCTGGGCGCACTCCTGACCGGGGCGCTGGTCTGGCACATAAACTATCGGCATCCCCGCACCAACGATGCGATGGTGCGGGCCAACATCGTCGGCATCGCGCCCGAAGTGAGCGGCCGTATCGTGGAATTGCACGTTGAAGACAATCAGTATGTCAAGCAGGGCGATCTGCTGTATGTGATCGATCCCCGCCCCTATCAGGCCAAACTGGCCCAAGCCAGGGCGGAATTGCTGGTGGCCGAAAAAGAGGTGGATTCACGGCGCGCCTCCAGCGGCTCCGCCGAGCTGGCCATCGAACGACTGGAACACCAACGTACCGCCGCCGAGGCTGAAGTCAGCAGGATTGAGGCCGAGGATGAATATCTGCATAGCTATGTGGAACGCCTTGAGCCCTTGGCGGAGAAACAATACGTAACGGCAGACCAGCTGAAGCAGGCCCGATCCAAATACGCCGCATCGCGCGCTGAACTGGCGGACGCCCGGGCCAAGGAGCTTTCGGCCCGGAGCGCGATAGACGAAGCCAAAAGCGATAGCCGCCGCGCCGTATCGTTGATCGCCCAGGTCGGCAACGTCAATGCTCGCATCGAAGCGGCCAAAGCGGTCGTTGCCGCCGCCGAACTGGATGTCGAATACTGTTCGGTGCGTGCGCCTTTCGATGCCTACGTCACCAACCTGAATACACGCGAAGGCGAATACGCCAAGACCGGAACGCAAATGTTCGCCCTGGTCGATGACCGCCACTGGTATGCCATCGCCAACTTCAAAGAAACTTATCTCCAGTCCATCCGCCCAGGTCAGGAAGCCGACGTATTCCTGATCGGTTATCCGGGAAAACGCTACCGGGGGGTGGTGACCGGTATCGGTTGGGCCAATTATCCCGACAATATCAAGCAACAAGGGGTTCTGCCGGAGGTTCAGCGCACCCTGAACTGGGTCATTCTGGCATCCCGCTTCCCGGTGCGGATCGAGATACACGAACGCGACCCCGAACACCCGTTGCGCATGGGTATGACCGCCTTTGTCACCGTTCTGGATAGGCCCGCCGAAATTCCGGGGCTTTCGCCTGCCACTGAGGAAGGAGAAAGCAAAGCCCGGATTCCGCAATGAACCACGGCGACACGCAGCACGCTTCAGCTCTGAACAAAAAGCGAAGCAGACTTTGGTTCGGGACCGGCCTGACACAATTCCTGAAGACTGAACTCAGAGACTTTCCAGAGCGGCGCGTAGCCGCATTCCGCCTGTTCATCGTTGCGATGACCATTGCCTTGGTCAGCCAATCCCTGCACGTGCCGCCATTGGGAGCGATCGCACTGCTGATATGCTTGAGTTACGACGCGTATGCGAATGCCGGTCAATCGCTGGCGTTCGGACTGCGCCAGCTGGGGTATATCATCGTCACCACCTTGGTGTCGGTGTTTACGCTTATGTTTGCCGGCAATGATGCCTGGCTGCTGCTCCCCTTGTCTTTCATAATACTGGCTGTCGCCCTGTTTCATGCCCGCCTGATCGCCTGGCCTACCGGCATCGCCCTCTGGTATTCGGTGGCGGTGCTGTATAGCCCAAGCACTCCCGCTCAAGCTATCTATAACGCCTTGTGGAATATCCCGATCATTGGCGTATTGGCGATTGGATCCTGGACTGTGGTACACCTGACCATCAAGCCGCAAGACCCGCTCAAACAACTGAAGACGAGTATCGCTGAACAACTGGCGGCAGTGGAATATATTTTCAGTGCGCGCTTGGCCGACAGCGGCGTGAATATCCATAAGCGGGTCATCTCAAAATTTTCCAGCGCCGGCAGCTTCGGCAAAATACTGGGGCTGCTGTCAAACGCGGAACTGATTCATCCCTCGATGCATGGACGGCATGATACTTATCTTGCCCTGCTGCTTGAAATCGACGGTTTACGGCAGATGGCCATCTGGCTGGATCAGGTATTGACGGCAGAGTATCGCGCTCAACCGATGAATCAGGAAAAATTAAATGTCTACCTGGCTCTGCAAAGCGCCTGTGCAACATTGCGGCAAGGCGTGGAAGAATCGCGCGATGTTTCCGGACAAATAGAGACGCTGCTGACCGATGAAGTGCTGCGCCGTTATTCGCAAACCAACCCTTCGCTGTTAACCGCCATTTGGCGTGCGCTGCAACGTACCGCCGGTTTGATGCATAATTTGCATGAACCGACAGCAGCGCCTGAAATTAAAATCCTAGAGGCCGAAACCGACAGTAATGAAGCAGATGAGGGGTTACCCGCCTGGTTTGGCTATGATTTCTGGGCGACGCATGCCGACAGCCTGCAATTCGGGATTAAATTTTCTCTGGGCGCCATACTCTGCACGCTGATCGTTGAAAGCCTGGGCTGGCCGGACATCAACACCGCCATACCCACCTGCCTGGTTGCTGCGCAAACCAGTCTCGGCGCCGACTACCGGCTATCGATATTGCGGGTGTCGGGCGCTATCCTGGGCGGACTCTGCGCCTACTTTTACGTGCTGATGTTCCAGTCCCAGCTCGACACCATCGCCGGTTTTGCGCTTGCAACGGCTCCGGTTTGGGCCATTGCGGCCTGGATTTCCTCCGGCAGTGAACGTATCGCCTACATGGGCAGGCAACTCGGGTTTTCGTTCGCGATGTTCGTTTTGCATGATTTCGGCCCGGTCACCGATCTGTATCTGCCGCGTGACCGGGTTATCGGTATTTTGCTGGGCATCATCGTGATGGGAATACTCGACTATGCGCTATGGCCGCGGCGTTCGATTGTACTTGCCCGTCACCATACCACGGCGGCATTGCACACACTCGCCAAGTTCACAACCCGGTTGCCGGACCTGAGCCTGATGCTTAAATCTACCTTGCCATTGCGCTTGTCGGCTGAAAAAGATCTGGCTGCTGCACAGGATTTGGTGATTCACTCGGTACTGGAGCCGGATGCAAGATTGACCTACAAAGTCAACGAAAGAACGGCGCTGCGTGCGGTTATTGAAGCCGCAGGCAACTTGTCCGGCTTGCTACAGATTCGGCGGCGCTATCGCTTGCTAAGCGGTCAACAATTCAGCAGCTTTCCCGATGAACTGCAAGAACATAGCCGAACTTTCGATGCCGCGCTGACAAGCGCTCTGGAGAATGCGGCGCTGGTGCTGCAAGGCCGGCAACAGGAGACCCGGACTGAGGCTGCCGACATCCACGCGCTACTGAAACAAAGCTACACCGAACATCACCGTATCGACAGCTTGCCGGCCGACCTGGCAATGGAATGGGAACTGCGATTCATGCTGGATCAGCAAATCATGGAACTGGTAGAACAAATCCAAAAAAGAGCCGTGGACTCTGTCTCATATCGTCTGAAAGCCGGTTCGACTATTGATGAGTAACACTTCAGGTCGTTCACAAAAGACCGGTAAATAACGGCGCGACAAGCACATTAATTACGTCAACGAGTACCATAACTAAGGTTGACGATTGCTTTTCCTCGCGGCTAACTTGGCGTGCCTTGGTAACACCGACCGCATGAGCAGACCCTGTTCGATTTCATGGAGAAGCTCAAAGCTTTAAAGCCCCACCAGGCCTGTTGTCTAGATCAGGACAAATCAAAATACACGAACAAAATCTTCAAAGACTTACTCCATCTTAAAAAAATACTCCGATCCAACCGACTCCCTGATAATCTCCGCCAGACGCCTTACTCCGGGACCTGCAAAGTCAGGATTGGCTAGAATCAGATAGAGCGACGCCTCGCGCGTACCGCCTTCCCGTAAGGGTAGCGGTCGAAGCGTCCCGGTCCGCAGCTCTTCGCGGATGTGCTCATCCGGCAGCCAGGCAAATCCATATCCCATACAGACTGCCTGGATTGATGTGGCGACCTGACTCACCGTCCAACGCTGATCCACTTCAACTGTCGCTGTGCGTCGGTCACGATTGGCGCCCGAATCACGCACCACCACATGGCGATATGCGCGCAGATCCCGATAGGTCAGTTCCCGGTCATAATGATGTAAAGGGTGATCGGCATGTGCCACTGCGCGCAACCGTATTCGCATCAAGGGATCGCCCAGAAATCCTGGCGGCAGCTGGGGAGAAATCACCAAGTCGGCCTCCCCCTTTAGCAGTGCATCCGAAGTTCCTCCGAGTACCGATTCAATTAATTCGAGCCGTGTACCTGGGCTTTCCTGCCCAAAACGATCCAGGCAAGCTAATAACAGTCGAGAGGGAAAGAGGATTTCAGCGGCGATACGTATTTCCGCCTCCCAGCCGGCCGACAGCGCGTGGGCGGCTTGCTCCAGATCATTGGCTTCGTCCACTAACGCCAGCGCACGTCGATAGAGCATCTGCCCGGTCGGCGTGAGGATCGCCTTACGTCCTTGAATCTCGAATGCTTTCACACCCAGTAAGGACTCTATTTTTTGTACCGCATAGGTGACGGCAGATTGGCTCTTGTGCAGTGATTCCGAAGCCTGGGCGTAACCGCCCGCGTCTACAACTGCGATCAACGAGCGCCATTGCTCAAGGGTAATATGGGGCGACATCGAAACCTATCTGATTTTTAGACCATTAACAGCGAATTATTATACTTTTTTATCACTTCAACAAGAAGTCTAATAGGTTCACTTTCAACGATTAGAGAAATACCATGACAACCCTGTTACAACTTAACTCGAGCATTTTCTCTTCCGGTGGTCAGTCCACCCAGCTCGCCGATCAGTTCGTCACCGCCTGGCAAGCGAATGAACCGGATGCCCAGGTGATCGTCCGCGACCTTGCACATGACGCCATACCTCACCTGGATGCCCAGCGGGTTTTGGCTTTCTTTGCACAGCCCGAAACGCGAACACCTGAACAACAGGCCTATGTCGCCGAATCGGATGCGCTGATCGAAGAGATCAAACAAGCACGGGTTATAGTTATCGGTCTACCGATGTATAACTTCGGCATCCCTTCGACGTTAAAGGCGTACTTTGACCAAATTGCCCGCGCCGGGGTAACCTTCCGTTATACCGAAAATGGACCGGAGGGCTTGCTAACCGGCAAGAAGGTCTATGTCTTCGCAGCACGGGGCGGAATCTACGCGGGTACGCCACTGGACAGCCAGACAAACTATGTACGCGATTTTTTAGGCTTTCTCGGCATGGACAATACCGAGTTCGTTTATGCCGAAGGACTCAATAGGGGCGAGACGGCTAAGGAAGCGGCACTGGCCGGAGCCAAACTACGACTCACCGCATTGACAGCATGAGCGGCGGGCGACGCGTAGATCCGGCCCGGCTTTAGCGCTGTTGCCAAAGAAATCCGGATCAGGATTCAGTTCTTGGCTAGTCAAAACATATTGTCGTCTTTTTTATCACTACCTTTATAGGGAACAACACCATGAAACGCATTACCCTTTTAATCCTGGCAGCAGCCATTTCAACGCCAATCCTAGCCGCGCCGGAAACGTATGTCATCGACAATACCCATACCTATCCGCGTTTTTCCTACAGCCACTTTGGCTTTTCGACGCAGTTAAGCCGCTTCGACAAGACCTCCGGCAACATCGTTATCGACCGCGAGGCGAAAACAGGCTCGGTCAATGTCGTCATTGCCACCACTTCGGTTGATACCGGCTACCCCTTATTCAATGAACACATTCAGGGTGTAGATTTCCTCGACACCGCCAAGTATCCCACGGCCACTTTCACCTCCAACAAAGTCAACTTCGATGGCGAAAAGATCGTTTCAGTCGATGGCACCCTGACGCTTAAAGGTATTAGCAAGCCGGTCACGCTCGATGTGACATCGTTTCAGTGCATGCCGCACCCGATGCTGAAAAAGGACGCTTGCGGTGCGAACGCAACCGCAGTCGTTAAGCGTACAGACTTCAATATGGGAAAATACGCGCCTAACGTCAGTGACGAGGTTACCCTTACCATTGCCGTTGAAGCCGTCAAGGAATAAACTTTTGGTTAAAGCCCCATATCAGAATAGAAATAAACAACGGTAACAGGAATTACTGTTATCGTTGTTAAGGCGTACGACTCGCCCACTCGCGCGTCGTAACGATTCATCGCCGACTTTCCAGACCGCCCTCATCGTGGATTTGAGACGCTTACCTGCATACAGGCTACACAAATATCATCCGGGTAACCGAGGCGATCACAGTAATACGCACATTGGCCAAGCAATCATGAACAGCGAATCAAATATTTTACCCGGTTCTGTTGTGTACCTTTCTCATGGAGGAGGTCCTTTACCCTTGCTGGGAGATAAAGGCCACCAGAACATGATCAATATTATTAGGGAGGTTGCGCAAACGCTTGCAAAGCCCAACGCTATTTTAGTCATTAGCGCGCATTGGGAAGAGGGTATGCCAACCATTACCAGCGGGGCATCTCCTGCATTGATATATGATTATTATGGATTTCCCAAAGAATCCTATGAAATCGAGTATCCTGCACCGGGCTCGCCTGAGCTGGCGAATAAGATTTTCAATCTCTTGAGAAAAGCCGGTATTGAAGCAAAACTCGACGGCCAGCGCGGTTTTGATCATGGCTTGTTTGTGCCGTTAAAGCTCATGTATCCGGAGGCAAACATTCCCTGTGTTCAATTATCCCTGGTAAACAGTTTGCAACCCGAAGAGCATATCCGGATTGGCAAGGCCTTAGCTGATTTGAGAAAAGATAACGTTCTTGTTATTGGTTCCGGGTTTTCATTCCATAATCTCAAAGAATTTTTTGTGCCATCGACAAAAGAAACCCGAGCCATGAACGAATCCTTCGAGCAGTGGCTTATTGATACCTGCTCTAATAGCCGGCTTACTGAAGAGCAGCGGGAGCAAAGGTTGAAAAACTGGGATAGCACCCCTGCTGCAAGATACTGCCACCCAAGAGCTGAACACTTATTACCCTTACACGTTTGCTATGGCATCGCCGGTACTGCGGCAAAAAAAGCGTTTGAATTTGAAATAATGGGAAAAATGGCGAGTGCTTATATTTGGTAAAACGATTTTATTCAAAACAAAATATATAAAATCATTTGGGGGAATATGCGCCAAATCGCTGTACATTTTATAAGTAATCGAAAAGCTGGAATTTTCCATAATCAGCATTGCTGTCCGCAAAGAAGACGGTACACTTAGTGTCTACTTTGACTCAATTGTCCTACTCAGGCAGGCCGCTATTAATCATCGGACATTCATGCCATTTTTTGTTAAACCCAATCCCTTTCTCAAGCTGCTATCTTTTCGCGTCCTAATCGTTCTCGCCTACCAAGTAATGGCGATCGTAGTAGGCTGGCACATTTATGAACTGACGCATGACACATTTGCACTCGGTTTGGTCGGACTGGCCGAGGTCATCCCCTACTTCTGTTGCGCGCTATTTGCAGGTTATGCGATAGATCATTATTCTCGCCGCCTGTTCGGCGTGCTCGCCTGCCTGATGTTATTTCTCACCGCGCTGACGCTGACAGCCGTGTCGGCAGGTTGGATAAGCGGCAATCCTTCGTGGTGGATTTACGGCTCTATCGCCTTTACCGGGGTGGCGCGTGCGTTTATCGGCCCATCATATAGCGCGATGTTTGCCCTGGTTTTACGGCGTGATCAATACGCCCGAGCGTCGGGAATCGGCAGTTCCGTGTTCCAGTTCGGACTCGTAGTCGGACCTGCGTTAGGCGGCATCCTGGTCGGATGGGCGGGCAAGACTGCCGCCTATGGCGTTGCCGCCGGTCTGTGTTTGGTTGCCGCAGTGGCCCTGCTGTCGCTACGCGTCGAGGAGCCTCCTCCGGCGGCAAGCGCACCAATCTTCACCAGCATCTCTGAAGGACTGCGCTTCGTGTTCAGCAACCAGATCATCTTGGGTGCGCAGTCGCTGGATATGTTTGCCGTGCTGTTCGGGGGCGCGGTTTCCATGCTGCCTGCGTTTATTCACGATGTCTTTCATTACGGTCCTCAAGGGCTTGGTATTCTTCGTGCCGCCCCGGCAATCGGTGCCGTGATGACAGGATTATTGCTCGCCCGCCATCCGATCAACCTGTATGCCGGACGCTGGCTGCTGGCAGCCGTGGCGGGGTTCGGATTCTGTATGATAGGCTTTGCCATATCAACAAACTTCTGGGTTGCCGGGCTGCTGTTGATACTCTCCGGTGTTTGCGACGGGGTATCTGTGGTCATGCGCACGACCATCCTGCAACTGGCGACACCCGATGCCATGCGCGGCCGGGTTTCCGCTATCAACGGTATATTTATCGGCTCATCCAACGAGCTGGGAGCTTTTGAATCGGGTATTGCGGCGCGCTTGATGGGGCTGGTGCCATCGGTAGTTTTCGGTGGTGTGATGACACTGACTGTCGTTGCTGCGACGGCAAAACTGGCACCGAAATTACGCCGACTGGAGCTTCACCAGCTGCATTGATTCTTGTGTCCAAGCTGTCAATCCATTGCAGTACTGAAATGGTCTAATTAAACAGGACACTTTTTATAATGTCATCAGCGAGCAGTAAACATGAGTAATGAACCTGACTAATCAAGACGAATTACCCCACTTAGGTAAAAAAGTTGAACAATTGCGGATGGAGCACAAAATATTACATGGTGCCCTTTTAGGGTAAAAAGACCACAGTCTTCTTGGCGAAAGAACTCCAATAAAATACGGATTTATTCGAGAGCAACAGAAGACTTTTCCGGTTACCGTGCTGTGCAAAGTCATGCTGCACAACTGGCTCATATTCTCCGCCATACTTTCGTCAGCCACTTTATTATGAATGGCGGCAACATTGTTGCTCTTCAAAAGATATTGGGCATTCGAGTTTGAATATTACAGCGAAGTATTCTCACCTGTCGCCTGACTGCTTGATTCAAGCGATTCAGCTTAACCCGTTGGCGAGAATAAATGAAAGTGGAAAGAATGTGGAAACTTTAACGACGGGCATAAAAAAACCAGTTGACCGAAAAGTCTAACTGGTTGATTCATATATCTTTGGTGGTGGGTCGTGCGCGATTCGAACGCGCGACCATCGCATTAAAAGTGCGGTGCTCTACCGGCTGAGCTAACGACCCAACAAAGATTGCCTATTATACTGATTAATCTGATCTTGGCAAGTTTTTTTTCAGCTTATTTGATACCGTGTCGGATCTTTTATTCCCGCCTCAGTAAATCCGATTTTTCTTAGGCGACAGGCATCACAGACTTGGCAAGCACGACCTTGCTCATCGGCGGAATAACAGGACACTGTGCGCTGATAATCCACACCCAACTCAATGCCCTGCTTAATGATTTCCGCCTTGCTCAGCGCGATTAGAGGGGTATGTATCACGAAATGCTCACCTTCTACACCGGCCTTAGTGGCCAGGTTGGCTAATTGCTGAAACGCTTTGATAAATTCAGGCCTGCAATCCGGGTAGCCGGAATAATCCACGGCATTAACACCGATAAAGATGTCGTTTAATTTTAAAACTTCCGCCCAACCTAAGGCAAAGGACAGGAAAATCGTATTTCTTGCCGGCACATAGGTTACCGGTATGCCGTCTTGTGGAGAGTGAGGCACGGCAATGTGCTCGTCGGTCAGCGCAGAACCGCCAATCGAGCTTAAACCCAGTTTGATGATTTTATGATCTTCGACTTGATAATCTGCGGCTATCTGCGCTGCCGCTACTAGCTCGGCATTATGCCGCTGACCGT
>Ga0208636_100431_pt1 | contig 10759 bp, 10 predicted proteins | sample LakWasM103_HOW12_2_FD_183921 | JGI IMG/M metagenome (GOLD analysis project Ga0208636, IMG submission 183921) | Freshwater sediment methanotrophic microbial communities from Lake Washington under simulated oxygen tension - Sediment Metagenome... | ecosystem: Environmental > Aquatic > Freshwater >... | reverse complement strand
CGGGGGTTCTGGGCGGTCAGGCGCGAGATCAGCTCGGCATGCAGCGCCCGGCGCCAGGGCCAGCGGCCGATGGCGGCAATGCTGGCGTCGTCGATGGCCACGATCACGATGTCGGGGTGTGCGGGCCGCGAGACCAGTCGCATGCCCGCATCCTGCACCAGGTGGTTGACGCGGCTCAGGCTATCCGCGGTGCTGAGCCAGGCCACCAGCGCCATCAGCGCGCAGGCCAGCAGCGCCCATTCCAGGCGGCGTCGGCGGCGGCGCAGGTGGGCGATGGTCAGCATGAAAGGGGTGGTGGGATGCGGGGCGTCTGCTCAGCGCATGCCAGGGCCGCTGCGCGTGCTGGTGCGACCCGCAGGGCTGGGCTGGACGGGCTCCATGCCCCGCTCAATGGCGCCCCACGGGCGTGCCGCTGCTGGTGGACACCGGCAAACCCGCACCGGTGCGGATACCAGAGCCCACGCGGATCTTGCGCGGGGGAGAGAAATCGCTCTCCAGCCCACTGGCGTCCAGCACCTGGATGCGCACCAGGTACTCGCCGGCAGCGAGGTTGCTGGCCGTCCAGGTCGGGGCGTCGAGCACGGTGTCCTCTGTGACCTTGGCGAAGTCCAGATCGGTAGCCACAGTGCGCTGCAGCCGGAAGCGCTGGCCGGCCTGGGCGGGCCAGTGCAGGCGCACGGTCGGGTCTCCGTCCTCCGCCTGCAGAGCTTGCAGGGACAAGGCGGTCGGCCGGTCGGCCACTGTGAAAGGCTGTGGCGGTGCAAACGGCCCCTGGTCTGCCTGCCCGTCGGGCAGCGCCAGTAGGCTGGCGATGCGCCAGAAGTAGCTGCCTGCGGGCAGCGCCCCCAGGGGCAGGCGGCATTCGGTCAGGCGCTGCTCGTCGCGCAGGGGCTGGGTGAACTGGGCGTCGGCGGCCACCTGCACGCGGTACCAGCGCACGCCGGGGACTTCCGTGCAGCGCAGCTCGGCCGCGCCGCTGGGTACCACCGCGCCGGGTGCAGGGTACTGGTACAGCGGTGCGACCGGGCGTGTCTTGACGGTGAACGGCTGCACTGCAGGCAGGCCCGCAATGCCTGCATCGTCCAGCGCCCGCACGGCCAGGTAGTAGCGGCCATCGTCCAGCGCCTTCCAGCGCAGGCGGCCGTCGGGGAAGCTGCCATGGCGCAGCACCTGTGTGAACGCCGGGTCCTGCGCCACCTGCGCCACATACCGGGTGGCCCCGGAGGCCATGGGCAGGTCGATGGCCAGCAGTCCCGCATCGCCCAGTGTGGGGGGCATGCCAGAGGTATCGGGGGCGGGCAGCAAAGGACGGGGGGCGCCCACCGTGCCATCCGTGGCCACTGCCAGACCCTGGCCCGGAGCCAGCAGCGCGGTCGGCGCCTTGAGCGCAGCGCCGGGCTCGCTGTCAGTGTCGCGCCGCGATTGCACCGCGACCGAGCCATGCTCTACCGACGCCGTGGTCTGGCCCGAATCGGCCAGTGCCACGCTGAACTGCGTGCCCCGCACGCTCGTCACCGCCAGCGGTGTGCGGATCTCCATGCGGCGCAGGGGCTCGGCGCTGGGGGGCACGGTCGATTCCACGCCGCCCTTGTGCATCTCCAGCACTGACTGCACGCTGCCAGCGCGCCCCCGCCGACGCAGCTGGCGCAGCTGCAGCTCGGACTGCGCCTGCACCCGCACCACGGTGCCATCGGCCAGCTGCACTGCCACGAACGACTCGGGGCCCACCTTCAGCTCGGTGCCTTCTTCCAGCTTGCTGCCGGTCGCAATGGGGGCGGGCGTGCCGCTGCCCCGCGCCTGCGCCGTGACCTCGCCCTGCACAAACTGTACGGTGGCCGATTCGCTGGGCTGCAGCCGCACGGGGATGAAGATCAACGAGCCTGGCTGCAGACGCTTGGGGTCGGCCACCTTGTTGCGACCTTGCAGCAACGGCCACTGGCGCGGGTTGGCGAGGTAGCTGCGGGCCAGTCCTTCCAGGGTGTCGCCCTCTTTCACGGCGTGGGCAATTTCATCGCCTTGTTGGGGGGCTGCCGGGGCAGCGACCGGCTGGGCCGAGAAGGCGGTGGTTGCTGCCAGATACAACAGGGCTGCAGCACTTGAGTGCATGCGAAATGGCAGGGGGGTGATCAAGTCATGTCTCCTTCGTGGGGCACGGTACGGGCAGGCGTGCTGGTGGCTGAGCCCGCCGGACTCTGTCGCGGCCTTCAGCCTTTGTGCTGGGCTTCGACGGCTTCAAAACGGTAGCCCACGCCATACACCGCTGTCACGATGAAACCGTTGGCGGGGCGCAGGTCGAGCAGGGTGCGCAGGCGCGAGATGTGGGTGTCCAGCGAGCGCGACATCACATCGGCCACCTGGCCCCAGACGACTTCCTTGAGGTGGTCGCGCGACAGCAGCCGCCCCATGTTCTGGAACAGGAACAGGGCGAGGTCGTATTCGCGGTTCTTCAGCTCCACCGCCACTCCGTCCATTTCGATGGACCGGGTTTCGGGCAGGAAGCGGTAGCGGCCAAACTCCATCACGCCGCCGGTGTTGTCGGGGTAGGCGCGGCGCAGCAGGGCGGCCACGCGGGCATTGAGTTCGCCGATGCGCACGGGCTTGACCATGAAGTCATCCGCTCCACTGCCCAGGCCTTCCACAATATCGCGCTCTTCCTGGCGGTGCGTGACGAACAGGATGGGCACGCGGGCCGCAACGTTCTGGCGCACCCAGCGCACCACTTCGGGCCCGGTGGTGTCGGGCAGGTGCCAGTCCACGATCAGCAGATCAAAGGTTTCGCGGCGCAGCGTGCGCATCAGCTCCGCACCGGTCAGGTGGGTATGGCACACATGGCCCATCGCCTCCGTGGCCTGCTTGATCAGATCCAGCTGAAGCGCATCGTCGTCCAAAGCGGCTATGCGCATGGTTCTCCCCATCCAAAATCGAACTGCGGATTATTGGCGATAACTACCACGGCGCGGGCTCGCGCCGAGCGGAGCGAGAGGGGATTTGACAATTGTTAACCCTCCCAGCCCGTGGTGGTCACCGCGCGGGGGGCTCTGCCGCAATCTCACGCACCAGTCGCATGCCGACCAGCGTGTAGCGCGTCTCCGGGCTGTTCCAGTTGCGGTAGCCGCAGCGTGCATAGAGCGCCCAGGTGTGCCACGAGCCGCCCCGGCGCACACGCACACTGCCCTCGGCCGGACCGGTGGGGTCATTGCGTGGAGACTCGGCGTAGTAGGTGTCGCCATGCCAATCGCCCGTCCACTCCCAGGCGTTGCCCAGCATGTCGTACAGCCCGAAGGCATTGGGGGCAAAGCGGCCTACCGGCGCGGTAAACGCGTATCCGTCGTTGCCCGCCAGCGCATGCTGGCGCCAGCGTGACCACTGAGGGGCTGCGGCCTGGTCGAAGGTATTGCCCGCTGAGACCAGCTCTTGCGGGTTGTCACCATGCGGGTACAGGCTGCGGCCGCCCGCGCGGCAGGCGTATTCCCACTCCGCCTCGGTGGGCAGCCGGTAGCGGTGGCCCTCGGTGCGGCTGAGCCACCGGGCCATGGCCTGCGCGTCGTTCCAGGTCACGTTCACCACCGGATGATCCGGCCCTTGCGCAAAGCCGGGGTTGCGCCACGAGTAGCGCGGGTCGCGCCCCTCGAACGCATCGCCGCGCCGCGTGGTGGCCGGGTCATAGGCGGGGTTGTAGCCATAACCCCCCGTGCCATCGGCCTCGGACTCTGGCCGGTAGCCGGACGCCTCCAGGAAGCGCTGGAACTGCCCCACCGTGACCTCGTGCTGGCCAAGGTAGAAATCGCGGGTGATCCGCACCTCGTGCGCTGGCGATTCATCTGCCAGGTCGGTCAGGCGCTTGCGCTCCAGCAGCGGGAAGTTCTTTTCCAGCGTTTCGACGGGGGGCACGCCCCCCATCCAGAAGGTGCCCGCAGGCACACGGACAAAGGCCATGCCCAGGCTGTTGACCCAGGGCGACGTCACCGTGCCCGCCTGGGTGGACGGTGTGTGCTGGCAGCCTGCCAGCAGCGCGGACAGCGCCAGCAAGGCCGCACCGCTCGCCCAGCTGCGGCACGCTGGTGGGGCGGCTGGCCTCAAGGCTTGTCCTGCAACTCGCTCACGCATTCAAACACCAGACGCGAGCCATCGTTGCGCAACAGTTTGGCGTGCAAGGCCATGCGCTGGCATTCGCGGCTGGCCGCCGCATACGCCTGGGAAGTGTCGGGCCCGTAGACCGGCACGCTGAAGGTGCGGTCGCGGCCCGAGGCCATGGGGCCCGATGGGCCGTAGGGGTTGGTGGCATTGCAGCCGGCCAGCAGGGCCAGCACTGACATCGAGGCACACAGCAGTTTCATGGGAGTCTCCCGAGCAGATCAGGGAACCCAGTTTACGCACATGCCCTGCACGCCGGGCATGCTGCGCGCCCTTCAGAGTCGATGTACGACGCGATTTTTGCCATTTCAGGCCAGAGGCGCAATCAGTATATGTCTTCTTTGCTATCGAAAAATGAGCGTGTGCGTGCAGGGCGCTGGCGCGGGCCACCTGCCTGGTTTATGCCGCTGCCTCGGCCAGCGCCTGCAGGGCGGCCGTCACTTCGGCAGCTTCCACGCCGTCCACGGGGGCCAAACGCGGGGCCAGGGTCTGCAGGGCTGCGCTGTCCTTCTGCAGCTGGGCAATCGCCTGGCCGGCCTCCTTGGGTGCGTCAAAGCCCGTGCTCTGCAGCAGCAGGCGGCCGTCGGCGGCCACGAGCTTGAAGTAGAACTTGCCGTCGGCCTCGCGGTACTGCTTGAAAGCGGGCAGTGCGGCCTTGGCGGCCTTGGCCGGTTTGGCGGCTGTGCTGGCCTGCACCAGGCTGCGCAGGCCCACGGCGCTGCGCAGTTCGCGGATGAACGGTGTGGCCAGAGCGCGGGCGCGCTCGGCGCCAGCCAGCAGGGTCTGTTCGATGCGCGCAGGGTTGTGGATGAGTTCTTCGTACTGCGCGCGCATGGGGGCGATCACCTGGTCCACGCGCTCCAGCAGCAGGTGCTTGGCGTCGCCCCAGGCAATGCCGTCGGCATAGGCCATGCGCAGGGCCTCGGTCTCTTCGGGCGTGGCAAAGGCCTGGTAGATCTGGAACAGGGCCGAGCCTTCGACCTCTTTGGCCTCGCCGGGCGCGCGCGAGTCGGTCAGGATGCCGCCGATGAGCTTTTGCAGCTGCGCGCGCGAGCTGAACAGCGGGATGGTGTTGTCGTAGCTCTTGCTCATCTTGCGGCCGTCCAGCCCGGGCAGTGTGGCCACGTGGTCGTCGATGGCCGCCTCGGGCAGCACAAAGTGCTCGCCGTACAGGTGGTTGAAGCTGGCCGCCATGTCGCGGGCCATCTCGATATGCTGGATCTGGTCGCGGCCCACCGGCACCTTGTGGGCCTTAAACATCAGAATGTCCGCGCCCATCAGTACCGGGTACATGAACAGGCCTGCGGTGACACCGTCGTCGTGCTCGCGCCCGGCGGCGGTGTTCTTGTCCACGCTGGCCTTGTAGGCGTGGGCACGGTTCAGCACGCCCTTGCCGGTCACGCAGGTCAGCAGCCAGGTCAGCTCGGGAATCTCGGGGATGTCGGACTGGCGGTAGAAGGTGACCTTTTCAGGGTTGAGCCCTGCGGCCAGCCAGCTGGCCGCGATCTCCAGCGTGGAGCGCTGGATGCGCACCGGGTCTTCGCACTTGATGAGCGCGTGGTAGTCGGCCAGAAAGTAAAAGCTCTGCACGCCGGGCGTGAGGCTGGCCGCCACCGACGGGCGGATGGAGCCGACGAAGTTGCCCAGATGGGGTGTGCCGGTGGTGGTGATGCCGGTGAGAAAACGGGTGGTGCTCATGGGAAACAAAAACTCAGCAGATCAAATGAACAGGAAGTGGCGGGCTCACAGGCTGTGCTGCGCTCAGCGCAGCAAGGCCGTCAACGGGGTGAGCAACAGGTTGATGGCGGTGTAGCCCACGGCCATCAGGGGGCGCAGCCACAGCGTGCCCACCACCCCGGCGATCACCAGGCCCATCACGATGAAAAAGCCCCAGGGCTCGATGCGCGACACCATATGGGCCTGTTTCCAGGGCAGCAGGCCCACCAGAATGCGCCCGCCATCGAGCGGCGGCAGCGGAAACAGGTTGAAGGCCCACATCACCAGGTTGACCATGACCCCGGCGCGTGCCATTTCCAGGAAGAAGCGCTCCTCGATCCCCGTGCCCACCAGCGCTACCAGCAGCACGGCCCAGGCGATGGCCTGGATGAAGTTGGACGCGGGCCCGGCCAGGGCCACCCACACCATGTGCTTCTTGGGGTTGCGCAGATTGCCGAAGTTGACCGGCACCGGCTTGGCGTAGCCAAACAGGAATGCGCCCGAGGTCGCAAAGTACAGCAGCAGCGGCATCAGGATGGTGCCGACCGGGTCAATGTGCTTGAAAGGGTTGAGCGTGATGCGCCCCATCATGTACGCGGTGTTGTCGCCAAAGTGGCGCGCCGCGTAGCCATGGGCCGCCTCGTGCACGGTGATGGCAAACAGCACCGGCAGGGCGTAGATCAGAACGGTTTGGATGAGATTGGAGGTGTCCACGCCGGGATTGTCTCAGACGCTCCGCTGTCCCCGGCGTTGCCAGGGTGACCCGGCGGGTGTTCATGCGCCCAGGGGTTGGCGGGTGTTGTGGGTTATACGTATGCCGATGGGCCTCCATGCGGGGGTGTTCGTTGCTAGCATCGGCCTCTTGCCTGCGGCCCGTGCCAGTTCGTGCCCTTTGGCGCGCAGTGCTGCGCGGCGGCCCCTCCCACAACGACATACAACAGGCCTGGAGACATTGAAGCCATGTGGAACAACTTGAAGATCGGAACGCGCCTGTTGCTGGCGTTTGGTGGCCTCGCACTCGTCGTGCTGCTGCTGATGGTGATGGCACTGTCCGGCATCGGCGGTGCCGAGCAGGCGCTGCAGGGCACCACACCCCCGGCCCAGGCGGCGCTGGCGCAGTTGCAAAGCGCGCGCACCTGGGTGATCGGTTGCAGTGTGGTTGTGTTTTTGCTGGCTGTGGTGGCCACGCTCAGCCTGCGCGCCAGCGTCGTGGCGCCGCTCAACCAGGCCATCCTGATTGCCGAAACCGTGGCGTCCGGCGACCTGAGCCAGGAGTTCAACTCCGACCTGGAGGGCGACTTTGGCCGCCTGCTGGGCGCGCTGGGCACCATGGAGGACACGCTGACCGACCTGGTGTCCCGCATCAAGCAAAGCACCGATTCGATCACCGCCTCTGCATTGACCATGGCAACACCGACCTGTCGCGCAGGGCGGAAGACCAGGTGTCGTCCCTGACCGAGACGGCAGCCAGCATGGAGCAGCTGACAGCCACCGTGCGCCAGAACGCCGAGCGCGCCCATTCGGCCAGCGGCCTGGCCGTGCAGGCGTCGGCGATTGCCGAGCAGGGCGGGTCGGTGGTGGGCGAGGTGGTGCAGACCATGCAGGCCATCAGCGGCAGCTCGCGCAAGATCGTGGACATCATCCAGGTGATCGAGGGCATCGCCTTCCAGACCAATATCCTGGCACTCAATGCTGCCGTGGAGGCCGCGCGTGCCGGCGAACAGGGCCGGGGTTTTGCCGTGGTGGCCAGCGAGGTGCGCAACCTGGCCCAGCGCAGCGCGGTGGCGGCGCGCGAGATCAAGGCACTGATCAGCGCGTCGGTCGAACAGGTGGAAAGCGGCGCCGGTCAGGTGGGCAAGGCGGGCAAGACCATGGAAGAGATCGTCGGCGCCGTGGGCCAGGTGAGCGCGCTGCTGGGCGAAATCTCCACTGCCCTGCGCGAGCAGAGCGAAGCCATCAGCCATGTCAACGTGGCCGTGTCGCACATGGACGGCAGCACGCAGGAGACGGCCTCGCTGGTGCAGCATGCGGTGAGCACGGCGTCGGCATTGTCGGCACAAGCCCGCGACCTGGAGCAGGCGGTGGGGGCGTTCAAGCTCTGACGAATCCCTGAGCCGCTGCGCGGCTCTCCCCTCCAAGGCGCGCTACCGGCGGCTGAGCGAAGCCCGCTGCACCGCAGCGAATGTATTGGGGGTGGCGCCGCTTTGGCGGGCTCTTACAGCCCCAGCGCCTGCAGGCTGCCCCGGCCTTCGCGCACCACCACCGGGTCGCCGCCGGTGCCCATGGGGGTCAGGTCCACCACCGTGGTGGGCTCCAGCGGGCAGGCCCCGGCATCGACGATGGCATCCACCAGCTTTTCATAGCGCTCGCGGATTTCCTGCGGGTCGTTCAGGGGCTCGGCTTCGCCCGCGGGGATCAACGTGGTGGCCAGCAGCGGGGCGCCGTGCAGCTCCAGTAGCAGCTGCAGGCCTTTGCGGTCGGGCACCCGCAGCCCAATGGTCTTGCGCGAGGGGTGGCTCACGCGGCGGGGCACTTCCTTGGTGGCTTCGAGGATGAAGGTGTACGGGCCTGGCGTGCCCAGCTTGAGCAGGCGGTACTGCCGGTTGTCCACCCGTGCGTAGTTGGCCAGCTCCGACAGGTCGCGGCACAGCAGCGTGAGGTGGTGCTTTTCGTCCACCTGGCGGATGCGGCGCAAGCGGTCCACTGCGTCCTTGTCGTCCAGGTGGCAGACCAGCGCATAGCTCGAATCCGTGGGCACGGCCACGATGCCGCCCTTTTGCAGCAGCAGTGCGGCCTGCTTGAGCAGCCGGGGCTGCGGGTTGTCGGGATGGGCTTCGAAATACTGGGCCATGGGGCAGGTTCTCAGTGATGCGTGGCGCTGCGCGTGGGTGCCTTGCCTGGTGGCAGGTCGTCCAGAGGGCGCCTGGCGCGCCTGCGGCAGTGCGGGGTCATCGCAAAATCCGGTCGGACAGCAGTTCCCATACGGGGGTCAATGCGCCGGGCAGCAGGGGCAACGTGCCCAGGTCGGTGTGCGACTCGTCGGGGCTGTGGAAGTCGCTGCCACGCGATGCGGCCAGGCCAAACTCCTGCGCCATGTCGGCGTAGGTCACGTACTCGGCTGCGCTGTGGCTGCCCGTGACGACCTCGACCGCCCGGCCACCGTGCTGCTTGAATTCGGAGAACAGCGCGAATTCTTCATTGGCGCTGAACTTGTAGCGCGCCGGGTGGGCGATCACCGCCATGCCCCCGGCCTGTGTGATCCAGCGCACGGCATCCCCCAGGCTGGCCCACCGGTGGGGCACATAGCCCGGTTTGCCTTCGGTCAGGAATTTGCGAAACACCTCGGAGGTGTCTTTGCACACGCCGGTTTCCACCAGGAAACGCGCGAAATGGGTGCGCGAGATGAGTGCAGGGTTGCCCACAAACTGCAGCGCCCCTTCGTAGGCGCCCTTGATGCCGACCTGGGCCAGCTGGGCCGCCATCTCCTGCGCCCGCTCGCCGCGCCCGCCGCGTGTGGCGGCCAGGCCCTGGGCCAGCTGGGTGTCGTCAGGGTCAAAGCCCAGACCCACGATATGGACGGTGGTGTCGGCAAAGGTGACCGAAATCTCGGTGCCGGTGAGGTAGGCCATGCCTTGGGCGCGGGCGGCAGCGGCCGCACGGTGCTGGCCGCCGATCTCGTCATGGTCCGTCAACGCCCACAGCTCCACCCCGTTGGCCTTGGCCCGCGCGGCCAGGTCTTCGGGCGTCAGGGTTCCGTCGGAGACGACGGAATGGCAGTGCAGGTCGGCGTTGAGTATGGAGGTCACCGATTCATTTTAGGGCTTGTACTGATAACGCGCCCCACGGAATCCATTAACACTTGTTACATGCACACTTCGCCTGGCTGGCGGGTGTTCAGCCGGGTCGAACGCCGGCAGTGTGGTGGTTTTCCTTGGGCAAGATACAACAACGCGGAACCTCGGGGTTTTTGCAGAGCATCAGGAGCAACCATGAAATTCAATGACCTGCGCGTCGCCCACAAGATGTGGAGCGTGATTCTGGGTCTGCTGGCGCTGATGCTGGTGGCCGCCGTCTGGACCCAGTGGTATGGGCGGCAGGTCACTGCTGCGACCGAAGAGTCCGTCAACAAATACGAGTCCGCCATCACCACGGCGGTCAGCTGGCGTGGCCTGGCGGAAGTGGCGGTCACCATGTCGATGGCTGGGTTTGTGACCACCGACCAGGCGCTCAAGGCAGATTTTGATACCCGGGTGGCTGCGCTCACCGCACGCATCACCCCGGTGCAGGAAAAGATCAACAAGGCGGCGGTGTCCCCCGAGGACAAGGCGGCATTGGCCGCGGTGGCCGCTGCGCGTGCCGATGTCCGGGGCCAGACCGACAAGCTCAAGGAGCTGACCGATGCGGGCGATGCCGCCGCCAAGCAGGCCTATGTGGACAAGGTTTACCGGCCCAAGGTGTTGGCTTATCTGGAGTCGATCGACAAGTTCGTGGCGGTGCAGGAGCGCCAGCGTGACGATGCGGTGCAGGCCGCACGTGCCACGCGCGGCAACCTGGTGCTGATCGGGGCTGCCGCAGCCATTGCGGTGGTGGCCCTGGGCATGCTGCTGGCGGCCCTGCTGGTGCGCTCCATCACGCGGCCGCTGGATCGGGCCGTGGTGCTGGCCGAAGCCATTTCGGCCGGGGACCTCACCCAAGACATTCAAGATGACCGCAAGGATGAACTGGGCGTGCTCACCCGGGCGCTGTCAGCCATGTCGTCACGGCTGCGTGGTGTGGTGAGCGAAGTGCGCCAGGGGGTGGACTCGGTCTCGTCGGCCTCGGTGGAGATTGCCAACGGCAACCACGACCTGTCGGCGCGCACCGAGCAGACGGCCTCCAACCTGGAAGAGACGGCAGCCAGCATGGAACA
>Ga0208636_100429_pt1 | contig 10807 bp, 11 predicted proteins | sample LakWasM103_HOW12_2_FD_183921 | JGI IMG/M metagenome (GOLD analysis project Ga0208636, IMG submission 183921) | Freshwater sediment methanotrophic microbial communities from Lake Washington under simulated oxygen tension - Sediment Metagenome... | ecosystem: Environmental > Aquatic > Freshwater >... | reverse complement strand
CAAATAAGTGCGCTCATCTTCCGTTAAATGCACCAGGTATTTCTTTGCCAACTGTCAGCCCCATTTAATATACAAACTCGCTATATGAGGACAAACACCCGACATATCAAGAATGACTAAGTACTAGATAGAAGCCTGCTGCCCACCTTGGCAAACTCGGACGAGACTATCTTGATATTGTGTTTTACATAAATCCTTTAACCAAAGAGGAAATTATCACCAGTGGGTAGTGAAATAGTCTCGAAATTAAAGGGTTTTCTAACATGAACACTATAATCTTCACCCCATCAAGCAGTGTCGAAAAACTTAAGCAAAAAGCTCGAAAACTCAAAAAAGAGCAAGGTTTGTCCCATCACGAAGCGCTTGATCAAATAGCAAAGCAGTTTCGTTATCACCACTGGCATCATGTAACCGAAATGGCCGCCATTACGGAGCCAAGCGAAACTGCTTACCGTCACGGCTTATTAATAGCTTTTGACTTTAAAGAAGCCGAATCATTTAACGATGAATTATTTATTGAAGATAGACTTGCTCCACTCTTCTGCGAAGAAGAATTGTGGAAAATTTATCTTGAAATGGATCATGGTGATGAAGATGACGACTTTCATGAATTACCAGAGCCGGAACAGCGAGAATATTTCCAAGAGTTTATGAATAATTTGACTTTCTATCGCTGCGAGACAGGAGTCGAGTAGTCCCCAGAAGCGATAGCGCATGTGTTTTCACGCAGCTTGCGAAGTGAAAATGCAGGCTTTCCGAAATCGCGTCGAGTCATTGGAGAGCATGTGAGCTACCCCTTGTTGGGTAGCGATCGAGTGACCAGGACGGCTGGGGCCGCCGCAGGCATAAGCGGTCGCGTAGTTTTTGCCGCTTGTTGGGCTGGGAGGCCCATAAAAGCTTTCGCAAAAATAGCGACTCCCCGGAGGTATGTCGAGAAAAACACACCCAAAAGCATTGAAGATACTTTAAAATTTATAAATGAATATTCTTTCTGGATGCCAACGTATGTTTGGATTAAGGGCAAGATTTGCGATACTTATGGTGCGCCAGCAACAGACCAAGATAGAAATGTTGTTGGTGTTAGATTTTAATGGCAGTGATGGCTCTGATTAATCAGCAATTTTTTCAAAGCCGCTAAACTGCAATGAATCGGCTTTAGCGTCCGCACTTCTAATTAAGGCCGATATTTTTCGATCTCGGCCAGTATCTCTTCCAAATACATCCAAAGCAAAATCCCAGAAGTAAGAAGAAATATGATCGGGTCCGTCACTACAGCCAAAACGACCGTTTTTATGAAACTTGACCCAAATTTCATTTGGTACGCAATGACCTTGTAAACCGATTTTAAGAGGCTCGGGAGACCCAGCGTTTCAACCAGGAATGTAAAGACTAAGTAGGCTATTTTTTTCACAGTTGATGAATTGCTAGGCAGTTGTTTTTAGCAACTGCCAGTCAGGCATGAAATTACAGTTTCTTAATTCACCGCATCTCTCAATACTTTCGCCGGTGTCACCTTCACGACTTTCTTCTCGGGTGAATGGAACATTTCACCAGTACACGGATTCCGTCGTTCAGCGGCAGCTCGCACCACAGACGTTTTGAATTTAGCAATGTCTTGCAGCGTGAATTCACCATTTGCAACAACCTCGTCTTTGATGACGGTTGCAAGGCTTTTCAATACTTCATCAACCTGCTCTTTTTGTTCAGGTTGGTTTCCTGTGCGATTTTGGCGATTAATTCTTGTTTTTTCATTTTTGTGTCCCATTAGAAAAAATTAGTTGAGCCCATATTATCGGACATTTTATTGAACTTAATAGCTTCGAAAGACACCATTTTTCGGCCTATTTTAATTTTTTGAGCATTTTTTAGAAAAAAATCATACCCGAATCCCGAGACCAAAATCCCTGCCAGGCATTACAACCAATGGAACGAGTAAAGCTTAGGTGCCTGCTGGTTTCGATATGCTCGGCTACAACGGTGATATTTTTTGATGTGAAGTGATGAACTAAAGTGTTTCAAAATTGCTTTATTTTCCGCGCTGGACATTCCCAGCTTCAAAAAATTACCGTCAATTTTTAGGACATCAGGTTGCGTGAGAGAAATTCTCAACAGACCATCCATAGATCAGCCTGTTTGTCACTGGCCGACAGAGGATGCTTCACGGAAAATCGTTTCGTTCAAAGGATTTCTGGCGTTCCAAACAAGAATTGCTCCGTTTTTTGCTCTCCAGCTCTGCAATCTCTTAAGTCAATTTCCTTATACTCAAACCCTGGACTCAATGGACTTAAAGCTCCACACCCTAAACACTGCACAACACACTCCAAAACGGCTTATTTATGAAGTTTGCCTCTTTTGTTGAGCGCTAAATTCTGACGGCGACTGTCTGTTACGATCAACGAATTTTCTGATGATTCTCCACAAAAAGGACGCTCCATGATTTCCATTAAAACCCACCTAATCCAAATAAGACTACAAAACTCATAACGGACGCCTGTCCATCTCAGTAACATAACAACCTAACACCGAAAACCCATTCTGCCATTCGTTATTCAAGAAGCAATCAAAACAGGCTTCGTTTGCCTTATGGATCAATCGATCCAACAGCAAATAAACGATATTGCCAAGCTTGTCTTTCTTGAAATCCAACGCTTTCGCTTCGATGGCTTGGGAGCTGCCTCGAAACTGAATTACAAGCCTCCGTGATTCCTCGTTAAGACTGATTTTTTTAATGACTCGATTGTTTGCCATGATATTCCCCTTATGCCGCCAATTTCTTCAATGAGTCGAGCTTTTCTTTAAGCTCGGGCAGTGAGTTGATAAACCTGTAGACGAATGCGTCAAAATGCACAAATTCTTCATCATTACTTTGCTCGGCATAATCGAGACCCGATTCGCTCGCGAGAAATTTCCACTTAATGAGCTGCCCCATGTACTCGTCGATACTGCCTTTCAAATGGAGGAAGCTACCTGATACCTGGCTTTTTTGTTGGGGCCGTATAAGCCGGTAAATCGCTTGGAACTCTTCGCGAAGTTTGTAACTTCGATTGTAAAAAATGAATGAGTTCAATTGAGGTAGGTTAAGGCCATCCTGGGTTACTCCGAGGCTCGCAAGCATGACCTGATCATTTCCTTGACGGATTCTGGTATTCAGTTTCTCGATTCGTTTATTGATGGTTTCCTCTCCAGAAAATACTAGATTGGTGATGTTGCGCTTATCCAGTTCCGCCGATAGTCGATGTAAAACAACTGGGTTTCTGGCAAAGACGATGGGGCGCAATCCCCGATTAACTTCGCTCTCGATCAGATCCAGGCAGGCTATTTCTTTCGTAGTCAGGCGTTGAAAGCCTTGTCCGAAACCGGATACCGCGCTAGGCACATTTGTCGCTTTGAAGCAAGCCTCCAATCTCGCAAGGATCATGGTCAAATTAAGCGATTTACCTTCTTCCCCGCGTTCCTGGGCGTAGTTTTTGTACCAGTTCGCGAATTCCTCAACGGTTTTGACGTACAACAGTAAATGATCAAAATCCCAATCGACCTCAATAGGATCTCGTAACTCGGGTACCGGGAATTTAACATACCGGCTTACAGCGGGTTCTTGTTGGACGCGGCGCTTAATCATGGGCGCTACCCAATTTCTGAAATCCTGCAAAAAAGCCGCCCTGATCTTGGGTACTTCGCGCTTGGCGCCCACCCCGGCATCCAAAAACTCGTTGGTAGCCCATTCGATCGTTACATAGCGCTTATTAAATTCATCACGGCCAGTGGGTTGGAGTTCGGCGCCATTGAACAGCCTTGGCTCAATAAAACCCCTGCTCATTGAATAGGGTTGATATGCTCTCTCTTCGCCAACGGCCCAGGCCGCAAGATTTAACATTTCGCGTGGATAGTTTGGGCTTGGCGTTCCATCCAGGATGTATTTGCACTTTGCGCCAAGCTGCCAAACGGATCGCGTTTGTAGCGAATGATAGTTAGCCAGCAGCCCGCCTTCATCGCACAGCACGTTAGGTACTTTCTTCCAGAGAAATTTCGCTAGGGTGATCTTTGGGTATTTGGGGTGAAGGGGGCGCTTCAGGCGTTCGTAACTGATGATATTAATTTTGCCTAAGCGCTCAGTGTCGGCCTTGCTTTTGATAACCCGGTAATCGACAATTCCAAGGTTTTTAAGCTCATTAACCATTTCAGGAATGAGCCGGGACTTGAGAACGATTAACGATTTCCCGGTGAGAAGCATTGCCAGGGAAATAGCAAGCCTGGATTTACCCAGTGCCATTTGCCAGCCACAAATGCCGCCTGTGGGCTTAAATGCCAGCTCACACAAGTCCTCCATCTGGAAGTCCCAGGTAAGCCATTGGTCGATACCTAACTGCGTTGCTTTTGTCCGCAGCCTGGCTATTTCAGCGGGGAATGTTTTGTCGATGGGCGGGAAAATTTCTTCCCAGTAGCCTTCGCCTAAAGCCTTTTCTTCAGGCTCAAACAGCGAAAAGAAAGTATCATGCTCGCAGGTGAACTGTCCGCGTCGAGTCGTGACCAAGAAGCCAGATTCAATTCGCTTGGCCGTTACCGCTTCATTCATCGCAATGGCAGCGCCTTTTTGCGTGCGATTGATCAAGGCCATGCGTTTTGCCGTGGCGTTAAATTCAGGCACACCTTTTCTGTAAACAGTGCGCCCGTAAGGAACGCTCATTCTATTGTTTTCAGCAACAATCCCTTTAATACCGGCTTTTAGCTGATCGGTTACGATCGGATCACCGCCCGCGCTTCTAATCGCGTCGCAAACAGAATCCAGCGCTGCAAAAGGTTCGTTCTGCATTGCAATAACATCCAGATTAAGCTTGAACTGCCCTGCATACAGCGTTTTCGACGGATACTTGTGCAGATGGTCTGAAAAAAGACACTGGCGATATAAAGAATTCTTAACTCGCGCTTCGGTTGCGCCGTCAGAAAAAGTCAGCTTGATCCGCCGTCCGGCTCTTTTTAACAGCACTGTATTATTGCCCGTGACTGGTGTGGTAATTACGGGTTTACTTTGTTCAACCCCGACAACCTTAATCGGGTGTCGACTATGACCGATATCGCCGATAGTCCGGCATTCGAATTGATAAAGAGCAGGCGGTACCGAGAATTCACCAATCGCGAGTCTTTTTACCCGAATTGCTTCCGGAGCATTGGCTTTGACGCCAGTTAATTTCCTTCCGAATATCAGCAAATCCGTTTTTACCGCTTTGACGTTTTCGTCTTTGAATGTGTCGTTGGGCAGCTCAAACACAGCCCGCAGTCTGCCAGCCATATCGCTGTTCTGGGAGATAACGTCCTTGGTAGTTTGCGGCACCACGGCTGCTACAATGTCGCAATGGCTCAATGCCTGCGCTAACGCATACTCATGAGAGACTGCTGAAGTATCGGGGCCATGCTTGCCGTAATGGGTAATCTCTGGATAGGGCTTCAGGAACGGGCTCGATAACGGGATGCTAAATGGGGGATTAATCAGTGCCGCACTGAATTTTTCAAGCTCGACATTTTCCATGTGAGCATGCAATACATCGAACCCGTACTCGCTCTTTTCGAGAATACTGACAACCTCGTCAATCAGATCGCCGTCTGCATCAATACCGAATAAATGAAACTTCTTGGGATCGGCATAACGAAACATGCCTGCACTGCCGATGCTGTTATCAAGCAAGCTGTAGCGCTGATCTTCTGAAAAGGCCGGTGATAGTGTTTGCCATATGAATTTGCTCAACCAATCCGGCGTCCAGAACTGCGAGAGCGTTTCTTTTCTTTTTTCGTGCAAGGCCGCCAATGATCCAGGTTTTGCGGCAACACTGCCCCTTGACTGCAGGTTATCAAGTTCAATAGGTAAATATCTATGAATCATTATACAGCCGCCATAAGTTCGGTTTTTTCCATAATATTATCGACTACATCAGATTTGCCGTTGATTGTTAGAAACGCCATAAGCACGTCAAAGGCCTGGCTTGAAAATCGGTATTCGTGTTTGTCTTTGAAGCAATGGATTTCGAGGTGACCACCTTTGCCAAAGATTGTACGGGAGGGGATTTTTTCGCATTTCCAATGCAGCTTTCCGGCGGCAGAAATGTATTCACTAATCGACGCCCCGAACGTTATCCCTGCATCCTCTTCAATAGCATTGAAGGCATTTTTCAAAGTTTCCAGTTTACTGATTTCTGAATGATTATGAAGGTAATTGAATGCCCAGGTTTTACAAATTATTCGGCTGTTTTTTCGGTAGGGCGAATAGTAACCATCCAGGTTCGACAGGTTCATTTGGTCGATGATTTGGCGGGCAAAAATACCAACCCCAGCATCTTTCAGCTGCGCCGCCTGGGTAATGATTTCGTCGACGATACATTCAAAATCAATCTGATCCAGATACTTATCAATCAACGATTTCTCATCATCCAGAGAGTAATCGTCCGCATTGTTAAACAGCAAAGAAAGCGCTCTGCTTACTGTTCTACCACCAATGATGCAGTAAAGTTCGGGATCAATCTTTATTTTAGCCGGCGTGCCGTTAGCGTGCTCCTGTGTTAATTTCTGACACAGACTATCAATATAGGTTTTTGCAACAGATTCAAAACATCGGCATAGATGCAGCCTGTTGTCTTTTATCTCAACGCCAAGTGAAGATAAAAAATTGGCGTGATTTAAAAGCTCGTGACGAGATTCAATCATTTCCTGTAGACGGCTTCTAATATTGTTTTTAACTATTTCTGCGGTTTGCATCTTCGTTTCCCTTTTTTTTCTGTTTTTTCATCTACCTTAAAACAGGTCGGAAATAACGCAATAGCCTTATTCGCATTTTTTTCGTCTTCTTATCATCTAAATCCGGCATTTTTTCAGCAAAAGCTTTTTTGACGGCATCAATACGGTTTTTGCATTGTTTATAAGCTACCGTATTGCCGGCTGCAATCCGGCGGCCAGTTGCTCAACACAAAAGTCGCTTTAGGCCATCAGGCTGGTAAGAATCTCTATTTTTCGTTTCGCTCATTTTTTTGTCCTCTTAGTGATGATGAAGTTGTTTTGTATCGATGTGTTTTTTGGGTGACGAAGAACGGATGCCGGACGGTTAAAAAAAGGATAGTAATAAGGATAAAAGGATAAGGGCAAAAAAAACATTATTTAATTTCAATAAATCAATGTCTTACAAAATTACCCCGCCACCTATACCTACCGAACAGCCTAAAGTTATCCACAGATTTCACTTTTTCACCCCATCATTTTCTTGCCCCGCCAGCTATACCTACCGAAAAATTGATACCCCGCCAGTTATACCTACCGAAAATTGGACCACCCGCCACCTCTACCTACCGATCAAAACGCCCTTAATAGCTCATTTTTATCCCGGTCCTCCCCCCCGCCAGCTATTCCTACCTATCTGCGCCAGTTATACCTACCGAAAATCGGGCAGAGCCGCCACCTGTACCTACCGGTCTGCGGATGATTTTTCTTTCAGGCGATTAACATTTGCATTTGCTCTTTTCGACTCGCTTGAAAATTGGGCGGAGGGGAAGACGGTATAAACGATGTCTTCGACCACACTCTTTGATCCGATAATTTTGTTTTCCATAAATGGCATAACTTTTTCGTCTTTGCCTTCTTTTTCTAGAATCGGTTGCAATATTCCATTATTCGCTAATTCATTAAGCGCATTTCTTACTGCCTCCATCCCGGCGCGATTTCTCCCATAACCCTCCAGCAATCCACTATCACGTTTAATGGTGCTAAACCGCATTTCAAACTTTTGACCAACCGATGCGTTGATAAATTTGGCAACGAGGTATTTATGCAGCCAGCGAGCCAGTTGCGTTTTATGGCTCATCATGAGTTCGTAGTTAAACTGCCGGTAATCAATGGCGCTGATCGCCTTGGTAATCAGGGGATGGAATTCAACGTACCACTTCGCGTCAGGATCTTCTTCCAAGCCGGCCCTTGATACAGTCGACAGCCGGCTGAAATAGGTGCAGACGTCGTAAATCTTATTTTTTTTATCCTCGAAGCTGATTTCGATTGAGCTGCGTGCCAAGATTTTTAAGCTCAGAACAACTTCCTGGTAGGAGCGGGTGTGACCTTGTTTCTTCAATTCTTTGCGTAACTGGTAGATCGTAAATGACACGCCATGTCTGGGGCGGCTTTCATCGTAGTAACCATGGTTCTGCAATGTCGCGATTTTTCGAAGGGCATCTTCAACGAGCTCTTCGCTGGTTCCAGGGTAGTATTCCGTGACCACGCCATTATCATTAAGCCGGGCTGGCTGAATCTCGATCTTAATCTTCCGGCCTAAATATTGGCACGCAATATTTAGCAGCTTCGGAAACGTTCCGGCTTTTAGCATTTTCTGTGCGGCCCGCCGCGACATTGAATATCGGGGAAGGCAATCCCATAGCGGAAAGGCATTTGACAGCTTTCCGCGCTGTTCTTCGTGATTGCATAGAAAGGATTGAAACAAGTCGATTTGTTTACAATCAAAAGCTTCCACTGTTGGTGGCTCGAACTTTTTTTCTTGTTGCGTATTTTTTGATGACATGGCCGTTAAGGGTAGATGTTTAACGGTCTCCAATAGTATGCGCTTATAAACAATTGCATCGGGGTGAAAGACGCGGTTTTTCGGCCTCTTTTGATCTTTTTTTGCATTGCACCGAAAGGCGCGTTTTTTCGCGCTCTTTCGAACTGATTAATTGCTTTTTTTGTGACAAAGTATCTTTAATTTTTGTAGTTCTCTAAGAGGACTCAAGAGCAGTGCCAGTTCAGCACTTTAAATAAAGAATCAATGAAGCGCTCCGGCGTGATACTTATGAAGCGGCTTAGCCGTGATATTTATTTTTTTACCCTCCAGGGAAACACTCCCTGCTGGGCTCATGTGTTTTCCCTGGTTTTACCCGAGGAAATACACTATGAAAAAGTTACTGATTTTTGCTGTACTGATGTTCCGCATGGAAACCGCTTTGTCTGCTGCCAAGCAATATTTGGATACATACACTGCTTTAATCAACAATCGTCACGCCCAAATCGAAGCGCTGACGTCGAATTAACCCTCTGGGAGATCATGTCCCCCAGGGCAATGGTCTCCTTTTTTCTTTTTGTCTATTAAGGAGATTTACCATGTACAACAAAGCTCAAGTTATCGGTCGTTTAGGCTCAGACCCAGAAATCCGTTTTACTCAAGAAGGTAAAGCTGTAGCCACTATCAGTCTTGCAACTACAGAATCCTGGAAAGATAAAGTTTCAGGTGAACGTAAAGAAAAAACTGAATGGCATCGTGTCATTCTTTTTGGAAAGCTTGCTGAAATTGCGCGGGACTATCTTAAAAAAGGCTCTTTAACTCTGTTTGAAGGCCCTATTCGTACACGTAAATGGCAGGATCAATCCGGCCAGGATCGTTACTCGACTGAAATCCATGCTACCGAAATGAAAATGTTAGGCGGAAAACCGAACGATTCTTCTGGATCATCTTCAACCGGACCTTCACCTTCGCATTCTTCTTCGGCCAATGCTTCTTCTACTTCGTCACAATCTAATTCTCATTCCGCACCTCCTGCTTATGATGGACCTGCTTATGATGATTTTGACGACGACATACCATTTTAGAGGTCAAGTTATTTATTTTATTAGCTTTTTTAAAGTTTAGCGCCGTTTCGTTTTATTAGACTTCGCTGATTTTTACTTTCCCTTGGGACACCATTTGTCCTTTGGGACTTTTGGTGTGCCTTCTGTGTCATTTTTTGGAGTACACCATGAGTAGCCCTAGTAAAAAAGATTCACTGTTCAAAAAGTTCGCCGATAAATTCAATTTTGAGGACGAACAAAAATTGATCGACACTTTAAAAGCGACAGCCTTTAAAGTTAAAGATGGTGTGGTAAGCGATGAACAGATGAATGCTTTATTGATCGTTGCTGATCAATATGGTTTGAATCCGTTCATTAAAGAAATTTATGCTTTTCCTGATAAACAGAACGGTATCGTTCCTGTTGTCGGTATTGACGGATGGTCTCGTATCATTAATCAGCATCCCGATATGGATGGGCTTGAATTTGTTTACGCCGATGAAATCATTACACCTGAAGGTGGCAAACCTTGCTCAACTTGGATTGAATGCGTAATTTACCGTAAAGGTAGAACTCATCCTATTCGCATTAAAGAATTTCTTGATGAAACTTACCGTCCACCTTTTACTGGTACACCTAAGAACGGCGGTGCTCCTTACACTATCAATGGCCCTTGGCAGACTCATACCAAGAGGTTATTACGGCATAAGGCTATGATTCAATGTTCTCGTATTGCATTTGGTTTTGTCGGTATTTATGACCAGGACGAAGCTGAACGCATTATCGAAGGTCAGTCTACTGTCATTGATATGTCAGGTTCGACCGATCAGGAACCAAGCGTTGAAGCTACGAAAATGGCACCAAGACTTATTGATCGTGCTCAGAAAGCTGGCGGTGCATTTCAAGCAGCACTTGATTATGCCGGCGAAAACTTCTCGGGATTCAACTTGCTCTTTGTGAATGAAGAAATTAATAAGGCTAAATCACTTTATGAAGCCAATTTGATTAATCTTCCGCAAAAGAAAGATCCTGTTAATACGCAAGCTGCTTCTGTGCCAAATCCTAAAGAGAATCCTTCAAAAGGGAATTCTCCTGAAGGTAATGCTCCAGAGCAAGCTAGTACTCAGTCAATTTTATAATGTCGGGTATAGCTTCTTCAATTTCACCCGCGCATCCTCATTATTAAATCGCCATTCCATAGGTCGAGCAATAGCGTTTCTTTTTTCTTGCCATGCTGCGGTTT
>Ga0208636_100419_pt1 | contig 10906 bp, 7 predicted proteins | sample LakWasM103_HOW12_2_FD_183921 | JGI IMG/M metagenome (GOLD analysis project Ga0208636, IMG submission 183921) | Freshwater sediment methanotrophic microbial communities from Lake Washington under simulated oxygen tension - Sediment Metagenome... | ecosystem: Environmental > Aquatic > Freshwater >... | reverse complement strand
TGGTGCGCACATCCACGGCATGCGTCTGGCCCAGGGCGCGGGCCACTTGCAGGCACTTGCGTTCGTGTTCGAGGGCCAGGCCGTAGCCGGACTTGATCTCGATGGTGGTCACGCCCTCGTTCACCAGTTGCTGCAGGCGCTTGGTGCTGGCGGCTTGCAGCTCCTGCGCGCTGGCGGCGCGGGTGGCCAAAACGGTGGACGCGATGCCGCCACCGGCGCGGGCAATCTCCTCGTAGCTGGCGCCATTCAGGCGCAGCTCGAACTCAAGGGCGCGGTCACCGCCGTAGACCAGGTGGGTGTGGCAGTCGATCAGGCCTGGGGTGATCAGGGCGCCGCCGGCGTCGTGCTGCACCGTGCAGCGCGTCAGCAGGTCGGCAGGCACCTCAGCGCGCGGGCCGACCCAGGCTAGCGTGTCGCCGTCCACCACGAGGGCAGCGTCTTCCACCATGCCATAGGCATGCGTCGCATCCTTTGCCATCGTGGCAGCACGGCAATGGGTCCAGAGTTCCATGCTCATGCCGACAGCTCCATCCACAGCGCGTGGGGCGCCTGGACTTCCACGGTGGCCGACTTGGAAACCGTGCGCCAGACCAGCGTGGCCGGAGGTACGTAGATCTCTTCGGTATTAAATCGCACGCTAGCCCTCGTATTCATTACGTATATCGCTATTGTTTTAGTAGCATTCACCGCGGTATGAAAACCCCCATGTACCCGCAGCATGCGGGCGGGCAGACTGGCATCGCGCACCATCAGGTTGAAGTCTTGCGTGGGGCCATCAATCAACTGGCAATCGGTCGCCGCGCCGCCATCAAAGCACAGCGGCGCATCGGCCATGGTCAGGCGGTGTTCGCAGGACCCGAGTTCATCATCGTCGGACGGTGTGCGCACGTTCAGCACCACACCCGCGCCGTGCAACACGGCGAACCAGCGCGTGACGCCGTCGAAGCGCGAGAACGGGCCGCTGCGCGCCACCTCGGCCACCGACATGCGCCAGCGCCATTCGCCCTGCGTGGGCCAACTGGCCAACTCACGGGTCATACCCCCGCCATTGCGCCAGGGTGTGGCCGCAACATCAGCGAGGTGAACAACATGCCAGCTCATGGCGTTCTTCCACTGCGGCGTGACGGCGCTGCGCTTTGCTCCGTGTCCTCCGCCCGCTGCGCGGGCTCCCCCTTTACCTGCGCAAAACGCAACGCCATCCCGCCTTTGTTAAGTGTGGCTCTCATGCCTGAAACTTCCCCGCAAAACTGTAGCGCGAACCGGGGTACACCAGGCGCACCACACTGGCCACCTGCGTGCCGCTGACGGTGCGCCGCACCATGGCCAGGCAGGCCTCGCGCGACGGAATGTCCAGGTGCAAGGCCTGCTCAGGCGTGGGCAGACAGGCCTCAATCGAGTAGCTGGCTTCGGTCAGCGGCGCCTCGGTCAACAGATGGTGAGTGGGCGTGGTCTGGGTGAAGTCGGTTTTCAAATAGTCCGGGGCGGCAGCGGGGTTGACGTAGCGGTCTTCGTACTGGATGGGCACGCCGTTTTCCAGATGGACCAGCACCGTGTGGAACACCTTGGCACCGGTGCGCAGGCCCAGCGACTGCGCCAGCTCGGCACTGGCCTTCTCGGCCTGGCTCAGCAGCACGCGGGCAGTGTGCACATGGCCGCGCTCCACGACCTCTTCCTGGATGTCGCGAATGGTCAGGTTGGACGCAATGCGGTGCAGCTCGGCGACGAAGGTGCCTGAACCCTGCACGCGGGTCACCATGCCCTCGGCGGTGAGCTCGCGCAAGGCGCGGTTGACCGTCATGCGGCTGATACCGAACTGCTGCATCAGCGTGGCCTCGCTGGGCACCGGATCGCGCGGGCGCCACTCGCCGGAGCTGATGTGCTGCTGGATGAAGGTCTTGACCTGGAGGTAGGCAGGTTGCATCAATCGAGGTCTTTCCAAAGTGGCAATGGAACACAGGCAGTTGGATTGTCGGTAGTTTACCCCGGTTGACACAAGTTGTATAGACAAGTAATAATTCGCCACCCCAATATCTTTCAGGAGCCCGCCCGTGTCTGATCTCTCCAACGCCCCCTACCTGGACAGCAAGGCCCGCCCCGTGCGCGCGCCCCGCGGCCCGGAGCTGACCTGTGCCAACTGGCAGATCGAAGCCGCCTACCGCATGCTGCAAAACAACCTGGACCCTGAAGTGGCCGAGAACCCCGATGCGCTGGTGGTCTACGGCGGCATTGGCAAGGCCGCGCGCAACTGGCCGGCCTTTGACGCCATCCTGAACTGTCTGCGCACGCTCAAACCTTATGAGACGCTGATGGTGCAGTCGGGCAAACCGGTGGGCGTGTTCCGCACCCACGAGGGCGCACCCCGCGTGCTGATCGCCAATTCCAACCTGGTCCCGAAGTGGGCGACCTGGGAGCACTTCAATGAACTGGACCGCAAGGGGCTGATGATGTACGGCCAGATGACGGCCGGAAGCTGGATCTACATCGGATCACAGGGCATCGTGCAGGGCACGTATGAGACCTTTGTCGAAGCCGGTCGCCAGCACTACAACGGTGATCTGAGCGGCCGCTGGGTGCTGACCGCGGGCCTGGGTGGCATGGGTGGCGCGCAGCCGCTGGCTGCCACGTTTGCGGGCGCCTGTTCGCTGACCATCGAATGCCAGCAGAGCAGCATCGACTTTCGCCTGAAGACCCGTTACGTGGACGAGCAGGCCACCGATCTGGACGACGCACTGGCACGCATTGCCAAATACACGGCCGAGAAAAAGGCGGTGTCCATCGCCCTCTTGGGCAATGCCGCACGCATACTGCCGGCGCTGGCCGAGCGCTGCAAGGCGGGCACCGCCATCCGCCCCGACCTGGTGACCGACCAGACCTCCGCCCATGACCTGATCAACGGTTACCTGCCCGCAGGCTGGTCGGTGGAGCAATGGAAAGCGGCGCAAAAAGACCCGGCACAGCACGCCGAGTTGACCGCCGCCGCAGCACGCAGCTGCGCCGACCATGTCAGGGCCATGCTGCTGTTCCAGGCCATGGGCATACCCACGGTGGACTATGGCAACAACATCCGCCAGGTAGCGTTCGACCAGGGCGTGAAGAACGCATTCGACTTCCCCGGCTTTGTGCCCGCCTATGTGCGCCCCTTGTTCTGCCGTGGCGTGGGCCCCTTCCGTTGGGTGGCATTGAGTGGTGACCCCGAAGACATCCGCAAGACGGATGCCAAGATGAAAGAGCTGTTCCCCCACAACGCCGGCCTGCACCGCTGGCTGGACATGGCCGGGGAACGCATCGCCTTTCAGGGCCTGCCCGCACGCATTTGCTGGATCGGTCTGGGTGAACGCCATTTGGCTGGCCTGGCCTTCAACGAGATGGTCAAGAGCGGCGAACTCAAAGGCCCCATCGTCATCGGCCGCGACCACCTGGACAGCGGCTCCGTCGCCTCCCCCAACCGCGAGACCGAATCCATGATGGACGGCAGCGATGCAGTCAGCGACTGGCCGCTGCTCAACGCCCTGCTCAACACCGCCAGCGGCGCCACCTGGGTCAGCCTGCACCACGGTGGTGGTGTCGGCATGGGCTACTCGCAACACGCCGGCGTGGTCATCGTCGCCGACGGCACTGCGGAAGCTGCGGACAAGCTGGGACGCGTGCTGTTCAACGACCCTGCCACCGGCGTCATGCGCCATGCCGATGCGGGCTATGACATCGCCCTGCAATGCGCCAAAGAAAACAACCTCAACCTGCCCATGCTGACATGAATATCCAACCCGGCCACCTCACCCTGGCGCAACTGCGCCAACTGCACACCCACATCACCCCGTTGACGCTGGACGCCGCAGCGCGCCCCGGCATCCGCGCCAGCGCCGAGCTGGTACACCAGGCCGCCGAGGGCGGCGCTGCCGTCTATGGCGTCAACACCGGTTTTGGCAAGCTGGCCAATCAACGCATTGCCAAGGCTGACCTGGAAACCCTGCAACTCAACCTGCTGCGCTCGCACGCGGTCGGTGTGGGCGAGCCCATGTCTGAGCCGGTGGTACGCCTGGTTCTGCTGATGAAGGCGGCCAGCCTGGCGCGCGGCTACTCGGGCATCCGCGAGCTGGTCATCGACCGGCTGTTTGCGTTTTACAACCTCGGCATCACGCCCGTCATTCCCTGCCAGGGTTCGGTCGGCGCCTCCGGCGACCTGGCCCCGCTGGCCCATTTGTGCCTGCCGCTGATTGGCGAGGGTGAAGTGTTCTATGGCCAAACGCGCATGCCTGCCGCCAAGGCCCTGCAGATGGCCCAGCTGGAGCCGATCAAGCTGTCGGCCAAGGAAGGTCTGGCGCTGATCAACGGCACGCAGGTGTCGACCGCGCTGGCGATTGACGCGCTGTTCGCCACCGAGCGCCTGTTTGAGGCCGCCGTCATCTCCGGCGCCGTCACGCTGGACGCCGCCCGCGGCAGCGATGGTCCGTTCGACCCCCGCATCCACGCCGTGCGCGGCCAGCCTGGCCAGATCGCTTGCGCGGCTGCCTACCGCGCACTTGCGGTGGGCAGCGCCATCCGCAAGTCGCACCTGGAGGGTGACGACCGCGTGCAAGACCCGTACTGCCTGCGCTGCCAGCCCCAGGTCATGGGCGCCTGCCTGGACCAGATGCGCTATGCCGCCGATGTGCTGCTGCGGGAAGCCAATGCCGTCACCGACAACCCGCTGGTGTTTGCCGATACCGGCACGCTGCTCTCCGGCGGGAATTTCCACGCCGAACCGGTGGCCCTGGCCGCCGACGCGCTGGCCGTGGTGATTGCCGAGATCGGCGCCATCACTGAGCGGCGCATTGCCATGCTGGTGGACACCGTGGTGTCGCGTCTGCCTGCCTTCCTGACGCCGGAGCCGGGGCTGAACTCCGGCTTCATGATCGTGCACGTGACCGCCGCTGCGCTGGCCTCGGAGAACAAGTCTCTGGCCCACCCCGCCAGCGTGGACAGCCTGCCCACTTCTGCCAACCAGGAGGACCACGTCAGCATGGCCACCTTTGCCGCGCGGCGCCTGCAGCAGATGCTGCGCAACACCGAATACATCGTGGCCATCGAGTTGCTGGCTGCCGCCCAGGGCATCGAGTTCCTGCGACCGCTGAAGAGCTCGGGTGTGCTCGAGGGCATATTGCAATTGATCCGCTCGGTATCGCCGGCCATGATGGTGGACCGCAGCCTGGCGCCGGACATGGAGCTGGTGCGTGGCCTGATTACCCAGGGCCGCATCGGCCTGGCGGGCGAGGCACAGATCCACGAGCTGAGCGCCCTTCGACTGCAATAGGCGCACCGTCGCGGTGCATCTCGGCGTACTATCCGGTCTCACCCCAACCGGAGTCCTACCGTGAAGATGCTTGCGACGCTTTTGCCCGACGCGGCCCCCCGGGGCGCATGAGAAAGCTGGTGATTGGTGGCCTGTTGCTCAGCGCAGTGGGAGTCGCCCAGTGCGAGGAAGTCATACTTCTCAGCTACTACGAACGGGCGCCCTACGCGGTGCGGCAGACCAACGGGGATGTCACCGGTCTGACGGCCGACCCGGCCGCTGCCGCCTTTCAACGGGCGGGCATCCGGTTTCAATGGCAGTCCATCCCGGCCAAGCGCCAACTGGTTCAGATTGAACGCGCAGACACGCTGGAGTGCGGACTGGGGTGGTACAAAACGGCCGGTCGTGCCAACGTAGGCAAGTTCACCGACCCGATCTACCGCGACAAGCCCACCGTCGGCGTGGCGCGCATCCATTTCAATCCACCGGAGAAGTCCCTGGTGGCGCTGGCCGCCAACCCCTCGGTGCGCATCCTGATGAAGAACGGACTGACCTATGGCCGTGATGTGCCCGGCATCATGTCGACCGCCAAAGCCCATGTTCAGGTGGTCACCGGCGATCAAAGCGCGCTGGCCCGGATGGTGGCGGCTGATCGTGCAGACTTCGTGCTGTCACCCAACGAAGAGGCCACGCTGCTGATTGCCAACGTGGAGATGGGGGCCAGTCGTCTGAAAGTGCTGGCGTTTGATGATGTGGTGGCCGGGGATACGCGCCATATCTGGTGCAGCAAGAAGGTCAGCGATGACACCATTGCCAAGCTCAATGGGGCCATCGCGCAATCCACCAGGTCCGGGAAATAGACAGGCACACGGTAGTATTCGGCGTTACACCGAACTCACCTATTCATGCGCAAGACATCGTTAGCCCAGGGCAACACACCCGCCAGTGAATCCAACGACCGCAAACGGCTGCAGATGGCAGACATCGCCCGACTCGCGGGCGTGTCGGTCGCCACCGTATCGCGGGCACTGAGTGGCAGCACGCTGGTCAACGCCGAGACCCGCGGCCGGATTCAGCAGCTGGCGCAGTCGCTGAATTACTCCATCAACCTGGGCGCGCAAAACCTGCGGCTGCAGAAGAACCTGACCGTAGGCGTGGTGGTGCCATATGACGCGCAGTCGCGCCAGCACATTTCGGACCCCTTCTTCCTGTCCATCATCGGCAGCATCGCCGATGCGCTGACCGACCACGGCTACGACATGCTGCTGTCGCGCGTGGACTCCGAGCGGCTGGACGCGGCCTCGCAGCTGTATGACTCGGGGAAGGTCATTGGCGTGATCATCATTGGCCAGTGGCGCCACCATGACCAGCTCAACCAGCTGGCCGCGCGCAATATGCCCCTGGTGGTCTGGGGCGGCGAGCTGCCACAACAGTTGTATTGCAGCGTCGGGGGCGACAACCGCAACGGCGGGGAGCAGGCGACGGCCCATCTGCTGCGTGCGGGTCGCCAGCGCATTGCCTTTCTGGGTGATGCCGCGCTGCCCGAGGTCTGGCTGCGGCGCGAAGGCTACTTGCGCGCCCACGCGGCGGTAGGGCTCACACCATTCCCCGAACTGGAGATTGCGGTTCCCTTTGAGCCCGATGCGGCGCACCCCATCCTGGAGCGCCTGTGCGCCAGCGGCATGGCGTTTGACGGCGTGGTGGCCTGTAGTGACCTGCTGGCCATCCACATGGTGCAGGCCCTGCGCGCGCACGGGCGCACCGTGCCGGGCGATGTGGGCGTGGTGGGCTATGACGACATGCCGCTGGCGGCATTTTGTGAACCCACCCTCACCACGGTCCACCAGCCGGTGCTGGAAGCGGGGGCCGAGCTGGTCGCGGCCTTGTTGCTGCTGCTCAAGGGCGAACGCGCGCCGGCCCGCACCCTGCCCGTTCACATGGTCGTACGCGCCAGCGCACCTTGAGAGGGCCGCCGCGACCCGCGGCACCGTCGGCAAAAAGCAAACGATTGCAGCCATAACACTGACTTGTATTAAGTCTCCCCAGAGTTTCTTGTTGTTTTAACCGGGATGGTCTATTGGGCCTGCGGATGCCACCCTTTTTGTGGCGCTGAGCCGACTGCGCACGGCGGGCGGCGTGGCAGGCGTTCTCCGGCTCGCGTCGCGGGCGGCTGGGTGAGTTGGTCACCATTGCCGCGTCAACACGTTGGTGGGCGCGCCTATTCTGTGGCAACCGCAAGTGCGGCCTGCGCCCGCCCGCCACACCACCCGCCTTGGGGGCGAGGTGTTGGGGCACAGAGCTGGGGAAGCGCTGTAAGAAACAATTGGCCGTCAGCCCTCGTAAATATTGACTATGTAGCTATGCATTTAGTAGCGATAAACACCACGCACCGCCAGGTCGGTGGGCTGGGTGTCCCTTCGTCGGCCCCATTCGCGGTTGCTACAGAACAGGCGGGCCAACACACGCGTTGACGCAGCAACCTATGCGAACCGAAAACAGCCGCCCGCGAGCGTGGGCCAGAGAAGGGATACCCGGCCCACCGGCCCCGCCAACCTACCGGCCCCGCCAAAAAAAACACCGCAAGAAATGACCGCAATGCATACCCTGAACCGCCACCAAGGAATCAAATCCCAATGGAGAATCTCGGTTTAATCAAAAACTTCAAAAAATTACGGGTTTACACCTAATTGCAATCGATTGCAAAGAACTTAATATTCGTTTCAAGCGATTGGAACGGTCTCGGCCGGACGGGTCGCTTGCCCTCACCACATGCTTCATTCAAAACAAACGGGTCGCTGACGCCAACCGCTTCAGCCGTCAACAGGAGACTTTATGCACCATCACACCTTCCCCACGCGCCCCCTTGCGGCGGCCGTTTCCCTGGCCCTGTTGACCATGGGCAGCGCCTGGGCCCAGTCCAACCCCGCCGAATCCAGCAAGGACGGCATGAACTTCGACCAGATCGTGGTCACCGGCACGTCCACGGCGAAATCCAAGATGAAGCAAAGCGTGTCCGTCAGCACGCTGAGCGCCGAGCAGATGGAAAAAACCGGCGCCAACAGCGCCGCCGAACTGCTGCGGGCCATTCCCGGCGTGCGCTCGGAATCGTCCGGCGGCGAGGGCAATGCCAACATCACGGTGCGGGGCGTGCCCCTGTCGGCCGGTGGCTCGCGCTACGTGCAGTTGCAGGAAGACGGCCTGCCCTTGGTGTTGTTTGGTGATGTGTCGTTTGGCACGGCCGACCAGTTCCTGCGTGCCGATTTCAACGTAGACCGGCTGGAAGTGATCCGCGGCGGCTCGGCCTCCACACTGGCCACCAACTCGCCCGGCGGCATTGTCAACTTCATCAGCAAGACCGGCGCGGAAGCAGGCGGATCTGCCGCACTCACTGCTGGCCTGCAGCAACGCCAGACCCGCCTGGACGTGGACTACGGCGGCAGCCTGGGGCCACGTACCACCTTCCACATCGGCGGCTTCCAGCGCACCGGTGAAGGTGCACGTGCGGCCGGCTTCAACACCGAAAACGGGGGCCAGATCCGCGCCAACATCACCCAGCAGCTGGACAACGGCTACATCCGCTTCAGCGTGAAATCGCTGGAGGACCGCACCCCCACGCTGCTGCCGGTGCCGGTCACGGTGTCCAACGGGCAAATCAACGCCATCAGTGGCATTGACCCCCGCACCGCCTTCTTCATCACCCCGTCCCTGCCAACCGACCGCTCGCTGAACCACGATGGCGGCTTCACGACCAGCAACACCCGCGACGGACTGCGCATCCAGAGCAATGCCTTCGGCTTTGAGGGCCAGTTGAAGCTGGGCGACGGCTGGACGTTGGACGAGAAGTTCCGCCGCTCCAGCAACTCCGGCCGCTTCATCGGACTGTTCCCGGCCGACAACGGCAACAATGGCAAGAATGCCTTCTTCACCGCCACGCTGTTCAACACTTCGCTGGACGATTTTGGCAACACCTTCAACGACATCAAGGTCTCCAAGGCCTTTGATGCCGGCATGGGCAAGGTCACGGCGGTGGCCGGCGTGTTTACCGGTGTGCAGACCATTGCGCAGACCTGGTACTGGAACCAATACAACATGACCATGACCGGCACCAACGCACAGGTCGTCAATGCCGTGGGTGCACCCAGCTCAGCGCCAGTGACGTCTGGCTTTGATACCTGGGGCGGATGCTGCGCCAGGACCTGGGACGTGCAGTACAGCCAGACCGCGCCCTACCTGGCTTTGACCGTCGACGCCGGCGCGCTGACCGTGGATGCCAGCGTGCGCAGCGACAACCAGAAGGCCAGCGGCTACACCCTGTCGTCCAACGCCACGACCAAGAGCTGGGACCCCACCTCGCAAAAGAACGTCAACTACGACGTGTCGCACAACTCCTACTCGCTGGGCGCCAACTACACCATCAACCGCGACCTGTCGCTGTTTGCCCGCAGCAGCGATGGCGTGGCGTTCAGTGCCGACCGCCTGCTGTATGGCAATCCGCTGGATGGCTCGGTGCCGATTGCCCTGAACCAGATCCAGCAACAGGAAGCCGGTGTGAAGTGGCGCAGTGGCGGCTTCAGCCTGTTCTCGACGCTGTTCAGCGCGCGCACCACCGAGAGCAACTACGAGGCCACGACGCAGAAGTTCACGGCCAACAAGTACTCGTCCAGCGGACTGGAACTGGAAGCCGTGTGGAACGTGGGTGACTTCCGCATTGCCGGCGGCACGACCTGGACCAACGCCAAGATCACCGATTCCAACGACGCCAGCACGGTCGGCAAGAAGCCGCGCCGCCAGGCCGACTTTGTGTACCAGCTGGCACCATCTGTGAGCTTTGATTCCCTGGAACTGGGCGCCGCATTGGTGGGCACCGGTGACTCGTATGGTGACGATGCCAACACCATCACCATGGCCGGCTTCACCACGGTCAACGCCTTTGCCAACTACCGCATCAACGCCAAGACACAGCTGTCATTGCGGGTGAACAACCTGTTCAACACGCTGGGTTATACCGAGATCGAGGGTGATGGCCACGCGGCCCGCGCCGTCAACGGCCGCTCCGCCAGCGTGCAGCTGAAGTATTCTTTCTAAGCGCAGCAACGAGGTCTCACGGTCGCCGCATGATGAACGACAACGAAAGTTCGAACCCGGCGCCAGCCACGCCATCGGGCCACAAGCCGGATGCCGTGCTGGTGCTGGGCGAGGCCCTGGTGGATCTGTTTGACAGCGGTCCGCAAGCCGGCGGTGCACCCTTCAATGTCGCCCGTTCACTGGCGGCCTTGCAGGTTCCGGTGACCTTTGTCACCCGGCTGGGCGACAACGATCCGTGGGCCCATGTCTTGCTGCAAAGTGCGCGTGACTTCGGCCTTGGCCTGCAAGGTTTCCAGACGGACGCCTTGCGCCCCACGGGCACGGTGCACGTGGTGCAAAAGGGCGCGGCGCACAGCTTTCGCATTGCCGCCGATGCGGCCTGGGACTACATCGATGCGGCGCAGGCGCGGGTGGTGCTGGATGCAATTGCGCCCCCAGCCTTTGTCTACTTTGGAACACTGGCCCAACGCCATGCGGTGTCCCGAAAGACGATCCGAGAGGTTATGTGCGCCACCAGCGCCGTGCGCTATCTGGATCTGAATTTGCGCGACG
>Ga0208636_100418_pt1 | contig 10919 bp, 11 predicted proteins | sample LakWasM103_HOW12_2_FD_183921 | JGI IMG/M metagenome (GOLD analysis project Ga0208636, IMG submission 183921) | Freshwater sediment methanotrophic microbial communities from Lake Washington under simulated oxygen tension - Sediment Metagenome... | ecosystem: Environmental > Aquatic > Freshwater >... | reverse complement strand
CCCGTCAGCAGTCCGTAGCGATTGCTGGACCCGGCACATCGGCGACAGGCAATGCGCCACTTGGCCGCATCCTGCATGAGGCCTTAACAGACGGCGCCCAACTGTTGCTACTGGGTGCGATGCTGATTGGCATGCTGACGGGCGATTCGGGCCAAGCCGCCATGAAGCCGTTTTCTGTGGATTTGTTCAAAGGCATGCTGGCGTTCTTTTTGCTGGACATGGGTTTGCTGGCAGCACGCAACATGGGCAAGCTCAAGGGTCAGACTGTGTGGCTGCTGGTGTATGCCATCGCCGGGCCGCTGGTGCATGCAGGCATTGCACTGGCGCTTGGCTGGGCCCTGGGCATGTCTGCGGGCAACGTGGCTTTGTTAATGGTGTTGGCGGCCAGCGCTTCCTACATCGCCGTGCCGGCAGTGATCCGCCATGCCATACCAGAGGCCAACCCATCGCTCTACTTCGGCATGTCGCTAGGTCTCACCTTCCCGTTCAACATCCTGATCGGCATTCCGCTGTATGTGCATGCGGCACAGCACTGGCTGCCATGACATCGACTCCCCCCTGAAACATAAGGAAAATCAAGTGCGCAAATACCCCAAGAACAGCCCGCAAGCTGCCGCAAGAATTGTTGCCCTGACCATCATTTCCGATGGCGATGTGAACAACGCCGAGTTCGCGTTGCTCGATCGGCTCGCGGTGCACGAGCAGTTGGGTCTGGACCGCGATGCATTGCATGAAGTATTCGACACGCTTTGTGCAGACCTCTTGTCCAGCAACCAACTCGCTTGGGCAGATGCCTGCCCGGTAGACGCATACACCCTGGCGCAAATCCTGCAGGAAATCGATGATCCGGCCCTTCGCCGAAAAGTCCTGAGCTTGTGTGTCAAGCTGGCCGCGGTGGATGGACATGTTGCGGAGGGCGAGTCCATCGTACTGGCAGCCGCAGCGGAGCATTGGACCCGACTAGCTGATCCGTCAACCACCCCATAGCGCATGCATCGTCTGCGCAAAGCGCGCGTCGCTGTGCAGTTGCGCTGCTTGCCCCTCCACATAGACCGCATCGAAACAAGGCTTGAATGGTTGACGGATCTGCACTGGCTGGCCCAAGGGTCGCTACGATTTTTGCGTTGCGTCTGCGGTGCAGGGTGTTCCTTGTTGCTTTAACCGCTCTACCAGCCAATCAGGATGGCGCGAAAGTCATTCACATTGGTGAGGGTGGGGCCAGTGACGACGGAGTCGTTGAGTGCCTGAAAGAAACCATGGCCGTCATTGCGGTCCAGGCTGTCATGGGGTCGGATGCCCTGCGCCCACGCGCGTGCAAGCGTATCGGGAGCCAGATAAGCGCCGGCTATTTCTTCAATTCCATCAACACCATCGGTGTCACCGGCCAATGCCTGAATGCCAGGCTCGCCTTGCAGGGCAACCCCCAAAGACAGCAAGAACTCGACGTTGCGACCACCGCGTCCCTCTCCACGGATGGTGACGGTGGTTTCGCCACCGGAGAGCAGCACGCACGGTGTTTGAAACGGTTGCCCCCGCCGCGCAATTTGCAGCGCCATGGCGGCCATGACTTTGCCCACATCACGCGACTCTCCCTCCACACTGTCGCCCAGGATGTAGGCTTGCAAGCCTGCTGCCTTTGCCACCTGGGCCGCAGCCTCCAGCGCCATCTGGGGTGTGGCAATCATGCGGGTCTCAATGCCTGCCAGACGCGGATCATCCGGCTTGATGGATTCACCGCGCCCGCTGCTCAGAATGTTGCGGACATGGTCCGGCAGGACAATGCCATACCGCCGCACAATAGCCAGTGCATCGGCGCAGCTGGACGCATCGCCGACCGTAGGCCCGGATGCGATGTCACGCGGATCGTCACCCGGAACATCGGAAATCAGAAGTGTCACCACCTTTGCAGGATGGCAGGCCGCGGCCAGGCGCCCTCCTTTGATGGCCGAGAGATGGCGGCGCACACAGTTCATTTCGCTGATGCTGGCCCCCGAACCGAGCAAGGCACGGTTGACCGCTTGCTTGTCTTCGAGCGTGAGTCCGTCCAGCGGGAGTGGCAGCAAGGAAGATCCACCACCCGAAATAAGACACAAGACGGTGTCGTCGGACGAGAGTCCCTTGACCTTTTCCAGGATGCGACGGGCCGCGGTCAGGCCGGCCTGGTCTGGCACCGGATGTGCTGCTTCCAGAATTTCAATCTGTTGGCAGGCTACTGCGTAGCCATATCGGGTCACAACCAGCCCCTCCAGGGGGCCGGTCCAGTGGCTCTCCACTGCGCGAGCCATTTCAGCCGAAGCTTTGCCGGCACCAATAACGATCAGCCGGCCATTTGGGGTGGGTGGCAAATGCGGGGCAATGCGGTGGCGTGGTTGCGCGGCCTCGATTGCAGCGGCAAACATGCTCTGCAATAGCTCCCTGGCCCGCAAGGCAGTGTCCACTTGTTTCTTGCGCCTGAATGTCTTCAGGCTGCGATGCGGGCGCAAACGGCAGCGGTAACCTGCGCCGTCGTGGCCTTTCCGCCCAGATCACCAGTGTGCAAGGCGACATCGGCGGTGACCTGCTCAATGGCAGCCATCAGCTTCCTGGCCGCATCCGGCTCACCCAGGTGCTCCAGCAGCATGACGCAGCTCCAGAAAGTTCCCACTGGATTGGCCAGACCTTTGCCCATGATGTCGAAGGCCGAACCGTGGATTGGCTCGAACATGGACGGGTAACGGCGCTCGGGATCGATATTTCCCGTGGGTGCAATACCCAGGCTGCCTGCCAGCGCAGCCGCCAGATCACTCAGGATGTCGGCGTGCAAGTTGGTGGCAACAATCGTATCCAGTGTGACCGGGCGATTCACCATCCGGGCCGTGGCGGCGTCAACGATCTCCTTGTCCCACTTCACATCGGGAAAGTCTTTGGACACTTGAAGCGCAATCTCGTCCCACATCACCATGGCGTGGCGCTGTGCATTGCTCTTGGTGACCACGGTCAGCTGCTTGCGCGGGCGGGACTGGGCCAGCTTGAAGGCGAAGCGGATCACGCGCTCCACGCGCACGCCGCCTCGATGGGGTGGCCCTGGTGCACACGACCGCCCACGCCGGAGTATTCTCCTTCGGAGTTTTCGCGGACGATGACCCAGTTCAGGTCTTCCGGCTTGCAACGTTTCAGGGGCGCATCAATGCCGGGCAGGATGCGGGTGGGCCGCACATTGGCATATTGGTCAAATCCCTGGCAAATCTTGAGGCGCAAACCCCACAAGGTGATGTGGTCGGGAATCTCCGGGTCGCCGGCGGACCCGAACAGGATGGCATCCTTGTTGCGCAAGGCATCCAGGCCATTGGCAGGCATCATTTCGCCATGGGCGCGGTACCAGTCGCCACCCCAGCCAAAGTTCTCAAAGTCGAAATTGAAGGTGGGGTTGGCAGCGGCCAGCGCTTCCAGAACGGTTTGTCCTGCAGGCACCACTTCTTTGCCGATGCCGTCGCCTGGAATGCAAGCAATTTTGTAGGTCTTCATAAGGTCTCTTGGTGGGGTTGTGTTGAAGCAGGAATATACCTATTGCTCAGTTTTATTGATGCGATTAAAGTGACATCATTGTTAACTTTCAATCAACAATGGCATCTCCATCGACAGCGCCATCCGAGATGGCTTTCTTCAGTCTGCTGGCCAGGCTTGGCAACTTTTCCGCCGCGGCGCGCGAGCTCAACATCACCACTCCAGCCGTAAGCAAGCGCTTGAGCCAGATGGAGGCCAGGCTCGGCGTTCAACTATTGAACCGTACGACCCGCCGAATCAGCTTGACCGCCGAGGGTGAGGTGTATCTTGAGCACGCGCGGCGCATATTGACCGACATCGACGACATGGAGCGGCTGATCAGCAGTTCTATTGCTGCCCCCAAAGGCCTGTTGCGCGTCAACGCTACGCTCGGGTTTGGCCGAACCCATATTGCACCGCTGATCTCGAGCTTCGCGAAAAAGTATCCGGCGGTACAGGTGCAGTTGCAACTGACGGTCAATCCTCCGGCCCTGACGGAAGATGCCTACGATGTGTGCATTCGGTTTGGTGAGCCCCCGGACGCACGCATCATTGCCCGCCGAATCGCCAGTAACCGGCGTTTGATTTGTGCGTCGACCGCGTATCTGAACAAATTTGGAACGCCAAAGACACCAAATGATTTGACGCAACACAACTGCATAGGCATTCGTCAGGGCGATGAGGCATATGGCATATGGCATTTGACGGCCGGACCGAAGACAGAGACCGTGAAGGTGCGCGGTTCACTGAGTACCAACGACGGCGAGATTGCCGTGAGTTGGGCACTGGCCGGTCACGGGCTACTGATGCGCGCTGAATGGGATATCGCCAAATATCTTCACAGTGGTCGATTGAAGGCCGTGCTGGAAAACTGGCAAACGCCGCCTGCGGACATTTACGCCGTGTACCCCCAAAGGCTGCAAACGGCGGCCCGCGTAAAAGCTTTCATTGACCATGTCGTTGAGGCTTTCTCCACCTCAAAGCCCTTAAAAGGATGATCCACTATTGTTAACATGAAGTGAATAATGGTGTTACTTTCAGGTCGTACATGAAAAGTAACTGCGCATTACAGTTTGCTCCTTACAAAACCATATTTGGAGACAAACATGCATGCGGCGTTGAACAAATTGTCCAGGATTGTCCAGCTTTCGATCCTGGCGCTCGGGGTAGCCAGTGGCTCCGCCATGGCACAAGCGTGGCCCTCAAAATCGATCAGCCTTGTCGTGCCCTTTCCTTCAGGTGGTACCACCGATGTGCTGGCCCGCGCCGTGGGCGTTGAGTTGTCCAAAGCCTTGGGCCAGCCGGTGATCATTGAAAACAAGCCCGGTGCCGGTGCAACTTTGGGTGCGGACTTCGTATCGAAGTCAAAAGCCGACGGCCACACCCTGCTGATGGGCGCAGTGCACCACACCATTGCATCAAGCGTCTACAAGAAGTTGCCCTATGACTTCCAAAAAGACTTCGCGCCCGTGACTACCGTCGCACTGGTGCCGAATGTTCTGGTTGTCAACCCGGCGCTTACATCCGCAAAAACCGTGCAGGAATTGATCGCGCTCGGAAAGGCGAGTCCCGGCAAACTGGCCTTTGGCTCCAACGGCAATGGCACGGCCCAGCACCTCATTGGCTCGCAGTTTGAAAAAATGGGCGGTGTGGAGATACTGCATGTCCCCTACAAGGGGAGCGGTCCTCTGACAACCGATTTGCTGGGTGGCCAGATATCGATGTCTTTCGACACCATAACGCCCGTCTTGCCACACATCAAGGCAGGAAAATTGAAAGCCCTGGCAGTTACAACTGGCAAGCGTTCTGCCGCATTGCCGGATGTACCCACACTCGATGAAGCAGGCATGAAAGGCTTCAATCTCGGCACCTGGTTCGGAATCCTGGCGCCTGTCGCAACCCCCAAAGAAGTCGTGACCCGACTCAACGGCGAGATTGTCAAAATCATCAACGCTCCAGACTTCCGCAAAAAGATGGAAGAGATTGGTGCAGAGCCGGTAGGCAACAGCCCTGATCAGATGGCCAAACAGATCAAGGACGACACCAGCCTGTATGCCAAGTTGGTCAAGGACGCCAAAGTCGTCATTGAGTGAAGGGCACGAGTACCGTGGGTCGGCACATCGACTGAACACCACGGGCTCACGGACCGCAACGGACAAAAAAGCGGAGGCAGTCCTTGCTGTGCCCGCGGCGGGCAACAAAAACAATCAGGGAGACAACGATGTTCATCAAAAGTCAAAAGGACTTTTTCTCGGGCTTGATGTTCATGGCCGTGGGAATAGCCTTTGCATGGGGTTCCAGCACCTATTCCCTGGGATCAGGTGCCCGCATGGGCCCTGGCTACTTCCCCTTGATCCTGGGAGTGATTCTCACGTTTCTTGGTGCGGCTATCTCTGTCAAGGCACTGGCGATACCAACCCAGGACGGTGACAGGATCGGCAAGTTTGCCTGGAAGCCCCTGTTCTTCATCATTGCAGCCAATCTGGTGTTTGGAGCTTCCATCGGTGGCTTGCCCAGTATCGGTTTGCCACCGCTGGGTCTGATCGTGGGTATCTTCCTGCTGACCTTTATCGCCGCCAACGCCGGTGACGAGTTCAGCTTCAAGGAAGTTGCGATTCTCTCGGTGATCCTGGCTGTCATGAGCTATCTGGCTTTCATCGTGCTGCTCAAGTTGCAGTTCCCGGTCTGGCCTGCCTTCATCACAGCCTGAGGTGCGACACCATGGAATTGCTTGACAACCTCTCTCTGGGTTTTGGCGTGGCCTTCACCATGCAAAACCTGATCTACGCCTTTATCGGCTGCCTGCTGGGCACCTTGATCGGTGTGCTCCCTGGCATCGGCCCGCTGGCCACCATTGCCATGCTGCTGCCCGCCACCTACGCACTGCCCCCGGTGGCTGCGCTGATCATGCTGGCCGGTATTTACTACGGGGCCCAATATGGTGGCTCCACCACCGCCATTCTGGTGAACCTGCCCGGCGAGTCATCGTCCGTGGTCACTGTCATTGACGGCTACCAAATGGCCCGCAATGGCCGTGCCGGTCCCGCCCTGGCGGCTGCCGGTCTGGGCTCCTTCTTCGCCGGCTGTGTCGGCACCCTGATCCTGGCTGCGTTTGCTGGCCCCCTGACCGAACTGGCCTTCAAGTTCGGTCCTGCCGAGTATTTCTCGCTGATGATTCTGGGTTTGATTGGCGCTGTGGTGCTGGCGTCAGGCTCCCTGCTCAAGGCGGTGGCCATGATCGTCCTGGGCCTGCTTCTGGGCATGGTCGGTACCGACGTGAACTCGGGTGTGGCACGGTTCAGCCTTGATATTGCTGAACTGACAGACGGTATTGGCTTCATCGTCATCGCCATGGGCGTGTTCGGTTACGGCGAGATCATCAGCAACCTCTCCAAACACGAAAGTGAGCGCGAGGTGTTTACCGCCAACGTTACCGGCCTGATGCCTACGGGTGAAGACTTCAGGAACATGGTGCCTGCGGTCCTGCGCGGCACGGTGCTGGGCTCTGCGCTGGGCATCCTGCCCGGAGGTGGCGCGGTGATGGCAGCCTTTGCGGCCTACACCCTGGAGAAGAAAACCAGGCTGCGTCCCGGTGAAGTGGCCTTCGGCAAGGGCAACATCCGCGGTGTGGCCGCTCCTGAGGCTGCCAACAACGCAGGCAGTCAGACTTCCTTCATCCCGTTGCTCACCTTGGGCATTCCACCCAACGCCGTCATGGCGCTGATGGTCGGTGCCATGACCATCCACAACATTCAGCCGGGTCCCCAGGTCATGACCAGCAACCCGGAACTCTTCTGGGGCCTCATCGCATCCATGTGGATTGGCAACCTGATGCTGGTGATCCTGAATCTGCCCCTCGTCGGTATCTGGATCAAACTGCTGACCGTGCCTTACCGCTGGCTGTTTCCGTCCATCGTTCTGTTCTGTGCGATTGGCGTCTACTCCACCAATAACAACACCTTTGACATCTGGATGGTGGCCATCTTCGGCGTGATTGGTTACCTGTTCATCAAGTTGGGCGCCGAGCCTGCACCGCTGCTGCTGGGATTCATTCTGGGCCCTATGATGGAGGAATACTTGCGCAGGGCGCTGCTCCTGAGCCGTGGTGACTGGAGCGTGTTTGTGACACGTCCGCTGTCGGCAGGTTTGCTGACCGCTGCAGTGCTGCTGCTGGTTGTGGTGCTGATGCCTGCGGTCAAGGCCAAGCGCGAGGAAGCATTTGTGGAGGATTGAATATGTACAAACATCTCTTTGTGCCGGTAGACGGCTCTGAACTGTCACACCGCGCCATGGACGGCAGCATTGAATTGGCCAGGCAACTTGGAGCCCGCATAACCGGGTTTGTCGTGGAGCCCGATCTGCCTATCACCGCAGCAGCTTCCATGACGCAAGGCCTCGCTGAACGGATGAAAGACAACGAGTCCAGGAACGAAGCCCATGCGGCCGCATTGCTGGGGCAGTTCGAAGCCCGGGCCGCAGCCGCCGGTGTCGCGTTCGCCGCGCACCACGTCACCGCCTACCTGGTCGACCAGGCCATCATGGAAGAAGCCGAGAAGGCTGGCTGCGACATGATTGTGATGGTGACCCATGGGCGCAGTGCCATCGGTGAGTTCATCTTTGGATCACACACCAGGAAGATCATTGCGAGCAGCAAGCTGCCGGTCTTTGTGTTGCATTGACCGTCACCAACCAGCCCCGGCGCAAGCGCTGAGGCTTTACACGACTTGCCTGAAGTCCTGACTGTGATTAGTGGCGGACTTGCGATGCAAGGCACGCCCATGGGCCACTTTGCGTAGCAGCTCGACCAGAATCTTCCGCTCACCTTCGCTCAAGTGCTGCATGGCGACGGCATCGGCTTCCTGCAGCACCTTGAGGGCCTTGACGACCATTTCTTTTCCTGCTGCCGTTAACTGGAGCAGTTGCGCACGCCCATCTGTGTCACTGCGCGCACGCGCCACCAAGCCACGCTTCACCAACCGATCCAACCAGGCTGTGACGCCGGGTTTGGTCACCGCCAGGGCCTGGGCCAAACGGGTTGATGTGACACCTGCGTTTTCCTGGATCAGTTGCAGGATCGTGAACTCGACCGGACGCAGGTCAAAGGGTTCGCCACATTGGCGCTTGAAGTCGGCATCGGTCACGATGGTGGCTTGCGCCAGTTGGTAGCCAAGCAGGTTGTGCAAACCGCCTTCACCCAGCTTGCCTTGCGGTGTCAGGTCCTGTGAACGGCTCGAGGTGGAATTTTTCATGAACGAATTATGGATTCGGGATCACAACGGCGGAGATTCGTCGTTTTCAGTTGCATGTAATTCACTATATGTACTAATAAAGCAGTCATGTCTTAGGTAAATACCCTGTTGTTGTTAACTATTTGATTCATTACATTAACCATTCGGATGCGTATCCGATCTTTGGTTGACAGCAATTCGCTGGATGATTTACAGCTTCGAGGAGACATCTTTCATGCATATCCATTTCTCATTGCGGCGCGCTGGCTTGGCTGGCGCTGCGTCCGTTGCACTGCTGGTGGCCTGTGGCGGTAGCGAAAGCAGCGACAACATCCCACAGCTTGGCCTTGCAACCGGTGCGACCATCGCCAATTGCACCAGTCTGGCTACCGGGTTCAGTTTTGCGGAGACAAGGATTGCGAGTGCTGTGGTCGTGGCTTCCGGCACACTCACAAACGCGGGTCAACCGGTGGGCGAGCATTGCCTGGTGACGGGCACCATGAAGCAACGCGTGAGTGCAGTCGATGGCCAAACCTATGCCATCGGCTTCGAGATGCGTCTGCCAAAGGATTGGAGCGGTCGATATCTGTACCAGGGCAATGGCGGCACGGACGGTGCTGTTGCGCAGGCCTCAGGTGGTTTTAGTGGCGGCGGGCCGTTGCGCAATGGACTGCAGCTGGGTTTTGCCGTGATCAGCTCGGATGCCGGACACAGCAACGCCCAGAATCCGCTTTTCGGAGTGGACCCGCAAGCCCGGCTGAACTACGGTTACCAGGCTGTGGGCACGTTGACACCCATGGCCAAAGCGTTGATCAAGGCGGCCTACGGCAAAGGGCCCGAACGTTCGTACATCGGCGGCACGTCCAATGGGGGTCGCCATACCATGGTTGCTGCGGCACGTTATGCCCAGGACTATGACGGCTTCCTGGCCGTTTCACCGGGCTTCAATCTGCCAAAGGCAGCGGTGGCACAGCTGTTCGGCGCGCAGCAGTGGAGCACTGTGGCCACCACTACCGGCACGGCACCCAACTTTGACCTCGAATCAGCCCTGCCCCAGGCCGAACGGGCTGTGCTGTCAAAGGCCATCCTGGCCAAATGCGATGCACTGGATGGCTTGGCCGATGGCCTTGTGCAAGACCTGTCCGCCTGCCGTACCGCTTTTGATCTGGTCAGAGACGTGCCCACATGTTCCAGCACGCGAGATGGCACCTGCCTGACGAACGCGCAAAAGACTGTCGTCGGCAATGTTTTCGCCGGCGCGAAAAACAGCAAGAACGAGGCGCTCTACAGTCGTTGGCCGTATGACGCGGGCATTGTGCAAACAGGCTGGGCAGACTGGAAGTTCCGCAACTCCGTGCGCAACGGACGCGACCCGGTGGCTCTGGCCTATATCTTCTCGTCGCCACCCGCAAGCACCGTTGCCTTGCCGAGCACGCTGGATTACGCGTTGAAGTTCAATATGGATACCGATGCGCCCAAGATATTTGCGACCAGCGGCCTTTATGCCGAAAGCGCGATGTCTTTCATGACCCCTCCCAACCCGACAAACCTCGATGCGGTGCGCCAACGCGGTGCAAAGATGATCGTCATCCATGGTCAGGCTGACGGGGTCTTCTCGGTAGACGACACGGCTGCTTGGTATGACGCGGTGGATGCCAGGTACGGCGGTGCGGCCAACTCGGTCGTGCGATTCTTCAGAGTGCCGGGCATGGGTCATTCACGTGGTGGCCCCGCCACCGACCAGTTTGACGGCCTGACGGCTTTGGTCAATTGGGTCGAGAAAGGTCAGGCACCCGAGCGTATTGTTGCTGGTGCACGCGGTGCTGGAAATGCAGGCGGTGTGAATGCCGAGTTGCCGACAGACTGGTCGGCAACCCGCACCCGCCCACTTTGCCCTTACCCGCTGGTGGCCCGTTACAGGAGTGGTGACAAGGAAGTTGAGTCGAGTTTTGCCTGTGAACGCTGAGGTCGCCTTGGCGGTCCGCTGATCCGTCAACCACCCCACAGCGCGTGCATCGTCTGCGCAAAGCGCGCGTCGCTGTGCATTTGCGCTGCTTGCCCCGCCACATAGACCGCATCGAAACGGGCGTCCGGGCTGGAGAAAACCAGGGTGTCCAGCACGTGGTCTGCGGGAATGCCCAAGAGCGCCGGGGATTGGGCATCGAGCAC
>Ga0208636_100416_pt1 | contig 10926 bp, 5 predicted proteins | sample LakWasM103_HOW12_2_FD_183921 | JGI IMG/M metagenome (GOLD analysis project Ga0208636, IMG submission 183921) | Freshwater sediment methanotrophic microbial communities from Lake Washington under simulated oxygen tension - Sediment Metagenome... | ecosystem: Environmental > Aquatic > Freshwater >... | reverse complement strand
ACCGCCCCAGCCGTTGATGTCGGTCAGTGCAATTTTTGAACGATCAGCGTAGTTGACGCTGGTCGTGTACTTCACGTCGGCGAAATTGCTGCCGTTGAACCCAGTCCAGGAAATGCTGCCCAAGGGTGGCAGACCGCCAGGGTTGTTCTTGTAGTCGCCGGGCTGACCAGCGGTGGTTTCGTAGCGCTGCTCATCGCGCGTGGCCTTGGAGTTCGCCAGGTCCAGTGTCGTCGTCCAGGAACCGGTCTTCAGGCTGGAGTTCAGTCCGATGGATACCAGGCTGTCGTCGTACGTGGTCATGTGGTTGCGCACCACACCCTTGTAGTTGTTGATCGTGCCGGATGTGGCAACACCGCCCACCACGGTTGCGTTACTCAGCACGCCATCGGGATCGTAGTCACCCGCACCGCCAGCGACTGCACCTTCCAGGCCAGTGCGGCGATAAGTGCCCTTGCCCTTGGAGGACAGGACGTCGATGGTTGTCTTGAAGTCCTTGCTGGGGTTGAACTGCAACACGGCCAGTACGGCATCGCGGTCTTGACCGGTTGTTTCCACATCTGCCTTGAAACCGCCGGGTACTTTGACCGATGTTCCTGTGGCTGGGTTGTTCCAGTCGGCAGCCCATCCGCCCCATGAGTCAAACTTGACCTGCTGGTTGTTGCGGTCGCGGTTGCGCGTCACGCCCAGGGCCAAACCGATTGTGCGGTCGGCAAACTGGTCTACATACGAGAAGCTGCCTGTGTTGCCGTCGCCCTGTTCGGGAGCACCAGAACCAATACCGCTGGTCTTCTTCTTCAAGTTCACAACCATGGTGCGGCCTGGAAAGTCCAGGGGCTTGAGTGTGCGCAGGTCGGTTGTGGAGGACAGGCCCTGCCCAACCAGCGTTGCGTCGGGTGTCTTGTACACGACGATACCGCTCATCAATTCGGCGGGATACACGTCGAACGAGGGGGCACGGCTGTCGCCGGTGGAAGCTTGCTCGCGGCCATTCAACAGGGAACCGTTGAAGTCAGGCGACATGCCGCGGATGCTGATGGTCGATGCCTTGCCGGTGCGCATGTCGCGCTGGGCCGTCACACCGGGCAAGCGGGCGATGGACTCGGCAACCGTGGCGTCGGGCAGCTTGCCGATGTCTTCCGCGGAGATGGCATCAACGATGGAGTCGGAGTTCTTCTTGGTGGAAATCGCGGCTTCAATACCCTTGCGGATACCCGTGACGGTCACAGTGCCCAGGGCGGTTGCATCCTGTGCATAGGCTCCGCTGGTGGTCATGATCAATACGGCGCAACCAGCAGCAATAGGGGCTAGCTTGAACAGCGAACTGCGCGCATGGGGTGCGCCAGCGGGCTGGGAGGGGGCGTTCTTCATAAATTTTTTCCTGAAACACATTTTGTTGCACATTCTTTGAGGGGGCGTCAAAGGCTCGACCGGTGGTTCTTGCGACCCTCGGTTGCATCACGTTTGTACCAAAACAAGAAATACACAGACATAGGCACAAACCCTTAACTGCTTAATTGTTGTGCAGTTTTGCTTTATTTTTGTGGAATACACAACATTTATGGACTAAACTGCGCCCACTTCAGCACGATTTTCGAAATCGCTATGTTTTGTTTGTACTCAAACTACATTTGTGTTTTGTGAATTCGGTTGACTAGTGCAAACTTGCAGCCGAGGGTGCTGGGTGTTGTGGGGTGGTGTGATGTGTGTGGGTTTGCGCATCGCAAAGCTCTGCGACTTGGTTTTTGCGTTGGTTGGGTTCTCAAGAGGTTTACCCCATCGTCAAAACGATGGGGTTTTTTTTGGGAATGCGGGATTCTTTTGATGTTGGGTCGAGCAAGGTTTGTTGTTCTACTAACATCGGGCACTCTTTTTTTGAAGTTCCCTGAGAGCTTCTTGCGTGGACAATGGTTTTCTTGCCGTCGTTGCAGGAAACGTTGCATTGCGCATTGTGTTTTTTGACTACAAATTTGGCCTGCACAGGCCGCCATGAAGGACATTGGGCATGAATCAAGGCTATCCGAGGTTGTTGGGAGACATTGGTGGTACCAACGCCCGTTGGGCGTGGCAGGCCTCGGCGGATGCCGAGCTGCAGGATGTCTCGGTTCAGCCGTGCGAGGCGAGCGCCTCCATACTGGAGTCCGCCACCAAATACCTGGCCGCACATGGTCACAAGAACCCCGCTTGGGCCGGGATCGGAATCGCAACGGCCATCACCGGTGACGAGGTGCGCCTGACCAACAGTACCTGGCGTTTTTCCATTGCCGCTTTTCAGAAGGCCATGGCGCTGGAGCGCTGCCTGGTGGTCAATGACTTCACTGCGTTGGCCCTGAGTCTGCCAGCGTTGAAGTCCGCGGATCTGCGCTCCCTGGGCGGCGGCGCGGCCGTTACGGGGGCCACCATTGCATTGCTTGGCCCTGGCACGGGCTTGGGTGTATCGGGTCTGGTCCCTGATGCAACGGGACGCTACAGCGCCCTGAGTGGTGAGGGTGGCCACGTCACGCTGTCTGCCAGTGATGACACAGAGGCCAGCCTGTTGTCGATATTGCGCAAGAAGTTTGCGCACGTCAGTGCCGAGCGGGTGCTGTCGGGGTCGGGGCTGGTCAACATGTACAAGGCCGTCTGTGCGCTGGAGGGCGTGCCAGCGCGGAATCTGGAGCCTGCGGACGTGACCGATGCGGCCATCGCCGGGTCGGATGTGCAGTGTGTGCAGGCGGTCCACTACTTCACCCGTTTTCTGGGCAATGTCGCGGGCAATCTGGCACTGACGCTGGGCTCGCTGGGTGGGGTCTACATTGGTGGAGGCGTGGTACCCCGGTTGGGTGCTGCGTTCGACGCGGCTGTCTTTCGGCAAAGTTTTGAGAACAAGGGCCGCTACCAGCCCCTGCTTTCCACGTTACCGGTGTGGGTCATCACGGCATCTACACCGGCCCTGGTGGGGGCGGGCAGGGCGCTCGACACGCTGCCCTGAACCCAGGGGGCGCTGGCCGGTTAAGCTTTCACCCTTGACGAATCCATGACAAAGGGAAGCACACATGTCCGAACCGCGTTTTGACCACCCGCGCCTGATTGCCGACATTGGCGGCACATTCGCCCGGTTTGCGCTGGAGGTGGCCCCACACGTTTTTGAGCAGACGGAGTCCTTGCGCTGCGAGGATTTTGCGGACTTTCATGCGGCCATCACGGCCTACCTGGCCGGACTCAAGGGGGTGGCGCCTGGCGACATCAAGCAGGCGGCAGTGGCCATTGCCAACCCGGTCGCGGGCGACCAGGTGCGCATGACCAATTACCACTGGCAGTTCTCGATCGAGCAGATGCGCCAGCGCCTGAATTTTGACAATCTGGTGGTAGTCAATGACTTCACGGCCCTGGCCATGGCCGTTCCCACGCTGACGTCGCAACAGCGCCGCCAGTTTGGTGGTGGTACGGCGGTGCCGCGCAGTGTGGTGGGACTGATCGGCGCGGGTACCGGCCTGGGCGTGTCGGGGCTGATCCCGGCGGACGACGGCTGGATTGCGCTGGGCACCGAGGGTGGACACACCAGCTTTTCGCCGCACGACGAACGTGAAATTGCCATCCTGCAATATGCTTGGCGCTACTACGCGCACGTGTCGTTTGAGCGCCTGCTGTCGGGCTCCGGCATCGAGCTGATTTTCCGCGCGCTGACCGACCGCGCGGGCCTGCCCGAGCGCACGCTGGACGCACCTGAGATCACCCGCCTGGCGCTGGAGGGCAGCGACCCGCTGTGCAAGGAAACCATTGATGTGTTTTGCGCCATTCTGGGCACCGCCGCGGCCAATCTGGCGGTTAGCCAGGGCGCCTTTGGTGGTATCTACATTGGTGGCGGCATCGTGCCCCGCCTGGGCTTGTATTTCGATCAGAGCCCGTTTCGGGAGCGGTTTGAGGACAAGGGCCGCTTTACCGACTACATGAAGGGTATCCCGACCTTTGTGATTACCGCAACCAATGCAACGCTGCTGGGTGCGGCGGTCATTTTGTCGTCGCAGCTGCGTGAGCTCGATGGCGCCAATGGCTCGGCCATCCTGGCGCAGATTCGGCGCGCGTTGGCCAATTTGTCGCCGGCCGAGCAGCGGGTGGCGCAACACGTATTGGCGCAGCCCCGCTCGGCACTGAATGACCCGATTGCCACGATTGCGCGTTCGGCCGACGTCAGCCAGCCCACGGTCATCCGGTTCTGCCGTTCACTGGGTTGTGAGGGCCTGTCGGACTTCAAACTGCGCCTGGCTTCGGGCCTGACCGGCACCATTCCCATCACCCATACCCAGGTCACCGGCAAGGACTCCATGCTGGAACTCGGTGCCAAGGTGCTGGGCAATACCGCGTCGGCCATTTTGCAGGCGCGCGACCATTTGAACCGCGACAGCATGGACCGCGCGATGCGCATGGTTGCCGATGCGCGGCGACTCGAAATCTATGCCGTGGGTCACTACGGCGCCGTCGCCAACGACGCCCAGTTCAAGTTTTTGCGGGTCGGGGTGTCGGCGGTGGCTTATACCGACCCCCGCCTGCAAACCCTGTCCGCCCAACTGCTGCGCGCGGATGACGTGGTGCTCATCATCAGCAGCAGTGGTCGCATTGCCGAGTTGTTGGCCGTGGCGGAAGCGGCGCAGGAGCGTGGCGCCAAGGTGGTGGCCATTACCGAAAGCCAGTCGCCGCTGGCGCGCAAGGCCGACCTTGCGTTGATCGTCGACCATGTGGAAGACATTGCCACCCAGGTGCCGATGATCAGCCGCATCCTGCACCTGTTGATGGTGGATATTCTGGTGGTGGGTGTCACCCTGCACCGGGGAGCCAGCCTGCCAGCATTGGGTAGCGATGCGACCATGGGCCTGGACGAGGTGGCTCCGGGCCAGACCACCTCGGGCGCGCGGCGCAAGGCGCCTGGTGTGAGTGCTGCCGGTCCGTTGGCGCATCTGACCTCGCACAGCCGGTAACGGCTGGTCCTGTTTTTTGTTCGTGGGTTTGACGGGGCCGGTGGGCCGGGAGTCCCTTCTCTGGCCCACGCTCGCGGGCGGCTGTTTTCGGTTCGCATAGGTTGCTGCGTCAACGCGTGTGTTGGCCCGCCTGTTCTGCAGCAACCACGAATGGGGCCGACGAAGGGACACCCGGCCCACCGACCTTGCGGTGGGTGGCGTTGAGCGCTACAAAATACATAGCTACCTATGCTTATTTCACGAGGGCTAGCGGCCCGTTTGGCTTAGAACCTTCCTCGTCGCAGAAGGCGGGTGGTGTGGAGGGCGGGCGCAGGCCGCACTCGCGGTTGCTACAGAACAGGCGACCCCACCACCGCGTTAATGCGACAACGGTGGCAACCCAAACATGGCCGCCCGCGAAGCGAGCCGGAGAACGCCTGCCACGTCGCCCGCCGTGCGCAGTCGTGTCGTGCGCCAAAAAAAAGGTGCACGGGGCGGCATATGCAGGCCCAATCGGCAATCCAGAAAAAGTAGTAATTTGACTACATACACCTGCAATATTGCCATGCGCTTCTCGGTGTTTTCCCTTGCGGAATTTGCCGTTGGCGGTGGTAGACTATGCGTGTTGTTTTACTACATGCATGTTGTTTTGGAGTGTTCTGAATGCCCCGTCCCGCCAATTTGACCCCGGTGTCACCCTCCCATCTGCGTCTGAGCGAAAAGATCGATTCAAACCATCGTCCGGTCAGTCTGCAGGACCAGATGCAGACGCTGTCGCACTTTGCGCGCGAACAGCTGGCTGGCCGCTGGTCTGCCACCCAGGCGGCCGATAGCCAGGCCAGGCCGAAGCGGGTGTACTACCTGTCGATGGAATTCCTGATGGGGCGCTCCCTGTCCAACGCGCTGGATGCGCTGGACCTCACCGGTCCGGCCGCCGAGGCCCTGCAAACCCACGCCCACACGCTCGAAGACGCCATGGAGCACGAGCCCGACGCCGCGCTGGGCAACGGTGGCCTGGGTCGCCTGGCGGCGTGTTTTCTGGACTCCATGGCCACGCTGGGATTGCCGTCGTTTGGCTACGGCCTGCGCTACGAATTCGGCATGTTCGCCCAGCACCTGGACAACGGCGCCCAGACCGAAGGGCCGGACGCCTGGCTGGTGGGTGGCACGCCCTGGGAGTTTGCACGCCCCCAGGACACCTACACGGTGCGCCTGGGTGGCACCGTCCTGCAAGTGGACGGCAAATCCGTCTGGAGTGGCGGCGACACGGTGCTGGCCCGCGCCCACGACATGGTGGTGCCCGGCCACGGCACGCAGCGCGTCAGCACCCTGCGCCTGTGGAAGGCGCTGGCCCCGCAAGCGCTGGATCTGCAGGCCTTTAATGCCGGTGACATCGCCGCCGCCGCCGCGTACAAGAACCAGTGTGAAAGCATCTCCTGGGTGCTGTACCCCAATGACAGCACCGATGCCGGGCGCGAACTGCGCCTCAAGCAGGAATACTTCCTGGTCAGCGCCGCCATGCAGGACCTGGTCAAGCGGCATTTGAGCGAGAACGACAGCCTGCTGAACCTGCCCGAGAAAGTTTCCATCCACCTCAACGACACCCACCCCGCCATGAGCGTGGCCGAGCTGATGCGCCTGCTGTGTGACGAGCACGGCCTGGCCTGGGACACCGCCTGGGCGCTGTGCACGCAGACCTTCTCGTACACCAACCACACGCTGATGCCCGAGGCGCTGGAGACCTGGCCCATGGCGCTGATGCAGCGCCTGCTGCCGCGCCACCTGGACATCATTCTGCGCATCAACCACGACTTCCTGTTGCTGGCCGCGGCCCTGCGGCCCGGCGACCACGACTTCCTGTCGCGCCTGTCGCTGATCGATGAGTCCGGCGAGCGCCGTGTGCGCATGGCCAACCTGTCTATCGTTGGCAGTCACACCGTCAACGGCGTCTCGGCGCTGCACTCGGATCTGTTGGTGCAAACCCTGTTCGCAGACTTTGCGGCGATCTGGCCCCAGCGCTTTGTCAATGTGACCAATGGCGTTACGCCGCGGCGCTGGCTGGCCCAGTGCAACCCCGGCTTGGCCAGTCTGCTGGACCAGCGCATCGGCAGCCAGTGGCGCCTGGACCTGAGTGCGTTGCAGCGTATCGCTCCGCTGGCGGCGGACGCATCGTTTCGTGCCGCGTTCAGCGCCGTCAAGGCCGCCAACAAGGAACGCCTGGCCGCCTACATCGCCAGGACCACGGGCATCACGGTCGACCCGACCAGCCTGTTCGATGTGCAGGTCAAGCGCATCCACGAATACAAGCGCCAATTGCTCAACGTGCTGCATGTCATTACCCGCTACCAGGCCATCTTGGCGAATCCGCATGCCGCTTGGCAGCCGCGCACCGTCATTTTTGCCGGCAAGGCGGCGTCCAGCTACCGCATGGCCAAGACCATCATCCGTTTGATCCACGACGTCGCGCAGGTGGTGAACAACGACGCGCGCATCGGCGGCAAGCTGAAGGTGGTGTTCATTCCCAACTATGGCGTGTCAGTCGCCGAGATCATCATGCCGGGTGCGGACCTTTCGGAGCAAATCTCCACGGCCGGGACCGAGGCTTCGGGTACCGGAAACATGAAGCTGTCCATGAACGGGGCACTGACGATTGGCACCGACGACGGCGCCAACATCGAGATCCGCCAGGCCGTGGGCGATGACAATATTTTCATCTTCGGCTTGAAGACCCCGGAGGTGGCGGCGCTGGAAGCAAGCGGCTACCACAGTGACACGGCGCTGCACAACAACCCGGTGCTGCAAGGCGTCATCGATGCCATTGCAAAAGGCTGCTTTTCGCCGGACGAGCCAGGGCGCTACACCGAGCTGGTCGACAGCCTGCTGGGCACCAGGGACCGCTATTTCCTGCTGGCCGACCATGCCAGCTATGTTGCGGCGCAGCTGCGCGTGGATGACTTGTATCAACGAAGCGAAGACTGGACGCGCTGTGCCATTGCCAATGTGGCGGCGATGGGCGTATTCTCGTCTGACCACACCATCGCACAGTATGCGCACAGCATCTGGAAGGTGGCCCCTGCTGTACAACGGGCACAGGCCTCTGTTTAACCGGTAGTCCTACATGAAATTTCCGCGTAAAAGTGGCGTGCTGCTGCACCCCACGTCCTTGCCTGGGCCGTTTGGAAGCGGTGACCTGGGCACCGCTGCCTACCACTTTGTCGACTGGCTGCAGACCGCCGGCCAGAAGCTGTGGCAGATCCTGCCGCTCAGCGGCATCGGGCCGGGCAATTCACCGTACATGAGCAGTTCGGCCTTTGCCGGCAACCTGTTGCTGATCGACCTGGAAGACCTGCAGCGCGAGGGTTGGCTGCAACCCGATGACCTGACGCCCGATGCAGGCTTTGAGACCCAGCGCCAGAATTTCGCCGCCGTATGGCCCTGGCGCATGGAGCGCCTGGCGCGTGCCGCGCGCGCATTTGCGGCAGCCCCCGCTCAACACGAGGCGGCGTTTGATGCCTTTTGCCAGGCGCACAGCGCGTGGCTGGACAACTACGCACTGTTCATGTCGCTGGCCGAACACTTCAACTGGAAAGACTGGTGCGAGTGGGAGGGCGGTTTGGCCCTGCGTGAACCCCGTGCGATGGATCAGGCCCGCAGCACGCACGCGCAGCGCATCGACTTCTGGAAGTTTTGCCAATGGCGCTTCTTCACACAGTGGCTGCGCCTGCGCGCCTATGCCAATTGGCGGGGCATCCAGATTGTGGGCGACGCGCCAATTTTCATTGCCTACCAGAGCGCCGAGGTCTGGGCCCGCCAGGACCTGTTTGATCTGGACCCCAACGGCCGCCCCCGCGTGGTGGCCGGCGTGCCGCCCGACTATTTCAGCGCCACCGGCCAGCGCTGGGGCAACCCCATTTATCGGTGGAGCGCCCATGCCCAGGAGGGCTACGCGTGGTGGATAGAGCGCATCCGGCGCAGCTTTGAGCTGGTGGACATTGTGCGCATCGACCACTTCCGTGGTTTCGCCAGTTACTGGGAAGTGCCCGCCAGCGAACCCACGGCCATCAAGGGGCAGTGGCTGCCCGGACCGGGTGCTGCGCTGTTCAACGCCATCCACGCGGCCCTGGGTCCGCTGGCCATCATTGCCGAAGACCTGGGCGAGGTGACGCCCGATGTGGAGGCCCTGCGCCGCGAGTTTGCCTTCCCCGGCATGCGCATCCTGCAGTTCGCGTTTGGGGACGACAGCACCAACACCTTCCTGCCGCACCACCACCAGAACGACACCGTGGTCTACACCGGCACGCATGACAACGACACCACCTGTGGCTGGTGGGAGAGTGCGTCGGACAAGGAGCGCAAGAACGTGCGCGACTACCTGGCCGTAGACGGCCACGACATCCATTGGGACCTGATGCGCGCCGCCTGCGCCAGCGTGGCCGACACCGCCATCCACCCCATGCAGGACATCCTGGGCCTGGGCACCGAGCACCGCATGAACTTTCCCGGCAAGTGCGAGGGCTACTGGGAGTGGCGCTTCGAGTGGTCACAGGTGCTGCCCGAGCACGCCTGCCGCCTGGCCGAGCTGTGCCGCATCTACGGCCGCGATGGTTCAAACGATTTGAAGCGCTAGCCCTCGTGGAATATGCCTGCTATGCTATCAATATACTAGCACTCTGGAGCGCGCGGCCAGGGCTGGATCAATACGGGGAGCCACCGTTCCCCGTTACGGTCATCACGCCATTGTTGACCTGCAGCGTATAGGGCGCGTACCCCCCCGACCAGGTGGACAGGTTGAAGGACGGATTCAACCGGTCCACCTTGACAACAGTGGCCGTTACACCGGAGAGGGGTTTGCCGCTGGCACACTGGCCGGGGTAGTTTTGGGGCAGCACAAAATAGCCCGCGCTGCGTGTCGTGGTGGTCGGGTTGGTGACCAGTGACGCCGTGATGGGGGTACTTGCCGCGCCATCGCCCGACACCAGCAATGCTGCTTCCACGCCCACTCCGATGCCGCGAGCAACAATATCACCATAGGGCGTCGGCGACAGGCTCTGGGCTTCCCTGGGCACCAGAATGCCGCCGCTGCAACCGGCTGCGTAATACGGTGCGATCAGCCGGGATGTGAATGCCAGCAGCCGACCCATGCGGTCGCGTTCATCCAAATGTGCGTCCAAAACTGTGTTGAACAGCGGCGATGGCGCTACGAAGGCGCCCGCGGAAAAACCGGGAGAGGTTGGCGTGAGCGTTTGAGGCGTTGGGTCCAGGCTCATGTATTTGTTGTAGGGGTTAGCCAGGGCTTGCGCAGACGTGACGGTGCCACGCAGTGCAGCAAAGTCAAACTGCCCCAGAACTGCAAGGCCAGCACTGGTTCCGCCAATGGGCACCTTGCGGCTCATCAGGGCTTGCAGCGTCCAGTCAAGCTGGGTGTTCTTCCAGTTCTTGATGTAATCGCTCTGGTCGCCACCGGCGATGAACACGGCGTCGGCCCGGGCCACAATCTGGTTCACGGCCGCATGGTTAGCTGCGGCAATGCTCGGGATCACCAGCGTCTCCACCGAACTCAGCCCCAGGTAAGCACCGCCTACCCATCCGTCCTGGTCGGTGGGTGGTAGTGTTGACGTGCCGCTGTTGGCATCGCTGTAGTAGATGTAGGGGTTGTAGGCTTCGGTGCCCGATGCGCGGATGATCACAAAGCGGCCACCGGACCCGGCTTTGATGCCGGCACGCTGGATCATCCATTGGAACGCCTGGTCTACATCCGGGCCGCCGCCCATCAGCACGTATGACGGGGTACTGGGCCGGTCTGAGGGATTGATCACCGGAGCCCTCGTAGGGTCACCTACCGAAAAGTAGCTGTACGGCAGCTTGGGCGCGGCCGTTGCGACACCCATTGCGGTGACGCATACCAGCCCTGCGCCGATCTTGACGACAGCGGCGATGCTGACGCGCATTTGCATTGTTTTCATCGGGAAACTCCTTTAAGACAACGCTTTTCAGT
>Ga0208636_100413_pt1 | contig 10949 bp, 8 predicted proteins | sample LakWasM103_HOW12_2_FD_183921 | JGI IMG/M metagenome (GOLD analysis project Ga0208636, IMG submission 183921) | Freshwater sediment methanotrophic microbial communities from Lake Washington under simulated oxygen tension - Sediment Metagenome... | ecosystem: Environmental > Aquatic > Freshwater >... | reverse complement strand
GGCCGTGATGCTGTGGGCTCTGCTGGCGCGCACGGTGCCGGGGTTTGACATTCGCGCGGCCGGGGCCAATGCGCGGGCGGCGGCGTTTGCGGGCGTGCCCATCACCCGCACGGTGGTGCTGGTGGCTCTGCTGTCGGGCGGGTTGGCGGGGCTGGCCGGGGCCATCGAGGTGGCGGGCCGCACCAGCTATGTGACGCTGGACATGTCGCCCGGCTACGGCTACAGCGGCATCGTGATCGCCATGCTGGCGGGGCTGCACCCGCTGGGCGTGATTGCGGCGGGCACCTTTGTGGCGGGCGTGCTGGTGGGTGCCGACAGCATGAGCCGTGCGGTGGGCGTGCCGACCTACATTGCGGATGTGATCGTGGCAACCTCGCTGATCGCGGTGCTCGTGGCGGGGCTGCTCACGCAGTACCGCGTGCGGTGGAAGTGAAGCAGCCATGACAACCCATACACACCACAATTTCAAGCCCAATAGGCCTCTAGCGCTAGTGAATCATGCGCCAGATGCTATCGAAATGAAAGCAAATTTCCACGGAGCAGCCGCATGACCGAACTGCTCGACATCCTCGCCAACCCCGCGTTCTGGATTGCCACCCTGCGGGTCGCCACCCCGCTCATTCTGGGCACGCTGGGGGTTTTGCTGTGTGAACGCGCCGGGGTGCTCAACCTGGGCATTGAAGGGATCATGGTCGCTGGCGCCTTCACTGGTTGGCTCACGGTTTACACGGGCCACGGACTGTGGGCCGGGGTGCTGGTGGCGGCGCTCACCGGCGCAGTGTTTGGATTGCTGCACGCATGGCTCACCGTGGGGCTGGCGCTGTCGCAGCATGTGTCCGGGCTGGGCATCACGCTGCTGGCCACGGCGCTCAGCTACTACGGCTACCGGGTGAGTTTCCCCAAGGTGAACACGCCACCCACCATCGAGCCCTTTGCACCGATGGAGTGGCTGGGCATTCCCATCCTGTCGGCACAAACCCCACTCACGCTGCTGGCCCTGCTGCTGGTGCCGCTATTGGCCTGGGTGCTGATGCGCACCCCGCTGGGCCTGGCGGTGCGCATGGTGGGCGAGAACCCGCAGGCGGCCGAGGGCCAGGGCATCTCGGTGGCGGCCATGCGCACCGGCGCCATCGTGGCCGGGTCGGCGCTGATGGGAGTGGCGGGCAGCTTCCTCACCCTGTCGGCGTTCAACGCGTTTTTCTTCAACATGATCAACGGGCGCGGCTGGATCTGCGTGGCGCTGGTGGTGTTTGCCTCGTGGCGGCCCGGCAAGGCGCTGCTGGGTGCGCTGCTCTTCGCTTTTTTTGACGCGCTGCAGCTGCGGCTGCAGCAGGCGGGCGATGCATGGCTGCCGTACCAGGTGTATTTGATGCTGCCCTACCTGCTGTCCATTCTGGCGCTGGTGCTGGTGGCACGCAAGGCGGCGTATCCGCAGGCGCTGATGAAGCCCTACCGCAAGGGGGAGCGGTGAGAAGATGCGAATGAGCTCACCACGCCCGATTCATTCACACCCTCTGGTCGGACCACACCGCAAACTCGTTGCCGCTGGGCTCTGTGAAATGAAAGCGCCGTCCTCCCGGAAAGTCGAACACCGGCTTGACCACATGGCCACCCGCCGCCTCCACCTTGGCCAATGTGGCTTCGAGGTCTGCGCTGTAGAACACCAGCAAGGCGCCGCCAGTGGCTGGGGTGGAACACAGGCTGGCGCGGAAGAAGCCGCCGTCCAACCCCTGACCCGAGAAGGCCGTGTACTCCGGCCCATAGTCCACAAAGGTCCATGCAAAGGCCTTTTCAAAGAACGACTTGGTGGCGGGCACATCGCGCGCGGCAAATTCGACGTAGTTCAGCTTTTCATGTGCGTTCATCGGATGACCCTTTCTTCTTGAGACCCCGCAGTGTGCCTGCACGTCCCGACGAATATCTACACTTCCCCACCATGCTCGACCTGCTCATCACCCACGCCAGCCTGCCCGACGGCCGCCAGAACATGTCCATCGCCGTGCAAGGCGGCCGCATCACCGAAGTGACCGAAGGCCTGCAAGCCCCCGCGCATGAAACGGTAGATGCGGGTGGCCTGCTGGTGAGCCCACCGTTTGTGGACGCGCATTTCCACATGGATTCGACCCTGAGCTACGGCCAGCCGCGCGTGAACGAGAGCGGCACGCTGCTCGAAGGCATTGCGCTGTGGGGCGAACTCAAGCCCACGCTGACCCACGACGCCATCGTGCAGCGCGCGCTGCAGTACTGCGACATGGCCGTGGCGCGCGGGCTGCTGGCCATCCGCAGCCATGTTGACACCAGCCACCCCAGCCTGCTGCCGGTGCAGGCGCTGCTGGATGTAAAGCAGCGCGTGGCGCCGTACCTGGATTTGCAACTGGTGGCCTTCCCACAAGACGGCGTGCTGCGCGCGCCCGGAGGGCTGGCCAACCTGAAGCGCGCGCTGGACATGGGTGTGGACGTGGTGGGCGGCATTCCGCACTTCGAGCGCACCATGGCCCAAGGGGCCGAGAGCGTGAAGATCCTTTGCGAACTGGCGGCCGAACGCGGCAAACGCGTGGACATGCACTGCGACGAGAGCGATGACCCGCACTCGCGCCACGTGGAAACCTTGGCGTACGAAACCCAGCGCCTGGGCCTGCAGGGCCGCGTGACGGGCTCGCACCTCACCTCCATGCACAGCATGGACAACTACTACGTGAGCAAGCTGATGGCGCTGATGGCTGAGGCCGACCTGGGCGTGGTGGCCAACCCGCTCATCAACATCACGCTGCAAGGCCGCCACGACACCTACCCCAAGCGCCGTGGCATGACCCGCGTGCCCGAGCTGATGGCTGCGGGCCTGACGGTGGCGTTTGGCCACGACTGCGTGCTCGACCCCTGGTACAGCGGCGGCAGCGCCGACATGCTGGAGGCCGCGCACATGGGCCTGCACGTGGGACAGATGACCAGCCAGGCCGCGATGCGGCAGTGTTTTGATGCGGTGACGGTGAATCCCGCCAAGCTGCTGGGGCTGGAGGACTACGGTATCGCCCCCGGCTGCCATGCCGACCTGGTGCTGCTGCATGCGCGCAACCCGGTGGAAGCGATCCGCCTGCGGGCCACGCGCCTGGGTGTGTGGCGACGAGGCCAGCGGGTGGCCAGCAGCCCGGCGCCGGTGGCGCAACTGCACCTGCCGGGGCGACCTGAAAGTGTGAATTTCACGTCAAATTAGCCCGTAGCGCTTTTCTATCAAGCGCAAGCAGCTATACATTCAATAGCAAACCAAGCATTCACGCCATGCGCGCAATCGTCTTGCGAAACCGCGCCAGCGCCAGGCTGAACAGCACCGCCCCAATGCCCAGCAGCCACACCAGCGACGGCCACACCACCGCCCAGCCCGCGCCCCGGTAGAGGATGGCCTGTGCCAGCTCGGTGAAGTGCGTGGTGGGCGCCAGGGCCATGCCGTACTGCACCCACAGCGGCATGCTCTCGCGCGGGGTGACGCCGCCCGACAGCATCTGCAGCGGCATCATCACCAGCACCATCAGCAAGCCAAATTGCGGCATGCTGCGCGCAACCGTGGCCATGAAAATGCCCATGGATGTGGTGGCAAACAGGTGCAGCGTGGCGCCCAGCAGAAACAGCGGTACCGAGCCCTCGATGGGCACGCCAATCGCCCAGCGGATCACCGCCGTGAGCGACACCCAGGTAGCGACCAGCACCACCAGCGCCATGGCCCAGACCTTGGCCAGCATGATCTCGCCCGGGGTAACGGGCATCACCAGCAGATGCTCCACCGTGCCATGCTCGCGCTCGCGGATCAGCGCCGCGCCAGTGAGGATGATGGAGAGCATGGTCACGATGTTGATCAGCTCCATGAGCGACCCGAACCACGCGGGGTTCAGCGCCGGGTTGAAGCGCGAGCGCACCGTGAGCTCGATGGGCTGGGCCGCCACGGCGCGGTCGCGCTGCACGAACTCGGCCACCTCCAGCTGCACGATCTGCTGCACCGCCCCATTGGCCGCAAACGCCTGCCCCATGCGCGTGGCGTCGATGTTGAGCTGCACCTGCGGCACCCGGCCCGCCAGCACGTCGCGCTGGAAATGGGCGGGGATGTGCAGCACCAGCGTGAAGCGGCCAGCGTCCAGGCCCGGGTCCACCTCGCGCATGCTAATCATGGCGGGGCGTGTGAACTGGGGCGCGTAGAACGCGGTGGCGATGCGCTGGGACAAGGCCGAGTCGTCCTCGTCCACGATGGCGATCGGCACGTGGTACAGCGTCTCGGGCTGCGCCATGCCCGCCGAATACACCGCAAGCGTGGTGGTGTAGACGATGAGGAACAGCATGGCCGGGTCGCGCCACAGGCTCCACAGCTCCTTGATGCCTAACCTGAAAATGTTCGACCAACGACCTCTCAGCGCCATGTCAGGTCTCCTGCTTGCGTAGCAACAGGATGGCGGTGCCAATGATGACAGGCACCGCCACCAGCATGGGCCAGAACTCGGCCTGCAGATCCTGCAGGCCCAGCGCCTTGTTGAACACACCCCGGCTGATGGTGAACATGTGGCTGGCAGGGTAGACCTCGCCCACCCAGCGTGCAAAACCGGTCATGGACGACACGGGGTTGATGAGCCCGGCGAACTGCACCGCCGGGATGAGCGTGCCCACCATGGCGAAGAACATGGCCGCAATCTGGCTGCGCGTAACGGTGGAGGCCAGCAGCCCCATGCCCGTGGAGCACAGGCTGAACAGGACGGCCCCCAGCGTCAGCGTGGCAAAGCTGCCGGTGATGGGCACACCAAACACCGTCACAGCCGCCATGCACATCAATCCGAAGTTGAACAGCGCCAGCAGCACATAGGGCAGCTGCTTGCCCAGCATGAATTCGGTGCGCGTGGTGGGCGTCACATACAGGTTGATGATCGAGCCCAGCTCCTTCTCGCGCACCACGGCCAGGGCCGTGAGCATGGCGGGCAGCATGAGCAACAGCAGCGGGATCACGGCGGGCACCATGGACGGCAGGCTGCGCACGTCGGGGTTGTAGCGGTAGCGCGGCTCCACCTCCAGCAGGCCCCGGGGGACCACGCCCGTGCGGCTGCGGCTTTGTTCCACCAGCCACTGCTGGTGCAGGCCCTGGGCGTAGCCGATGACGGTTTCGGCGCGCTGGGGCATGGCGCCGTCCACCCACGCGCCGATCTGTACGGGCTGGCCGCGTGCCACGTCGCGAGCAAAGCCGGGCGGGATCTCCAGCGCCAGCGATATCTCGGCGGAGCGCATGCGCGCATCCAGCTCGGCATAGGTGGTGATCGGCGGCTGCTCGGTGAAGTAGCGCGAGCCCGCCAGGTTCAGCGTATAGGCGCGGCTCAGCGCGGTCTGGTCGCGGTCCAGCACGGCAAAGCGCAGGTTCTCCACATCCATGCTGATGCCGTAGCCCATCACGAACATCAGGATCAGCGAGCCGAGCAGCGCCATGGCACCACGCACCGGGTCGCGGCGCAGCTCCAGCGCTTCGCGCCACTGGGTGCTGTGGATGCGGGCCAGGCTTTGGCGAAGGCGGGTGGGCCAGGTGGGAGTGTTGGGCACGGACACCGGCGATAGCGCAGTGGGGCCCGAAGCCGCCGCGGACACAGGAGCCTGGGCCGTGCCCGCAGCATCTTCCAGGTAGCCGATGAAGGCTTCTTCCAGCGTGGCGGCACCGCGTTTGGCCACGATCTCCTGCGGCGCTGCGCTCTCCAGCACGCGCCCTGCGTGCATCAGCGAGATGCGGTCGCAGCGCTCGGCCTCGTTCATGAAATGAGTGGAGATGAAGATGGTGACCTTGTCGCGCCGCGCCAGCTCCACCATCAGGCGCCAGAAGTTGTCGCGCGCCATCGGGTCCACGCCCGAGGTGGGCTCGTCCAGGATCAGCAGCTCGGGCTGGTGCACCATGGCCACGGCCAGCGACAGGCGCTGGCGCATGCCCAGCGGCAGCTTCATGGGCAGTGCGCTGCGAGCGGCCTGCAGGTCAAAGCGCTCCAGCATAGCCGTCACGCGCGTGGGCACCTCGGCCTCGGGCACGTGGAACAGCCGGGCATGCAGCACCAGGTTCTGCTCCACCGACAGCTCGCTGTACAGCGAAAACGCCTGCGACATGTAGCCCACGCGCCGCCGCGTGGCCATGTCCTTGGGGTCCACCGGCTGGCCAAACAGCCAGGCCTGCCCGTCGCTGGCGGGCAGCAGGCCGGTAAGCATCTTCATGGTGGTGGACTTGCCGCAGCCATTGCTGCCCAGAAAGCCAAAGATCTCGCCGCGCTGGATGCGAAAGCTCACATGGTCCACCGCCACAAAGTCGCCAAAGCGCATGGTGAGGTCGCGCGCCTCGATGGCCACGTTGGTGGCGTCATCTGCCTGCGAGCGGTCCAGCGGCGGAATCTGCACCGCCTGGTGGCCCCGGCGCTTGGCCTCGGGCAGCAGTGCCACAAAGGCCTGCTCCAGGGAGTCGTGCCCGGTGCGGGCCATCAGCTCACCGGGGGTGCCTGTGGCCAGAATGCGCCCCTCGTCCATCGCCACCAGCCATTCAAAACGCTGCGCCTCTTCCATGTAGGCCGTGGCCACGATCACGCTCATGCCGGGCCGCGCGGCGCGGATGCGGCCGATCAGGTCCCAGAACTGGGCGCGCGCCAGCGGGTCCACGCCGGTGGTGGGCTCGTCCAGGATGAGCAAGTCCGGGTCGTGGATGAGCGCGCAGCACAGGGCCAGCTTTTGCTTCATGCCGCCCGAGAGCTTGCCCGCAGGCCGTGCCAGAAACGGATACAGCCCCGTGCTGCGCGTGAGTTCATCAATGCGGCGGCGCCGCTCGGCCGCGTCGTGCCCGAACAGGCGGCCAAAAAACTGCAGGTTCTCTTCCACCGACAGCGTGGGGTACAGGTTCTTGCCCAGGCCCTGGGGCATGTAGGCGATGCGGGGGCACACCCGGCTGCGGTGGCGGCCTTTGGCAATGTCGCCGCCCAGCACCTCCACCGTGCCCTGCTGCACCGCGCGTGCGCCCGCCACCAGCGCCAGCAGGCTGGACTTGCCCACGCCATCCGGCCCGATCAGGCCCACCATGCGGCCCGCGGCCACTTCCAAATCGATGTCTGCGAGCGCCACCGTGCGCCCGTAGCGCTGGCCCACGCCACGCAGGCGGGCCACGGGTGCCACGCTGGCGGGGAGGTTCACTGGCCGGCCTTGACAGCGAGGTTGGCGGGCCATTCCACCGCAGGATCCACCCGCAGCCAGGCCACGCCAGGCAGACCGGTCTTGACCTGCTCCTGGTGGCGCAGCAGCAGCGCCTTGTCGATCTGGGCCCGCACGCGGAACATGAGCTTCTGGCGCTCGCTGGCGGTCTCCACCGTCTTGGGGGTGAACTGCGCGGTGCTGGCGACAAACGAGACTTCTGCAGGAATCACAAAGCCCGGTGCGGCATCGAGCACGATGCGCACCTCGCTGCCCAGCGCCACGCGGCCCGCCACGGTCTCGGGCAAGAAGAAGGTCATGTACACGTCGCTCAGGTCCACCAGCTGCAGCACCCGTGCGCCCGCGCCCACCACCTCGCCGGGCTGCACCACGCGGAACTGCACACGGCCATCGCGCGGGGCCTTGAGCTCGCTGTCGGCCAGCTCCACATCAATGCGGGCCACCGTGGCCTGCAGCGCGCGCACATTGGCCTCGGCACTGGTCACCTGCGTGCGCGACGCGCCAATGCCCGCCTGTGCGGCCTTGGCCTGGGCCTTGGCAGCCGTCACAGCGGCCTGCTGGCTGCGCACCTTGGCGCGGTCATCGTCGAGCAACTGGCTGGAGAAAAAGCCTTCGCGTGCCAACTGCTCAGAGCGCGGCAGGCGGCGGCGGGCGGTGTCCAGGTCGCTCTCGCGCTGAGCCACCACGGCCAAGGCGGCCTGGTAGTCGCTCTCGCGCTGGGCCACCTGCACCTGGGCACTGCTGATGGCCAGTTGCGCCTGCTGCAGCCGGGCCACGGCCTCTTCGCGCTGGGCCTGCAGGCTGTCGATCTGCATGCGGGCCAGGGGCTGCCCCGCCTTCACAAAATCGCCCTCGGCCACCAAAACATCGAGCACACGCCCCGCCAGCTTGGTGGCTACGGCAATCTCGGTGGCCTCGATGCGGCCATTGCCGCTCACAAACCCGGGGCCGGGCCCCTTGGGCTGCCAGGGCGCCCACCGCACGACCAGTACGGTGCCCAGCAACAACAGCGCTGCGGCGGCCGCATAAATTTTCCACTTGCTGCCCATGGCTCTGAACCCTTTTGATGCGGAGGCACGAGCGCATTTCCAGTCACGTCAGCAAAGGCGCCTCACCTCAAAATGCATCGTAAGCGCAGCGCCTTCATGGGCTGCTTGGGGTCAGTCGCCTCGCTTGACTTGCATCAATTTGGCTGCAATTGCGTGGGGCTTCCGCCTGAGACACAAGCTTGCCTCTGCGGGTTCTGAGAGGCGTCGCGTCGGTTGCCGGAGACTGCCCTACCCGCGCCCATCGAAGGCCGACAGGTGGTTGGCCAGGTGCATGGCATGCGCTTGCTCGTACTGCGACCGGCTCAGTGCACCGTAGGCAAAGTGAGGCTGCAGCGCCCCCGTGTGGATGGCAAAGTCCTGCACCGCCTGGCGCAGGCGGGCCATGGCGGCCGATGTGTCCGTGGCCTGCGCATCCAGCGCGGGGGCGCCCGGGATAGGCTCTGCCAGGTTGTGGCTCATGCGTCCCTGCAGGGTAAACACCTTGAAAGCTGCAGCCCCCAGGGTGTTCTGGAACAGCGCAGATTTGGGCAACGGAAAACCCTGCAGCGAGTATTCAATGCTCTGTGCGCAATGCACCAGCGTCTGTGCCCAGGTCCAGGCCGTGGCGGGTTCCAGCGCGTGGACGGAAGCTGCGTTCAGCCGCTCGGCCTCGCGCATCGCATCGTGCAGGGTGGCAAACACCAGCTGCCTGTCGTTGTCGGGCTGGTGCAGAAAATACCCGGCAGCACCAGCCGCTGCGAGCGCCACCCCCGTGCCGATGGCCAGAAACGCCCTCCGGTCGGGCGCTGCAGGCGGCGAGGGGTGGGTGGCTTTGGAGGTAGCGGCTTTGGGTGCGCCAGGAGGGGGTGGAACTGCCATGGGGTTGTCTGCCCGCATCACCGGGGGTGGGGTGAAAGCGTTGATTGTGCCGGGCAGCGCCTGCCTTGTGCCCCCTGCGGCCATCGCCAGGGTCGGGCAGCCGACACAGCACGCCATGGCGCAGGGCTGCAAGGCCTGGGCGCCTTCCCGGCGCTCCGCTGCGCCTAGGCCGCCAGGGTGGTTGGTGCGGCCGGCGCGGGGGTTGCAGTAACGGGGACCAAGGGCGCTGCTGGGGCCACCGTCATCTCCACCCGGTTGCGCCCCCGCTCCTTGGCCAGGTACATGGCCTCGTCCGCACGCTGCAAGGCCGTACCCGCCGACTCGCTGCCCGCGCACAGGGTGACACCAACACTCACCGTGAGCGCAATGCTGCGCTGCTCGGTCACCACAGGGTGTGCCTCTACCATGGCGCGCAGGCGCTCGGCCACCGCAATGGCGCCACCGGCCCCTGCATTGGGCAAGAAGATCGCGAACTCCTCACCCCCCAGGCGGCCCATCACGTCTTCCTTGCGCAGGCAGCGCTGGGCCAGCATCACAAAATGGCGCAGCACATCATCGCCCGCGCGGTGGCCCCAGCTGTCGTTGACCTTCTTGAAGTGGTCCAGGTCCATCACCAGCACGGGCAACGTCGTCTGCGTGCGCTGGGCGTTGCTGATGGCCTTGTCCAACAAGGTCAGAAACGCGCGGCGGTTGAACACATTGGTCAGCGGGTCCACCTCGGCGAGGTGGCGCAGTTCGTTGGTGATGAACTCATTGGTCAGCATCAATGCGCCGAACGCCACCAGCACCACAGCGAGGGTGGACTCCAGAACCACAAACTGCGACAGCGCAGCCACCATGCCCGCCTCGGGCTGCGCCCCTTCGGCGGGTGCGGCCAGCTTGAACAATAAGGGCCGCACGAGCAAGAAGGCACCGTGCACACCCACCGTGGCCGCAAACAGGTACCGTGCGGGTACCTTGCGAAAACCGCCACGTGCCAGCGTGTGTGCAGCCGCAATGAATATCACCCCTGGCACCAGACCCGTCAGCACGATGCGCACCTGCACGTTAGGCTTCACCTGGGTAAAAAACAAGGCAGTCGCCAGCAGAAGCCCCAAGGCCAGAGCGGCAACACCATGCCCCAGGGGCGCCTTGCCCATGTACTCGCGTGCGCCCAGCAGGCACAGGTATGCAGTCAAAGCAATGGAAGACTGCGCCAGCACGACGGACAACGGCAGAGGCACATGGTCGCGCAGCAACAGGTTGATGCAGAACACAGTGGCGCAGAACAATGCCTGCGCCCAGAGGCGAAGTCCCGGAATACGTCTGTTGAAGAGCCACACCGCGGACAAAACGCCAGTGACCAGCGCTGCAAGAATGGCCGCGACGATAAGGAGGGTGGGGCTGTGCACAGAGGGTACGGGCAGGCGATGGAGTGGGGTTCACAACGCGACGCCATCGCTCAACGCCCGGCTGCTATCGCCTGCCGGCTGTGAGATGACTATCAACGTGAACAATGGTAACCGAGAGCATTGACTGCCCCGCGACGCTTTGCGGGCAGCAATGCAGTGCTTCAGCCGGCGCTTGGAGCTCCTCAGGCCATACCTCCTCGCGTGGCCGTTGGGAGCACCTGTCAACCCACCACGTGGCATTCGCGCCGCAGCAGCGCCAGCGCATCGTGCATCTGGTAGTCGCGGTCGCTGGTCAGCGTGGCCTGCGCGTCTTGCAAAAAACCAGACCACAGAGCCAGGTAGTCCTGCTGGAAGGCGGCAGCCGCGTGGCTGCGGATGAAGTCAGACGCCAGCTCGGGCTGCAGGCCAGACTTGCGGATCTTGCGCACCAGGCTGGCGGCGGTTTTCTCGGTGAGCA
>Ga0208636_100410_pt1 | contig 10992 bp, 10 predicted proteins | sample LakWasM103_HOW12_2_FD_183921 | JGI IMG/M metagenome (GOLD analysis project Ga0208636, IMG submission 183921) | Freshwater sediment methanotrophic microbial communities from Lake Washington under simulated oxygen tension - Sediment Metagenome... | ecosystem: Environmental > Aquatic > Freshwater >... | reverse complement strand
CCGGTACGACATTTCTTTAGGCGCCGGTTTATCCGAATTGGCCGGTAAAGCTTTCCGTATCGGCCATGTCGGCGATATGAACGACGTTTCGATGCTGGGCGCTATCGCAGGCGTTGAAATGGCGATGCTGGACAATGGTTTTGATTTCAAACCCGGCGTCGGCGTTGCTGCGGCAATTGAATACTACCGTTCAACAGCTCAGTAACATCGCAGGGGCGTGTGCAACACGCCCCGCACGCCAACTTAAAGTAAAAAATTCACCACGAAGTCACGAAGGACACGAAGCTTTTATTTCGTTTTCTATCATGGTGTTATGTTTTAAACAGAAAGCCTGTATATTTAATCAGTAATTTTTCATTCTGTTTTTTTTCTTCGTGCTCTTCGTGTCTTCGTGGTGATATATCTTAATCCACCACACGCCAACGTGAGGATACCCCATGAGCAAACCCAAAGTCTTTGTTACCCGCAAGTGGCCTGCCTCAGTCGAAGCCAAACTCAAAGCCCTTTACGATGTCACTTTAAACGAAGATGACCGGCCTTTAAGCGCAGACGAATTCAAATCCGCCCTGCAAAATTACGATGCCGTTTGCCCCACCGTTTGCGATTCATTTCCTGCCGACGTGATCAACGTCGAAAACAAACGCTGTAAAATCCTGGGCAACTTCGGCGTCGGCTACAACCATATCGACATTAACGCCGCCAAGGCGCAAGGCTTGGTTGTGAGCAACACCCCCGGCGTGTTGACGCACAGCACCGCCGATATTGCGATGACCTTATTGTTAATGTCCGCGCGTCGCGGCGCAGAAGGCGACCGTCTGGTTCGCGCCAAACAATGGCAAGGCTGGTGCCCGACGCACATGCTGAGCAGCGATGTAACCGGCGCAACCTTGGGCCTGATCGGCTTCGGCCGTATCGCACAAGCCATGGCAAGAAAAGCCCATCACGGCTTCGGCATGAAAATCGTCTATTTCAAACCCAGTCCGGCCGACGAATATGTCACCGACGACCTTAACGCGACCCGTTGCGAGTCGATAGAAGACCTTCTGCGAGTAGCCGACTATGTGTCCTTGCACTGCCCCGGCGGCGAGGCAACCCGGCATTTAATCAATGCCGACATGCTCAACCTGATGAAACCGTCCGCGCACTTAATCAACACTGCCCGAGGCGATGTGGTTGACAGCGCCGCGCTGATTGAAGCGCTCAAAAACAAACGGATTGCCGGAGCAGGTCTTGATGTTTATGAAGGGGAACCTAATGTCCACGAAGGCTTCCTGACCCTCGATAATGTATCGCTACTGCCGCATTTAGGCAGCGCCACCTTAGGAACACGCACAGCCATGGGCGAAAAAGTGTTAGCCAACCTGGCCGCATTCTTTGCCGGGGACCATCTGCCTGATCGGGTTGTTTAAGAGCCGAGGCTGCTGAGAACGAATTAATATCGGGTTGCAAACTGCATGTAATCCGATGAATTCAAGCGTTACGTGTACGAAGGAAATACCCATGCTTAAATACAATGAGTTTGAGAGAAAATCAGAACAATTTGCTCAAAAAGTAAAAATCTGTAACGTAAACGTCAACCAATCCGGCGCATGGTTATTTCTAGCCACGCTTGGTTGTTGAAGCATAAATGATCATGGGATGCGAGGAACTGCAATGCTTTGTACCTTCATGATTTTTTCGCGTCAGCTTCTTACTGGTATTGCCAGCTGACTATCTTTCATGTCTATTCTTAGGTACCAGCATCGCATTTTGGATGGGTTATTTTGCCTAACAAGGCCGTAAAAAGCCTATGCGTTGCGTGTGGCCTTAGTTAAGTTTACATTGAAATGGCACGCATGGCGTACACTACATGACTACCTTTATTAATAGATATTTACGCAATCCTATGAAACTACTGATACGCAATCTAGCCCGCACCACAACAGAAGCAGAGCTTCGGGCTATGTTCGAAGCCCACGGCACCGTGCAGTCCTGCACCCTGGTAATGGATAACGAAACCGGCGACAGCAAGGGTTTTGGCTTTGTTGAGATGCCCAAGCAAGGCGAGGCCAAGGCGGCAATGAATATCCTCAACGACAAGGATGTCGCGGGCAATAAAATCCGCGTTAAAAAGGCCGAATCGAAACAGGACAAGGGGAAAACATAATCTGAATAATGGGCTTCCCGGCAGCCTAGAATGCTACCCCCTGTTTTTTCCGCTCATGAAAGTGGTATGCACGACCTACCCTGCATGACTTCGTTCATGTTGACAGATAACCTTTCAATTCTGACAAGATTGTAATCTGCTTGTCATGCTGCTGTTTGGAATGGACTGTTAACATTCCAAACATGCAACGACTCATCCATCCGACACTTCTCCTTACCTTGTTGAGCCTTTCGCTCACCGGTTGCGCCCGCTTTGAGGATCATCCGCTAAATCCCGCCGACTCTGCGGCTCGCATCGAAGCCCGCGCGCTGTCCAGCGCTGGGCTGAGGGACTATATCAATAGCGTGCTCGCAAACAAAACCGGACAGCCTCCCAAAGCCTGGGATATTGACCGGCTAACGCTGGCAGCTATTTACTACCATCCCGATCTCGCTCTGGCCCGCGCCCAAGCTGAAACGATGGATGCCGCTATCACGACGGCAGGCCAACGCCCCAATCCCAGCATCACAGTCACACCGACCTGGGTGCGTAACCTGGCGACAGCAGCCGTCCCCTGGATAGCGGCCGGCGCCATCAGCATTCCGATCGAAACCGCCGGGAAACGCGGTTTTCGCATAGCTAAAGCGGAGCATCTGACCGACGCGGCGCGTTTACGAATAGCAGATACCGCTTGGCTGGTACGCGGGCGGTTACGCCTGGCTATGCTGGAAGTTTATGCCGCGCAGGAAGCCGAGCATCTGTTGCAACAGCAACTGACTATTCAACAGGCGATGACCGAACGGCTGGAACAACAAATGACAGTAGGCGAAATTACCCGGCTCGAAGTCATTCGTTCGCATCTCGCATTGAACCAACTGCAACTCAATGTCAGCGCGGCGCAAAAAAGAGGCGCGGAAAGTCGGGTGTTGCTCGCCACCGCTGTCGGTGTGCCGGTTGATGCCTTGACAGGAATCGAGTTCGATTTTAGCAAGCTTGCCCAGCTACCTGATTTAAACCTCATTCCAGTCGGCCAATTGAGAGAAACTGCCTTGCAGAAGCGTCCCGATGTATTGGCCGCATTGGCCGATTACGCGGCTGCGCAATCCGCCCTGCAACTCGAAATCGCCAACCAGTATCCCAACATCCAGGCCAATCCCGGTTATGCCTGGGAAATGGGCGAGCATCGCTGGGCTTTAGGCGCAACCATGCCATTACCGATATTAAATCAAAATCAAGGCCCCATTGCCGAAGCCGAGGCCAAACGGCGTGAGCTTGCTGAGCGTTTCGAAGCCTTACAAATGCGCATCCTCGGTGACATTGACCGCACTCACGCAGGCTTGGGCGCGGTACTCGCCAAATGGGCCGACGCCGAAAAGCAAATGCGACTTCAGCAAGAGAACCTGCAATCAGCCCAAGCCCTGTTTCAAGCGGGGGAAACCGACCCTCTGGCTCTGCTCGGCGCGAAACTGGAACGCGCTGCCGCCGAGCGTGCCCGGCTGGATGTGCTGGTCGAGGCCCAGCAAGCACTCAATGCGTTGGAAGACACCTTACGCTATCCCATTGCCTCCACGCTCACTGCGACATTAATCTCCGATTCCGCCATCAGGAAAACGCTCCAATGAAACCTGCCCTTTGGCTAAAAATAGCAATGCTGCCCGCCTGCATAGCCTGGTGTAACGCAACTGTTTCGGCTGGTGAGCCGGAGCTTACAACCGAAGTGGCCGTGCAGACAAGCAAAATCGCCAAGGCCACTTTGCATCGCTATGTCATGGCTTACGGCGCGGTCGAACCGGAACCTGCAACCGGTGACAAACCGGCGGCCAGTTCAAAAATCGCCGCGCCGATGACGGGCATTCTCACGCAAACCTACTGCGAAGAAGGCCAACAAGTCAAAAAAGGGGATTTATTGTTCGAGTTGGATACGCGTAACGCCGATGCGCTGATTGCCAAAGCCGAAGTGGCCGTCGAATTCGCGCAAAAGAATTTTGCGCGCAAACAGCAACTGAATGTTACCGATAACATCTCGCGCAAGCTTTATGACGAAGCGGAGCTACTGCTGCAAACCACTCGCAAGGATTTACTCAACGCCAAGACCCAACGCGAGTTATTGCAGATCAAAGCGCCTTTGTCCGGTACATTGGCGGCCATCCATTTCAAAGTCGGTGAGGCGGTTAGCTTGGCTACGGTATTAGCGGACTTGGTTGACCTGGATCGCCTGGACATCGCTATCCGAGTGCCCAGCCAGGAATCAGTCACACTCCGATTGGGGCAGCCGATAGAACTCAGCACGGGTTCGACATCAACAGGAAGTGACGCAGAGGTTCCACCAGTTCAATCGGGAAAACTGATTTTTATCAGCCCTCAGGTCGATCCGCTCACCGATACCGTATTGGTTCGGGCTACTCTAAACAAAGACTCCGGCCTGCGGCCCGGCCAATTCGTCAAGGTGCGCATCGTCGTCGAAGAGCGTCCTGAGCGCTTGGCGGTTCCTATCGAAAGCGTAGTGACCAGGGACGGAGTCAGTCTGATTGCCGTGATTGGCGGCGACAGCGCCAAACAAAAGGTCATTAAACCGGGTTTGCGCGACGGCAATCTGATCGAAATATCGGGCGAGGGCTTGCAGGAAGGCATGGCTATCGTGACCCAAGGCGTTTACGGCCTGCCGCCTGAGACGCGCATCCGGGTGCTGAAATAATGCGTAGCTCCGCCCTCGGCTGTTTTGCGACTCGCCACGGCCTGGTCATTGCCTTCCTTTGTGTCGCACTGTGCTTGGCCGGTGCCTACGCGGCGCTGGGCATGCCTTCATCAATCTTCCCCCAGACCAATTTCCCGCGGGTAGTCATCCTGATCGACAACGGCGTGATGCCCGCCAACGAGATGATGGCGACCATCACCCGCCCGGTCGAAGAGGCCATGAAAGACATTCCCGGCGTACGCACCGTGCGTTCGAAAACCGGGCGCGGCTCGGCGGAAATCAACGTGTTTTTCACCTGGCAAACGGATATGGTGCAGGCGGAGCTGTTCGTGCAGGGTCGGCTTGCGGTCGTGCAAAAAACGCTACCGGCGACCGCCAGCCCGGCGGTTTGGCGCTTGACCTTTGCCGCCTTTCCGGTGGTCGGCCTGAGCCTGACCGGCCCCTCGCATTCGCTGACCGAGCTATGGGAAACGGCGCGTTACACGATTGGGCCTCGTTTGCTGCGCATACCCGGCGTGGCCCGCACCGGCATTGTCGGCGGACGGGCGCCGGAATATCACGTTATTGTCGATCCGTTACGCTTGCAAGCCGTGAATCTGAGTTTAGCTCAAGTCACCGATGCATTGGTCAGGAACAACCTGATCGCACCGACCGGCATGCTGGAGGAAGATTACAAACTCTATCTGACGGTGGTGGACGGTCGCGTCCATACTGTCGAAGACATAGAAAACCTGACCGTCTCGGTTACCGGCAACACGCCGATTGCCGGAGCCGTACAAGCGGTTGCAAGCGGCGCTCATCCGATCCGCATCAAGGATTTTGCACGGGTTGAGCGCAGCCAGGAACCGGCCTTCAACATCGTCACCGCGAACGGCGTTAATGCCGTCTTGCTCAATGTCTACAGCCAGCCGGACGGCAGTACCCTCGACATCGCCAGGCAACTGAAACAGGAACTGGAGTCGCTAAAAAAAACCTTGCCGCCGGGTATGCAGGCGACGATCTTCTACGACCAATCGCTGTTGGTGGGCGACTCCATCCGGAGCGTTTGGGAAGCCATTCTTTTGGGACTGATGCTTTCCATTGTCATACTTTATGTGTTCCTGAAAAATTGGGGGGCGACCTTGATCGCCGCCGTGGTTATTCCGGCCACGGTTTTGATTACCCTTCTTACCTTGCGCATCACGGGGCTTGGTTTTAACTTAATGACGCTGGGAGGCATTGCTGCGGCCATCGGCTTGATTATCGATGACGCCATTGTGGTAGTGGAAGCCGTTCACAGCAAAATCACCGCAGGCGAACAACGCCTGTCGGCGATACAGCAGGCCTTGGCGGACATTTTCCGGCCGTTGCTGGCTTCGACGCTAACGCCGGTGGTGGTGTTCATACCGCTGGCTTTCCTGGACGGTGTTGCAGGCTGCTTTTTCCGGGCCTTGGCCTTGACGATGGTGGTGTCGCTGCTGACCTCGCTGGTGCTGGCCGTCACGCTGATTCCGTCGCTCGCAGCATGGTGGATGCCGACTGACAGGCAGTCACCGTCCAGTGCTAAATCAAGTTGGCTGGATCGCCTGATCAAAGGTTACGAAAAGGTGCTGCGCACGGCACTCAAACAGGCCGGGAAAGTTCTGACCGGCTGCATGTTGATTTTGGCGTTGGGAGTCTGGCTATACGGACAACTGGAAAGCGAGTTCCTGCCCTTTATGGATGAAGGCGGCTTCGTGCTCGATTACCGCGCGCCGTGGGGTACCAGTTTGGCTGAAACCGACCGGCAACTGCGCCAGGCCGAAACCCTCCTGCGCGCCATGCCGGAGTTGGAAAGTTATTCGCGGCGCACCGGCGCGCGGCTGGCCTTGGGTATTTCGCAAGCGCACATGGGCGATTTTTTGGTTAAATTAAAACCGGAGCGGCAACGAAAAACCGACGAGGTCGTTGCCGATCTGCGCAAGCAACTTCATGTTGCCGTGCCCGGAATCGAGTGGGAATTTGCAGGCATTCTTAACGACCTGATCGGCGATCTGACCTGGTCGCCCCGGCCTATAGAGATCAAGCTTTTCTCCACCGATGTCGAATGGCTCAAGCAAAAAGCCCCGCAAGTCGAAGCCGAACTTAAGAAAATAGACGGCGTCGTCGATACTTTCGACGGCCTGGAAACCACCGGCCCGTCGTTGAGCCTTAGAGTGCGTGACAGCGACGCGCAACGCTTCGGCCTGACCGTCAACGATGTGGCCTTGGCGGTCGGCACCGCGATGCTCGGACAAAAAGCCTCCCATGTCCTGGAAGGCGACCGGGTCGTTAACATCCGCGTCAGGATGGACACCGATACGACCGGCCAGGTCGCCAACCTGCGCGAATTGCCGTTGCGGTCTTTGGACGGCAGGACCGTCAAGCTGTCGCAAGTGGCGGACGTGGTTACCGAACCGGGACAATTGGAGCTGCACCGCGAAGACCTGCGGCAACTGGTGTCGGTTTCCGCCCGACTGGAAAACCGCGACCTCGGCAGCGCGATAGCCGAAATCAAAGCCAAGCTCGGCCGGGACCAATCCCTGCCGCCGGGCGTGTTGGAATTCGGCGGACTCTATCAGCAACAGCAGGAGTCTTTCCATAATTTGCTGGTGGTGCTGTTGGCCTCCATCTTCCTGGTGTTCACCGTGTTGCTGGTCGAGTTCGGCTCATTTTACGAAGCCATCGCCATTGTGTTCGGTTCCGTGCTGGCGTTGTGCGGCACCGTCCTGGCCTGGTACTTGACCGGCACTTCGGTCAATATTGTTGCGTTGCTGGGCGCGATCATCGGTATCGGCGTGGTCGCGAAAAACGGTATCCTGATGCTGGATTCGGTACACCGGTTCGAGTCGCAGGGTGTCACTCTGGAAAATGCGCTGGTAGAATCGGGGCGGCGACGTTTGCGTCCGGTATTAATGACTTCGCTGGCGGCGGCGTTGGGGCTTTTACCCTTGGCTTACGGCATCGGCGCCGGATCGGACATGCTGAAACCTTTGGCTATTGCGGTGATTGGAGCACTGACGCTTTCCGTGTTATTGTCCCTGGTAGCCACGCCGACGGTTTATTTTGCGATGCGAAGGCTCGGAAAAAATAAACTAAAAGGCGGAACGACCGGTAGTGCAAAGAATGCGTAGTGTCGACCTGCCGGATATTTAAATATAAAGTTATACGATATGAGTTTAGGGCACATCTAAGCGAAAAACGGGAAAGGGCTATGCCGTTCCAAGATCACCAGTTATTTTCTCGAACGAGGACTTATAAGTAATGGCACATCATCACAAACACGATCATTCATCAGGGCATCATCACCAGCACGATCATTCGGCTGCACACCATCACGGCACCCTCAACAACCAAGGTCGCACTTTCATCTTCACCATATTGCTGAATCTGGTCTTTGTAGCGATTGAATTCGCCTACGGGTTTATCGCCAACTCCACGGCATTAATGGCCGATGCGGGGCATAATGCATCCGACGTGCTCTGCCTGCTGTTGGCATGGGGTGCGGTTATGTTGGCGCGCAGGCAGCCGAGTCAACGCTATACCTACGGACTGCGCAGCACCTCCATTCTGGCGGCACTCGCTAACGCCACATTGCTCTTGGTGGCATGCGGGGCGATTGCGTTGGAAGCCAGTCAACGCTTTGCACAACCACCTGCGGTAGCCAGTCTAACGGTATCGAGCGTCGCGGCGATTGGTATCGTCATCAATGGGCTGTCCGCGTGGCTGTTGAGCAGAGGCAGCAAGGATGATTTGAATATTCGAGGCGCTTACCTGCACATGGTGGCGGATACTGCCGTATCGCTCGCCGTGGTACTAACCGGTCTGGCAATGTTTCATTTCGGCTGGTATTGGCTCGACCCGGCCATCAGTTTAGCGATTGTGGTCGTGATCGTGATAGGCACTTGGAGCTTGCTGCGTGATGCGCTGCAATTGGCCTTGAGCGCCGTGCCCGGGCAGATAAATGCGCCTGCAATCGACCTGTACCTGCGTCAATTGGTCGGTGTAACGGACGTGCATGATTTACATATTTGGGGCTTGAGTACCACCGAAACTGCGTTAACGGTTCATTTGGTCATGCCCGGCGGCTGCCCTGGCGATGCATTTATGGATGACATCGCGCAAACACTGAAAGAACAGTATTCCGTCCATCACAGCACTTTGCAAGTTGAACAAGGGACAACCAATCACGCCTGTTCATTGACCGCAACCGCGTCCGTACAGCACCGCCATTAAGTCCAATATGTTGAGTCAATGTTAAAGCCTCTTTTCGCATTACCCCGCACCGTCTGGCTGCTTGGGCTGGTCAGTTTTTTCAACGATGCCGCCAGCGAGCTGGTCTATCCTCTGGTGCCCATTTATCTCGCCTCGGTGCTGATGGCCGGCCCCAAAGCCTTGGGATTGATCGAGGGCATCGCCGAGGCGACAGGCAGCCTGTTAAAGCTGTTTTCCGGCGTGATGTCGGATCGTTTGCAATCCACCAAGCATTGGGTGGTCGGCGGCTATACCGTGGCGGCCGTCGCTCGCCCGCTACTGGCCTTTACTACAGCCTGGCCGATGGTTTTGGTGCTGCGCTTTGCAGATCGCGTGGGCAAAGGCTTGCGTACTTCGCCTCGGGATGCGCTGCTGGCTATGACGGTAACCAAGGAACATCGCGGGCTGGCTTTCGGCTTGCATCGGGCCATGGACAACGCCGGTGCCGTCGTCGGACCGCTGCTGGCGGCCTGGCTGCTGGTCGAGCATGTACCGTTGAAAGACGTTTTCCTTTGGGCCTCCTTGGGCGGAGTGATAGCGGTGCTCCTGGCTTTGTCCGTGAAGGAGCCTAAGCGCGACGCCGACACGCCTGTCCAGCATTTCAGCTGGAGCGTCAAAGCGCTGCCCGCGCCGTTCAAGCGTTATCTGATGGTAGTGGCGCTGTTCACCCTGGGCAATGCCTCCAACATGTTCCTGCTGCTACGGGCGAAAGACATGGGCTTGCCCGAATATCAGGTGCCGCTGCTGTGGGCGTTGGTGTCCCTGACTGCGGCGCTGTTTTCAGCGCCATTGTCCGCTCTGTCCGACAAAGTGGGACGCGTCCGCCTGATCGTCGTTGGCTGGGTGGTTTATAGTGTGTTTTACCTGTTGCTCGGACTCAACGGCCACCCCTCGCTGGTATGGCCGTTGTTCGCCTTTTATGGATTATTCATGGCCGCAACCGAAGGCGCCGAAAAAGCGCTGGTCGCTGACATGGTACCGGTCGAAGTGTTGGGCACTGCCTACGGCTGGTTTAACCTGACAGCCGGCATCATGTTGCTGCCGGCCTCGATCATCTTCGGCTGGCTGTGGCAAGCGACGAGTCCGCTGGCCGCTTTCGGATTTTCCGCGGGCGGCGCTTTGTTCGCCGCGTTGTTGCTGCGTGTTTGGGTATCGCCGTTGCACTTTTGTAACCCTGGCAAGTCAACATGAAAATCATAGTCGTATTTGGCATCATCAACAGCGTCCGCCATGCGCATCCTGATTGTCGAAGACGAAAAGAAAACCGCCGCCTATTTGCACAAAGGGCTGACCGAGCAAGGCTTTATCGTCGATGTCGGCATTGACGGCGAAGAGGGCTTGCTACTGCCACGACAATCGCTTACGACCTGATCATTCTCGATGTGATGGTGCCGCTACGCGATGGCTGGTCTGTGCTCAAAGAGCTGCGGCGCGGCGGTCAGCGTGCAGGACACAGGCTGCGGTATCGCGACGGAACACCTGCCCAAGCTGTTCGACCGGTTTTATCGCGTCGATCCTGCTCGCTCGGCGGAAGGAACCGGGCTGGGTCTCGCCATCGTCAAGTCCATCATGGATCTGCATGGCGGGTCGGTGGTCATTAACAGCGAACCCAACCAGGGCACTGTTGCCACGCTTCATTTCATGGCTAAATAAAAAGGATGACCAACAGCCTAAAAACAGCGATTTATCCACGAAAGGCACGAAAGACACGAAAAAAACAGTCGAAAGAATATGTTGCGGATTTTTCGTGCTTTTTGTGTCGCCTAGGAGGCTGTCGGATTTAGAAGTTATAAAGTAACTTCTCATTATCCATAGGTAGCGGCAGCCCGAATCAAATCGGATAGCGGTGGAATGTTACTTTCGCCCAGCAGCCTATCCTTAAGATAATGCCAAAATGAAAGCCCATGCTTTAGACAGGTCT
>Ga0208636_100406_pt1 | contig 11098 bp, 11 predicted proteins | sample LakWasM103_HOW12_2_FD_183921 | JGI IMG/M metagenome (GOLD analysis project Ga0208636, IMG submission 183921) | Freshwater sediment methanotrophic microbial communities from Lake Washington under simulated oxygen tension - Sediment Metagenome... | ecosystem: Environmental > Aquatic > Freshwater >... | reverse complement strand
ATTGCCTTCATTGGCTGGCCTTTCCAGCACCCCACGCATTGCGTGCGGCGGCAAACAGGGGCTCCTTATCAGCCCCTTCCGGCAGGGCGATGAGCGCCCGCATGAGACCGATTGCAATCTGCTGATCGCGCGGGCTCAGCATTCGGAACAGCGCCATAAACTCAGCGTCCGGAGGCGGCGCGGCTACTGCTGGCGCGGCAGCAGCAAGCGACAATGCGCCTGCGATGAAGGCGCGACGATCGAGCGCCATCACGATACCCATCCGCCTTGAAGGTGCTGCGCGCCCTGAAGCTGCTCGGCGAGGCCGTCGTAATCCGCGAGCCCGTTGTCGTCGGAGAAGCCCTCGGTATCGCAGTCGTTGCCTTCATCGTCGCAGGCCTGATCGAGGTCCGGGTCACCATCCAGAAAGTCGAGTAGCGCAATCAGCCGCTCGATTTCCGCTGCCAGTTCGAGACGAAGGCGCGCCATCGCCACCAGGGCGGGCGGGGCATATGTGGTGCGCCACCGCAGCGTGTCGGTGGCGTTCGGCTCGACTTGCTTCGCCAGCGCCAGGGCGCGCGAATAGATCTCAGCCGATTGCGGCGCGGTGAGCGACAGATAGTCGTCCAGCGCTAAGGCTAGGGCATGTGATGACATGGGTTGCTCGCGGTTCTGAACCGGCTTCTCAGGGCCGGGGGTTTTACGAGATCGTCGCAAAACCCTCACCAGCAGCAGGCTGGCACCGGGAGTCTGAGAACATCGCCGCGAGACGATGCGCCATGGCCTTTACCCCGAGGGGCTATTGCATAGCCGTGGCACTCCCGGCATAGTGAGCCGGTCACGCCCACGGCAGGGCGCGTCATATGTTTCGGCTCGATCTAGGCCGGCAAGCCCGATCGATGCCTATCGCGGATGAAGCGCTATCCCCCGCAAGGGACCGCTTCGAGAGTTCTCAGGCTCCGCGATCAAGATGCCCCTATTCGCAGGTTCGAGCAAGCGCCGCCCTTCGGGGCGATGCCACTAGCGACTTGTGCCTCGCCTTCAGATTCGATTTCATCCCCCAATGGGAGTGGGAGGGAAAAATTGTCAGAATCAGCTAACGAAATGGGAAGCCTTCAGGAATTCGTTTCTTCGGTTCCGCTATACCAGCCCTACAATATTATAAGAGAGAGAATAAACGATATATTTCTCAATCGACATCCGCCGATTGATTGTTATTGCATTCGTTGTAAAGCGAATAGTATTTTTACGCGAAACGGCACGGGAACTTCTATAAATGAATACTCCAGAAAGGAGATATTCTTAGAATGCAACAGAGATAAAAGCCATACGATCGTTCTTGATGCTTTTATAAATGGCACCGAGCTATTGAAGTATGGACAATACCCATCTCTAGCAGACATAGCCGTAGGAGAACTAGGCAATCTCCGAAAGGCCTTCAATAAGCAAGACGCGCATGATTTCACCAGAGCAATAGGCCTGTCAGCGCATGGGGTCGGCATTGGTGCATTTGTTTATCTTCGCAGGGTCTTCGAAAATCAGATACAACGCCGGTTCGAAGCTCATCAAGATACAATAGATCGTGAAAAATACAACAAATCGAGGATGAGCGATAAGATTGATATGCTGTCTGCGCATCTTCCTGAGTTTCTTGTTCAACATAAATCGATCTATGGGATACTGAGCATTGGAATACATCAATTGTCGGAAGATTTATGCCGATCTGCTTTTCCTGTCATGCGAGATAGTATCAAAATGATCTTAGAAGAAGACGCGCGAGCTCTTGAGGAAGCACGAAGACGAGCAGAGCTCAGTTCATCGATCGGAGAGTTGGGGACATTCTTGGCGCAAAAAAATTTGAATGGCGCCGTTAATGATGCTCAACAGGAGTAGATGGCCGATCGGGTGCTCCGTAGGCATTGACCCTGACCTGCGTCTGCTGGAACCGTCAGGTCCTCCGCGGCCGGCGCTCGGATGCGTTATCTGTCGTAAGTCTTTCCGCCAGTGCTCCAGTTGTACAGAGTTGCGGAGTAAGGAAGGCGGGCCAGGACGGTCGATTGATCGACAACGCGCGCTGCGACCGCGCCGCGGCAGAGAAGGTTCACGCCGCCCATCTTGCGCTCGCAGAACGCATCGGGGCTGTCGATGAAGTTAAGGCCAGAGGGGCGCGTGATGATCGCCGTTACACCATCCGGCAGCGCGCCTAGCGGCTGAACGACGAAGATCGAAACGAACTGCGTCGCGACAAGACCTGCCGCGGCGAGGCCGCCAATGATCACCCAGCGCATGCACCCCTCCTAGCCCGCCGAATCGAAGCCTGTCATGCTTGCCTCTGGCATGGAATACGGGGGGAAGAACTTGAGCGAGACTTTTATCCGGATTTACTTTCGCAATGCAGACGGCCGCGTCGAAGACGGGCAGCATGATTGCGATCTAACCAACTTCGCGGGAGTTGTGCCGCAGATTGGCGACCAGGTCCTGGCTTCGGGCGTTCTGCAGGGCAGAGATCGGGCCGATCCAGCAAACCGGGAAATTTGGACCGTCGTCGGCCGGCTCTTCAACCCGAAGGACAATGAGGCCTACGTCGCCTTGATCGTGGAAACCCGCCAACCAGCGCCGAACGAGCATTCGCTGATTCCCGGTCACTGACGGCTGGCCATCTGACGCGCAACCTCTCGCGAGACCTTGTCCGCGGCCGCGACGAGCACGCTGTCGAGATGGTGTATGTAGCGGCCGGTCACTGTGCCGGCCGCGTGTCCCAGCATGGCGGCGATCGTCGGCTCGCTATATCCGAGATCGCCGGCCACAGACGCGAACGAATGGCGCAAGGTGTGCGCTGTGACGCCTTCGAGCTTCGCCTTCTTCATGATGCGCGCGAGAGCGCCGTCCAGGCTGCCATAGGGGCCGCTTCCGCCGCGCGCTGCTGGTAAGGCGTGGGGATTTCCCTTTACGCGCTCTACAGCCTTCAGCGAGGCGAACGCCGGGCTGCCGATGGGCCGGACCGATGCGCCCTCTTTGCTGTCGTCGAGCCGGAAGCACCCCCCTGCCTCGTCAATCTCGCTTCGCTTCAACGCCACGACCTCGCCCAAGCGGCAGCCGGTGAGCGCCAGCAGCCATACGCCAGCAATGGCCTGGGCAACCTCGCCTTCGTTCGCGGCTGCCTCTAGCGCCTCACCAAGCCGGCGATATTCCGCCGCGGTCAGGCGCCGCTCCCGCCGCTTGTCAGCCGGCTTCTTAACGCCGGCAGCCGGGTTGCTCTCGATGATCCCCTCGCTCACCGCGAAGGTCAGGATAGAGCCGAGCAATCCCATGGTCCGGGCGGCCGTGCCGAGGCCACCTTCCACGATCGCTTTGCCGCGCTTCCGCTCGGTCTTCTCAACCGTAGCCGTCTTCCCCGTCGCGACATCCCGTAGAAACTTGGTCACGTCGGCGCGGCCAACATCCTTGACCAGTCGCTTACCCAGGAGCGGCTTGACGTGCCTGGCGATGCGACCGCGATCGACGTAGAGGGTGCTCGCCTTCTTCGGCGCGCCGCGCTTGCCGGCGATCAGTCCCTTGTCCGCGGCCTCTAGATAGTTGTCGCAGAGCTCGGCCATCGTGATCGAGCTTCGGCGAGTTGCCCGCTCCTCGGCCGGGTCCTCGCCTTTCAATGCATCGCCAAGCGTGACCACTGCGAGCTTTCGCGCCTCTTCGGCGGTGATCTTGCCATGAGCGCCGAGGGACATCCGGCGCCGCACGCCTGCCCGGCTTCGGTAGTCGGCGTAATAGAACTTTCTGCCAGACGGGAAGACGCGCACGCCGAAGCCGGCCAATTGGCTGCACCAGATGAAATACGGCGCGGATCGCAGCTCGGCGAGATCGACCACACTCTTCGTCAATTTGCTCATTGAGGCCCGCGCTGGCGTCTAGTGTCACCATAGAGTCACCACAGGCGCGGGAAAAAGGGAAGATTTCGGCAGCGCCGAGTAAAGTCGGGCGAAGGCGAAGCGCCGCGTAAAGCTCTGAATTGTCGTATTAAATCAGCGTTCCGCGCATTCCAGAATACTCTGGCAATCCCAAAAGGGCCGCCCTCCGAAGGCAAAGGTCACACGTTCGAATCGTGTCGGGCGCGCCAATCTGCAAACTCTTGTAGAGATCAAGAGTTTCAGCCTCAGACCCTCCCCCTCATCGTCCGGCAGATCAGACGGATAACCCTTCGTCTTCCGGGTGTTCTCGGCCATCCGGTACCGCTGCTCTGCTGTCCACATCCAGAGCTTGAAGCCCGGCAAAGCCCGCACGGGATCCTTCAGACCGAATTTCCAAACAGACTCTGAGCCCAGCAGCATATCCGGCGATTATTTCTTGGCTCGCTTCGAGGGGGCTGGCGGTGGGTTGAACGCCGATCGACGATTGCGTTGGATGAAGCGATGGCAATAATCTCGCGCCAGCAGCCGGTCTCGCAAAGCCGGCAGGTGAGGTCCAGTGTCGCCGCCCGGCGACGTGGTGAACCCTCGAATGACGCCGGAGGTGATTTTATGACTTTCAGGACGACACTGGCCGCACTGGGCGTTGCAGGTTTGATGATGACCGCTGCGCCGGCGCAGGCGGCCAAGGATCAATTGACCATCGGCGTCGCCCAGTTCCCCTCGACGCTCCACCCTAATATCGATGCCGAGGTGATCAAGGCCTATACGCTGGGCTTCGCCATTCGGAACATCACCGCCTTCGACAAGGACTGGAAGAACACCTGCCTGAGCTGCACCGAGCTTCCCAGCGTGAAGAACGGCACGGCCAAGATCATCGACCTGCCCAATGGCGGCAAGGGCATGGAAGTTACGATCAAGCTGAAGCCCGATCTTAAATGGGCCGACGGCAAACCGGTCACGACCAAGGATCTGGAATTCACCTGGCGCATCGGGCGCGACCCCAAGACCGGCTTCTCCAATCCCCAGCCCTGGACGCGGGCCGTCAAGCTCGACGTCATCGACGCGACCACGGCGGTGCTCACCCTCGACAAGGTGCTGTCGTCCTACAACGAATGGGACCAGATCCTGCCCGAGCATATCGAGGGTCCCGTCTACGAGAAGGCCAAGGAAGCCGGCGACTACGTCAAGCAGACGACCTATTCCCGCAATCCGACCACGCCCGGCCTGTATAACGGCCCCTATATGGTGACCGGCTATACCTCCGGCTCTCAGGTCGTGCTCGAGCCCAATCCGCACTGGGCCGGCACCAAGCCCGGCTCCAAGCGCATCGTCCTCAAGCTGATCGAGAACACCGCAGCCCTGCAGGCCAATCTCCTGTCGGGCGATGTCGACATGATCGGCGGCGAAGGCGTCGGCCTCTCGATCGACCAGGTCCTGGAGCTGCGCAAGCAGCATCCCGATCGCTTCGAGTACCTGTTCAAGCCGAGCCTGAACTACGAGCATATCGACCTGCAGAACGGCAACCCGCTTCTCAAAGATGTGCGGGTCCGGCAAGCGCTGATCTACTCGGCCGATCGCAAGACGCTGACCGACCGTCTGTTCCAGGGCCTGCAGCCGGTGGCCGATACCTGGGTCAATCCGCTCAATGCCAATTTCACCAAGGACACGCTGCACTACCCCTTTGATCTCGCCAAGGCCAAGGCCATCCTGGCGGAAGCGGGCTGGAAGCCCGGCCCGGACGGCATCTGCCGCGACGCCGCCGGTACGCGCCTGTCGCTGGAGTTCGGCACGACTGCGGGCAACCGCCTGCGCGAATTGCAGCAGGCCGTGCTGCAGAACAACTGGAAGGCCGCCTGCATCGAGGTCCGCATCAAGAACGAGCCGGCCCGGACCTTCTTCGGCGAGACCATGAAGAAGCGCAGCTATGGCGGACTGGCGATGTACGCCTGGTCGAGCAGCGTGACGGAATCGCCGCGCCGGACGCTGGCGAGCGACAACATCCCGACCGAGGCCAACGCCTGGGGCGGCGCCAACTACATCAACTTCTCCAACTCGCGCATGGACGAGCTCATCACCAAGTCCGAATCGGCACTCGATCCGGAGGAAGGCAAGGCGCTCTGGGCCGAGATGCAGAAGATCTACGCCCAGGAACTGCCTGTCATCCCGCTGTTCTTCCGTTCGGAGGCGCATGTCTACCCGAAATGGCTGAAGGGCTACGAGCCGACCGGGCACGGCCATTACGTCTCGATGTTCAGCGAGAACTGGCGTTCCGAGTGATCGGAGCAGTTGCGAGCCCGAACGCGGCCGCGACAACGCGGCCGCGGAACGGGGATGGCCTCATGCTGCGGCGCGCGGGAGCGCGCCGCGATAGGGAGTTGGGTTGATGGCATCCTTCATCACCCGCCGGCTGCTGCAGACCTTCGTGGTGCTGCTCGTCATGTCGTTCGTGGTCTACGGGCTGATGGGGCTGATGCCCGGCGACCCCGTCGACATCATGGCCGCGAGCCAGCCCGGCATGACGCCGGAGGTCATGGCCAATCTCAGGGCGATCTATGGGCTCGATCAGCCGCTCATGGTTCGCTATGCGCGCTGGCTGATGGCGGTGCTGAGCGGCGATTTCGGCTTTTCGCGCACGCATGCGCGGCCGGTGCTGGAGGTTTTGACCCCGGCCCTGCTGCAAACCTGCAAGCTCATGCTGGCGAGCTTCACGCTCAGCGTGATCCTTTCGTTGATCCTGGGCATCGCCTCGGCGCTGAAGCCCGGCGGCTGGGTCGACGGCTTCGTCAGCCTGTTCGCCTTCGCCGGGATCTCGGTGCCGATCTTCTGGCTCGCCCTGGTGCTGATCCTGACCTTCGCGGTCGGGCTGCAATGGCTGCCGGCGAGCGGCATGGGACAGGTCGGCAATTTTGGCTTCTGGGATCAGGTGCGACATCTCACGCTGCCGGTCCTGGCGCTGACACTGGCCAATACCGGCCAGTTCACCCGCTATGTCCGCGCTGCGATGATCGAGACGCTGCAGATGGATTTCGTTCGGACGGCGCGCGCGAAAGGGGTCGGCAGCCGGCGCATCATCCTCATTCACGCACTGCGCAATGCCATGGTGCCGTTCGTGACGATCATGGCGTTAAGCTTCGGCTCGTTGTTTTCCGGCGCCCTGGTCACCGAGACGATGTTCGCGCAGATGGGCATGGGCAAGATGATCTACGATTCCATCCTGTCCAACGACTTCAATCTCGCTCTGATCGGATTGCTGTTCGCGACGCTCACGACGCTGATGGCCAATCTTTTGGCCGATCTGGCCTATGTCGCCCTCGATCCGCGGATTCGACTGGAATGACCACCCTGGACAATCCGATGGCGCAAGGCGGGCACGGCAAGCCGCGCACCGCCGCGACGCAGACAATCTGGGCGCTGCGCTGGCGCCGCTTCCGCGGGCATCGCACCGGCGTGGCAAGCCTCATCGTGCTCGCCTTGTTGGTCGCGTTCTGTCTGATGGCGGGGCCGCTGGAAGCCTGGCGCGGCATCGACGCGACACAGACCGACCTGTTCAAGCGCTTCCAGCCGATCTCGGCCGAGCATTGGCTGGGGACCGACGATGCGGGACGCGACGTGCTGGCCAGGCTGATGTATGGCGGCCAGGTTTCGCTTTTAGTCGGGCTGCTGGCGACCCTCATCGGCGGCGTCTTCGGGGTCTCGCTCGGCCTGCTCGCGGGCTATTATGGCGGCCGTCTCGACAATGCCCTGATGCGATTGACCGACGGCATGATCGCCCTGCCGCTGCTGCCGCTGCTGATCGTGCTTGGCGCGGTCGATCTGACTAAGCTCGGCTTCTCCACCGAGGCCGCCCATTCGCAATCAGTCGCCTTCTGGCGGATCATCCTGATCATCGCGCTGGTCGACTGGACCGCGATCGCCCGGATCGTCCGGGCCGCCACCCTCTCGGTCAAGGAGCGTGACTATGTCAGCGCATCGCGCGGCAGCGGCGCGAACGCGTTCTACATCATGGCGCGGCACATCCTGCCCAACACGATCACGCCGATCATCGTCGCCTTCACCCTGACCGTCGGGCGCGTCATCCTGTTCGAGTCGGTGCTGAGCTTTCTCGGCTTCGGCATCGTGCCGCCGACGCCGAGCTGGGGCAACATGCTCAACAACGCCCAGGAACTCGTGACAACCGCGCCGGCGCTGGCGATCTATCCGGGGCTCTTGATCTTCATCACGGTGATCGCCGTCAATTTCCTCGGCGACGCCATGCAGCACGCCTTCGATCCGCGTTCGGAGAAATAACACCGGCGCTTACGCGCACGCCGCAGAACCAAGCGGAAACGCCGCCGTCGATGAGGCGACACTTGACCTTGGAGCCAGGGGCCGCCTCGGCAATGTCCGCTTTCAAGCAGCTTCACACTGCCCGCTTATGGCGTGGCCCCGCTGCTCGCGTCGGCCTCAGCTTCGTCCCAAGGCGGTGATGTCGTGCCTGTCACCCGGCATTCGCGCAGCTTCGGCAAAGATGGCTTTAACGATAGCGCGCTCGCGCTCGCTCTTGAGACAGGCGATATAGTCGGTCGTCGTGAGCTCGTCGTTCTCGATCGGGATGGCGCGGACGCGGCTGGAGGCCAGGGCCTCCAGCTCCCAGACGATCCCGCAGCCAAGCCCGACCGCTACAGCTTCGACGAGCGCCTCGCGGCTGCCCAGTTCCAGTACCTTGCGGGCCTTGACGCCGTGCCGGGCGAAAGCGGCGTCGACGAGCGCCTGTGTGGTCGAGCCGTCCTCGCGGCCGATCATCGCCTCACCCTCCAGCTCCGTCAGGGAGACGGTTTTCCGGCCGGCGAGCCGGTGATCATGCGACGTGATCAGGAGGCCGCGGTGGATCCAGAGTGGAACCGCATGGACTCGGGGATGGTCGGCAATCCGCGGCAGGATGCCGACATCGACATGACGATCGAGCAGCCGCTGCCGCACGACCTGCGTGTTGCCCATCGAGACGGAGAGCCGCACCTGCGGGTGTCGCGCCAGGAACTGGGCAAAGAGGCCCATCACGATATGGGGGCCGTCGACGGCCAGCCGGAGTTCGCCGCGCTGGACCTCGCTTGAGGTCGCAAGCGTGCCGTCGATCATTTCTTCGAGGCTGGCGAGCTGCCGGGACAGCGTGAACAATCGTTCGCCGGCCTCCGTCAGCTTCACGCCGCGCCCGTCGCGGTGCAGCAGTTTCAGTCCATGGCGCTCTTCAAGCGCCTTCACCTGCAGCGTCAGCGCGGGCTGCGTCAGGTTCAGGACGTCCGCGGCCCGCGAAAAGCTCCCCTCGCGCGCCACCGCATCGAATGCCCGGATCTGCGTGTAGATCATCTGCCCGCCTCGGATATTATATTTTTTTGATTGTCTCTCAGTAATTCTAACTTGTCTTATAGCAGCGATGTCAACATCATTTCCGAATGCTCGCTTCAGACCCCACCCAGCTTCACTCCCAGCTCGACAAAGCGCTTGCCGCCGCACGGGCGCAACGCCACCGCAGCGTCCGACGCCTGGCGGATTTCGTCTCGACCCCCTCGCTGACGGGAGAGGAAGGGCCGGGCCAGGACTACATGCGCGAATTGCTGCGGAAGGCGGGCGCCGATATCCACGACGCGGAGCCCGACGTGGCGGCCATGTTCGCCGCGCATCCGGACGTCGCGCAGTACCCCACCCATTGGCAGCACGACCTCATCCTACCCTATGCCGAACTGCCCACCTTCGAGGCTCTCCAGGCGAGTGGCCTTGAAACGGTCCTGAATTACGACGGACGGCCCAATCTCGTCGGCACCTGGCGTGGTCAGGGCGGCGGCCGCTCGTTGATCCTGAACGGGCATGTCGATACGGTGACGATTGAGCCCCGTGCCGGCTGGACACGAGATCCCTTCGGTGCCGAGATCGCGGATGGCCTGATGTATGGCCGCGGCGCCTCGGACATGAAGGGCGGCGTCATGGCGGCGCTGATGGCCATCACCTATCTGCGCGAGGCCGGCATCCGTCTGCGCGGCGACGTCAGCCTGCAATGCGTCGTCAACGAGGAGCATGCCGGTAACGGCACGCTCGACCTCGTCCGGCGCGGCTTCCGCGCCGATGCAGCCGTGATCCTGGAGCCGACCAGCAACACGATCGCTATTTCGCATCCGGGCGGCCTCTACTGGCAGGTCTCGCTGACCGGCGTGCCGCGCTCTCCGGGTGCGCGCTGGAACGGCACAGAGCTCGAAGGCCTCGGCGCCATCGATGCACTCCCTCCCGTCATCGAGGCGCTGCTCGCACTTGAGGCGCGCTACAATGCCGGCACGCCCCAGGGCCAGAAAGCACCCTTCGCCCTGACAATCGGGAGGGTCTCGGGTGGTCATTACGAGACGGCGACCGCCGCGGAGGCCCAGCTCAAGGGTGGCGCCTATTTCGCCCCCTCGCTCGGCAGCGTGACGGAGGTGATGGCCGCATTCCGCGAAGCGATCGCACAGGCCAATCGCAGCGATCCGCGCCTCCAGCGTCATCCGGCCAAGCTCGAATTCCTGCATCATGACGATGCCACGGCTCAGTCGGAGGATCTCGAGATCGCCCGGGTGATGGGCGCGGTCCTGGCTGGCCGTGGCGGCGACGGCAGCCCCTATCAAGGTCATTTCTGCTGCGACATGCGCCATCTGGTGAACCAGGGCGGCATCCCCAGCATCGTCTTCGGGCCGGGCAGCATCGCCCAGGCACACAAGCCCGACGAATACATTCCGATTGCGGACTACGAAGCCGCCATCGAGCACCTCATTGTTTTCATTGCAGAATGGTGTGGCATCGCCTGAGACCCTGCGACCCGGCCGGCACCGCCAGACGAGAGGCTCCGAGCATGAACTCCAAGACCCTCAAGACACTCAAGGCCATGCTTCTGGCGGCTCCGGCCGCCGCGCTGTTCGCAACCGCCGCCCAGGCGCAGAGCTGCCCCAAGACCGGCGGCACGCTGACCTACGCCTACAGCCTGGAGCCGAGCGCGCTGTCCACGATCGCGACCTCCGCGGTTCCCGTCGCGCTGGTGGCGACGAAGATGTTCGAGGGGCTGCTCAACTATGAAGGCCCCTCGCTCGAACCCAAGCCGAGCCTCGCTGAGTCCTGGACCATCTCCGACGATAAGAAAACCTATACCTTCAAGCTCCGCCCCAACGTGAAATGGCATGACGGCAAGCCCTTCACCGCCGAGGACGTGAAATTCTCGG
>Ga0208636_100403_pt1 | contig 11131 bp, 7 predicted proteins | sample LakWasM103_HOW12_2_FD_183921 | JGI IMG/M metagenome (GOLD analysis project Ga0208636, IMG submission 183921) | Freshwater sediment methanotrophic microbial communities from Lake Washington under simulated oxygen tension - Sediment Metagenome... | ecosystem: Environmental > Aquatic > Freshwater >... | reverse complement strand
CCACGGATGCAGAGTCGAAGTTACCCAGCGCGGTGCCACTGGCGCGTGCCACATCGGCCAGGGAGATGCGGGGGGATGCGGGCATGAAGTCTCCGGTTTTTGATCTGTGGCGCAAATGTAATCCAGGTTTTTCACCAATTGGTTAAGGGAATTCCTGGGTGCGGCGTGCATTGCAGTGCAGCAAACCGGCCTAGGGTATGTCCCTAATTTCGCAGAGAAGAAACACACGGTGCAGCGCAGCAATGCCTTGCATTGGCGCGCGCTTGGTACACGGCTTGCAAAACAGCAGCACATCACACCCATGTGACGAACAGATCAAACCAGCGAAAGGACAACAGCAAATGGGCGCACCCGACACCAAGGCATTTTTGAATTTCTCCACACCGACGCAACCCGTCTTGCATGGCGGCACGCGTGACGTGATCGAGCCCGCCACCGGGCAGGTGCTGTGCACCGTGGGCATTGCCAACGCGGCCGATGTGGCCACTGCCACGCGCGCCGCCGCCGTTGCGCAAAAGGCCTGGGTGGCAGTGCCGCCGCGTGACAAGGCCGACATCCTGCGCCGCGCCGGAGCGCTGTTCCAGCAGCACTTCGACGAGCTGGCCTTATATGCCACGCGGGAGACCGGCGGCATTCTGCCCAAGGGCCAACACGAAATCCGCGAGGCCATCACCATCTGCCACCTGGCCGCTGCCATGCCATTGCAGCCGCAGGGCCAGGTGCTGCCCAGCGTGCCGGGGCGCATGAGCATCGCCCGGCGTGTACCGCATGGCGTGGTGGGTGTCATCTCGCCATTCAACTTTCCGTTAATCCTGACCATCCGCGCCGTGGCGCCAGCCCTGGCCGCGGGCAATGCCGTCATCATCAAACCCGATACCCGCACACCGGTGACCGGTGGCCTGATGATTGCCCGCATCTTTGCCGAGGCCGGTCTGCCCAAGGACCTGTTGCAAGTCTTGCCGGGCGATGCCGAAGCTGGCGAAGCACTGGTTATCGACCCGCTGGTGCCGATGATTGCCTTCACCGGTTCGCCCGCCGTGGGCCGACGCATTGGCGAGCTCGCCGGCAGGCACCTCAAGAAGGTGTCGCTGGAACTGGGCGGCGCCAACAACCTGATCATCCTGGACGACGCCGATCTGGACGTGGCCGCCAGCAACGCGGCCTGGGGCGCCTACCTGCACCAGGGCCAGATCTGCATGGCCTCCAACCGCGTCCTGGTGCACGCAAGCATTGCCGCGCCGCTGATGCAGCGCCTGGTGGCCAAGGCCACGCACCTGCCGGTGGGCGATGGTGCCAGTGGCCAGGTCGCCCTGGGCCCGCTGATCGACGCCAAGCAACGTGACCGCGTGCACGCCATCGTGCAAGACAGCGTGAAGGCCGGCGCCAAGCTGGAGGCCGGTGGCACGTTTGATGGCCTGTTCTACAAGCCCACCGTGCTGTCCGGCGTCAAGCCCGGCATGCGCGTGTTTGACGAAGAAACCTTCGGCCCTGTCATCAACCTCATCACCTACCAAACCGACGAGGAAGCGATTGCGTTGGCCAACACCCACACCGGCAGCCTGGCGTCCGCCGTGATCTCCAAGTCGGTGGGCCGTGCCATGGCCATGGGCCAGCAGCTCAAGTCCGGCATGGTGCACATCAACGACCAAACCGTGAATGACGACTGCGTCAACCCCTTTGGCGGCCCCGGCATTGCGGGCAACGGCAGCAGCGTGGGCGGCCCCGCCGACTGGGAGGAATACACCCAGTGGCAGTGGATCACCGTCAAGGACACGGCGCCGATGTTCCCGTTCTAAATCCGCAGCCTTTCACCTATTACAAAACAGGAGACACACATGAGTTTGCAAGGTAAAACCATCGTCATCACCGGCATCTCGTCCGGCATCGGCGCCGAGGTGGCCAAACTGGCCCGCTTCCAGGGCGCCACCGTCATTGGCGTGGACCGCAACGACCCCAGCCTGACGCTGCACGGCTTCGTCAAGGCCGACTTGGGCACGGCCGAAGCCATTGACGTCGCCGTCGCGCAACTGCCGGAGCGCATCGATGCGTTGTGCAATGTGGCCGGTGTGCCCGGCACCGCCGATGGCGATCTGGTGGCCCGCGTCAACTACCTGGGCGTGCGCCACCTGACCGAAAAAGTGTTGGCCCGCATGCCGCGCGGCAGCAGCATCGTCAACGTGGCCTCCATCCTCGGGGCGGAGTGGCCCCAACGTCTGGAATTGCACAAGGAGCTGGCGGCGCACAAGAGTTTTGCCACCGGTGCGCATTGGCTGCGCGACCACCCGGTGCCACACGCGACCTGCTACCAGTACTTCAAGGAAGCGCTGATTGTGTGGAACGCCACCCAGTCGCAGGAATGGTTCCTGGGCAAGGGCGTGCGCATGAACTGCGTGGCGCCCGGCCCGGTGTTCACCCCCATCCTGGGCGACTTTGTGCAGATGCTGGGCCAGGAACGGGTGCAGGCCGATGCCCACCGCATGCTGCGCCCCGGCTTTGCCGACGAGATCGCGCCAGTGATTGCCTGGCTGTGCAGCGACGCGGCGCGCTGGGTCAGTGGCGTCAACATCCCCGTGGATGGTGGCCTGGCCTCGACCTACCTCTGACACCCTCCACGAAAACAACAACGATTGGAGACACCATGAAGAAAAACATATTGGGCACCACATTCGCAACGGCGCTGCTCGCACTGGCTTGCACCGCGCACGCCGACATCAACATTGGCGTGAACCTGTCGCTGACCGGCCCGCTGTCCTCGCTGGGGCTGCCGGTCAAGACCTCGCTGGACCTGTGGCCCGAGCGCATTGGCGGTGAGAAGATCAAGCTCATCGTGTTGGACGATGGCTCCGACACCATCGGTGCGGTGAAGAACACCCGACGCTTCATCATCGAGAGCAAGGTCGACCTGTTGCTGGGTTCGTCCGGCGTACCGGCGGTGCTGGCCATGGCGCCGGTGGCGGCCGAGACGCACACTGTGCAACTGGCATTTGCACCCGCACCGCGCCCCGGTGGCAAGGACGACTGGACCTTTCCGCTGCCGCAACCGGTGTCGCTGATGTCGGACGCCGTGGCCAAGCGCATGGTCGCCGACAGGGTCAAAAAAGTTGCCTTCCTGGGCTGGAACGAAGGCTATGGCGAGATGTGGTTGCAGGCCTTCACCGCCTCGGCCAAGAAGGCCGGGCTGGAGGTCATTGCCACTGAACGCTTTGCACCGCCCGACACGGCCATCACGTCGCAGGCCTTGCGGGTCGTCGCCGCCAAGCCCGATGCGGTGCTGATCGTGGGCGCGGGTTCTGCCGCCGCGATGCCGCAGATCAACCTGCGCGAACGCGGCTGGAGCGGACCTATCTACCAGACCCATGGCGCCGCTTCGCCCGACCTGGTGCGCGTGGGCGGCAAGGCCATGAACGGTGCGATTCTGCCGGCCGGCCCCGTGCTGGTGGCCGAGCAACTCGCTGCCAACAACCCCATCAAGCCGGTGGCGATGGACTACGTGAATGCGTTTGAAAAAACCCATGGCGCCAACTCGCGCACGCAGTTCGGCGCCCATGCCAACGACGCGCTCAAGGTGCTGCAACGCATCGTGCCGGTCGCGCTGAAGAAAGCCAAGCCGGGCACACCCGAATTCCGCCAGGCGCTGCGCGATGCGCTGGAGAGCGAGAAGGAAATCGTCATCTCGCACGGCGTACTCAACTTCACGCCCACCGACCACATTGGCTTTGATGAACGCGCCGTGGTGATGCTGAAGATCGAAGGCGGGCAGTTTGTGCTGCAACGCTGAGACCCCAAAAAAGCACCGGGCACCAAGCCCGGGCTGATTCCCCCATAACAGGAGACAAACCATGAAATTTCGCCGCACCTGGGTAGCGGCAGCGGTAGCGCTCGCGCTGCCGACTGCACAGGCCTTTGACTTTGACACGCCAGACTCGGATTTCAAGATCCGGCTCGACCTGACACCCAAATACAGCACGGCCAACCGGCTGAAAGACCCCATGCCGGAACTGACACGTTTTGACGTGACGACGGACCCCGGCACCATCAACGAAGACGATGGCAACCACAACTTCCAGAAGGGGCAAATCTCCAACCGCTGGGACCTGCTGGCCGAGCTGGATGTCGCCGGCAAGAACTTTGGTGGACGTATCAGCGCCACCGCCTGGCACGACAGCGTCTACCTGCGCAAGAACAGCTACCAGGGAACGCCGGTCAACGTCGGCAACATGGTCGTTGGTACCTATCCGCTGGCCAACAACGCGGTGGCCACGCAGGCACCCAACGACTTCCTGGCCGCCACCCGCGCCCAGCACGGGCAGGGCAGCGAGATCCTCGACGCCTTTGTCTATTTCAAGGGCGACATCAACGACAAGAAGGGCACGCTGCGCCTGGGCAAGCACACGCTGCAGTGGGGCGAGAGCCTGTTCTTCGGCCAGAACGGCATTGCCAATGCGCAAGGGCCGGTGGATGTGGCCAAGATCGTCTCGGTGCCGGGCTGGCAGTTCAAGGAAGTGCTGCTGCCGGTGGAGCAAATCTCCGGCTCGCTGCAAGTGGCCGAGGGCCTGTCATTGGGCGCCTACTACCAGCTCAAATGGCGCGCCAGCAAGATCCCCGGTGTCGGCAGCTATTTCTCCAACCAGGATTACGTGGGCACCGGCGTCGTCAACTTTGGCAACGACGCTGGTGGCAATCCGATATTGCTGGGCTACGACGCCAACACAGACTTCAATCCCAAGGACTCGGGGCAGGGCGGTGTGCAGTTGCGCTGGAGCCCCACCGGCAGCGAATACGAGTTCGGCTTTTACGCCGCGCAGTACCACGACAAAACCCCCGCCGTGCCGGTGTTCGATTTTGTCAACGGCAATGTGCATCTGGCCTACGCCAGCAACATCCGCACCCTGGGCGCCAGCGTGACCTCGTCGGTGGGGCAACTCAATTGGGCGGTCGAAGGCTCGGTGCGCAGCAACGCGGCGCTGAACAGCGACCCCGCCGTGCTCGGCCTGGGTCCCATCCTGAAATGCGACACCAGTGACAACAACCCCTGCTACGCCGTAGGCGACACCGCCCATTTGCAAGCCTCTGGCATCTACGTGCTGCAACCCAATTCCTTGTGGCAGGGCGGCGCCATCGTGGCCGAGCTGGCTTTCAACCGCACGCTCAAAGTGACCAAGGACATCTTCGCCATTGGACCTGGCGGCAGCAGTGTGGGCCTGGGCGGCCTGGACCCCAACACCACGCGAGACGCCTGGGCCTTTCGCATGCTCTTTGAGCCGCAGTACTTCCAGGTGCTGCCGGGGCTGGACCTGTCGATACCCGTCGGTGTGGGCTACAACTTTGGTGGCCGCTCCTCGGCAATTGCCAACTTTGCCGGAGGCGCCTCCAACGCCGGCGACTACAGCATAGGCATCAAGGGCAAGTACCAGGGCGTGTGGAACCTGGCGCTGGTCTATAGCGACTTCTTTGGCCCGGCCAAGACCTTTACCGAAACCCTGGTCGCGGGCACCGGCTCGCCACGCCAGCTCACCTTTGCCCAGACGCTGAAGGACCGCGCCAACCTGTCCTTCACCGTGTCGCGCACGTTCTGATCCGCATTTCCTGAAACGGAGCTTTCTCATGCACCACAAACCTACTCTTTTGGCCACCTTTGTTGCGGGCCTTCTCGTTGCACCGCTGGTGAGCACCAGCGCCTGGGCTGCCGTCTCCGCCGACGAAGCCGCCAAACTCAAGACCACATTGACCCCGCTGGGTGGCGAGCGCGCCGCCAACGCGGATGGCAGCATCCCGGCCTGGACCGGTGGCATCACCAAAGCCCCCGCTGGTTACAAGAGTGGCGATGCGCGGCCCGACCTGTTCCCGGGCGAAAAGCCGGTGCTCTCCATCAACGCCAAGAACATGGCGCAGTTTGACGCCAAGCTCACCGATGGCGTCAAGGCGCTGATGAAGAAGTACCCCGACTTCCGCATCGATGTCTACCCCACCCACCGCAGCGCCGCGGCGCCGCAGTGGGTGTACGACAACACCTTCAAGAACGCCACCCGCGCCAAGCTGGTGGATGGGGGCCACGGTACCGAGGGTGCCTATGGCGGCACGCCATTCCCCATTCCCAAGGATGGCTACGAGGTGTTCCAGAACCACCGTCTGGCCTGGGTCGGCAGCTACGTGCAGACGCCGGTGCGTGTATGGGTGGTAACGGGCGACGGCAAGCGTGCCATGGCCTCCGGCGGCACGCAGAGTTTTCGCAAGCAGTACTACGACCCCGACGGCAGCATCGAGAAGTTCGACGGCTATGCGGGCTTGGGCAAGTTCGCGGTCAGCGAGCCGGGCTCCAAGGCCGGCGAGGCCATCCTGGCGCACGACGCCCTCAACGCCAGCCATCCGCGCGGTCTGTGGCAATACCTGGTGGGCCAGCGCCGCGTGCGCAAGGCGCCTTCGGTGGCCTATGACACGCCCGACTCGGTGACCTCGGGCATTGGCCTGTTTGACGAGGCCTTCATGCTGTTTGGACCGATCGACAAACACGAGCTGAAGCTGGTCGGCAAGAAAGAGATCTACATCCCCTACAACAACAACCGTGCGGCTTCGGCCCCCGTGGCCGATCTGGTGACACCCAACACGCTGAACCCGGCCCAGGTGCGTTGGGAACTGCACCGCGTGTGGGAAGTGGAGGCCACGGTAGCGGCGGGCAAGCGCCACGTGGTGCCCAAGCGCAAGTACTACATTGACGAAGACAGCTGGCAGATCGTGTTGTTCGACGGTTGGGATGCCAAAGGCGATCTCTGGCGCACCAACTACACCCTGGTCCTCACGGCGCCTGACATTCCGGCCGTGGTGGGCAACATGATGTGGGGCGGCTACGACCTGCAAACCGGCGCCTACTACCTGAACATGGCATCGAACGAACTGAAGACCCAGTACAAGCCCGTGGCGCCGATTCCGCGCTCCTTCTTCAGCCCTGAAGAACTGGCCAACGAGGGGACGCGCTGATGCATGCAGGCGCAGTCAGAACACGGCTACAACGAGGACCGGGCCGGGGCCTGGGCAGACCTTTGGGGCTGGCGCTGTGCCTATGGGCCGTGAGCGGCCTGGCGCAGGCCCAACAGGCACCGACGCCGTTGGCTTTGACGGTGCCGCGTGTGCTGACGCAGGCCGCGCTGCAAAGCCCCAAGGCGCTGCAAGCCGCCACACTGGCCGTGACCCGCGCCGGGCAACGCCTGGTAGCGGTGGGCGAGCGCGGCACGGTGCTGTGGTCGGACAACGCGGGTCAGAGCTGGCAGCAGGCCCAGGTGCCGGTGCAGGTCACGTTGACGGCGGTGCGCTTTGTCAATGCGAGCACCGGCTGGGCCGTGGGCCACCTGGGCGTGATCCTGAAGACCGAGGATGCCGGGCAGACCTGGGCGTTGCAGCTCGATGGCGTGCAAGCGGCTCACGCGGTTGCTGCAGCGACGCGCGCCAACGGCGATCAGCGCGTGCAGCGCGTGGCCCAGCGTTTCGCCGAAGAAGGGCCGGACAAACCCTTCTTCGACGTGGACTTCCACGACGCGCAACACGGCTTCGCGGTCGGTGCCTACAACCTGGCCTTTGCCACGGTTGACGGCGGCAAAACCTGGACACCGGCCTTGGACCGGCTGCCCAATGCCAAGAACTTGCATCTGTATGGCGTGCGTTATGTGGGCGGCAATGTCTTTGTCGTTGGCGAGCAGGGGCTGCTGCTGAAGTCAACGGATGCGGGCGCTAGTTTTTCCGCGCTGGCCTCACCCTACAAGGGCAGCCTCTTCGGCCTGCTGGCTGCGCGCTCGGGCACCATGATCGCCTACGGTCTGCGCGGCCACACGCTGCGCTCGGCGGACCTGGGCGCGCATTGGGACGACGTGCAGACCGGAGTGCCGGTGTCCATCAGCGCGGCCGTGGAGTTGGACGGTGGCGCGCTGGCGCTGCTGAGCCAAACCGGCGACCTGCTGCTGAGCCGCGACGACGGACGCAGCGTCACCAGGATCGCGCCGACTGGAGGACCCGTGCCGGCCTCCGGCGCCGCTGCGGCCGACGGCCAATTGGTGCTGGCCAGCCTGCGCGGCCTGCGCCGCCAAACGGCGCCTTGAGCAACGTTGTTGAGCCCAGACTTTCCACCGCAATTTCACGACCACCCCACCATGCACGCCGATACCTCCCTGGACGCCCAACCGGTCGTCGCTCGCCTTGAAGACTTTGACACCCACTCCGGCACCGCCATCGAGCGTGTGTTCTTCAACCACCGACCCTGGGTCATGGGGGTCTGTCTGCTGATCACGCTGCTGCTGGGTTGGCAGGCCCTGAGCCTGCGCCTGAACGCCAGTTTCGAAAAGACGATTCCCACCACACACCCCTACATCGCCAACTACCTGGCCAACAAGGGCAACCTGGCGGGGCAGGGCAATGCGATGCGCATCGTGGTGGAAACCACCGGTGCGTCCATTTTTGACAAGGACTACCTGGACACGCTGCAAAAGCTCAGCGACGAGATCTTTTTGCTGCCCGGTGTCGACCGCCCGTTCATGAAATCGCTGTGGACCAGCAACACCCGCTGGGTGGCGGTGACCGAGGAGGGGCTGGACGGCAACACCGTGATGGGCGACTCTTATGACGGCTCGCCAGCGGCGCTGGCCGAGGTGCGCGCCAATGTAGAGCGCTCGGGTGAGATTGGGCAGCTGGTGGCGGGCGACTTCAAGTCCAGCATCATTTTTGTGCCGCTGCTCGACAAGAACCCCAAGACCGGCGAGGCATTGGACTACGGCGAACTGTCGCGCAAGGTTGAAGTGCTGCGCGAGAAGTATGAAAGCCCCCAACTTCACATCCATGTGATTGGTTTCGCCAAGGTGTTGGGCGACCTGATCGCGGGCCTGCAACAGGTGCTGTTGTTCTTCGGTCTGGCACTGCTGATCTGCGCCGGCGTGCTCTACGGCTACACCCGTTGCGGGCGCAGCACCACGCTGGTGGTGGCCTGCTCTCTGGTGGCGGTGGTGTGGCAGTTCGGCCTGCTGGCCCTGTTCCACTACGAGCTGGACCCGTATTCGGTGCTGGTGCCCTTTCTGGTCTTTGCCATCGGCATGAGCCATGGCGCGCAGAAGATGAACGGCATCATGCAAGACATTGGCCGGGGCACGCACAAGGTGGTGGCCGCGCGCTACACCTTTCGCCGCCTGATCGTGGCCGGTGCCACTGCGCTTCTGTGCGACGCGGTGGGCTTCGCGGTGCTGGCCATCATCCAGATCCAGGTCATCCAGGACCTGGCCGTGATCGCCAGCATTGGTGTGGCGGTGTTGATCTTTACCAACCTGGTGTTGCTGCCCATTCTGTTGTCTTACGTGGGCGTCAGCGCCCGGGGCGCGCGCCGCAGCCTGCAACTGGAAGCGCTGGACGACCACGATGACGTGACACGCTCCGGCACCCTATTGCAGCGCCGCACCCGTCTGTGGTCGCTGCTGGATTTGTTCACCCAGCGTGGCCCGGCACTGGCCGCCATCGTGGTCAGCCTGCTGTTGGCCGTTGGGGGCTACGCCGTCAGTTTAAACCTGAAGATTGGCGACCTGGACCCCGGCGCGCCCGAACTGCGCGCCGACTCGCGCTACAACCGCGACAACGACTACCTGGCCCGCCACTACGCTGCCAGCAGCGACATCCTGACCGTGATGGTCTCCACGCCCGAGGACCAGTGCACCCAGTACGACACGCTGGCCCGGGTGGATCAGTTGGCCTGGCAACTGGAGCAACTACCCGGCGTGGAGTCCACCAACTCCATGGCGCAACTGTCCAAGCTGGCCATGGTGGGCTACAACGAAGGCAACCTGAAGTGGTTCGAGCTGTTCCCCAACGCCAGCGCGCTGGGTGGCGTGCAGACCCGCGCGCCGCGCGAACTGTTCAACCAGGGCTGCTCCTTCCTGTCGCTGTATGTCTACCTGAAGGACCACAAGGCCGAGACACTGAGCCGCGTCGTGGACGAAGTCGAGCACTTCATCGCAGCCCAGCCCGCCGGCGACGTGCGCTTCATGCTGGCCGCCGGTTCGTCCGGCATCGACGCCGCCACCAACATCGTGGTGCAGAAGGCCATGCACGAGATGCTGCTGTGGGTCTATGGCGCGGTGTTGCTGCTGTGCTGGTTCACGTTCCGCTCCTGGCGCGCCGTGGTCTGTGCGGTGTTGCCGCTGGTGTTGACGTCCATCCTGTGCGAGGCGCTGATGGTGGGCTTTGGCATGGGTGTCAAGGTCGCCACGCTGCCGGTGATTGCATTGGGAGTGGGCATTGGCGTGGACTATGCGCTGTATGTGCTGAGCGTGATGCTGGCACGGCTGCGCGCCGGCGAGAGCCTCTCAAACGCCTACCTGCACGCGCTGCAATTCACCGGTCGGGTGGTGATGCTGACCGGCATCACCTTAGCGCTGGCGGTTGGCACCTGGGCCTTTTCACCGATCAAGTTTCAGGCCGACATGGGCATTTTGCTGGCCTTCATGTTCGTCTGGAACATGGTGGGCGCACTGGTGCTGTTGCCGGCGCTTGCGCACTTTTTGTTGCGGCCCGCTGCGGTGCGCGTCGGGCGTTCGGCGCCTGCGGCAACCGCAGTGCTGGCCTGAGAGACACCGCGACATGCGGGTCGATTGCTGCGCCGAGCCTTGCCACCCCACTTTTCTCACAACCCCAACCATCACCAGGAGAACACCCCATGAATGCTGCTGTCAAACCCATGCTCGAAGTTGCCGACATCGACCCCGCCTTGGCCGGATTCCTGGCCCAGGCTGCCGCCATGGGCAACCCGCCCATCGAGTCCCTGCCGCCCACCATTGCGCGGCAAATCTACCGCGACATGGCCAACAACTTGGGACTACCCGCTCCGACCGTTGGCACGGTGAAAGACACCACCTGCCCAGGACCTGCGGGCGCGCTGCCCTTGCGCACTTACACCCCGGAAACCAACGGTGCGAACACGCCACTGCCCGTGCTGCTGTTCCTGCACGGCGGCGGTTTTGTGATTGGTGATCTGGAGACGCACGACAAGGTCTGCCGCACGCTGTGCCACCACGCTGGCATGGTCGTTGTAGCGGTGGACTACCGCCTGGCGCCCGAGCATCCATTCCCCGCGGCGAGCGACGATGCCGAAGCGGCGCTGCGCTGG
>Ga0208636_100401_pt1 | contig 11180 bp, 10 predicted proteins | sample LakWasM103_HOW12_2_FD_183921 | JGI IMG/M metagenome (GOLD analysis project Ga0208636, IMG submission 183921) | Freshwater sediment methanotrophic microbial communities from Lake Washington under simulated oxygen tension - Sediment Metagenome... | ecosystem: Environmental > Aquatic > Freshwater >... | reverse complement strand
GGAGGAACCGTAGCCATGATCCGGTTTAACAAAATAACCCTGCTGGCGGCTGGATTGTTGTTGAATGGCTGCGCATTGTTTCCTGAAGATGGAACCAGAGCCAAACTGCTGGACATGCCCAGCCTGAATCAAACATTGAAAGGCGATACCCAAGCCGAAAAAATCGTCAGGGAATGGCCGAGAGCGCAGTGGTGGCGGGATTTTCACAACGCCGAACTGAACCGGCTGATCGAAACCGCGCTCAAAGACAGCCCAAGCCTGCACGCCGCGGCGGCGCGCTTGACCCAGGCGGAAGCGGTAGCCGATTTTCAGGCGGCCGAGATGCTGCCGAGCATCAGCGCCAGCGTCGAATTTCACCAACGCCGCTTTTCCGAAACCGATTTTTACGGTCCTAACGGCGGCAAGACGTTCACCGGCGCGTACATCGATCCTGCGGTATTTCGCTATCACCTCGATCTGTGGGGCAAGGATAAAGCGGCTCTGGAATCGGCGTTGGGCAAAGAGAAGGCACAGGCTTCGGAACTGGCGATGGCGCGGCTGATGCTGAGTACGGCGATTGCGCGCAGCTATATCCGGCTGTGCTCGTCCGAAGAAGACATCGAATTAGCTCATGGACTGACTAAACAAGCCGAGGAAAAAATGCAACTGGCCGAGTTGCGCTGGCAGCGCGGATTGACCAGCCAGGATTTGGTTTATGCAGGCAAACAGCAGTTGGAAGCGGCGCGGCAGCGCGAAACCAGCGTGCGCAACCAGGTGCAGGTATTGCGCAACCGGTTGGCGACGCTGGTCGGGCAGGGGCCGGATTGGGGTAAGACCATCCATGTGGCGGAAAACAAGGTCGCCGGACAGTTGCCGCAGCCGGAAGCGATAGCGCTCGGATTGCTCGCGCATCGTCCCGATGTGGCAGCGGCGATGTGGCGCGTGGAGGCGGCCGCCCAGTTGACCAAAGTGGCGAAAACCAATTTTTATCCTGACGTCAATCTGGTCGGTTTTGCCGGTTTGCGCAGCCTTAATCTGAAGGATTTGTTCCTGTCCAACGGCGCCAGCGTGGCTTATGGAATGGGGCCGACGATTACCCTGCCGATTTTTGAAGGCGGACGGCTGGAAGCGGAATTGAAGAATCAGCAGGCCGCATACGATGCCGCCGCCGAAAGCTACAACGAGACGCTGCTGGCCGCGGTGCAGCAGGTTGCCGACAGTCTGGCCGAATGGCGGCAAACGCTGGAACACGATGCCGCCCAGGAACGTGCGCTGGAAGCCGCCGAAGCTGAAGCAACGCTGGCCGGAAAACGTTATCAGGCCGGTCTCAGTACCCGAGACGGCATTATCGAGGCCGACGCGGCGCTGATTCGGCAGCGGCTGACCGCCAGCGAGATGCACAACGCTCATCTGCTGGCTGCAATCGGATTGATCGAAGCGCTGGGCGGCGGCTACGAAAACACCAACATGATTCATGTCAGCAAGGTGAGCAACCATGACTAATATTCCAACCAAACCGCAGCGCCACTTCGGCTTTCATCAACGTCAACAGCGGTGGAGAGGCTCGTTCCCACGCACTGGGCTCATTGATATACACAAGTCTGTCCAAGGCCGTCATTTCAAGATGGACACTGAAATAGCAGACTCGGGTGTAGGCCGGAATAAGGCCATCCAAGCGCGTAGCGCGAGGTGGCGTTTCCGGCGAGTTCGGGAGGTGTTTGCCGGAAACGCCAGTTCTCGCTGTCGCTCGAACCGACTTATTCCGGCCTACTTCGAGATGTGTATAACGACGAGCGCGCTACGCCGCGAGTCGTGGTTAATGCGCCGAAATGCGGGGTAGGACGCAGCGCGTCCCATATCGTATTCCCACGCAGCGCGTGGGAACGAGAGCTATCTAAGATGCTTGATAAGGCAGAAAACCATGACTAATACCCAAACCAAACCCCAGCGCCACTTCGGCTTTCATCAACGTCGGCAGTACCGTGGTTATCGACTATTGCTGGTGACCGTGGTGGCATTGCTGATCGGACTGATTTACCTGATTTACTGGTGGAATTTTGCCAGTCGGTTCGTGGTCACCAACGATGCCTATATCACCGGCAACTTGGCCCCGCTCAAGGCGCAAACCAGCGGCACGGTGGTGGATGTGCGGGTTGATAACACGCAGCATGTGCAACAGGGCGACGTGCTGGTGCGCCTCGACGGCTTGCAGGCGCAAGTGGCGCTGGAACGGGCCGAAGCCAATCTGGCGGATAGTGTTCGGCAGATCGAAACGGCGTTCAGTCAGGCCGACATGCTGCGCCAGAAACTGGCCTCGAAAGAAGCAATCTTGAATCGCAGCCAGAAAGACCTGGCCCGCTATCGTAGCGTGGCGGGAGACGGGGCGGTATCGGCGCAGCAGATTGAGAACAGCGAGTTTCAGGTCCGCGAGCTGGAAGCCGATGTTCGGCAGATTCGCGCCGAATTGGGCGGAGCCGAGGCTTTGATTCAGAACACCAGCCCGGCTGATAACCCGAAGGTGTTGCAGGCGGTCGCCGCGCTGAAACAGGCTTATCTGGACAATGCCCGGCAGCAGATTGTCGCGCCGGTGTCGGGTTTCGTCGCCAAACGCACCATCCAGCCGGGTGAGCAGGTTCGTCCGGAAACGCCGCTGCTGGCTATCGTGCCGCTGGATTATTTATGGGTGGAGGCCAATTTTTTGGAAAACGAGTTGGCCGATGTACAGCCCGGTCAGCCGGTGGAAATTACGGTCGACCTGTACGGTTCCGATGTGGTTTACCATGGCGAAGTGCAGGGCTTGGGCGCCGGTACCGGTAGTGTGTTTGGCCTGTTGCCGCCGGATAACGCCACGGGCAACTACATCCATATCGTCGAGCGGGTGCCGGTCAGAGTTGGGTTGCGCGCCGAGGAACTAAAGGCCAACCCGCTGCGTCCGGGGCTGTCGGCGGTGGTGCGGATCGATACCGTCCACCCCGGCCGCTCGGTGCTGGAGCCTTTAACTACGACGCCCGCTACAGCCTATAAGACCGAAGTTTACGATCATCAGCTGGACGGTGCCGATGCGTTGATTCGGAAGATTATTGAAGGAAATAGACAGTCAAAAAATCGAGGGTAGTTAATTCACCACGAAGACACGAAGGACACGAAGTTTTATTTCTTCGTGTCCTTCGTGTCTTCGTGGTGAGTAAAAAATCTTTTGATTGGCTATTAAATGAAATCATGCTGAGACAGCTGCTCGATAAACCAGTGCAAGACTTTGCCTTTATTGGTTGTTTTCCAGGCCATGTTCATGGTCTCTGCCGCTATCGTATCTTCTACCGGCAGCGCGATAAGACGGCCTCGTTCAAGCGACTCCTGAATCCGGTGCGCCGGTAAAAAGCCGACGCCTAAACCCGAACATAGGGCATGTATTTTTTCTTCCACCGACGGCACGCTCAATACCGGACGCTTGCTGAATACCCGATGGCTTTGCGGCGCCTGATTCCTTGATGAATCCCTGACCACGATAAAGCGGTGTTGTTCAATCAGTTGCCGGGAGAGCGGCAATGATGCCTGGGTCAGCTCATGGCCCGGCGCAACGGCGAAAACCCATTCAATCTGTCGGATCTTTTGGTATTTAATGCCTTGGCTCGGCGCAGCGTCAGCGCCCGCGCCTATGACCAGATCGGCCCGGTTACTGGTGATGGCTTCTTGCGCGCCGCCCAGCACTTCCTCATAAATATTGATTTCAATATCCGGCAGTAGCTCGTAAAACTGGGCTATTAACGGGTAGATGAAATCAAAATTTAAAATGGAATCTATCGCGATATTGAAAACAGGTTCCCAGCCGCTGTGGGTTTTCTTGGCGGCTATGGCCAGGCGTTCCGTTGCGTCCAGGATTTCGCGGCCTTGTTCAAGCAATACTTTTCCGGCTTCGGTCAATACGGCTTTTCTGCCTTCCTTGCGAAACAAGACCACATCAAGGTCCTGTTCCAGTTTCTGCACGGTATAAGAGATTGCCGAAGGCACCCGAAACAGCTCATTAGCCGCTGCGGCAAAGCTGCCTTTTCGGGCTATTGCACCCAGTACTTCCAGTGCGTCGAGGGTGATAGGATATTTCATGCTGTCTGCTCGTGTTTATTGTTCAAATATTTTGAAGCTATTAAGCAAAATTGATCGCTTTTTATTATTCAGGCCAATTCTATAATGATCTCGACATTTCAAATTGTTTAACATTTAAGAGGTTATCATGAAAAATTTAATCAATAAAATACGGGTTTCTAATGCGGGTCTGGAAGCGGTCATACTGCGGGTTCCTATCGGCTTAATTCTGGCGGCGCATGGCAGCCAAAAACTGTTCGCTTGGTTTGGCGGTTACGGTTTGGACGGAACAGGGCAATGGATGGCGTCGGTGGGTTTAGCTCCAGGAGTTGTGATGGCGCTATTGGCGGGCTGCGCCGAATTTTTTGGCGGTGTCGCGTTAATTCTGGGCTTGTTGACGCGTCCGGCGGCGATGATTAATGCGCTGACGATGCTGGTTGCACTATTTTGGGTGCATTGGGGACACGGCTTTTTTCTGGATACGCATGGTGTTGAATATGCGTTGGCTTTATTATCGGCAACTACGGCGCTGGTATTTATCGGCGGTGGACCGTACTCGCTGGATGCTCTGATCGAGACAAAACTGGAGGCTAACGATGAATAAGCAAACACGACAACTTGCGGCTGTAATAAGCGGACAAAACACCTCGGATGGGGCTGGCGTCAAACTGAAACGTATTGTCAGTCAGCAACAAAAAAACGCTTTCGATCCTTTTATTTTGTTGGATGAATTCGGCTCCGATGAACCGACGGACTATGTCGGCGGATTCCCCGATCATCCGCATCGCGGCTTTGAAACCGTGACTTATATGCTGGCGGGAGCCATGCTGCACCGCGATCATCTGGGGCATGAAGGACATCTGCGTGCAGGCGATGTGCAATGGATGACGGCCGCGCACGGCATTATTCATTCGGAAATGCCGGAACAGGAAAACGGCTTGTTACACGGCTTTCAGCTATGGATTAACCTGCCGGCTAAAGAAAAAATGAAACCGCCGCATTACCAGGAGTTTGCCGCCGCAAAAATCCCAAGCGTTGCATTGGCGGATGGCGGATACCTCAAGGTCATCGCCGGTGACTATGTGAGCGAAACCGGGAAAATATCCGGCCCGGTAACCGGTGTGACGACACAGCCGTTGTATTTCGATGTGCGGTTAAGCCCCAAGCAACAGCTGGATATACCGATAACCGAGCAACATACGGTTTTGATCTATGTTTACAAAGGTGAGCTGGCTATCGGCGCCTCGGATAGGATTGTAAAGGCCGGACAACTGGGGCAGTTAGTTAACGGTGATAACATACAGCTGAAAACGCAAGATCAGTCGGCGCAATTTCTGGTGTTAGCCGCGCTGCCCTTGAAAGAACCGGTGGTGCAATCAGGTCCGTTTGTGATGAACAGCAGCGAAGAAATCGAGCAGGCGTTTCGCGATTATCGTGACGGCGTATTAACACTGTAAAGCAGTTTTTATTTAACCGGAATAAGGGGACGAACATGCAGCAAAAACCGGCAACAACCCGTGTGAAAATTCACGATATTATTCAGGCACGATGGAGTCCCAGGGCTTTTGACGCGGACAAACCGGTGAGTCATGATGATTTACTGGCGCTGCTGGAAGCCGCGCATTGGGCGCCGTCTTGTTTTAATGACCAGCCTTGGCGGTTTGTGGTGTGCGATAAAGCCGCCGATGAAACCGGCTGGCAACATGCGTTTTCAATCCTGGCTGAAAAGAACCAGCGATGGGCCAAGAACGCCCCGGTGTTGATACTTTCCGTGGCAATGGAAAATTTCAATCATAACGGCCAGCCTAACCGCTGGGCGATGTATGACACCGGAGCGGCCAGCGTCAGCTTATGCTTGCAGGCTACTGCGATGGGAATGTGTGTACATCAAATGGGCGGTTTTGATGCTGAAAAAGCCCGAGAGGTTTTTAATCTTCCGGGCGATTGTAGGCCGATGGCAATGATGGCCGTCGGCTATCAAGCCGATGCTGATGTGCTTGATGACGATTTTAAGGAAACTGAATTAGCCGCTCGTTCCAGGGCTACACTAAATGAACGCTTTTATGCGGGGGCAATGGGGCAGGGAAGTTGAATGATTTGTTTGATCTGACAATTGCCAAAATTAGTCTCAACTGCATCAGACATTGACTGACTCAGTTCGACCCTGAGCAGCCACACACTCCAGACTCCCGAATGACAGCATACCCAATGAAAGCGGCCAGTCGATTACAGCGAACCAAGTTGGAGATGTTTAATGAGCATTAACAACAGATATACTTGATTTTCATTGTATACCTTCATAATATACATCTATGATTGATTTTACTAAAATTACAGAATTCGATTGGGATGAAGGAAACGTTCGCAAGAACGACAAGCACGGCGTTTCAATGGCTGAAGCAGAGCAGGTTTTCTTCAATGAACCACTACTTGTAATTGACGATACTAAACACAGTCAAGGCGAGTGCCGCTTTCACGCACTAGGTAAGACAAACGAAGTTCGGACGTTGCATATCACATTCACCCTGCGTAATGCTGGCGAGAGTATACGTGTTATATCAGCCAGAGACATGCACAGAAAGGAGCGCAAAATTTATGAGCAAACAACTTAAAACAATTCCAAAATTTGCCAATGAAGCCGAAGAGCAGGCGTTTTGGGAAACGCATGATTCCACAGACTATATGGATTGGACGAAAGCCCAGCGGATAGTGCTCCCTAACTTAAAGCCAACGACAAAAACCATTTCACTGAGACTTCCTCAGCACCTTCTTGATTCGATCAAAGCCGCCGCTAATTCGCGGGATGTCCCCTACCAGTCACTTATAAAAGTATGGTTGCAGGAAAAGCTGCATAGCCAGTGATATAGTGAGACCGTCGCTTTCAACCAGAAATGGTCATTGGTGAGCCGTTTTTAATCTTCCGGGCGATTGCAGGCCGATGGCAATGATGGCCGTCGGCTATCAAGCCGAGGCAGATGTGCTTGATGACGATTTTAAGGAAACTGAATTAGCCGCTCGTTCCAGAGCCGCACTAAATGAACGCTTTTATGCGGGGCAATGGGGCAGGGGAGTGGAATGATTTGTAAAACTCTGGACTTGACCAAAATTAGTCTCAACTGCATTAGACATTGACTGTCTCAGTTCGACCCATTGCAGTCATTGAAAAATACGCCCGAGTTTACGGCTTTGTTAGATCGTTTATGCACGCTGTTGTACTTCCTCCACAAGGCTTTGATATTGATCGATCCCAATTACATCGAGATATTTCCTAATGGCAATTGTTCTAAAGTAGTCTGGTAATGTATTGGCAGCATCAGCTAATTCAGCTGTAAGCTTGTGATGATCTTCTATACCACGCAGGGCTATCTCATTATCTATATCAATGTGAAATTCAGTGTTTAGATACTCTTTAACAGTTTGAGTTTGGTAAACTTCTTTCTCTGGAGGCATAGTGCCTGGAAATGAAAATACGCCGTTGGCTGTATCTGGGCCAATATCTGCATCTCTTACAGCAATACTGTTCTTTCCTATGCGCGTCATGAGCAAAACCGCATTCCGTACAGCTTTTGTGTCACCTACACCTTCAATACTTATTGCATTCAATAGACCTTGATCTATTTTCCTAATCATTTCCGAAAGCAACAATTTAGCAAAATCATCTTCCACAAAAACAACTAGATCACGGTGATGGCCTAGGGATAGTAGCGCTCTTGCTCTTGTAGATGACAGGCCTTGATATACGGCAACTCCATCGTTATCCCTATGTAATAACAAGCGAGACTCGGACGGTAGGGCACTCAACACTTGATCTGAATGCGTTGATAGAAGAATCTGGTGATGACGCCGAAAACAAACATCAAGGAGGTATTTGGCTAATTCATATTGTGCATGTTCGTGCAGAGATGTTTCTGGTTCTTCAATAACAAACAAACTTTGCTCCGGGGAGTTTTCTAGCAAATCAACTAAATACAGAGTTCTTCCTTCCCCAAACCCCATATTATTTTCAGAATATTGATTACCGAAACGTGCTGCGATACCAAGCCCACCAGACTTTTTACCATGCATAATGCCTTGAAAATGCAATTCATCATATTGCTGCCCGAGGATACGTCCAACCTTCAGTCTGACTTCATCTGAAATCTGCCGTTGATTGGTTAAGGTCATTGAACTGCCTCGATAAATACTTGCGTCCTTTCTTTCAACCTTAGGTATATATATCGTAAACCCAACATAGAAACACTTTCTCTCTGGTTGGCGTTTGTATCCAGACCACTCTGAATTTGCGCGTTTTACCGTCAGTTCTTGTGGGTTGTCTGGGTCATCAGTTTCATAAGTAAATTTTACTGATGAATCTTGATGAAAAGGATTAGGATCAGCAACCGAAGCAGGGAAAAAATCTCTAACATAAAATCTCTTGTAATCAATAGCTGTAGATGGTTTTTTGTACGCATTAAGGCATATTTGACCAACTGTACTTTTTCCTGATCCATTTAATCCAGAGATAGCGACAACTGGGAACTCAAGCGGAATCGTCAAATCATTAATGCCTCGAAAGCCATTAATATTAAGGCATCGAACGACTGGCCCGAAGTTGGCATATCTTCTTGCCAGTACATACTTCTCTTTAAGTTGTTTTCCCCGATCTGCCAATTCATGCTTCCTTATTGATCTAACGTAGAATTAACCTGGACTGGCGCGGCTTTATCGCGCCAGTCCAGGTTGAATGATGGGTTAACCCGGAATATTCATTTTTCGCAATTCGTCGTACTCGTGACTACCCAAGTCGTACAGCTTGAAGAATCTGCGGTACGTCAGTAGAAGCCATACCAAAAAGGATGAACCGATTGCCCTCGGAATAAACTCTTCGGTGGTGTTCAGGAGCAATATCCAGCAAAACCATGAAGTCAAGAAATAAAGCCCAGAAAGTGCGAAGATGTGTCTCATTCTGTCGACGATACTAAGCCAACCCTGTCCAGGTTTTCGACCAAACTTTGACCGCCAGATTCCCAAATACTCCTCCCAAAAGAGGCCAGGGAGCCTCGGCTCTAGGACGACTCGAAGATAGTTGCCCATGCGAATTCTTGCGTGTTCACGAAAGATCGTGTGATACAGGAATGGGACAGCTAACCCGATCATGAAGATCAGGCTTGGCAGCTTATAGGTACTGCTAGTTAGCGCAAGTAACCCTGCCGAAAGCACTGCGAACGTAGCTTGACCCCAGATGCGATCTTTGATGATTTCAAGCATCTCTGCGCGAAGTGCTTTGTACTCTTCGAGTCGGTTTTGGTGAGTGACTACATTTGTAACTGTGCTCGCTGGTTCAGCGCACACAACAAGTACCTCATCGAGTGTACGGAGACATCTCACAGCAGGATGGAAGTAGAAAATTGACTGATCATTCGTTGCTCCAACGACGAAGACCTGAGGCCTTCCTGTTGCTTCATGCATTGATAGCGCGAGGCCAAGTTCCACATACATCGAACGTCCTTCTACGGGTTCACTAAGAAGAATAAAGACATCGCACTCCCGAACGCCTTGAAAATCACGCGAAGCGAGTGCCTGAACATATTCTTTTTTTTCCAGCCTTTCGCCCTGAGGAAGATCGTCCATCATCGTCCAGTCCGTAGTAATGACGTGACCAGCTTCTTGAAGAGAACGAAAGGCGGTTTGAACCTGTACCTTATTCGTTATGCTGGACGCAATGTAGAACTTCATAGGATTTACCAGTAAGGAGAAGAGCTAACAAGTTATTATCTAGATCTGGATAACATACACTATTTTCAACCTTAATTGATAAAAAACCTTTTAACGACAGTTATCTAAACTGGATAACATGCCAATACGCGTAAAAAACAGTTTCCAGATAACATCAGATCACAGTTAATCATCAATTACCAATGGCGGGTTTTGGCTGAACTGAGACCGTCAGTGTCAGATTCAATCTAAATGAATGTTTTGAAACTGTCAGTTATTACGCTGGACGATAGCAGACAATCGCGAATAGCAGGAATTGGCCGACAAGCGACCGTCAAGAGTGATCAAAAATTGAGAGGAGTTAGCTCTTTGTTCGTCGGGTGGTTAACGCCCTTAGCAGTTAGTCGATAAACTACTTGTAAAAGGAGTAACTAATAAATCACCGGCCAATCCGGTGATTTATTAGTTAAATTTCAGGTTTTATGTATTTTTTTTCATGAAAACATATTGTTGACTTGGTCTAGTCCCATTCGCTGGCACTTGATATTAATTTTTAGAATTGAGTTGTCCACATGCTGCTAATACATCATCGCCTTTAGCGCCTCTTATTAAAGTCGGGATTTTAAAAGTATCTAAAACTTCTTTAAACTTTTCAATTTTATCCAAATCCGGACGATTGTAATGTGATCCTGGGAATGAGTTAAAAGGAATTAAGTTTATATAAGCGCTTTTACCCGCCAGTATCGTTCCCAATTTTTTAGCATCATCTGGAGTATCATTAAAATCTTTTATCAGAATATATTCATAAGTAATAAATTGTTTTTTATTTAAAGGTATCTTGTCAATAGTGGCCAACACTTCATCTAGCGGATATTTTTTATTAATGGGGATAAGTTCATTCCTCTTTTCTTCAAAGGGTGAATGAAGAGATAATGCAAGGTTCACTCCGGGAATTTCCTGGCTCCATCTTTCAAGTCCGGGAATATAACCCGCCGTTGAAATAGTAATTTTTTGAACACCAATTGAAGTTCCGTGTTTTGATAAAAATATTTCGCAGGCTTTTTTGACGGCATCAAAATTATGTAAAGGTTCGCCTTGTCCCATAAAAACAATATTTAAAATCCGCTCTTCTCCAGGCCTATTTTTCGCTAACCAACGCCAAGCCTGTAGAAACTGGCCAACAATTTCACGGGTAGTCAAATTTCTTTTAAGCCCTTGTTTTCCGGTAAAACAAAAAGAACAATTCATTGCACAACCAACCTGCGACGAAAGGCAAATAGAATATTTTTTATGAAACGGGATAAGGACGGTTTCAATTTTATGATTGTCTTTAAGCTTAAAAAGAAATTTTACTGTTCGATCTTTTTTTGACTCATGAACCGTATCGATTTCGGGTAGAGAAAAGTCGAAATTATTTTGAAAAAAGG
>Ga0208636_100400_pt1 | contig 11199 bp, 10 predicted proteins | sample LakWasM103_HOW12_2_FD_183921 | JGI IMG/M metagenome (GOLD analysis project Ga0208636, IMG submission 183921) | Freshwater sediment methanotrophic microbial communities from Lake Washington under simulated oxygen tension - Sediment Metagenome... | ecosystem: Environmental > Aquatic > Freshwater >... | reverse complement strand
GGAAAAACGCCGGTCGACGGTTGGGTAACGGTTCCTATCTCTTTTAATTTACAAGTTTGAGGTTTTATTTATGACAGAAACAACATCTGCTGCAACGGCAATTCCACCGGCAGCTAATCAAATACCGTTTTCAGGCGCGGATATTGCGAGTGCGGCTGGCGCGACGCCTGCGGCTCCTGAAATTACTTCGGCGCTGATTGTCGATGCCACTTTATGGATTTTAATCGGCTTTTCTGTGGTGACGTGGGCTTTGATACTGATCAAAGGCATACAGCATCTACGGATTTCTCAGCACAATCGAAGTTATGGCAAGAAATTTTGGGGAGCCCAGGATTTTCAGGCGGCGGCTGCATTGGAAGGCAATAAAGGCCCCGCTGCCAGAGTCGCCGATATTGGTTTTACTACCTTGATAGAAGCCGACGGCGGCACCACAACGCACGATCTGGAGCATACCGGGGATCGCCAGGAATTGCTGGACAGACGCCTGCGGCAACAAATGCAGAAAGAGCGCGGCGCTCTGGAAAGCGGTCTGGCTATCTTGGCAACCATCGGCAGTATCTCGCCATTTGTGGGCTTGTTCGGCACGGTTTGGGGAATTATGGGCGCGCTGACCAGCATCAGTAAAAGCGGGTCGGCCAGTCTGGATGTTGTGGCCGGACCGATCGGCGAGGCGCTGGTTGCTACGGCCGTCGGTATTGCGGTCGCGGTGCCTGCGGTTATCGGCTACAACTTTTTTATTCGCAGAAACAAGGTGATCTGGGCGTTTCTTGACGATTTCGCAATCGATTTTGTCCATCTCGCCTTGAAAACCTCGTTTTTAATCAAGCGTCCGATTTCCGGTTCGGTTGCATCGCCGCGCACTAGCGGAACGGGAGCGAAACATCCGGTTCCAAAAGCCAGTCATGAAGACTTACAAGCGGAAGGAGTGCAAATCTGATGGCGATGAATACAAAAGACAGCGGCGGTGAAGATGACGTGATGGGCGAAATCAACGTCACGCCTTTGGTTGACGTGATGCTGGTGCTGTTGGTGGTGTTTATCGTCACCGCGCCGTTATTGACTCAAGCCGTACATGTCAATTTGCCGAAGACTGCCGAAACCGCACCGCCTGAGGAAAAAGAAGCCGTCTATATCAGCGTCGACGCAAAGGGCAAGGTTTTCATCGACAAAACCGAGATTGCCCTGGAAGCCTTTGAAAGCGAGTTGTTAACCCGCAAGGCGGCCGATCCTGAGATTGCGCTCAATCTAAATGCCGACGACGCCGTTCAATACGGCACTGTAGCCAAAGTGATGTCATCGATAGAGCGATCCGGAATTACCAAGTTATCGGTTCTGACTATTCCCGGCAAGTAATCAACGCAAAAAACAGAATTTAAACCGGCCCTTTTGGGGGCGGCTAGGGATGCTTTGCCCAACGAAACAGAGCTGACCTTAATTTTATGAGTAACTTTTAAGAAGGAAAATTAGATGAGTATTGACAGGTTAGGGCGGCGGCCGGTTACAACCAAGGGCCTGAAAGCGCTGAAAAAAAACAAGACTGAAGGACGGTCTTTATCCGCTAAAGCGGGTGGAAACACAGTGCAAACCGAGGCGAATAAATATAATCGGGCCGCTCTAAACGGCGCCGCGATGATTATTGCAGGCGCTTGTTTGTTAGCGCCGGACTACAGTTTTGCCACGGATAATTCCGGTGATTTGGCGGCAGAAGTTGAGCGGCTAAGAAAAGAATTGGGCGAAACCAAGAAGGAAAACGAGCAGCTTAAAAAAGCGGTTTCCAATAGCAATGTCGGAACGGCAGCTAATGCGGCACCGGCTCAGCCAGCCCCAGCCCCAGCAACGACGGCAACGGCGGCTGTTGCAACCGCCGAGCCCCCTAAAAAAGAAGAGAAATCTTTCGATGACGAACCCAAGAATCTATCGGAAGTCGTCGTGACTTCGCGCCGTAAGGAAGAAAAACTCCAGGAGGTGCCGATTCCGATTGCGGTGATCAGCGGCGAACAGATGAAGCGCGATAATATCGTCAGCGTGGCGGATTTTGCGCGTCGGGTTCCTAATTTAGGCGTTACCGCGACTAACGTGCGACAAACCAGTATCGCCTTGCGCGGTCTGGGTAAAAACAGCGGCAACGAATCGATGGAAGCTAGCGTCGGCGTCATGGTCGATAACGTCTGGTCGTCTTGGGTGGGTTCAACCTGGACTAATTACGCCGACATCGATCATGTTGAAGTTTTGCGCGGACCGCAAGGCACTTTGCAAGGTAAAAACAGCAACCTGGGCTTGATTAACGTCGTTACTCAAACTCCATCCTTTAAATCCGGCTATTACGTCGACGGCTTCGGTGGCAGTCGCGATTCCTTGCAAGGCAAGGCCGGCGCGACTGGCGCTATTTTGCCGGGCCTACTCGCCTATCGCGCCTCGTTTTATGTCGATAGACGCGATGGCTCTATTGCCAATTTGGATGCGCCCAAAACCGATGGACGTTTACAGGAAACTAATGCAATGGGCGGACGGCTACAGTTTTTGTTGACGCCAAGCGATGTGCTTTCCGCAAGAGTCATTGTCGATCGCGCCACCTCTTCGCAAACCATGAGTGTTGGCCCTCGTATCGATGATCCGGCAACTTTTACTAATGGCCGGGTTCGTCCTATCACCTTTAGTTCACGTTTGGGGCGCGATTGGTTCAATTCCCTCAAGAACTCCGGGCAGCCTCTTACTGTGATCGGCGATCCGCGCAAAGTAGCCGAGAATGATAGACATGTGTCGCGGGGCGATCAGCAAGGGGTGTCCGCGGAGATCAACTGGGATGTTCTCAAACACAAAATAACGTCGGTTTCCGCCTATCGTGATGCGCTATTCGAACCGCACCACGATGGCGATGCCACTACCGCCGATATTCAGCATATCAGTGGCTGGCAAATAAAAAATAAGCAATGGTCGCAGGAGCTTCGTATTGCTTCTCAAGAGCCGGGGCCGATTGACTATCAAGGGGGGCTTTTCTGGATGCATAGCCAGGCAACGGCCGAAAATCAGCGCTTATATGGTTCTGATGCCGGTGCTTTTTATGCCAGTAACGCTCAATACGCGGCATTAAATGCAACAGCTGCCGGCAGGGAGCAATTAAGGCAATCGTTGGATGGGGTGATGAAAACCGGCACTAGAAATCCGGAAGTCGATAGTTATGCCGCTTACGGACAAGTTAACTGGCATATCACCAAGGCCGCGACTTTAACGCTGGGTTTGCGCGATACCTATGAAGAACGCTACAACCAAGGCGCGGATGGCTATGTCGGTGGTGCGGCTGTTACCGGCACCGCGCTGGCGATACGCAATAGCGCTCTCGGTAATAACGGCGTTAAATGGACCCAGGGCAAACAAGGTTTTAGTCAGAATTCACAAAATTGGTTGGTCAACCCTAGCTACAAGATCACCAAAGATCTGATGACTTATTTCTCGGTGTCAGGCGGGCAGAAGTCAGGAGCGGCTCAATTTAATGACACGACCGGCGCGATTGAAAATGTTAAACCCGAAGACGTGATGGACTACGAATTAGGCGTCAAGAGCAACTGGTTCAATCGTCAATTGGCGGTCAACGTAAACCTGTACAACACGGTGGTTAACGGTTTTCAATCCCAGCTGTCAGTGATTGATCCCGGTACAGCTTCGGGTTACAGGACCACTCTGGGGAATATCAAAGAAATTCAGTTGCAAGGGGTGGAACTGGAGACTAATTGGAACGTGACGCAAGGCTTGAACTTATTCCTGAACGGCTCCTTCAACCATGCCGTATATAACGATTTTAAAGATGCGCCTTGCGCAGCAGAGTTAGGACTTACTACAAATTGCGACCAATCCGGTCGAACCATTCCTAATGCGCCGCAGTTTACCGCTAACTATGGACTGGACTATAAAGTGCCGCTCGGCTTCGGCAAGTTCAATGATCACGGCTTGCAATGGCATGCGTTCCTGGTCGACAGTTATAAATCGTCTGCCAACTATAACGCCAGCTTATCGGCTTCAGGCAAACAGGATGCCTATCATGTCACCGATGGCGGTATCGGTATCGGCACTAAAAACGGCCAGTACAACCTGGATTTGGTGGGCAGGAATATTTTCGACACCATTTACCTAACTAATGCCGGGCAAATTAGCACTCAATCCGCTGCTTCCGGCACTTATGGGGATGCGCGTTACTACGGGGTGCATTTCCGGGCGAAATTTTAACCGGTTTTACAGGGTGGGCGGCAAGCCTGGTGCTTTGCCCCTCACCCTTCAGCTTTAAAACATTTACATTTAACCCGGAGAACAAGATGTTACTCAAAACTTCACACGTAAAATTATTTTCAGTGCTGGGCGCTTTAGCGTTTGCCGCTTCCGTACAGGCCGAGGACCCTGTTACGCCCGCCATTCCAGGCGTATCGGCGGGCGGCGTCATTATCGAATTGATCAAGGACGGCTTCAAAGGCACTGAAGGCCCCATCGGTTATTCGGACGGCAGCCTGCTGTTTACTGAAACCAATGAAAACCGGATTGTGCGTATTGCGCCCGATAATACCGTTTCAACCTTCTTGGAAAATTCCAACGGCGCTAACGGCCTTGCCTTAAATGCCGGGGGCGAGATCATTGCCGTTCAAACGCTTAAACCACAGGTCGGCATTGTTTATCCGGCCGATAAGCAGAAGGTTTTTGCCGAAAATTTCGAAGGCGTTGCCTTTCAACGGCCTAACGATGTTGTTCTTCATAAGAGCGGCGGCATTTACTTTACCGACAGCGGCACGCGTCCGACTAAAGAAAATCCTAACCCGCCGCCGTCTCATCCTGGCGTATTTTACATTTCACCGACCGGCGAATTGAAACGCCTGGCTAACGACGTTGACCGTCCAAACGGCATTCAGCTGAATAAAGATGAAACGGTGCTGTACGTGGCCAATACCCTTGGCGAACATGTGCTTGCCTATGACATCGCCGCTGACGGATCGATTTCCAACCGGAGAAACTTTGCCAAGCTGGACGGCTGGAAAAATGAAGAAAACGCTTGGTCCAGCGGTGCGGACGGTCTGGCGATAGACGATAACGACAGGCTTTATGTCGCATCGAATTCCGGCATCGAAGTATTTGACGCCAAGGGTGAGGCGTTGGGTGTTATTGCTCTGCCTAAGAAGCCGCAAAACATAGCTTTTGCCGGTACCGACAAGAAGACGCTTTATGCGGTAGGACGCGGTTCCGCTTACAGGATACCTTTGATTGCACAAGGGTTTAAAGGGCGGGCGAAATAGCTCGGTTCTCGTTCCCAAGCTCCGGCTTGGGAACCCAGTTAGCGAAGCTCCAGCTTCGCGAGTCGGGAAGCTGGAGCTTCCAAGACTGCATTCCCAAGCTGGAGCTTGGGAATGAGCGAGGGATTTCGTCATCGCCTTGGAAGCTCGGAAGGCTCTCGATATGAGATGTGTATAAAGATGAGCACGCTACGTGAGAACGAGGGTAAACATGCCGATATGCAGACCTTCCAGATTTTAAAACCTGGAAGGTTTAACGTGCAACGTTCTGAACAGATGGAACGATAATTATTAGGTGAAACTATGACACGCAAAACAGCAAAAGACTTCGATCCTGAAGTGTTGAAACTATTCGATAAATACGTCCACGGCGAACTATCGCGCCGGGGATTTTTGGCATCGGCCGCAAAATTCACGCTGCTCGGCCTGACTGCCGAGGGTTTGCTTGAGGCGTTGAATCCGCGTTTTGCCCAGGCGCAGCAGATAGGCAAGGACGATCCGCGTATCTCGGCGAAATATGTGGAATATCCTTCGCCCGCCGGTTACGGCACGATTCGCGGCTATTTGGTCCAGCCCGCCCAATTCACCGGCAAACTGCCGACGGTGTTGGTCGTGCATGAAAACCGCGGCCTGAATCCGCATATCGAAGATATTGCCCGGCGCATCGCGCTGGATAACTTCATCGCTTTCGCTCCCGATGGGCTATTCCCGTTAGGCGGCTATCCGGGCGATGAGGATAAGGCGCGCGAGCTTTTCAAATCGCTCGATCAAACCAAAACGCGTGCCGACTTCCTCGCCGCCGCCGCGGTGCTGAAAAACCTGCCCGAAGGCAACGGCAAAGTAGGCGCGGTAGGCTTTTGTTACGGCGGCGGCATTGTTAATTACCTGGCGACGCAGCTTCCCGATCTGGCGGCAGGCGTACCTTTCTACGGCAGTCAGCCGAGCGCCGAAGACACCGCAAAAATCAAAGCGCCGCTGTTACTGCATTATGCCGGGGAAGATGAGCGCATCAATGCCGGTTGGCCGGCTTACGAGGCCGCGCTAAAAGCCTCCGGAATCAGCTATGAAGCTTACATTTATCCGGGCGTACAACACGGCTTTAACAACGACACCACGCCGCGTTTCGACGAGGCCGCTGCAAAGTTGGCATGGGAACGCACCATTGGTTTCTTTAATAAGCATCTGCGTTCCTAAGGCTTAGGTAACTCATGAAAGAATATACCCAAGTTAAGATTTTTACTCACCACGAAGACACGAAGATTATATTTTTCTTCGTGTCTTCGTGGTGAAAAACAGAATCTGATATGCAGGGTATATTCATTACCAGACATGACCTTATTACTGATAACTCTGGATTTTTATGTTTGAACTTCATCCACTGATTATTGTTTTGTTTGCGCTGTTTTGCGGCAACGCACAGGCGAGCTCGTTTGAAGCGGGTACCGAGCAGGTCGCCGCGCAACTGGTTGCGTCCGTCGATGCGGTGCATCCCGGCGACGAGATTCTGGTGGGCGTGCAGCAACGCATTATTCCGCATTGGCACACCTACTGGAAAAATCCCGGCGATTCAGGTTTAGCCACCACCATAGCCTATGAGCTTCCGATAGGGGCAAAAGCGGACAAAATTCAGTGGCCTACTCCCAACCGCATCACACTGGGGCCGGTCACGAGTTACGGCTATGAAAATGAAGTCACCTTACTGACCAAAATTAAGGTGCCGCAAGACAGTGGTGTAGGCAGCGTATTCCCGATCAAAACTAAAGTGAAATGGCTGGTCTGCAAGGAATCATGCATTCCCCAGAAAGTGGATTTGGCGCTGGATTTGCCGGTTGTTGCGCCCGGTGCCGACGCCGGAACCGGCAGCCCGCTGATTGAACTTGCCCGTGCGAGTTTGCCGTCAGTCAGCCCTTGGCCGATAAGCTTAGCCTATAGCAACGATGTTTTAGCTTTGCGAATGACTGACGCCAGGCTGCAATCTTCCGGCGTTAAAAAGGTTTGGTTTTATCCCGATGAGTGGGGAAAAATAGTACAGGGGGCTGAGCAGCCCTGGCAACTTTCAGGCGATACCCTTGAGTTGCAAATGAAACCGGGAGAAGTGCGTTTGTCTCCGGGCGAAAGCCTGTCCGGGGTTTTGGCGATTACGCAAGACAGCGGCAGCGGGCCGGTTACGCGCGGTTATAGCGTGCAAGTCGCCGGCGACGCGGCGGTTTCTGGGATTACTGCGCTTAAGTCTGAGGTTTTAGAGGCCGCTCCCGCTAAGGACGGAGAACCCGATTTGGTACTTGCATCCGCCTTGCTGCTGGCTTTATTGGGCGGCGTGACATTGAACCTGATGCCTTGCGTTTTGCCGGTGCTGTCCATCAAGGCCTTGTCCTTAATAAAACACGCGCAACATTCGCCGCTGCAAACCCGGCTGCAAGGCTTGGCCTACACACTGGGCATACTGACGAGTTTTGCATTGCTCGGCGGGGTATTGATTGCGGTGAAGGCCGGCGGAGCCCAGATCGGCTGGGGCTTTCAATTCCAATCGCCGGTATTTGTGCTGGTGGTTGCCTATTTAATGTTTACCGTAGGACTCAGTTTATCCGGCGTATTTTCAATCGGCGGTTCGGTAGCGGGAATCGGCTCTTCGCTGGCCGAGCGTCCCGGTTACAGCGGCAGTTTTTTCACCGGCGTGTTGGCGACCATTGTCGCGACGCCCTGCACGGCTCCGTTTATGGGGGCGGCGCTGGGATTCGCGTTAAGCCAACCGCCTGCCTCTCTGTTGGCGGTGTTTTTCTGTTTGGGCTTGGGCCTTGCGCTGCCTTATTTGCTGTTGAGCCAATGGCCGTCCTTGCAGCGACGCCTGCCGAAACCCGGTGTATGGATGGACAGATTAAAGCAGGGCTTGGCCTTTCCGATGTACGGAGCAGCGGTGTGGCTGGTCTGGGTGTTGGCGCAACAGGCAGGCGTCAATGCCGTTGCGATAGCGCTGGGCGGGATGGTTATTATCGCGTTCGCCGCCTGGCTTTATGAATTTACTAAACACACCGGGAAGGCAGGACAGCGCAGCGGATTCGGTGTGGCCGTGTTGTCGCTGGGATTGGTGCTGGTCGGCGGTTATTTTGGTGTAGAGACCACGGCTGCTACGCCATTAGTAAACGTTGAGCCGGTAAAGAACGCTGAGCCTTACTCGGCCGAGCGCTTAAATGAATTGCGCAGCCAGGGAAAGCCGGTATTTCTAAATATGACGGCGGCATGGTGCATCAGTTGTTTGGTTAATGAAAAAGTCGCGCTGAGCCAGAGTTCAGTCGTCGATACCTTTAAGCGGTCCGGGATTACCTATCTTAAAGGCGATTGGACTAATCGCGATCCAGAAATTACCAGGATTCTTGCCGAATTCGGGCGTAGCGGCGTACCGCTGTATGTCTTTTATCCGGCGGGAGCGGGTAACTCAACGAAACCGATCGTGTTGCCGCAGATATTGACCCCGGAAATTGTCACGCAGGCGGTGGCTTTATGAGTAAAGAGGTCGCGAAGGACTCGCAATCTCAAAATGGAAGCGAACAAACTGGCTAAGTAACGTCATCAGACGGTGTCGACCCGGTCAAGTCTCAGTTTGAGGCGACGACAACGTCTGTAAGCGTTAGTGGGTTAATTTGTTGTTCGCGTTTGAAGGATCAATTTTGGCAGAAATTCGATGGATCGATTTTCTGTCTTTTTAATATTTTCAGGTTGTTCCATGCGCACGATTTTTTTTCCAGGGAGGGAGAATCATGTCGTAGCAGAAGCTTCTTGAAACCGTTACACAGAGAGTCCGGGGAACGGTTTGTGCCGTGCCTTTTATAATTATTACGGAGCCAATTATGTTTTTACATCGACTTTATCAAATTACTTTAGTGAGCTTAGCTTTCGCTTTTGCATCCACAACAGTCAATGCCGAACCTGTAGTAGATAAGCCGGCACCGTTATTTTCCGGCGCCGCAGCCGACGGAAGCACGATAAAACTTGCCGATCTGCACGGTAAAACCGTGGTATTGGAGTGGACCAACCATGAATGTCCGTTCGTGGTGAAACATTATGAAAGCGGCAATATCCCTAATTTACAAAAAGACGCCGTCGCCAAAGGCATCGTCTGGCTGCAAGTCATCACTTCGGCGCCGGGCAAACAAGGCAATGTCGACGGCGAGACCGCCAGGAAACTCAATGCGCATCGCGGCGCGACTCCGACCAATACCGTTTTGGATAGTGACGGCTCAATCGGCAAGCTCTACGGCGCAACCAATACGCCTCAGTTTTTTATCATCGATCCGCAAGGCGTGCTGGTTTACAAAGGCGGCATAGACAGCATCCCGTCTGCCGATCAATCCGATATTGGCAAGGCCGAAAACTATGTCAGTGCAGCCTTGGCCGATCTCGCCGCAGGCAGGAAAGTGGCAAAATCCAGTACTAAACCGTACGGCTGCTCCGTGAAGTACGCCGGTTAAAAGGAGAATCAAGATGAAAGTTGCTATTCATATTTGGGACCTGCCGCACCGGCTGTTTCATTGGCTGCTCGCAGCGTCCGTGACAGCGGCCTATGTCACCGCCAAAATCGGCGGCGCGCTGATCGACTGGCATGGCCGTATCGGCATTTTTATTTTGGGTTTGCTGGTGTTTCGCATTATCTGGGGCTTTATAGGTTCGACGCATTCCCGGTTTTCAACTTTTTTCCCTACCTTCTCGCGGCTGGCCGCTTACCTTAAGGGCCGCTGGCAGGGCATTGGCCATAATCCGTTAGGCGGACTGTCGGTGATCGCGCTGATCGCTACGCTGGCGGTGCAGGTGGGCACCGGATTGTTTGCCAACGACGATATCGCCTTCCAGGGGCCGTTGTTCGACCTTATCGATAAGTCCTTTAGCGACAAGTTGACCGGTTGGCACAATACCGCATTCAACTTTCTGCTGGCGCTGGTTGTGTTGCATTTAGCGGCGATCATTTTTTACCGTTGGGTTAAAAAAACCAATCTCGTTGTGCCGATGCTGACCGGAAAAAAGAAAATCCCTATTGCGTTGGCGGAAGCTGTTGCGACAAATCATGATAAGGGATTTGGCGCTATGCGTTTTATTCTGTCCCTGATTATTTCCAGCACGGTGGTCTGGGGTGTTTCGGGCGGCGTATCGCAACTCTATCTGGCGCAAAGCCAGCAGCAAATCGCACAAGCGCCTTCAAGTTTTTAAACCGCTTAATTATTTCTACAACATACAGGAACTAAAAAAATGAAAAAAAAATTAACCCTCGCCATTCTGGTGGCTGCATCAGCCAATGCTGCGCTAGCCGGTCCGATTGAAGAACAAATAAGATTTCGGCAATCGGCCTATTCTTTTGCAGCCTGGAATATTTCGAAAATCAAGAATCAGGTAGTGGATCATCCCGAAACCTTTAACAAAGACTCTGTCGCCGCGGCCGCAAATGCGATTGCTGCGGTTGCCAATTCCGGATTGGGCGCTCTGTATGGTGAAGGTACGGACAAAGGCGTCGGCTGGAAGGAAACCCGGCTCAAGCCTGAATTCTTCCAGAAAAAAGAAGAAGTAACGGTAGCTGCCAACACCTTTAACGTGGCCGCAAACGAATTGGCGAAAGTGGCGGCAACCGGTGATGTCAGCGCAATCAAGACCCAGTTTGGAAAAGTCGGCGAATCCTGCAAAGGCTGTCATGACCTGATTCGTATTAAGGAATAACGCAAAGCTGAAAAATCAGTTAGATTTCCTCGTTTCCACGCGCTGCGCTCATCGTTATAAAAGTGTCATTTCGGCATAGACGCTGGAATGGCGGGCTAGAATGTAGATACTCTCTTAAGACACAAGCCCAAATTTGCAAAAATCATAAAATCTTATGAATTTGCTTCAACAGGAAACGTGTAAAAACGAGTCCCGTCAAATTCTTTTTTAGCTTTCAGCATGCCATGGA
>Ga0208636_100396_pt1 | contig 11248 bp, 7 predicted proteins | sample LakWasM103_HOW12_2_FD_183921 | JGI IMG/M metagenome (GOLD analysis project Ga0208636, IMG submission 183921) | Freshwater sediment methanotrophic microbial communities from Lake Washington under simulated oxygen tension - Sediment Metagenome... | ecosystem: Environmental > Aquatic > Freshwater >... | reverse complement strand
AGTCGGAAACCCCGCCGTTCCCGGTCGAAAGCGAGATCGAGGTCAACGAAGAATTGCGTTTGCGCTATCGCTATATCGACTTGCGCCGTACCGTAATGCAGGAAAAGATGAAAGTGCGCCGCGATGTGACGCGGGTGTTAAGAAACTTCCTTGATGACAACGAGTTTTTCGAGATTGAAACGCCTTACCTGACTAAAGCCACACCCGAAGGCGCGCGCGATTACATCGTGCCGAGCCGCACCCACGAAAACGCATTTTTCGCGCTGCCGCAATCGCCGCAATTGTACAAGCAGATGTTGATGGTGGCGGGCATGGATCGCTATTATCAAGTCGTGCGTTGTTTCCGCGATGAAGACTTGCGCGCCGACCGTCAGCCTGAATTTACCCAGCTGGATATCGAAACCTCGTTCATGGATGAAAACGAGATCATGCACATCATGGAGGAAATGATCCGCCAGTTGTTCATTAAAGTGATCGGCGTAAACCTGGGCGATAAATTTCCGCGCATGACCCATCAGGAAGCCGTATCGCGCTATGGCGTCGATCGTCCCGATTTGCGGATTCCGCTGGAATTGGTCGATATTGCCGAGGACATGAAAGATGTCGATTTCAAAGTCTTCTCAGCCCCGGCCAACGACCCGAAAGGCCGCGTCGTTGCGATGCGCGTACCGAATGCAGGCGATTTAAGCCGCAAAGACATCGATGCGTTAACCAAGTATGTCAGCATTTACGGCGCAAGAGGTTTGGCTTATATCAAGGTCAACGATCTGGCCGCCGGTGTCGACGGCTTGCAATCGCCTATCGTCAAATTCGCTCCTGCTGAAGTTTGGGACAGTGTTCTGGCCAAAACCGGCGCACAAAACGGCGATTTAATCTTCTTTGGCGCGGATAAAGCCAGCATCGTTAATGAAGCGATGGGCGCGTTGCGGGTCAAGTTAGGGCACGACCTTAACCTGCTGCAAGGCGACTGGAAACCGGTTTGGGTGATTGACTTCCCGATGTTCGATTGGGATGAGAAAGGTCAGCGTTGGAATGCCATCCATCACCCTTTCACAGCGCCAAGTTGCTCGGTCGAAGAGCTGGTCGCCAATCCGGGCGCGGCATTATCGCGCGCTTATGATTTGGTGTTGAACGGCACCGAAGTCGGCGGCGGTTCGATTCGTATCAATCGTACGTCCATGCAGCAAACCGTACTTGAAATATTAGGCATCGGCGAAGACGAAGCCAGGGAAAAATTCGGCTTCCTGCTGGATGCGTTGAAGTACGGCGCGCCTCCGCATGGCGGCCTTGCCTTCGGTCTTGACCGTTTGGTCATGCTGATGACAGGATCAACATCAATTCGTGACGTAATCGCCTTCCCTAAAACTCAGTCAGCGGCTTGTCCTTTAGTCAGCGCACCGGCGGTAGTGACCGATGAGCAATTGAAGGAACTGGGCATTCGCTTGATCAAGCCCGCAGGAAAAGAAAAAGCTAAGGATTAAAAGCCTTTTATTCACCACGAAGACACGAAGAACACGAAGAAATAAAACTTCGTGTTCTTCGTGTCTTCGTGGTGATATGCTTTTTTCTTTTATGAATTGACCTGTTATTAAGCAGTTACCATAAAATCCTCCCAAAATCTTCTCCCTAGAGGAGTACCATTTATGACCAATACCCTATTTCCCATTCAAGATTACGCCTTACTCAGCGATGAGGAATGCGATGCCCGGATTATCGCCGCCAAAGCCAAGCTTGGCAGCCGTTGCGTAGTGCTCGGACATCATTATCAGCGTGATGAAGTGTTCAAACATGCTGATTTTTCCGGCGATTCGTTAAAACTGTCCCGAGATGCGGCGCAATCCGACGCCGAATACATCGTATTTTGCGGTGTGCATTTTATGGCGGAAGTCGCCGATATACTGTCCCGGCCTGAGCAGATTGCGATCCTGCCGGACATGGCGGCGGGCTGTTCGATGGCCGATATGGCCAATCTGATCAAGGTGCAAAAATGCTGGGATGAATTGGCGCAAATAATTGACGTGGAGACGGAAGTTACCCCGGTTACCTACATCAATTCTGCGGCAGATCTTAAATCCTTTTGTGGCAAGCATGACGGTATCGTCTGCACCTCATCCAACGCCCAGAAAATATTGGAATGGAGTTTTGCCAAAAAATCGAAAGTGCTGTTTTTCCCCGACCAGCATCTGGGACGCAATACCGGTTACCGGATGGGCATTCCATTGGAAGAGATGGTTACTTGGGATTTTACCAAGCCGATGGGCGGCTTGACCGAGCAGCAAATTCGCAACGCCAAAATCATTTTATGGAATGGCTATTGTTCCGTGCATCAGGTATTCAAGCCTGAGCATATCGATGAGTTCCTGAAACGTTACCCGGAAACCAAAGTTATTTCGCACCCGGAAGCCTCGTTTGAGGTCTGCCAAAAATCGGAATACATCGGTTCTACCGAATACATCTTAAAAACAGTGCGCGAAGCCGAACCGAACACCCGCTGGCTGGTTGCGACGGAACTCAATCTGGTCAACCGTCTGCATGACGAATGCAAAGCACAGGGCAAAAATGTCCATTTTATGTCGCCTACGTTATGCATGTGCTCAACCATGTTCAGAACCGATCCGCAACATTTAGCCTGGGTGCTGGAAAACCTGGCAGCAGGACATGTGGTTAACCGGATTTCGGTGCCTGAGGACATAGCGAAGTATGCCAAGAAAGCGCTGGATAACATGTTGGGAGTTATGTAATGACAGTAGATTTTAATCGTTTAAAGCATTTTTCCATGACCTATGTCTTCATCGAAGACAAGGAAGACATAGCCTGCGAATATGAGCAAACAGAGCAAATCCCCGTCGTTGCTGCTGATGGCCTGAGTATCAGTTTTAGCTTAAGAAATATCGATCAAAGCGAAGACAAAGATATTTATTCGGTAGTTCTGGTAAAAGAGGGCGATGACGAGTTTTACATAAAATCCGATTATTTTGACGATGCCGCCGAGCCTTACCCGCTAGATGTTGAGATTTCCGATGATGATGTAAAGTTCATCTTGGAAGGTGAGGATGAGGTTATGTATTTGTATGGGTTTTTTGAGTAAAACCGTGATTAACGTTATTCCATTGAGAATTTAGCAAGGGTTTTGTTTATGAATACCCCGGATATTCGTTGGCAGCAACGCTTTGCTAACTTTAAAAAAGCCTTGGTGCAGCTTAAAAATGCCGTAGAACTCAGCAAGCAGCGTCCATTGTCTTTACTGGAGAAACAAGGCGTTATCCAGGCCTTTGAGTTTACTCATGAATTGGCCTGGAATGTCCTGAAGGACTACCTGGAAGACCAAGGCAACCAATCCATCAAAGGCTCAAAAGATGCTACCCGCGAAGCTTTTAAAGTGGCATTGATAGCTGACGGCGAACAATGGATGGCGATGATTCAGAGCAGGAATGTATCTTCGCATACTTACGATGAGCAAATCGCCGAACAACTGGTTGTAGCGATAATAAACGATTATTTTCCGTTGTTTGAACTCCTGCAAACGGACATGCAAAAATACCTGACATGAAAACAGCTACAGCGGCCAAACTGGGCTTGTCGCAAACCACGTTAGATAAACTTAACAGTGTTTTCTTGCGGCACAAAGCCATTAACTCTGTGCTGGTTTACGGTTCACGCGCCAAGGGTAACTATCGCCCCGGCTCGGATATAGATTTAACCATCAAAGGCGACGTGCTTGAATTTGCCGAGTTAATGCAAATAGAAGACCAGATTGATGACTTGTTTCTGCCTTACATGGTGGATTTGTCGCAATATTCACAACTCAGCAATACCGATTTGATTGAGCATATTGACCGCGTGGGCGTGGTGATTTATGACAGAGATGCCGAAGAGTTTCATCGGAATGGCTGACTTATACCTATGAGGTCAATTTATATACTTTGAGCCGTTATAGCTCTCCGTTCAGCAAAGCCCCTCTTTTTGGGTTTTTTATTTCCATGGCATAAATTGCACTAAACAAAGTAAGTTATTGTTGACGTACGATATTTTCAACACATAACGTACAAAATGTATTTTTTCCGTGGCTGCAAAAAGAAAAACAAATTCAGATGATCGAATTGATCTGAATGAAGTAGTCTGACGCGACGTTATAAAACACATCTGGGACATCATCGCCCAACACTCAAACCAAACCGCATGAATGCCAAGAGCGGCAATGGCTTAACAATTTCCTTTGACGGACTCAGGACGAGCAGAACAAGTCTTAACGCTATGGCACCATACAGATGACGTGATAATCTCTTCGGTCAGGGCAGGTTGAGTACCTACTAAACCGATTTCATTCTAACAAAATACAATTTCACTTCCAGGGACATTTATTGCTATGGACTACGATTTCTCGCGTCTTTCCACCCGTTCATTTGAACAGCTAATCCAAGCTCTGGCGGCAGCCGCAATTGGGCCTGGCATTGTAGTTTTCGGCGACGGCCCCGATGGAGGGCGTGAAGCTACTTTCGATGGTCGCGTATCTTTCCCAGACCCCGCCGATCCCTGGCACGGCTATGGCGTGGTGCAGGCCAAGTTCCGTCAGCGGAGCCAAGCCAAAGATGGCGACTGGGCTTTGGCGGAGTTAAAAAAAGAACTGGCTAAGTTTACCAATGCTACCCGCCAGTTACGCAAACCGGATTATTACTTGTTCGCTACCAATGTGGTGCTCACCCCGGTGGCAAAAACAGGCGGTAAGGACAAGCTGACGACTTATCTCGACAGTCAACGGCGCAAATTGGGTCTAAAAGATTATCGAATTTGGGATTACGACCAGTTGTGCGTATTGTTGGATAATCATGAAAGCGTTCGCACCGCCTATACCGCCTGGATCACTCCCGGCGACGTATTGAGCGCCGTGCTAAAACAAATGCAACCCCGTCAGCCGGATTTTCGAGCGGTGATGCTCAACTACGTGCAAAAGGAATTGCAGGCTGACCAGTACGTAAACTTAGGTCAAGCCGGTCACAACGCTCAGGATCGTATTCCTTTGGCTAAGGTTTTTGTTGATTTGCCGGTGGGCGAACAGGGACAAGAAACAAGGCGACTCCCCGAAGATGAGGATGAGCAGCAGCCACTAGTGGGAGCCATGCAGGCGTTACGTACCTTGGCAGCACAACGGCTTGATCCCGATTCTGTAAAAAATGCGCTATCAGTTGGAGAAAACGTATCACAGGTACCGGGCCGGATGGTTTTTATCGGCGGCCCCGGACAAGGCAAAAGTACTCTTAGCCAGTTTCTATGCCAGATGCATCGCGTCGCCATGCTGGATGCTCAATGCATAACAAAGCAGTTGCCGGAAGTGCAGGATACCTGCAAACTCATCCACGAACAATGCGTCCATGAAGCCTTGGAGCTGCCGGTTATGCCGCGTTTTCCGGTGCGCGTGGAATTGAACCGTTTCGCCACTGCCTTGGCTGGAGGCCTTGCCAACTCGCTGTTCGATTACCTGTTGCAACGCATCAAACAGCGTGCCGACCGTGATCTTTCCTTAGACGATTTGCGGGCATGGTTGGCGGCTTATCCCTGGCTGCTGGTGTTGGATGGGCTTGACGAAGTACCGGCTTCGTCCAATCGTAGCGAGGTGCTGACAGCAATACAAAACTTCCTGGTAGACGCCCACGGTTGCAACGCGGATTTGCTGTTGGTGGCGACCACCCGGCCCCAAGGTTATAACGACGATTTTTCATCGCGCTATTACCGCCATCGTCACCTGTTGCCGTTGGATGTGCCACAGGCCTTGCATTATGCCGGTCGATTGATAGACCAGCGTTGGGGCGGCGATGCCGATAAGGTGCAAACGCTGATGGAACGTATGCAGCGGGCCGGGGCGGAAGATGCCACCGCCCGACTTATGCGCAGCCCTTTGCAGGTCACCATTATGGCTTTACTGGTGGAAAGTGTCGGACAGCCGCCCAAGGAACGCTGGCGGTTATTCAACGATTATTACCAAGTGATATTCCGCCGCGAAAAAGAGCGCAATATCCTTGCTGCCGAGTTGCTCAACACTTATCAGGCCGACATTGACGCCATCCATCAACAAGTGGGCTTACGTTTACAGGCCGATTCTGAACAATCCGGCGGTACCGAAGCGCTGTTGCCTCAGGAACAATTCGCACAACTGGTGGAGCAACGCCTGACCAAGGAAGGCCATACCGGCAAAGAGGGTGAACAATTACGAAAAGAAATAATCAATGCGGCTTTGGAGCGGTTGGTGTTTCTGGTTGCCCCTCAGGAAGACAAAGTGGGTTTTGAGATTCGTTCGTTACAAGAATTTATGGCAGCCGAATGCCTGATGAACGGCAGCGATGAAGATGTCCGTCGCCGTTTGCGGGCAATCGCTCCCGCCGCCCACTGGCGTAACGTATTTTTGTTCGCCGCCGGGCGCTGCTTCCATGACAAACAACACTTGCGTGATAGTTTGCACGCCTTGTGCTGCGAACTGAATGAAGGCGATGGCGTAGTCGGCGGCGGAGAGCTGGAACAGGCCGTACTGTCGGGCTCCCGATTGGCTTTGGATATACTGGAAGATGGCGCAGTGGCGAACCAGCCGACCCAGATGAAGCTTTATGTCAGACTTGCTTTACGTCTACTGGAGTTGCCGCCCTGTATCGACCAGCCTCGGTTGGCAAAGCTATACCAGCCGGACATGGCGGAGATATTTCAAGCCGAAATTGAGCGTTGGTTGGCGCACGAAGAACCCGAACGCCGCTTGGGTGCTTGGCGGGTGTTGTTGCAACTGATTAGCCAGGGTGTCAGTTGGGCGCAATTTTTGGGGGGCAGATGTTGGCCGGAAAATGCGGAAGCCGCCATGCAGATTGTTAATGCGAGTGATGAGGCAGATGAGGGGGAGTGGTTGGCGATGCGGTGGCTTGATGCCATCCCCAGGGTGTCTCCAGCAAAAGCGAATTTAGAGATGTTCCAATATGAGCGATCAGCTAAATTTCAGCGGCTTATGGGTATTGCCCCTGAATGGTTGAAAGCTTTGTTGCACGATTCACATCCCGACCACTTGGAGGTACGGATCGAAGGAGTTGATGGAGAGCGCTTTTGTCTGACTCTGCAAAGTGCTTTCAGCAAAAAAGAAGTAGTAACCTTGCCTGAGGAGGCGCTTCCTGTAGAAGTTCGCTGGGAGTGGAGTTGGTTGGTTGCTGCACATAATTTTTCTTGTAATCCGTCAAAAGAACGGCTGGCTGAACTTCTTTCGCGATTGTTAGTAGAGAAAGTGAGTGATATTGGGCCGTTAATGGGGCTATTTGTCAACCAACTCCCTTGGCCAATACATGCCTGTGTTACCGTAGTCAAACACGGGGCTGACTTGTTGCAACTCAAGGATGCAGCTTTATCCGGTATTCTGACAGATCATCAGGGTTGGCAATTGGCGGAGCAACGCTGGCTGGAACGGGGGTTGGCCGGCAAAGATTTTTGCTATGGATCAGAAGCCGGTTTACCATTCGACCAACATATTGCCAATGTAGGTTTCCCCTTTATTGGCTCAAATGCCAGCTATTCCTTCGGAGGTGCTTCCCCCATCACTTCGGTTATTGAGGCTCTGTTCGACTTGTTGCAATCATTGTCAACAGCATCCCAGGCTAAGCGGAGTCTTGCTGATAATCTGCTATTTTTATTCGGAATCCCCGGGGAAACGGATGATATGTGTGGAGACCTGGTCGCCGCCGAATGGTGCCATTCATTATCCAACACTCAATGTGATCGGATGAACATAAAGCTATTGCGTTCTTTTTCCGATCATTTCTGGAGCGAACCTGAGAGCATTAATGTGTTAGCAACGTTAGGGGAATGTGACAACTTAAGATGTAGTGTGAAGTTTGATGATTTTGATAGTCGATTGGAAAAATTAGTCATGCAACATTCCACACAGGGCGGCTTGTGGCGTCTGTTGGCCGCTGCCTGTATTAACAGTTATCGGCCCAACTTACCCGGTTTGCGGCCCGATCCCTTAGCTTTCATCGACCCGCGCTATCAAGTGGCGGCGCTACAGGTGCAATTGGCTCAACCACGTTGGAACGAAACGGAAGCCGTCGCTTTGGCTGAGCAACTGGCCGCACTGGGGAAAACCGTAAACAAGGCCATTGCCGATACCTTATCCATCATCGATAAGCACGAAATCACTGGGCGAGCGGTGGAATTGTTCTTGGTCACGCTTTTTAACGCGCTACCACACAGCGCATGGGAAGAGCGCCGCAATGTGGTCAAAGCCATGCAGGAACAACAACGCCGACGCTTGAGCGATGCCGCGAATTTGTAGCAAGGATGGGTAGAGTGATTGCGATGGGTTTCACTAAGTTCTACCCATCCTGCAGTACTGCATCAATCCCGATACAATTCCCGCAAAGCATCAATCGGATAGCAAGCGGCTATCGTACTCATTGGCATACGATTAAGCTGATGGATGATTTGTGGAATCATACAGCTATGAACTCGGCCTTCTCCCTGGATATGGTATTTATAGTGAAAAGCCAAGTCATTCATCGAGCCCAACACACTTTTGCTGTTAGTATTGGCAAAGCCTATTTCTCCATATTCTTGCAGGATTTTATCGGCGGTTGCTTTGTCAAAACCTTCTTCCGCCAGCATGCATTGCAGAAAATCCCTGAATAATTTATCGAGCTGACGGATTTGTTCTCTTGAGACGTCAGGTATCAGGAAGTTGAACAGAGTTTTATCGTTAACAAATAAAATACATTTACGGCGGTCGATGTATATCAAGTTGGCATGCCATGAGCCTAGCAATGTAGGCGCGGGCTCTTGCTGGATTAGGGCTTCGTTTTTAAGTCCCATTTCTTTTTGGAGTTTTTTGGTGCAGCGAATTAGTTGCATGGGTGTTTTGTAAGGTTCGTGTTGAATCCATAAGGTTCAAAGCAAGCTTTGATCGTATCAAAGTAGGTTTTCAACGTTCCGCCTGTTCAGAACGTTGCGAGTTAGACCTTCCAGGTTTTACAAACCTGGAAGGTTTACATATCGGCATGTTTCTCGTCTAACGCTAGGTAAGGGGCTGTCGGAATGACGACAGCCCGTAGGTACTTGTGTATAACGATGGGCGATCTGCGATTCGGGACGCCGGAGCGTCCTTACCGCGCAGAGCGTGGGAACCATAAAATCGGGAACTTAGATCGTTGCAGTCATCCAAACCTAATCAGCTAAACTTTACGAAACTCCGCCAAATTAACTCCATACTTTTTCAACTTGGTATAGACGGCGCGTGATGTGATTCCCATGTCCTCCGCCGCTTTTTTTACATCGCCCTGATGCTGTTTTAGTGCGCTTTCAAGGAACGCTTGTTCGGCCTTGCCAAGCGCTTGTTCTTTGATGTCTTTCCATTGCTCAAGGTTAAGTGCTTTGGACGGAAGCGGCAAATCCAGCTCGGTCATTTCGTTGCCGGTCGCAAATAAAATGCTGCGTTCAAGGATGTTTTCCAATTCGCGGACATTGCCCGGCCACGGATAAGCGCGAATTTTCTGCATGACTTCGCGGCTGACCGATTCAACCGCCTTGTTATATTTCTTGCTCAATCGCTGCACAATCAATTGCACCAGATACGGCAAGTCTTCCGGGCGTTCGGCCAGCGGCGGGATGCTTAACCGGACCACGTTGATTCGGTAGTACAGGTCATTACGAAACAGCCTTTGTTTGACCAGTTCTTCCAGGTTGTTATTGGTTGCAGAGATTATTCTCAAGTCAACCGACAGGGTTTGTTTGCCGCCGACCCGTTCCAGTTCGCCTTCCTGTAGCACACGAAGCAGCCGGGTTTGTGCGGCGGGGGACAATGAATCGACTTCATCAAGAAACAAGGTTCCGCCTTCGGCTCGCTCAAAATAACCTTGATGCACTTCAATGGCTCCGGTAAACGCGCCTTTTTCATGCCCGAACAGCGCGCTCTCGATCAGGCTTTCGGGAATTGCGCCGCAGTTGATTGGGATAAAAGGTTTATTGCAGCGGTCGCTCATCGCATGGATGGCGCGTGCGATCAATTCCTTGCCGACGCCGGTTTGCCCCTGAATCAGCACGGTTGCCAATGTCGGTGCTATCACTTCGATGGCCTGCAATATTTTCTGCATGGTCGGCGATTTGGCAATAATCGCCGGAGGCTGGTGTTTTTGTGCGGGCTGTTTGCTTTGTTTGCGCCAGATTTGTTGCATGCTCTGTTCAATGCGCGAGTGCAGCTCGTTAATATCCTGCATTTCCTTGACGGGTGTGGTGTCGGTGTATTCCATGCCCGGATGGTCTTTCGCCGCGTTCGGATTGGTGTAGACGCAAACTTCGCACTTGTCGTCGTGGCGGGCGATGCTTTGCTTGATTTCCACTTTGGCGTAACCGAAATTTCTGGCTGCGATGCCGCCGAAGACGCTGGACGTCATTCTGCATAATTCGGGGAATTGGGTGACTCGGTCGCCAAAAGGACAGCAGCTGTTGGTAACGGTAATGCAATCGGGGTTGCTGGAGACCAGTGAAAATTTACCGCCGATGTTGTTTTTAAGGCCGAGGATCAGTTCGGTATAGCTTTCTTTATCGAGCAATTCGCTGTTATGGGTTTCTTCCCGATAGGTTTCTTCAAAAAAGCACCCCGCAGTTTTGGCGATGTGTTCAATCAATTGCTCGCAGTGCTTTTGTCCCTGTTGTTCGCTGGCATGCATCAACTCAAGGATGAAGGTTTGCAGGAAAAAAACAGGTGTTAAACCGGAAAGGGAGTTATTGTTCATGATGTTTTGTGAAGTAAATTTTCTCTAATTGAAGCACGGCTTCATTTGTCTGGCAACGTTAAAAATCAAGTCATTGTAATTTAATAGAAAGATTATTGATAATTGCTGGCACAACACTTGCTATTATTGAAGTGTAACTAACAACGAGGAGTCAATAATGAGTCAAGATAAACCCCCTTTAGATCCACATCCATTAAGCGAATATGTAGCTTGGGCCGGAAACCGCAACCGCGAACCGCTGTTAGGCGTTTTAAAAGAAAAGCTGCCTAAAGATTCGGCAAATGTGTTGGAACTCGCCAGCGGCAGCGGTATGCATATTAACTATTTTGCGCCGCACTTCGAACATTTGCATTTTCATCCTTCCGATAAGGACCAAGAAGTTTTTGATAACATCAAGAAACTGTCAATCGATCACAAGAACGATAATATTGCCGACCCCGTACATCTGGATTTAACCAATCCGGAAACCTGGTTTAATGCAGGCAAGCCACATTCATTTG
>Ga0208636_100389_pt1 | contig 11394 bp, 9 predicted proteins | sample LakWasM103_HOW12_2_FD_183921 | JGI IMG/M metagenome (GOLD analysis project Ga0208636, IMG submission 183921) | Freshwater sediment methanotrophic microbial communities from Lake Washington under simulated oxygen tension - Sediment Metagenome... | ecosystem: Environmental > Aquatic > Freshwater >... | reverse complement strand
CAAATAAGTGCGCTCATCTTCCGTTAAATGCACCAGGTATTTCTTTGCCAACTGTCAGCCCCATTTAATATACAAACTCGCTATATGAGGACAAACACCCGACATATCAAGAATGACTAAGTACTAGATATTAATCGTTTCATAAGTTTTTGCACATTTTCCATTCTGAAGGCAGCATAAATCAACATTGTTTCATGCGAGAACTTATGCAACGATTAATACCACACCGTCCCAGTGCGACAGCCACATTACGCGTTGGCTCCAGGCTAGCGCTTCTGGATGATCAATGACCTGCTGTTCGGCCGTGACAAAGCAATCTTCCAACTCAGCCAGGTATTCCGCAGGCAATAACTGGCGTAGATAGCGGTTTGCGAAATGGTAGAGAAGCGCTTCGTCCGGGGATATTATTTTATTCATGCTTTTATGAATCACAACAATACAACGTTAACTTGCTTGCCAAAAACCTCTTGAACCGTTGAGATCAAGTGATCATGATGACTAAGGAAGATGACTTGTGTCTGTTCGGATACCTCCTTTTATCTTTTCATTAATTGTTCGCCGGCAAGATTTGTAATCCCGCCTATTGCAACACCGGCTACATCAATTCCGCCGACTAGCTTATTTCCATCACATCGCTGTTTCAGCTGCCCAGAGTATCGGCCAAACATGACTAATTTCCCCTGCTTTCCTACGCTCAGCGACGATGCACTGAATACAGTGAGCCGTATGTACTTTTTTGTAATAGCAGATTGAAACGGATTACTAAGCAACAATCCAATATTGCTGATAAGCCGCACACCCCCCAATAAATTCAATTTGAATAAAGCATACACGGTATTTCAAAATATTGAACTATAATTTACACAAATTGAATTTGTTTAAATGTTTTTATGTTTATTTTATTCCAATTGAAACAAATCATTGATTTTACTAGTTCAATTTTTTTAAAACAGTTTGAAAAAATTTAAAGGGTACCCACAGCAGACCTAAAGGGGGTATTGGTATTTATCAGGGCTAAAAACGTAATAAAGTGGAGATGTATCAATGAGAAAAAATGACACGACTAGAACAAATAAAACGACAATAAGATATAAAGTCAGAGCTATACAGCTTATTAAGCGTGCGGGAAAGGCAATTGGTAATTCCCAGCCAACAATGTGTGAGATTGTCATTTGGCTAATTAATATTCAGCCGTCCCTATCCCGAGCAACATGGCGGCAATATAAAGCAGCATTGATCTGCTATCTCGAAAGCCTTGCATTTGAAAATACCGCCTGTTCAGCTAATGCAGTAGACGCCATAAATCTGTTGCATAGCACTGGCCCCAAACACTGTAAACGGCACGACCTTCACACGTCAGGCAAGAAACAAAAAAAGATCTCTAAAGCTGACCAGGAAAAACTTATTGCTTACTACGTTAACAACCCCAACATTCGACATGGCATCACAACGTTAGCTTGGCTACTATCTGGCATTTTTACCGGACTTCGCCCTCTCGAATGGCAGTCCGCACAGCTCATTATAAATAGCACTGGTGGTAGCGAGCTTCATGTCAGGAATGCAAAAAATACGAATGAACGCAGCCATGGCGAGGATCGTGTTATCCATCTATCCAACATAACAGACTCGGAGTTAGAAATAATTCGCTTGCAACTGATAAACGTGACATCTGCATTGAGTAAAAATAATATACAGGAAATTGAAAATAACGGATTTGAAGATCTCTACCGAAATTGCCGTGATTGCTTATACAAAGCGAATCGTAAATTATGGCCCCGTAAAACAAAATTTATCAGTCTATATTCCGCTAGACATCAATTTGCTGCGGACGCCAAAAAAAGGGGGTTAAGCAAGGAAGCTATCGCGGCCTTAATGGGACACGCTAGTGTCGAAACTGCGGGAACGCATTATGGTCGCCGTGTATCAGGCCGTGGAGGGTTTAGGGTTACGGCCGATCAGTCCGATATTGAACGTGTTGAACAGCTTAACGCAGATCGGTTAGATGCTAAACCTTGTAATGATAGTCTTCGCATGTAACTATGGCGCTTATTACATTCGCGATTCCCCGGTCATTTTTCCACGCTGTTTTACAGCGTGGACGGTATGATTTTCTGTTGCAAGTCCTGTACTGCCTTCTCTAAATCGTTTAGTCGTTTTTTTTCAGCTATAAGCTGTAAAGCTTCTTTTTGCTGATCTGCACTCAGTACATCAAACAGCTCGATCAGCCTCGCACGATCCGAGCTTAACGTTTCTGTTTCGTGCCCAATTCCATTAAAAAACATACTTCCTTGACCGGCTAACAGCCAATTCAACGAAATCCCGTTTTTCACTGAAAAATCTACACAAATCGAATAAGGCACAGAGTTGCGGTTCCGCCAATTTCCGAGTGTAGCCCTATTAATGCAAAGCGTCCTAGATAGGGCACTATCAGACTTTACACCTGCCGCTTGTTGCAAGCGATCCAGCACGGCATCCGCCGATAAATTATTCATATTGAAGATTATTAACTTGCAATTTATGGGACATGTGATTAATATTTTATTCAAATTGAATCCATATGTTATCAAATTGATTCAAAATAAAACAAAAAATTAATATCTCACCTCTCATCAATTGGAGATAACCATGTATACCCATGAAAAAAACATCGCTCTGCGACAGTAACACATTAATATGACCTTCCTGTAAAGATGGGCGCCTAGTAGTTAATTTCTACATCATTTTACATGGTCAATCTTGAAGCCGTTTACTATCAAATATTGGGCTATGACTGACAAGTCAATCCTGTTTTCTATCTTTAACAGAACTCCTTCGCCTCTGCATGTACTCGCGCATATATTCACTGTTCTTGGCTTGCCAAGCCGACTTGCTCGCCTTCCTGCGCCGTTTCCTCTCGTCTTCACCCAGACCCGGACGTCCAGGACCGGGCAACTGTAGTCGGGCAACGCCGTTTTTCTTGTGTCCATATTTATACTTTTCGCCAGAGGCGATTACCGAAACGATGCCCCGTTTGTTTGCAAGCAGGGTCATCATTCGGTCATCCATTGTCGCGGAGGCAATAAGATAAGTAATAACAACCTGCTCGTTTTGCCCGATCCGGTGTACTCGATCTTCCGCTTGTTCGAGCGATGCGGGAGTCCAGTCTAACTCGACGAAAAGAACGTGTCGTCCCGCATGCAGTGTGACGGCTGTTTGGGCGCACTTGATCGAACAGATGATCAGTTTCTTTTCCGGTTTAGTCTGAAATGCCTTGATGGCTGCCGCCCGGGCTCCATCGGTTTGCTCCCCAGCAATAGTCAGACAGCCCGGAAAATATTGCGCAAGCTTCTTTTGAACTTCCTTGTGGAAGGCAAATACCACAAGTTTTTCGTCTTTAACCGACAAGTGTTCATTTATCCAGGTTACAGCCGCTTGCACCTTCCCGTCTCCAGTTAGTTGCCTCAACGCACCTAACTGCCTGAGTGCATCATACCTGGCATCTGAATCAAATTGTAAGTCTTCGCAGCCGTACAGTGCACCCAACTCGGCAGCGAGATCGATCCTATCGTCCTCGTCCGACGACGTCTTCGGCTGCACCTTATTTTTCTTGTTTTGTGTCTTTAACCACTCTGCAAACTCAGTATTAGCTTGTTTGTATTCCTGACGATTGCTGATCTCCACCTCAATTTTGTCTATCGTTTTTGGCAGAATACTTAGTACCTGATGTTTTTCACGTCTAATGAATACGGTTTGCTGGAGACGAAGATTAAGCTCATCCAAGTTACCTGACCCGGAATAATTCCAGAATGGAGTAAACTGACTTTGTTTAACAAGTGTCGCCCGGCAATAACGGGCTGCGACGAAATAAAATCCACCCAGCGCTGAAAGCGCCAAGGGCAGCAAGGTTAGTAGAGTCAGTAATTCGGAGGGACGGTTCATTACAGGGGTGCCAGTCAGCATGATCCGGTAATAGGGCGTCACTTCCTGTAAAAATTCCTTAACCGCTTTCGTCCGCTTTGAATCGTACGTCTTGAGGTACTGAGCTTCGTCGCATACGACTGCCACTGGTTTACGCAGCTCCAACATTGCTGTATTTTTTTCGAATATCTCGTAGTTAAGAATAATGATGTCTGCTGCTGAAAGGTCACAGCCAGCATCCCTTTTGGCGGCACCGAGCATCGCGGCCTTTCTGTTTGGCAACCATTTCTGAATTTCGCTCATCCACACAGCACGTGCGATCGCTGGACACACGATAACGGCAGGAAAAGCGCCTGCAGCTTCAAGCGCAGCCAGCGTTTCTAAGGTTTTACCAAGCCCCTGCTGATCAGCTATGATGCATTGACGATTTTGAAAAATCCATTTTACCGCCACCCATTGGTGCCTCATCAAACTATTTCTAACGCTCACAGGCAGTTTTGCGCGAAGGTCGGCGACATCTTCGTCCGGCAAGCCTATCGCGGCAGCTAAGCCTTGCTTTTTCTTTTCACGCTCCCAAGCAAGAGGATATGCATCGGCGATAAGCGATTGTGCCTGCGTCTTTATTTCCTCGCCCAGCAACTTCAATACTGACACATCCTCCAGCCACAGCGACATCTTTTGGATGTTCCATGAGGATAATTCAACTGCAAAAGTTGAATCACTGACCATATACTGCGCATTGAAAATATCCTCATCTTTATCAGGAATACCACTCGACTTTCCTGAGCATTTGCGGACGTCCACATAAGAAAACCCATGAAACATTAGCGTCCCCATATCCGAAGTAAGCTCAACTTTGCGCATCTTTGGCAACAGATGCCAGTTGTTGCTTTTTTTAAGTGTCAACCCATACTCAATCGCTATGCGTTCTGCGGATTCAGCGTTCTCATAGCAGAGCACTACGCGCCATTCCTTGGCTAAGAGGTTCCAATTAGCGTAGCCGACAAGCATTTTTATTTCCTCGACTAGCATGGCGTTGTAAGTGGTCTTAAAAACAATCGTACTACCATCAACGTAAACGTTCCCCTTGGTCACGTCTTTATCTTTTTTCCTTTTTGTTTGGAATTTAGCGATCTCTACTGCATTTTCTTTTTGAAACGCTAGTGCATCCGCTATATCGAAACCCGCATTCTTGAGTTGTAACTGATACTTGGTAGTTAGTCGAAGCCCGGCGAGACTTTGACCCACTGACCATTCCTCCTTTTCGGATAACGCGTGACCAAGTGGCGCATCCATCATTGAAAACCCAGCTCCATCCCGCGCGCAAGCCCCATCGCATTGTTTGGCGAGATACTTGATAGCCAATATGGCTTGCTCTAGCACGTGCCGAGGCATGATCAAATCATTTAATTCACTCAAAATAGCCCCCCCTTTAATATTGTTTTTTGTCTTTAACAAAAAGATGCGCTCTTTACAGAAGTGCATCAAGTTCTACTCATAATAATATATTGCTGTTTGTGTTTTATGTCTTTAACAAAACAATCTTCAACTGCTTTTTAACTTTTAAAGCTTATCCTCAGATAACAATCGCCCGTACGTAGTAGAAAACCAACCCAAAACATGCCCAATATTTTTATACTCCCGAAAATGAAACAGGTCGTTTTCTTGATTACTATCCACTCTCAACGTGAAAACGATCATTGATTCGTACAGCAATAAGCACCTGCATTCAACCAGTGAATCTGCAGTCCAATATTTAATAGCGACAACAACACTATCTGTCTTGATGTTCGTAAACATTAATCCTTATACTATTCGGTAACCTCTAAAATGTTTCGCGCTACCCCAACATATCTGTTAACCTGTTGTTTTATATAACGGTAACCAACTCAATTTTGGTAACCAGAAAAATATATAGATCTGCTAAATAATTCTACTTTTAAAAACTAATCGTTTGTATTTCTTATTAATAGTAGCTATTAACATCAATAATTCTCATGGATAAATGGATTTCTTAGCCTATGGTTACCGAGGTTACATCAGTTTTTATTAATAAATATCAATAAGATGACCGGTAACCACGGCAGCGCATGTACGATACCTTAGTTACCAGAAGTCTAAAAATATCTCTAAAATAACGGCGCTCCTTTACCTGCTGGCCAATACCAACTCTTCAGTCGCATCAATCTGCATATTTAGATCGATGACATAATATTTAGCATTTACCCCTTGAATTTTGATTTGATGCTGATTCCTACCGTTTTTATACGGAACTAACATGCGTGCTTCCCTGAGAGTGTCGATAACCATTTTTATATCATATCCAGTTGTAGCCTCTTGCAGACCAGCGGAAGAAAAAAGCCATTCTCTGTCATTAAAACTGTCCGAGCGTTTATCATCTCCGCTTTTGTTGCGCCAATAACCAGAACGCAATCCATATACCCGAGCAGATTCGTTTGTGGGATTATTATCTTTGTTTGAAAAACGAATATCTCCATAATTTGCAATGTAATCATTGATGCGCCGGACAATCATATTTTGCTCTGTATCACCAGTACCGCCGCGTGAATTCCGCCATTGTGAAAAACAGAATCTTAAAGCAGCAATGGCATCACCATCTTTCCAGCTTGTAATGCCAAATTGGCTGGCAAGCTCTCCAGCTGCCGCGATTACAGCAAAAGTTTCCAACGTGCGCCCCTCTTGTGCAGAAAGCGTGTCATCGTTAATCTTGTTAGATATATCATCAACATACTTGTTGATATCGAAGCCATTTTTGATTTTTTTAATAAAACTGCGAAGGAAATCAGGCCCGGCAGTCCCGTGAAATTGAGCAGCCGACCGTCTCAATGAATTCGAAAATGCCTTACCAGTTTCATGGCCGTGTAAGTTATCGAAAATACCGTGAGTTCCCCGCACAGGAATGTCATTCAGCCTTACCAATTGGCCTGCTTTAGGTGTTAACTTGGCTTCTGCCAGATGATCTGAAAATTTTTTCTCACCCGAACTTAGTGCAATGATGCGCCATTTTTTAGTTACCCGGGCCGCGCCGGTTTCAACGGCACGCAACTTCCCTCTCCCGTTTGCTAGGCTGTAAATGGATCGATCAACTTCACGAGGATCCGATTCAGATAGCTCGTCAAGTATCAAACAACCGTCGTTATAAAGACAGGCATGACCTTCAAGTCCATTCGCCGTCGATTTCCACGGCTTCATGTAGTCATTAGGAAGCCCCCAAACAGAGGCTGCGGCCTTTAGAATAGACGTCTTTCCACATGAGGATTTGCCGTAAATGTGGATCCCCGCACCATCCATGCCCAGAAATTTGAGTAACGCACCGGCAAATGAAGTGCTGACAACTGCCAGAAGAAACGGGTTGCCAGTGCAAACGATACCTATTTGCTCCCGCCAGTCCTCTATCGTACCTGATACAGCATATTCCTGATGACCACCAACATCCGCCCGAAAAATTACATCCTGAGTGCCAAAAACCTGCGTAGGTAACACAAAAGACTCTCCGTGCCAGCCAACATGCTGTGTAGTCATAAGATTTTGCTTGGGAGTAAGAGAACAAATGTAATTTGCAACTTCCTGCCGCCATTCATATGTAATATGAAGCCCCATACTAAGTAAAGATTTCAACATTTCGTCACCACGACTAGCCAACAGTTGAGCGGGCATGTCCCATGTTTTTGATTGGCCGATACTGTCAACAAATCTCAAAACGTAACCAAAATTCAGGCTATTGCTGTCACGGGTAATAGCATCAACAGTCAACTCACCGCATATACGTTTATCGATTAATATCGGCCCTTTTTTTTCAGTACCAGGTTTGAATTCATGTAAGTAAACGCCTGGTTGGTGCGATTTTTTACCGACTGTCATAACCGTCGAATATACCCGATAACATGGGCGCTCATTTATATCTGGGAATGAAGATTGCTCTAGTACATAAGTGGATGTGCCATGCGCAAATGAGTGAATGAAGGGTTTGCCATCGTTCCAATAAAATATGGCCTTACCTCTACCATAATTTAAGCCCTCGACGGGATCAGCTAATGTTTGCTGATCGTACTTTGTAGGATTTGCAAGAACTTCACGAATTGAGACCGCGCCGAAACTATCAAAAATAAGAGGGAAATCACCACTCAGAATACTATGTCCTGAACTGTTGATATGCGCCATCGTTTGTTTTGCGGAAATCTCATCTACACCATTAGCCACCATCTCTTCCACCTTTTTTGATGTATAGGCAACCGCCTTAACATCAGCCAGAGGCTTCGCCGCAGTCTTGGCATCGGCTTGCAAACGTTTAATTTCTATCTTTTCTACATCGCTAAGGTCGGCCAGTGTCGATGTGTCGAGAACCTGCCCCATTTTGATCGTCATTCTGGGTTGAGACCAACTAAGCCCTGCCCCTTCTATTATTGGCTGTCCAACAAAATCCAGTCGGCTTCCCTGATGAACCGCTCGATCACTAATAGATCGCACAAGCATGCTGCCATTTGAAGCCAAAGTTATATGTCCATATCCCGCTAGCCACAACCTGTCAAAAAGCACAGCACCATAATGTGGAATCTCAGCAGCATTTTTAACAAGGATGTATACATGAAATCCCTTGTCACCCGGATCCTCATTTGATCGGTGAACGCTTGATGACAAAGATCCTCGGACGATATGAGCAGCATGTGCAATTTCTGGATGAATAGTTGTAAGAATTTTTAAAAACTTCTCTGGCGTCAGCCGAGCCCCCTGTCCGCCCCATTCATCATGATCCAACATCAGAATGCCGGGCACTTCCCTAAATTGATAGAACTCATCGGTTCGAGCTAAAATTCCGATCGATGGATTAGCCTTTACAGAAACAGCGATTTCGACAGAATTGCTATATTCCGCAGCATGCATACCGTATGAAAACGCCTCGTTGCTTTTAGCACTACTCAGCAGCTGTGCAAACTGGCGAAAGGTGCAAGTGATTCGATTAGCATGACCGAACGACATATTTGCAGAGGATTTAGCGATTGAGCCATCATTTTTCAGACGGTATGTCTTTGATAAAGCACCATGATTAGATCGAAAAATAGTAAATTCAAACAGAGTTTTTTCATCAGCATTAATCTCTGACATTTCAATAATATTGATATTGTTATTCATAAAAGCATCCTTGCGAGCTTTTTTGGCGTGCAATAATCCACACCACCACTGGTGTGGCGGTGTTACTGCTAACAAATAACTCGCTTAAATTAAATTAAGTTAAGTTAAGTTATTTGATGCCGAAAAAAGCATCGAGCACATTTCGATCCCAACCGGAAACCCCTGATGACACTTGCTTTGGCGACTCAAGTTTGCCTTCACGAACATAACGCCAAACTGTCTGTCGAGAGACTCCGTAAATCATCTGAACATCTTTCGGCCGAATGAATACTAATAAATATAATAAGTTTTTTTCCATGTCGATTGTTCTCATATTAAACAATCATGGTCTAGACTTATCATAGAAGCGCAGTACTTAAAATGTATAATGCTTGTATGAATGGCTTGTGTTAAATTAATCCAATATTTAAACTTAATAAAACAATAAAATTATCTCATAAGCATTGCAACTAATCTATAAGGCCGGTAGAATGCAGCTGTCTACTCAATAAGGACAACTATAAAACGTATCTCAACTCGTTTTTTATGACATTCACGTCTAAACAATGATCTAGTTAAGTTTTAGTGTATGCTCAAACATGCACCGTTTTTATGTTGCTGGATGAGCTGAACCCTCGTCCAGCAAACATTTACTTACCGCTACCGCTTCATCAGCAAGTTTCAGCTTGTAATATCATTTTACCATATGGACTTAGCCAAACTTTCTGGAAAAGCAAAATAATTGCAATTATTTTGTGAAATAACGAAACTTTTTTCCACCACTCGAAAAATACCCAATAGCACAGAGACAAATTCAATTTTTGGCAACCTCCCCCTTTATCTCCTCCTTTATTATAAATAGTTAATGGTTATCATCCACCTCACTGTCAATGACCAACAAAATTGAGCTATTTTCAGCCATTAATTTTGAACCACTTTTCCAGAGAAAAATCACTGAATCAGTTTTGACTTTAGTCGATATCTTTTCCCTCCAAGCATAAAAATGCGTGAATGATGGATGGTTCTGTCAACGATAGGTACGTCGTCAAGATCAAAGGCCCTATTTACATCCAGAAGCTGTATCGTATCGAGCGTCAGATTAAAGAGCTATCACCTGCGTCAGCAGCTGAGGTTGCCGCTCTTAGCTGAATCAATATCTGACTAGATCGCTGCCGACGACCAGTAAGACAGGACAAGCGTTAGCCTATCTTAACAACCAATGGCATAAGCTGATTCACTACTGTGATAATGGTCGATTGTCCATTGACAACCTTGCGCTCCAAATCTACTCTAAAAGCTAACTAACAAGCACTAAACTTAATTCCTTTCTTGTTAGCTACTAGATACCATTTATTTCGTATTCATCGATAATCCTATCGCCACTCACCTGGTCCAACTCCACTTCGAAGTAAAACATTTCTGCAGCTCCATCCATCCTCCCCAATTGATCAACACAAACCTCATACTTTGTAGCTTCCTGGATCTGGTTGCCATCACCGTCAAACTCGGCATTAACGCCGTAGCATTCACCATAAACACCAACGATTAGACTGTCAAAAACCGTTAAATAATAATCCTCTGAAATATACTCCCTGCCCTGCGCATATATAGCGAAGGCCTCTGGATGAAGTTTGGCGAAGCTTTTGGCTACTGCTATTTTTTGTTGGTCGTCGATCACTATTTATTTTACCTGACTCTCTGATAAGTCTTATAGGCCCATAGCTTAAACTAAGTCAGCTCGATAGTAATAAACCATCAACAGTAACACGGTAAACAACTCTGAAATTAGACGAGAATGGAGCGTTTGGAGTGGCAACTTGAGCGCACTCAAATTGTATTTTTTAAAGCCGGATGATCGAGAATCGATCTTTTTGAAAATTAATATTTGATGAGATAATGAGCATTCAGCTCTCTAAATTTAAAGTAATTTGCTAAATTACTTGCCAATCCAAGCGAACTTAAGATTGTGGGTTAGGCGGTGGGTTGAAAGCAAAGTAATACAATAAATTCTTATATTTCATTCACTTACGCGAATCAATGGCGGAGAGTGAGGGATTCGAACCCTCGATGGGCGATAAAACCCATACTCCCTTAGCAGGGGAGCGCCTTCAGCCTCTCGGCCAACTCTCCAAATAGATGGTATATCTCTTTAAGCTACGGTCCTGTGCCCAGAGATCATTTTAAGAGGGAACCTCTCAAAAAACTAACATAATTCCTTTTAGCTAACGATGTTAAGGTGAAATCGCTAAACTACTTCACAAAAAATATTTTGCGAAATATTCACACCCCACTTAATACTAAGCTCACATCCATTAGCTGCTGAGTGCCTATGGCACTCATAAATTCCTGCTACGATTTTACTCTTCA
>Ga0208636_100386_pt1 | contig 11426 bp, 8 predicted proteins | sample LakWasM103_HOW12_2_FD_183921 | JGI IMG/M metagenome (GOLD analysis project Ga0208636, IMG submission 183921) | Freshwater sediment methanotrophic microbial communities from Lake Washington under simulated oxygen tension - Sediment Metagenome... | ecosystem: Environmental > Aquatic > Freshwater >... | reverse complement strand
CTGGATTGTCACGGGCTGCGCCTTGAGCAGCTGGGCAATGCGCGTGGTGGCAGGGTTGTAAGCGCGCATCTTGGTGCCCGCAAAGTCTGCGGGCGTGCTCACCGGCTTGAGCGAATACAGCGACTGGCCGGGCCATGGCACCGAGAACAGCACCTTCACGCCCTGTGCGGCGAGCAGCTTCTCTTGCGCGGGCTTGGCGGCCAGGTACAGACGCTTGGACTCTGCGTAGGTGGTCGCCAGGAAGGGGATGGAGTCCACCCCAAACAACGGGTTCTCGTTGGTGGCGCCCGACAGGATGAACTCTGCCGAAGGCACCTGCCCGGTCTGCACCGCACGCTTGATCTCGTTGGCCTTGTACAGCGAACCACCGGGGTGCAGGGTGATCTTGAGCTTGCCGCCAGTGAGCTTGTCCACTTCATCGGCGAACTGCTGCACGTTTTGCGTCTGGAAGCTGTTGGCACCGTAGCCGGTGGGCAGGTCCCACTTGACCTGGGCCTGGGCCGCACACACGCTGAGGACAGCCGTCATACACAGTGCAAATTTTTTCATGGGGAGACTCCTGGGGGTAAGCCGCTTAGAAGCTGGCGAGTTGGTGGTTAAGAAGATCGGTGACCAGCATGCAACCCGGGGCGTGGGTGATGCAGAAGGCCGGCTGGGCATTGAGGATGGCCGATTGCGGTGTCACGCCACAGGCCCAGAAAACAGGGATCTCACCGGGCATCAGCGCCACGGCATCCCCGTAGTCGGGATAGGCCAGATCGGCGATGCCGATGAGTGCCGGGTCACCGATATGCACAGGCGCGCCATGCACATTGGGAAACCGCGAGGTGACCTGCACAGCCCGAATCACATCTGCTGCAGGCATGGGACGCATCGTCACCACCATGGGGCCACCGAAGGGGCCAGCGGGCTCGGTTTGCACATTGGTGCGGAACATCGCCACGTTCTTGCCTTCGTCAATGTGGCGCAGGCGGATGCCTGCCTCGATCAACGCGGATTCGAATGAGAACGAGCAGCCAAGGATGAAAGTGACCAGGTCTGGCCGCCAGAGGCTGGCGATGTCCGCCACCTCTTCCGACATTTCACCGTGACGCCAGATGCGATATAGCGGCACATCGCTGCGAATGTCGATGCCCTTGCCCAGTGAAGGCAAGGTGAACTGTCCGGGCTCGCTGACCGCCAGCACAGGGCAAGGCTTGGGGTTGCGTTGACAGAACCGGAGGAAGTCACTGGCAAGCACCTCGGGGAGGATGACCACGTTGCCCTGGACATGGCCATCCGCGAGACCACTGGTATGCGATGTCCACAGGCCCTTGCGGATGGTGTCACGGACATGGATCGGGTTGCTGGCACCTTCGTAACCAAACACCGCGAGCGAATTTTCTTGAACGAAGTCCACCGTTTTTCCTTGCATTGAGAAATGTCAATTGCATGACGTTGGGCAGATTGTGTTGGGCGGTGATGGCCCCTGGCAAATTCAAAAAATTTCTATCAGCTCATCGATTTTTTCCATGCACTTCATTGGGGAGAGTCGAACCAACTTGGTGCCAAGGGAAAACCCTGGGAGGGAATTTACGGGTAAACCCTGACATCAACGAATCCCTGGATTGCAGGAAAAAGTGGCATGCGCCGCGCACACCCGACAGGGTGCACCGAAGCTTTTTGACGAAAGGCTCAGCCCTTGCGAGGGCGGCGGGCTGGCGCGGGCTGTTGCTGCTCAATGAAGTCCAGCGCCGACCGCACCACGGCCTCCATGGCGGGTGACGAGGGGTCTTCGCGGTAGCTCACATGGATGGGCAGCGGCCGCAGTGCGGTGTCGCAAGCCAGTGCCCGCAGGTCTGGAAACGCCAGCAGGCGCTGCACTGCCAGGCGCGGCAAAGTGGCCACACCAAAGCCGCCCTGCACCAGCTGCACCATCGCAGAAATCGACGAGATGGTGTGCACGCAACGCGGCTCCACCTGGGCCTGGCGCAGCGTATCGAGAAGGGACACGTGCGGTTGCGAGCCACGCTGGAAAGTCAGGATGTCAGCGCCTGCAAAGTCTTCCAGCGCATAGCGACGCTTGCGATGCGTTTTGCTGTTGCCCACAAACACCATCTCCATGGGCGTCACCGCCTGGCTGCGGATGCCATCCGCGGCCGCCGGCAGGGCTGCGAAAACGGCATCCAGCGTGCCGCGGCGGATCTGGTCGAGCAACACGGGGGTGGTTTCCACCGTCAGCTCCAGCTCCAGCAGTGGGTTGTCCTTGCGCAGCTGTTCCACCCACGGAATGAGCCACGAGTGCAAGACCGATTCGATGGCCCCCAGGCGGATCGACACCTCCAACGGGCCGCCTGATCCCATCTCGGACTTGAGCTGGCGTTGCAGCTCCAGCATGCGCTTGGCATACACCAGGAACCGGGCACCGGCCACCGTGAGCTTGAAGTGCTTGTCACGCCGGTCCAGCAACAGCACGCCCAGCTCCTCTTCGAGTGCGGAGATGCGGCTGGACATCGCGGACTGGGTCAGGAAAAGCTTCTCGGCGGCGCGTGTCACGCTCTTGAGAGAGGCCACCCAGTAAAAGGCTTCGACAAAACGCAGGTTCATGGTGTTTTTCGGAAGGGCTGGGTGTGCCTGTGTACCAACGGCTTTGCGCACTGCCCAGACGGGCGCACTGTGATGGTGCGCGGTGTCGGAATCCACATGCCTTTTTCCGGCAAACACCGCGCTGTAAAAGCCATTGTGCCGTCGCATTTCAAGGACACAACGCAGAACTGCTCGCAGTGGGGGCGCTAGCTAAAAGTGCGTTGCCAGTTTTCTGCAAGGAACCTGTGGCGTCTTGCCACGCCACACCACCGGCCTATCCGGTGAACAAGGGCAGGTCTGCCTTCTTCAAGGTCCGCAGCACAAAGCTGGAGCGGCTGTGCCGTATGCCTTTGATCTTGTAGAGCTTCTCGCGCAGCAGGCGCTCGTAATCGCGGGTGTCCTTGACGACGATGCGCAGCAGGTAGTCGTAGTCACCGGAGACAAGGTGCGCCTCGATCACTTCGGGAATGCTGGCCAGTGTCTCGCCAAACTTTTCGAGTGTGTTGTCGGAGTGGCTGTCGAGCGTGACCTGCACCAGCACCGTGTCGGCCAGGTCCAGCGACTGGGGGTTGATGCGCACCGTGTAGCCCTGGATGACACCGGCCTCTTCCATCTTTTTGATGCGCCCCCAGCAGGGCGACGGGCTCAAGCCCACGGCCTGCCCTATCTCTTGCAGGCTGGCGCGAGCGTTGGCCTGCAAGACAGCGAGAATTTTTCTATCCAGTCGATCCATCGACCTTATTATTCAGCAAACCAACGAAATGCAGAAAATTATTCTGCATCTCCAGCAGAATGCACCAAATTCAGCAAATTCATCTGCAACACCCGGCGCATACTTCTTCCATCAAGGCGCTCTTACCGGAGCGCACAAATTGACAAGGCCCCGGCTGGTTACCGCCAGCACGGGGCCCTTGGCATTCCAGATGCCTCCCCAAATTGAATAGCCGCTTGCATCCGTCGGCGGCATGCGTCCTGTGTACGAACCTCGGCGCCCCATTCCAAAGAGGTGTCGCCAATGCAACTGCAAACGCGGGGTTGACCAGTTGATAAGCACGCTTACCAGCACAAACCCGGATGCCTGCAGCCATGCTGCACCGCCATAATTTGACTGAGGCCAGGGGTGGCTCTGCAAGGAGCCCAAGTGCCCCGTTCCCCTGCCCCAATATCAACAGGAGACACCATGCAATTGACCAAACTCGTCGTTGGACTGAGCCTTGCGCTCGGCTTTGTGGCCACCGCTGCTGCGCAGACCACTATGCGCATCAGCATCTCGACGGCCCAGAACTCCCACCAGGGTGTAGCCATCGACACGTTTGCCAAAGAGGTCGAAAAACGCACAGGGGGCCGTTACAAGGTACAGACCTTCTACAACGGTGCACTGGGTGGCGAGCGAGAGTCGATTGAAGCGGTGCAGCTGGGGACACAAGAGCTGGCGTTCAGTTCTACAGGCCCAGTGCCCAACTTTGTGCCTGAGACCAAGATCCTGGATGTCCCCTTCCTGTTCCGCGACAAGGCCCATGCACGCGCGGTGCTGGATGGACCCATCGGCCAGGACCTGCTGTCCAAGTTTGACGCCAAGGGTTTCAAGGCGCTGGCATGGGCCGAGAACGGCTTCCGCCACATGACCAACAGCAAGCGCGACGTGAAAGAGCCCGGTGACCTGAAGGGCCTGAAGATGCGCACGATGGAAAACCCCGTGCACATCGCCGCCTATAAGGGCTTCGGCATCATCACCACGCCCATGGCCTTCCCTGAAGTGTTCACGGCGCTGCAACAAGGCACGGTGGACGGCCAGGAGAACCCGCTGTCCGTCATCATCTCGGCCAAGTTCGATCAGGTGCAAAAGCACCTCACGCTCACTGGCCACGTTTATTCGCCCTGCATCTTCGTGATGAACAAGGCAGCTTTCGACAAGCTCTCGGCGGCCGACAAGCAGGCGTTCATTGACGCAGCCAAGGAAGGCACCAAGGCCAACCGTGCACGCGTGGACGAAGACGACGCCAAGGGCGTGGCCGACCTGCGCGCAAAGGGCATGACCGTGATCGACAACGTGGACAAGGCCAAGTTTGTGGCGGCACTGGCCCCCGTCAACGCCGAGTTTGAAAAGCAGTTCGGCAAGGCTGCCATCGACAAGATCCGCGACGTCAAATAATCCTGTTCATTGCTATTACCGTTGTAGCTGATAACGCCCGTAGCCATTGCGCTATCGGGCGTTTTTATTCTTGAACGATCGATGGTTCTGATCACCTCCCACCTACCCATGGTTGGCACCGCCCCATGAAAAACGCTTTTCTTACCTTTGAGCGATGGACCACCTTCATCGCCATGCTGGGCGCTTGCGCCATGCTGACCCTGGCTTCGGCCCTGGGCATGTTCCAGATCGTGACCCGCTTTGTGCTGGAGCAGCCTGCTGAATGGACCGAAGTGCTCATCCGCTTCAGCCTGATCTGGATGGTGTTCCTGGCTATTCCGGCCGCGTTTCGCCAGGGCGCGATGGTGAGTGTGGACGTGCTGTACCGCTGGAGTCCGCCGCGCATCAAACGGGTGCTGGACTGGGTGGTCGCACTGGCAGCCCTGGTCCTCATCGGCATCATCATCTGGTACGGCTGGGACTATGCACGCCGGGGCGGCGTGCAAAGCATGGCCGGGCTGGAATCCGTGTCCATGTTCTGGGCTTACCTCGCCATGCCTGTGGGTGGCCTTTTTTGTGTGGTCGGCATCATCGGCAACCTCATTGATCCCCTGCGTATGGAACTGGAGACTGCTCAATGAGTTTGGTCATGATTTCAACGATGGTGCTGTGCTTTGCACTCACCGTCTCAGTGGCTGTGTCCATCGGTTTGGCTTCCATCCTGGGCATCCAGGCCTCCAATGCGAACATGCTCATCTCCGTCAAGGAGATGTTCGGAGCCATCAACAAGTTTCCTTTGGCAGCCATCCCCTTCTTCATCCTCGCGGGCAACCTGATGGAAACTGGCGGCATCTCGCGCCGTCTGGTGGAGTTTGCCAAGAGCATCGTCGGCGGTGTGCAGGGCGGCCTGCCCATGACCTGCGTGCTGACGTGCATGATCTTTGCTGCCGTGTCGGGCTCGTCGGTCGCCACTACGTTTGCGATTGGTGCCATCCTGATCCCGGCGCTCATCAAGCACGGCTACCCCACGAGCTATGCGGCAGCGCTGCAAGCCACCAGCGCAGAGCTGGGTGTGATCATCCCGCCCTCCATCCCCATGATCCTGTACGGCGTGAGTGCCGAGGTGTCGATTGGCGAACTCTTCATCGCTGGCTTCGGCCCAGGGCTGCTCATCAGCGCCGCGCTGATGCTGTTTGTCTGGGTGTATTGCAAATACAAGGGCTGGGGCAAAAACGATGGTGATGGGCGCATGCCCTTTGGCAAGGCCACGCTGCAGGCGGGCTGGGCATTGCTGATGCCCGTGATCATCCTGGGCGGCATCTATGGCGGTGTGTTCACCCCCACCGAGGCATCGGCCGTTGCAGTGTTCTATGCCTTGATTGTGGGTGTCGTGATCTACCGCGAGATCAAGCTCAAGGACCTGTTCGCCATTCTGCGCAAGTCGGCCATCTCATCGGCAGTGATCATGTTCATCATTGCCAACGCGGGGCTGTTTGCGTTCCTCATCACGCGGGCTGGCGTGCCAGACGCGATTGGCAGGTGGCTGGAGGCAGTGCTGCAGTCCCCCTCCCTCTTCCTGCTGGGCGTGAACGCTGCGCTGTTCGTGATTGGCATGTTCATCGAGACCAGCGCGGCAATCATTGTGCTAGCCCCCATCTTGGCGCCTGTGGCCATGCACTTCGGTATTGATCCTGTGCACTTCGGTCTCATCATGGTGGTGAACCTGGCACTTGGAATGATCACGCCGCCTTTTGGAGTGAATCTGTTCGCAGCCTGCACGGTGGCCAGAATCTCTCTGGACCGGATCATCAAGCACCTGCTTCCCTTTGTCGGAGTGATCCTGGTGTGCCTGATGATCATCACCTATGTGCCATCGATCTCGCTGGCACTTCGGGATCTGGTCTACGCAAAGTAGTTAGAATCGACGGGTCAGGAGAGAGTGCTCCGTCTTGTCCTCAGGACGCGCAGCACCGCCGAAGGCGCAGGCACCCGCCGAACGCTCAGGCAAAAGGACTGACAACCGCCCGCAGCGATGCGGGCGTTCCCTTGCTGGAGAGAGATGGCCCCACAGTAAAACTGTGTGCAGGCCATCCACCGAAGGAGCAAACCGCACGGCCAGCCAGGGCGCTGCGGTGAATCTCTCAGGTAAAGCGGACAGCAGGGCAAATCCCGTGACCACGTTGATGGTCGCGGCCCCCATTTGCCCCGGAGTCCGCCATGTCAGCCACCGCCCCCCTGCTCACTACGCCCCTGAACGCCCTGCACATCGAGCTGGGTGCCCGCATGGTGCCTTTTGCAGGCTATTCCATGCCCGTGCAGTACCCCGCAGGCCTGATGGCCGAGCATGTGCACACCCGCACCGCAGCCGGCCTGTTTGACGTGTCGCACATGGGCCAGCTCAAGCTTGTCGGCGCCGACGCTGCTGCGGCGTTTGAAACCCTGGTGCCCGTGGACGTAATCGACCTGCCCGTGGGCAAACAGCGCTACGGCCTGCTGCTCACCGATGAGGGGACCATCATCGACGACCTGATGTTCTTCAACCAGGGCGTGGTGGATGGCGAACCCACCCTGTTTGTCATCGTCAACGGCGCCTGCAAGGTCGGCGACATTGCCCATATCCAAACCCGCATTGGCCAGCGCTGCAAGGTGGTGCCCATGCCAGACCACGCCCTGCTGGCGCTGCAGGGCCCACAGGCCGCCGTCGCCCTCACCCGCCTCGCGCCCGGCGTGGAGAAGCTGGTGTTCATGACCGGTGGCGCATTCAACATTGCTGGCTGCGACTGCTTTGTGACCCGCAGCGGCTACACCGGCGAGGACGGTTTTGAAATCTCGGTGCCCGCCGCGCAGGCCGAAACGCTTGCCCGCGCCCTGCTGGCGCAGCCCGAGGTCAAGCCCATCGGCCTGGGCGCTCGCAACTCGTTGCGCCTGGAGGCTGGCTTGTGCCTGTATGGCAATGACATCGACACCAGCACCACGCCACCCGAGGCCGCACTGAACTGGGCGATCCAGAAGGTCCGCCGCACCGGCGGCGCGCGTGCGGGCGGCTTCCCGGGCGCCGACAAGGTGCTGGCGCAAATCGACAACCCTGCCAGCCTTTCCGCCAAGCGCGTGGGCCTGGTGGCACTGGAGCGTGTGCCGGTGCGCGAACACACCGAACTGCAAAGCACGGACGGCCAAAAGATTGGCGAGGTCACCAGCGGCCTGCTGGGGCCCACCGTGAACGAACCCGTGGCGATGGGGTACGTCACGCCCGCCTTTGCAGCCATTGGTACCCGCGTCAACGCCATCGTGCGCGGCAAGGTGGTGCCCATGGAAGTGCGCGCCATGCCGTTTGTTCCCGCCAACTACTACCGCGGCTGATTTCGCCAGGCGCATCGACCGGACTGCGCCCGCACCCGCTTACATTGCAGATTCCTTTACTTTTTTCCTTTGCTTGAGGAGCTTCCCATGACGATCAAATTCTCCAAAGACCACGAGTGGATCAACGCCGCTGATGCCAACGCCTCGGTGGTGGGTATCACCGTCCACGCGCAAGACGCGCTGGGCGACGTGGTGTTTGTGGACCTGCCCGAAGTGGGCAAGAGCTTTGCCCAGGGCGAAGTGGCCGGCGTCGTCGAATCCGTGAAGGCCGCCGCCGATGTGTACATGCCCGTCACCGGCGAAGTGGTGGAAGTGAACGAAGCCCTGCGCGCCGACCCGTCGCTGGCCAACAGCGACCCGCTGGGCGCTGGCTGGTTCTTCAAGGTCAAGCTGGCCGACGCGAGCCAGCTCGACGCCCTGCTGGACGAAGCCACATACACCGAGTTCGCCAAGAACGCCTGATCCCTGCCAATTGAGAGGGCATGGCGCCGGGCCATGCCCGGCACGCCGCCCTGCTGGGTGCGAGCGCTCTCCCCGGCAACGCCCCCAACCCGCTGCGACCTACGAGACTGCCCCATGCTGATGCAATCCGCCCCCCCCCTTGGCGCGCTTGAAAACGCCACCGAATTCCTGCCCCGCCACATCGGCATCGACGCGGCCGACGAAGCGCACATGCTGTCGGTGATCGGCGAGGCCTCGCGCCGTGCGCTCATCGAATCCATCGTGCCGCGCTCCATTGCACGCAGCCGGGGCATGGACCTGCCTGCGCCGCTCACCGAAGCGGCCGCATTGGCAGAACTCAAGGCCATCGCGGGCAAGAACCAGCTGCTCAAGAGCTTCATCGGCCAGGGCTACTACGGCACGCACACGCCTGGCGTCATCCTGCGCAACATTCTGGAGAACCCCGGCTGGTACACCGCCTACACGCCCTATCAGGCCGAAATCTCCCAAGGCCGCATGGAGGCCCTGGTCAACTTCCAGACCATGGTGTGCGACCTGACGGGCATGCCGATTGCCAACGCATCCATGCTGGACGAAGCCACCGCTGCCGCCGAGGCCATGACGCTGGCGAAGCGCTCGGTCAAGAGCAAGAGCAACGTGTTTGTGGTGGCAGGCGACGCGCACCCGCAAACCATTGAAGTCATCCAGACCCGCGCCAAGCCCCTGGGCCTGGAGGTGCGCCTGGCCAATTCGGCCGAGGAATGGAACACCCTGCTGAATGGCGATTACTTTGCCGTGCTGGCCCAGTACCCCGCCACCAGCGGCCGCATTGACGACCTGCGCGCCGACGTGGAAAAGGCGCATGCCAAGCAGGCCGCCTTCATCGTGGCGGCCGACCTGCTGGCGCTGACGCTCATCACCCCGCCCGGCGAACAAGGTGCCGACATCGTGGTGGGCACCACCCAGCGTTTTGGCATGCCCATGGGTGCCGGTGGCCCCCACGCTGCCTTCATGGCCTGCCGCGACGAATACAAGCGCAGCCTGCCCGGCCGCCTGGTGGGTGTGAGCGTGGACGTGCATGGCAAACCTGCCTACCGGCTGGCGTTGCAAACCCGCGAACAGCACATCCGCCGCGAAAAGGCCACATCCAACATCTGTACGGCCCAGGTGCTGCCCGCCGTGATCGCCAGCATGTATGCCGTGTACCACGGCCCCGAAGGACTCAAGCGCATCGCACAGCGTGTGGCCAGCTATACCGCCATCCTCACGCAAGGGCTACAGCAGCTGGGTGCGCCTGTGCGTGCACAGGCCACGTTCGACACCGTAAGCCTGCACACCCAGGGCGCTACACAATCCATAGCAACCAAGGCAATCAACCTGGGCGCCAACCTGCGAATTTACTTTGAAGAGTACCTGTGCATCTCGCTGGACGAGACCACCACACGCGCCGACATCGAGTTGCTTTGGAAGATCTTCGCCAAGGACGGCCAGGCGCTGCCCACCTTCGACGCGTTTGAAAAAGGTGTGGAGCCGCTGATCCCCACCGAGCTGCGCCGCACCAGCAGCTACCTCGCACACCCCGTCTTCAACACCCACCATTCCGAAACAGGCATGCTGCGCTACATCCGCCAGCTGTCCGACAAGGACCTGGCACTGGACCGCAGCATGATCCCGCTGGGCTCGTGCACCATGAAGCTCAACGCCACCAGCGAGATGATCCCCATCACCTGGCCCGAGTTCGCCAACGTGCACCCCTTCGCCCCCGCTGACCAATTGGTGGGCTACAAGGAGCTGGACGAGCAACTGCGCGCCTGGCTGTGCCAGGCCACAGGTTACGCAGGCATCAGCCTGCAGCCCAACGCGGGCTCGCAAGGCGAATACGCTGGCCTGCTGGCCATCAAGGGCTACCACGAATCGCGTGGCGAAGGACACCGCAACATCTGCCTGATCCCCAGCAGTGCCCACGGCACCAACCCCGCCAGCGCGCAGATGGTGGGCATGCAGGTGGTGGTGACAGCCTGCGATGCCAATGGCAACGTGGACCTGGTGGACCTGAAAGCCAAGTGCGAACAACACAGTGCCAACCTGGCCGCCGTGATGATCACCTACCCCAGCACGCACGGCGTGTTCGAGACCAGCGTCAAAGAGCTGTGCGCCCTTGTGCACAGCCACGGCGGCCGCGTGTACGTGGACGGTGCCAACATGAACGCCCTGGTGGGCGTTGCGGCCCCCGGCGAGTTTGGCGGTGACGTGAGCCACCTGAACCTGCACAAGACCTTCTGCATTCCCCACGGCGGTGGCGGCCCCGGCGTGGGCCCCGTGTGCGTGGTGCAGGACCTGGTGCCCTTCCTGCCGGGCCATGCCACGGCGGGCGTGCCTGGTGGCGTGGGTGCCGTCAGTGCCGCGCCGCTGGGCAACGCAGCCGTGCTGCCCATCAGCTGGATGTACATCCGCATGATGGGCGCCGAAGGCCTGCAGGCCGCTACCGAGACCGCCATCCTGAGCGCCAACTACATCAGCGCGCGCCTCAAGGACCACTACCCCACGCTGTACGCGAGCGAGAACGGCCATGTGGCACACGAGTGCATCCTGGACCTGCGCAGCCTGAAGGACACCAGCGGCGTGATGGCCGAAGACGTGGCCAAGCGCCTGATTGACTACAGCTTCCACGCGCCCACGCTGAGCTTCCCGGTGCCCAACACGCTGATGGTGGAGCCTACCGAGAGCGAAACCCTGTCCGAGCTAGACCGCTTCATCGACGCGATGATCGCCATCCGCGAAGAGATTCGCCAGATCGAAGCAGGCAAGCTGCCGCAGGACAACAACCCGCTCAAGAACGCCCCGCACACCGCAGAAAGCCTGCTGAGCGGCGATTGGAACCGCCCCTACACCCGCGAGGCAGCTGCCTACCCCGTGGCTGCGCTGCGCA
>Ga0208636_100382_pt1 | contig 11541 bp, 9 predicted proteins | sample LakWasM103_HOW12_2_FD_183921 | JGI IMG/M metagenome (GOLD analysis project Ga0208636, IMG submission 183921) | Freshwater sediment methanotrophic microbial communities from Lake Washington under simulated oxygen tension - Sediment Metagenome... | ecosystem: Environmental > Aquatic > Freshwater >... | reverse complement strand
ATCGCCGACGAGGCGGTCTCGGCGCTCGACGTCTCGATCCAGGCGCAGGTGCTCGACCTGCTGAACGGGCTGAAGGCCGAGATGAAGCTGGCCATGGTCTTCATCACCCACGACCTGCGCGTCGCCCGCGAGATCGCCGACCGGGTCCTGGTGATGCGGCAGGGCCAGGTCGAGGAGGACCGCCCGACGGAGGAGCTCTTCGAGAACCCGCACAGCGACTATACGAAGCGGCTTCTCGAAGCCGTGCCGGGGCGAGCCTTCTTCGCCGCCCGCGCCGCGCAGGAGGCGCGTGCGTGATCCTCGCAAGAGGCCCAGAGAGATTCATCGGACACGAGCAAGGTGAGAGACCGTGAGCAGCGAACTTTGGCAATGGACGGCCGCCGAGCTGGCGGCGGCGATTTCGGCGGGGCGGATCAGCTCGGTCGAGGCGACGCAGAGCGCCCTGGCGCGGCTCGAACAGGTTAACCCGGCGATCAATGCCGTCGTCGACGCCTTGCCGGAGGCTGCGCTTGCCGAGGCCCGGGCCGCCGACGAGGCGCTGCGCCGTGACGGCCCGGCCGGCCCGCTCCATGGCGTGCCCGTCACCATCAAGGTCAATGTCGATTACAAGGGCCGCGCTACGACCAATGGCGTCGTCGCCAACAAGGACCACAGGGCGGAGCAGGATTCCTCCACGGTCTCCGCGCTGCGGGCCGGCGCCACGCCGATCATCGGCCGCACCAACACGCCGTGCTATTCGATGCGCGCCTTCACCAGCAACGACCTGCATGGTGCGACGCTCAACCCACATGACCGTGCGGTGACCTGCGGCGGGTCGTCGGGCGGCGCCGGGGCCGCTACGGCCGCCGGCATCGGCGCCATCGCCCATGGCAACGATATCGGCGGCTCCGTCCGGCATCCCGCCTATTGCTGCGGCGTCTACGGTCTGCGGCCGACAGCGGGGCTCATTCCCGGCACCAGCCTGTCCATGCCCGAGCGCAAGATCGTCTCGCAGTTGATGGCGGTGCAGGGCGCGCTCGCCCGCTCGATCGAGGATATCCGGCTGGCCATGCAGGTGCTCAGCCGGCGCGATCCCAACGACATCTGGCAGATCCCGGCCGGCGACATCTTCGGCGCGCTCGCCCACAGGCCTCGCAAGGTCGCAGTCGTCGCGGAGACGCAGGAGAGCCCGGTCGATCCCGAGGTGACGGCCGCCATCCGCCAGGCCGCCGCCATTCTGGCCGATGCAGGTTACGAGGTGGCCGAGGTCGAGGCGCCTTCCTTCCGCGAGCTTGTGGAGCATTGGCGCCTCATCCTGGGCAACGAGATGCGCGGGGGGCTCGGTCTGCTCATGGAAGCTCATGGCGACTGGAAGATGAGGAAGATGCTGGAGATCCAGCTCGAAGGCGTGCCGGTCGTCGATACGCGCGACGGCCTGCTGGAGGGGCTGGCGCAGCGCGCCCGCCTCGCTCGCAAATGGCAGCTCTTCATGGAGGACTGGCCGCTGGTCCTCACCGCCGTGAGCTGGGTGAGGCCGATGGAGGACGATCTCGACGTCTCCGGCAAGATGGACACCGACTGGTTCTACGCTGTCACCGCGCCCTATATGGGCACGCCGACGATCGGTTTACCTGGACTATCCGTGCCAGTCGGCACCGTGCCGGGCAAGCCTATGGGCGTGCAATTGCTCGCTCCACGCTTCGGCGATCGGCTTCTGTTGGAGGCTGGCGCTGTGCTGGAGCGCGGTATTGGCCGGAGCGCGCCAATCGATCCCGTAAAGGATTGAGCGATACCTTGACCGGCCTCGGTCGATGGACGGGTTCAGGCTGCGACCGCGGCCTCGTGGCGCGAGACATGAGCGATGGCCCCACGCAGATCCTCCAGCGTGGCATCGGCGCCGACGCAGCGCTCGGCGAGATGGCGGCGGAACTGGCGTGCGCCAGGGCGGCCAGGGAACAGGCCGACCAGGTGACGGGTGAAGGCATGCAGGCGCCCGGCCCGCTCCAGATGCGCGGCGAGATGCGGCTCCAGCGCCTCCAGCATGGCGAAGACGTCCGTCACCGGAGCGTCCGTGCCGAAGAGCAGCGGATCGACCTGCAGTAGTATCTCGGGATTCTGATAGGCTTCGCGGCCGATCATCACGCCGTCGAGCTTCTCCAGATGGACAGGCCATTCCGAGGGGGCCTTGATGCCGCCGTTGATCGCGACCGGCAGGTCCGGATTGGCGGCCTTCAAGCGGTAGGCGCGCTCGTAGTCCAGCGGCGGAATCTCGCGGTTCTCCTTGGGGGAGAGCCCCTGCAGCCAGGCTTTGCGGGCATGGACGATCAGCGCATCGACACCGGCCGCGCGTACGGAGGCGGTCAGCGCATCGAGCGCGCTTTCAGGGTCCTGATCGTCGACGCCGATGCGGCATTTCACGGTGACGGGGATCGCGACCGCCGCCTTCATCGCTGCGACGCAATCGCCGACCAGCGCGGGCTCACGCATCAGGCAGGCGCCGAAGGCCCCGCCCTGCACCCGGTCTGACGGGCAGCCGCAGTTCAGGTTGATCTCGCGATAGCCAAAATCGGCGCCGATCTTCGCTGCTTCCGCCAGCAGCTTCGGATCATTGCCGCCGAGCTGGAGCGCGACCGGGTGCTCCATCGCATCGAAGCCGATCAAGCGCTCGCGATCGCCACGGATCACCGCCTGCGCCGTCACCATCTCGGTATAGAGCAGCGCGTGGCGCGACATGAGGCGGTGAATGACGCGGCAATGCCGGTCGGTCCAATCCATCATAGGCGCCACGGAGAAGCGCCAGAAGCGCGCCGCGTCGCCCACTGCGTCTGTCGGAATCTCGGTGTTCAACGTTCGGCCTGCCGATGCCTTGTTGCGGTTGTGCCTGGTCGCCAATGGACCGCTCTCCCCGTCTAAGGACGCCCAGACAGCGGAACCGGGGCGTATATGGCGCAAATCACCCCGCTGCGCGAGGGGCGTGGCGCGAATTCCGCCTTGGGAACCTGCGCGGCCTGCTCTCAGCGCCGACACCACAGCTCCGCAGCACGCCATGGAACTGTGCCGCCAGCCCGCGGTTTGAAGAAGCAGAAGGTCGTGCGTCGCGGGCCTCACGAACCCCAGCGACGCCGGGAAAGGCGGAGTAGATATGGCCGAGGCTCCGCAGGTTTCGCGACGCTCCCGCATGCGCCAGTTTTTCGGCGTCGCGTTGCGCTACTGGCGCGGCAGGGCGCGCTGGCAGGCTTGGGCCTTGACGACCGCCGTCCTGGTCTTCATCGCCGCTCAGACCTCCGCCGCTGTCGGCATCAACCGCTGGAACCGCTGGTTCTTCGACGCGCTCGAAAAGCGCGATGTCGAGGCCGTCTGGGCCACGACCGGCTGGCTGCCCTTTCTGCTGGCGGCGTCGGCTCTGTCGGTTTCCGGGCTCGTGATCAGCCGCATGCTGCTGCAGGTGCGCTGGCGCGAGAACCTGACGCGCCGCCTCTCCGGCTGGTGGATCGCCGACCAGCGCTATTATCGTCTGGGCTTCCTCTCCAAGAAGATGACCGCGCCGGAATACCGGATCGCCGAGGATGCACGCCTCGCGATCGAGCCGCTGGTCGAGCTCGCGATCGGCCTGATCACGGCTTTCGTCACGGCGGCGACCTTCGCCGCGATCCTCTGGCAAGTTGCCGGCTCGGCGGAGTTCACGCTGGGCGGAACCACGATCGTGATCCCCAGCTACATGGCTATCGCGGCGGTGATTTATGCGGCGATTGCTTCGCTCGGCGCCTATTTCGCCGGCCGGCCCCTCGTTGCGCGCGTCGCGCACAAGAACGAGATGGAGGCGCAGTTCCGGGCCGAGATGACGCGATTGCGCGAGAATGCCGAGAGCATCGCGCTGATCAAGGGCGATGCCGACGAGCGCAGCTCCGCCGGGGAAAGCTATGGCCGTGTCGTCGCAGCCTGGTTCAGGATCGTGCGCCAGCAGGGCGTCATCGCATTGGTGCTCAACACCAACGGCGCTCTGTTCCCGATTGTGCCGCTCCTGCTGATCGCACCGAAATTCCTCGCTGGCGCCGTCACGCTCGGCGCCGTCGTGCAGGTCGTCGCGGCCTTCAGCGCCGTTCAGGCCGCGCTGATCTGGTTCGTCGACAATTTCGTACGGCTGGCGGAGTGGTTCGCCTCGGTGACCCGCGTCGACGAGCTGGTGGAGGAGCTGGAGGCGCTCGATATCGGCACGATCATGGAAAAGGACGAGCAGATCGCGCTCGGCGAAAGCGAGGACGACGCGATCCATCTCGAGAACCTGTCCATCGCCCACAGCAACGGCCGCGTCGTCGTGGCCGGTGCCACCGTCACCATCGCGCAGGGCGCGAAGGCACTGATCGCGGGCGAGAGCGGCTCCGGCAAGAGCACGCTGATCCGGGCGCTCGCCGGCATCTGGCCCTGGGGCTCAGGCTCGATCCGCGTGCCGTCCGGCCAGACCATCGCCTTCGTGCCGCAGAAGCCCTATCTGCCGAAGGGCACCCTGCGCACCATTCTGCTCTATCCGGATTCGGACCGTGCCGTGCCGGACGAGGCGATCACGGCGGCCTTGCAGCGCTGCGGCCTCGGCTATCTCGCCAAGAAGCTCGACCTGGAGGAAGAGGACTGGGACCGCATCCTCTCCGGTGGCGAGCGCCAGCGCGTCGCCTTCACCCGCCTGCTGCTGCAGAAGCCCGATATCATCGTGATGGACGAGGCAACCTCTGCGCTCGACGAGGAGAGCCAGGCCTCGCTGCTCAGCCTGTTCGACGAGGAGCTTGCGGAAGCGACTCTGATCAGCGTCGGGCACCGGCCGGGACTCGAGGATTATCACGACCAGAAGATCACGCTAGAGCGCAGGCCAGCCGGCGCTCACATGACGTCCAGGCGCCTGCGGAAATCGCTCTGGCGTCTGTTCAGGAGCCGAAGCGCCGCCAATGAGGACGAGCGCTCGGAGCCCGGATGAAATGGGATCGGCGGCGGCCTCGCTGGGCGCCGCCGATCCGTCTCACTTCTTGGCGCGCGCGACGATCTGGGTCGGGTTGACGAAGCGCAGGGCGATGACGAGCCAGATCAAGGTGGTGACCATGTAGATCACGGCCATGGCATCGATCGACTGCACCGCGCGGACACCGGCGGCGAAGACCGCGTAGTAGAGCGCGACGACGAGCGTCTGGCTGGTCGGCCCGGCCGTCAGGAAGGTCAGTTCGAACATGGCGAGCGTCCGGACCAGCACCAGGAGCAGTGCAGCGAGGATGCCGGGCATGAGCAGCGGCAACAACACATGCACGAAGAGCTTGAAGGTGTTGGCGCCGAAGACGCGCGCCGCCGCTTCGATCTTGGTGTCGATCTGCTCGATGAACGGGATCATCACCAGGATGACGAAGGGCACGGTCGGCACGAGATTGGCGAGCACCACGCCCGACATCTGCCCGGCGAAGCCGGTCTGGTAGAGCACCGTCGCCAGCGGAATGCCGAAGGTGATCGGCGGCACCAGCAGCGGCAGCAGGAAGAGCAGCATCACGAGCTTCTTGCCTGGGAAGTCCCGCCGCGCCAGCGCATAGGCCGCCGGCACGCCGATCAGCCCCGACAGCGCCACCACCAGGAAGACGATCTGGAAGGTGACGAGCAGCACGTCATAGAGCTGGAACTCCGACCAGGCGGCCGCATACCAGCGCGTCGTCCAGCCGGCCGGCAGCCAGGTGCCGAGCCAGCGCGTCGAGAAGGACGAGGTCACCACCGTCGCGATCATCGCGAAGAGGTTGACGATGAAGAAGCCGATCAGCGTCCAGTTGGCGGCCGCCCAGAGTTTCGTCGAGAGACGGGTATCCTTGACCATCGGATCAGCCCTTTCCGCCGCCGGCAGGGCCGCGATACAGCATGCCGCGCGCGGCCAGGACCACGACGACAATGCTGAGCTGAACCAGGCCCATGATCATCGCGACGGCCGAAGCCATGGAGTAATCGTATTCCTCGAAGGCCGCCTGATAGGCCGCGATCGAGATCACGCGGGTCGGCCCCGAGGGCGCGCCGAGCAGCACGGCCGAGGGGAAGACCGAGAAGGCCTGCACGAAGCTCAGGCAGAAGGTGATCGCCAGCCCCGGCAGCAGCAGCGGGAACAGGATGTGCTTGAAGCGATCCCACGGCCCTGCGCCGAGCGTTGCGCCCGCCTGCTCCAGCGCCGGATCGATGCCGGAGAGATAGGACAGCGTCAAAAGGAAGGTGAAGGGGAAGCCGGTGATGACCAGCGAGAGCATCACGCCCCAGTAATTGTGCAGCAGCTTCACCGGCGAGGAGATGATGCCGAAGGTCATCAGCGTGCGGTTGAACCAGCCCTGCGGTCCCAGATAGTTCAAGAGGCCCTCGGCGACGAGCACGGTGCCGAGCGTGATCGGGATCACCAGGATCGTGGTCAGCAGGCGCTGATTCTTCATCAGCCGGACGCGGAAGGCGATCGGGATCGCCAGCAGGAGCGTCGCGACCGTGACCGGCAAGGCGAGCCAGAGCGTGGTCGCGATCGTCCCATAGAGGAAGCGATCCGAGAAGAAGCGCTGGTAGTTGGCGAACATGCCGCCCTGTTTCGGCTCGAACGAAAGCACGAGCCCGTAGAGAAACGGGTAGATGAACAGCGCCAGCAGGAACAGGACCGCAGGCAGGACGAGCAGCGTCAGGCCGTCCAGTCCGCGTGCCGCCAGCCGCTGCTTCAGCGGGATGGTGGAGATGTCCGTGCTCACGCCGCCCCTCCATAGACGAGGACGCGGTCGGGCTCGGCGGCGAGCGTCACCGTCTCGCCCGGTGAAAGCTTGTCATGGGCGAGGAAGGACAGGTCCGTGCCATCCGCCATACGGGCGAATCCGACGAACTCGCGGCCGCGGAACTCGGTCGAGACGACCTGCGCCTTGAGGCCCGGCTGGCCGGCCGCGACCGGATGCAGATCCTCGGGGCGGATCGCCAGATAGCCCTCAGTGCCGGCGGAAACCGCCTCGCGCGCCCGGCCGGAGAGCTGCGCATCGCCGACAGTGACCGCTGCGCGGCCGTCGCCGGCCGATGCGACCTTGCCCTTCACCTTGTTGCGGAAGCCCATGAACTCGGCGACGTCGAGATGATCGGGCCGCATGAACAGGTCCTCCGGCGTACCGACCTGACGGACCTGGCCGTCGCGCAGCACCACGATGCGGTCGGCGAGCGAGAGCGCCTCTTCCTGGTCGTGGGTGACGTAGATCGTGGTGGCACCGAGCGTGTTGTGGATGCGGCGGATTTCGGCGCGCATCTCGAGACGCAGCTTGGCATCGAGGTTCGAGAGCGGCTCGTCCATCAGCACCAGCGGCGGCTCGACGACGATGGCGCGCGCGATCGCGACGCGCTGCTGCTGGCCGCCGGAGAGCTGGCCGGGCAATTTCTCGGTCTGGCCCTGGAGACGCACCAGCGCGATCGCTTCCGCGACACGCTTGTCGATCTCAGCGCGCGGCAGGCCGCGCATCTTCAGGCCGAAGCCGATATTCTTGTTCACGTTCATATGCGGGAAGAGGGCATAGCTTTGGAAAACCATGCCGAAGCCGCGCTCTTCCGGGCGCAGCGGATCGATGCGCTTGTCATCGAGCCAGATGCCGCCGCCGGTCGCCGGCAGCAGCCCCGCGATCAGGTTCAGCGTCGTCGACTTGCCGCAGCCGGACGGGCCGAGCAGCGCGATGAACTCGCCCTTGCCGATCGTCAGCGAGACGTCCTTGAGCGCGTTATGGGTGCCGAAGTCACGGCTCAGACGGTCGAGCCGAAGCTCGCGGAACGAAGCTGCGTTGATGGTCATGGCTTCCGGATGAATCTGAGAAACGGGGTCGAAAGGGACGGCGGCGGGCGTTGGATCGATGCCGAGACCCGCCGCCGCACCCAGTCTTACTTCTTCTTGGCGCCGCCGACCTGCTCGTCCCAGATACGGAAGGCGATGACCATCTTGTCGGGGTTCAGCGGGGTTTCCATCGGGTTGTCGGCGATCAGCTTCTCGTATTCCGGCCGGCCGAACTCGGCGATGGCCTTCTGGCTGGAAGCCGGCGCCATCGAGAGCGGTACATCCTTCACCGCCGGGCCCGGATAGAAATAGCCTTCGTCATAGGTGTAGGCCTGCTGCGCCGGGGTCAGCATGTGGCGGATCAGGTCGAGCAGCACATTGAGCTTCTCGTCGGAAACGCCCTTCGGGATCATCATGTACTGGGCGTCGGTGACCCAGTGGAAGCCCTTGAGCGTCTGGATCTTGGCTTCCTTCGGCACGATGCCGAGCACGCGCGGGTTGATGTCCCAGCCGGTGGTCGAGACGATGATGTCGCGCGTGCCGTCGCCGAGCTCCTTCATCGTCTGGCCGGTGCCGCCCGGATAATACTCGATGTTCTCGCCGATCTCCTTGAGATAAGCCCAGGTCTTGTCCCAACCCTTCTCCGGGTCCTTCGGGTCCTTGTCGCCGAGGAGATAGGGCAGACCCATGATCCAGGTGCGGCCGGGGCCGGAATTGGCCGGGCGGCCGTAGAGGAAGCGGTTCTTGTTCTGCTTGGTCCAGGCGAGCAGCTCTTCCGCCGTGGTCGGCACCTGCTTGACGCGGTCCGGCATGTATTCGAGCAGCGGGCCGGAGGGGTAATAGACCATTGCCATGGCCTGGCCCTGCCCGAGATTGTGCATGGCGAGCGCCGGCTTGAGGTAGATGTCCTCAGGCTTCGGCAATTCGGCCTGCAGGCGCGGCAGCAGATCAACCCAGAGCTTCTGGTCGATGCCGGCCGACAGCACGTCCAGGCCGCCGATGACCAGGTCAATATCGACGCGGCCAGCATTCTGCTGGGCCTTGATCTTGGCCGGCAGCTCCGGCGCGGGAGCCTTGGTGAAGACCATCCGCGAGACGGCCTTGGGATTCGCCTTGGGGTAATTCTCCAGCGGTGTCTGGACCAGGGCGAGAGCCCCGCCGACATCGATGACGCTGATCGTCAGCGGCGAGGCCGGCAGCTTGAGCTGCTGCGCGAAGACGCCCGGCGCATGCACTGCCGCGCCAACACCGCCGATAAAATGACGCCGATTGATGCTGTCGTGAGCCATGATCTCTCCTCCAGATGTGGATGCCCGCTTACGAGCTTTATTATGTTGTGCTGGCCCGAACGCGCCGATCCGGCCCCTGCCCCTCGCACCGGAAACCTGCCAAGTTGACGCAGCCCCCGGTTGATCGGTATCCTAGTATACTAGTCGTCGAGAGCTTGGCAATGGCCCACCCCGCAACCCGTCACAGCACGGACCAGATCTACAGCGTCCTGCGCAGCGATGTGATCAGCGGCGCGCTGAAACCGCGCGAAGCGATGTCGGAGGCGCGGATGGCCATGCGCTTCGGCGTCAGCCGCACGCCGGTGCGCGAGGCGTTCAAGCGGCTGGTCGACGAGGGCTTCCTCGTCGCCGTGCCGCAGGTCGGCACCTTCGTCGCACCGATCGACCTTGCCGCCGTCCATGACAGCCAGTTCGTGCGCGAGACGCTGGAATGCCGCACCGTGGTGCTGGCCGCGCAGCGCATCGGCGATGCCGATTGCCGCCGGCTCGCCGCCCAGGTCGAGGAGCAGGCGGAGGCCGTGCGCCGGGGGGATCGGACCGAGATCTTCCGCCTCGACGAGGTGTTCCATGCCGAGATCTCGCGCATCGCCGGGCATCGCGCCGTCTGGAGCATGATCGAGAACGTGAAGGCACAGATGGACCGGGTGCGCTGCCTCTCGCTGGAGACGCCATCCTGGTCCGAGGTGATCCTGAACGAGCACAGGATCATCGCGGCCTGCGTCATGAAGCACGACGCGAGAGGCGCGGAAGCTGCGATGCGTGCGCATCTGCGCACGGTGTTCGCGACGATCGACACGATCGCGAAGGACCATGCGGACGCCTTCGACGATTCCCGGCTCGCCCACGAAGCCTCCTGACGCCCGCGCCCCTGAATAGCGACATCTCCGACAAGGATATCACACCATGGAACAATGCTGGCGCTGGTTCGGGCCGGACGATGTCGTGACTCTGGCGCAGGCCCGACAGGCCGGCGCGACCGGTATCGTCAACGCGCTGCATCAGATCCCCTATGGTGTGGTCTGGAGCGTCGAGGAGATCGAGAAGCGCCAGGCCATCGTCCGCAGTGACAAGAGCCTCGGCCTGGAATGGAAGGTGGTCGAGAGCCTGCCGATCCATGAGAGCGTCAAGATCGGCGAAGGCGACCTCGAACCCATCTTCGAGAACTACCGCCAGTCGATGCGCAACCTCGCCGCCTGCGGCCTTCAGGTGATCTGCTACAATTTCATGCCGGTGCTGGACTGGACCCGCACCGAACTCGCTCACAAATTGCCGGGCGGCGGCACGGCTTTGCGCTTCAACCTGCACGAATATGTCGCGCTCGACCATTTCATGCTGAAGCGCAAGGGCGCCGACGAGGGCCATTCCGCCGCGGTGATGGACAAGGCGAAGGCCTGGTTCGACAACTCCTCGCAGGCCGATCGCGACCGGCTGCTCTCCAGCGTCATGGCCGGCTTGCCCGGCGCCTTCGACCGCTATGACCTGCCGGGCCTCGCCCGCATCCTCGATCGCTATGCCGGCATGACGCATGACAAGCTGCGCGCCAATCTGAAGCGCTTCCTCGAAGCGATCATCCCGACGGCCGAGGAGGTCGGCATCCGGATGTGCATCCATCCGGACGATCCGCCGCGCTCGCTCTTCGGCCTGCCCCGGATCTGCTCGACCGAGGACGACATCGCCTACATCCTCGGCTCGGTCGAATCCCCCGCGAACGGGCTGACCCTGTGCTCGGGTTCTCTGGGCGCCAATCCGAAGAACGACGTGCCGCAGATCGCCCGCCGCTTCGCCGACAAGATCTGGTTCGCGCATCTGCGCAACGTCGCCAAGGACCCGGACGGCTCGTTCATGGAGGCCGAGCATCTCGGCGGCGACACCGACATGGTCGCGCTGGTCGATGCGCTGATGGCCGAAGAGCAGCGCCGGAAGGCTGCCGGCCATACCGCTTGGCAGATCCCGATGCGGCCGGACCATGGCCACGAACTGCTCGACGATGTCGGCAAGAGCAGCTTCCCAGGCTATCCGGCCGTTGGGCGCCTGCGCGGGCTCGCGGAGCTGCGCGGCGTGATGGCCGCGCTGGCGCAGGTCAAGGGCTACGCGGCCTGAGGGGCCGCCATCTTTCAACGCTGAAGCGCGGGATCCCCTCTCCTGTAAGGAGAGGGGTAGGGGTGAGGTGTCGGCCGTTCGACCACCGAATTACAGCCTCACCGCTGCGCAGCGACCACCTCACAGAAAAGCGGTGAGCGGCCTACCCCTCACCCTGCCCTCTCCCTTTGGGAGAGGGTTCCCCGCGGTGCCTGAGCCTACCGGCAAATGCCTCAATGATCGTGGGAATGGCCCTTGTGGCCATGCGCGGCACCATGGCCGTGGCCATGATCGTGATGACCGTGGCCGTGATGGTCGTGGTCATGGCCACAGCCGCAACCCTCACCCTGGGCGTGCTCGTGCTTGTGACCGTGCTCCTGCTTGTGGTCATGCCCATGATCGTGGCCATGG
>Ga0208636_100381_pt1 | contig 11608 bp, 7 predicted proteins | sample LakWasM103_HOW12_2_FD_183921 | JGI IMG/M metagenome (GOLD analysis project Ga0208636, IMG submission 183921) | Freshwater sediment methanotrophic microbial communities from Lake Washington under simulated oxygen tension - Sediment Metagenome... | ecosystem: Environmental > Aquatic > Freshwater >... | reverse complement strand
GAACAGCGTGAGCGAGCTGCGCGCGGCCTTCAGGTGCAGGTCGCTGCCTCGCGCGGCCAGCACGGTTTGCAGCACCATGCGCTGCGACAGCATGCGCTGGCGCGCTGCAAGATTGACGAGCGACATGCCCCCATCGCGCGATGGAGCCTGTGCAGGGGACGACAGCGTGGGCATGCTGGAAGTGCGTGCGGGGAGGGGGAAGGCTGCCATGGTGTTCCTTGTGCGTGTTGCATTCAGATGCATGTCTTCAAGCAATACCCGGGCCAATGTGTGTACAGCCGCGTGACCCAATGCGGTGCTGTGGAGCGGGAGGCCAGGCTTGATCAAACACGCGGCTGCGCAGCGCGTGGGCGTGCCCTGAAGCACATTGGTTTGCGCTCGCGCACGGTGCATCCCCGACCTGCGCAGCGCGCAATCGGGACTGTGGAATTGTGGGGGTCGTTGTGTGTGCTCAGCCCGCGCGCCGGGCCTGCAACGGCACTGCGCCAGCGTCCTGCACGGCCAGTGCGACACCACGCACCACATCGCCCACCACAATCACCGAGGGGCTGGCCAGCCCTTCGCGGGTGATGGTGGCGTGCAGCGCGCCCAGGGTGGTGATGGCATGCCGCTGGTGCGGCAGGCTGGCGTGCTGGATGACGGCGACCGGTGTGTCGGCAGGCAGGCCGGTGAGCAGTTCTTGCTCGATGGTGGCGGCGCCGCTCACGCCCATGTAGATGACCAGGGTGAGCTTGGCGTCGCGCGCCGTGGCGGCCAGTTGGCGCCAATCGGTGCCAGCGTCACCGGGCTTGGCGTGGCCGGTGACAAACACCACGCCGTGGGCATGCTCACGGTGTGTGAGCGGTGCGCCCAGCGAGGTCAGGCCCGCCAGTCCTGCGGTGATGCCGTTGATGACGGTGACCTGCACGCCGGCGGCACGCAGGTGCTCCACCTCTTCGCCACCCCGGCCGAAGATGAAGGGGTCGCCGCCCTTGAGGCGCACCACGTTCTCGCCTTCGTTCACGGCCATCAGCATCAGCTTTTCGATGAAGGCCTGTGGCGTGCTTTTGCAGCCGCCGCGCTTGCCCACGTAGACGATGCGCGCCGTGGGCGATGCATGCTCCACGATGGCATCGCTCACCAGGTCATCCACCAGCAGCACGGTGGCCGCCTGGATGGCCTTGAGCGCCTTGAGGGTGAGCAGCTCCGGGTCGCCCGGGCCTGCGCCCACCAACGTGCAGCTGCCGCCGGTGCCCAGGTGGGGTGGGGCTGTGGGCGATGTGGTGGAAGGCGTGGGGCGGCTCATGGGGATGTCTCCGAAACGGTTTGATCGACCAGTCGCAAGATATGTTCCACCTGCCGTTCAATGGCGTGTGGAATGGGCAAATCGCCCGCCAGCACCTGGCGCGTGTAGGTGGCTGTGGTGGCCACATCGATCTCGGCGGGCAGGCCGGGCACCTCGCTGGCCGTGCCCGGTTGTTGTGCCTCCAGCACCGTATGCACGCCGTGCACAAAGCCGTCGTAGCGGGGGGTGCGGCGTGGGTCCGTGGCGACCTCGCCCTCCAGCCCGCGCGAGAGCAAGGCGTTCATCCCCAGGGTGCGGAAGGTGCTCTGCAGCATCTCGAAATATTCGGGGTGCGTGTACGCCGTGACCACCACCGACGGCCCCGCGCACGGGCTCATCAGCTTGACCACACTGTGCCCTGGGTTGCGCAGGCCCACCACCTCGCGCACGGCCAGCAGGCGTGCCAGCCCTGCGTGCAGGTGCTGCGTGTGGATATGGCGGACCGTGCCATTTGCTATCTTTTCAGGAGCCATCAGGGCAGATACTTCTAGCGCATTGAGCACATCCGATGCCAAAACGCGCCGCGCCTCGGTGCGCATGCCGTGCAGCAGCACGGGCAACCCTTCACGGGCCAGCAGCAGCGCCAGCAGCGGCGTCAGCACCGGCAGCTTGCGCGCGCCGTTGTAGCTGGGCAGCACGATCAGCGGGCGGTCGGTGGCGGGCAGCAACGCCAGGCGCTGGTGGGTGGCGTCCAGAAAGCCGCACATCTCTTCGGACGTCTCGCCCTTGATGCGCATGGCCAGGCAGAAGGCGCCAATCTCCAGATCGGTCACGGCACCGTCCAGCACCTGGCCGAACAGGTCCGTGGCCTGCTCGCGCGTCAGCGGCTTGGCGCCGCGCGCGCCGCGGCCGATTTCCTTGATGTACTGGCTAATGCCCATGGCTTTGGTTGGCGGGACTTGTGAAACAGGGCGCCAGCGTCGTTGTTTCGGCTTGCCGTACAGGCTTACTGTCTGCGCCGAAAGCGCCTAGCTGGAGCCCTGCTGCACAAGTCCTGGTGGGGTTTGTTGGTTCGAGGGCTATTTTCCTGCAAGCAAGAGAACTTTTGGTTATATGACGGCCTGCGCGAGCGGTTTGGACGCCAGCGGTCCCGTATTGCGCACCATGCGCTTGAGTTCGGGCACGCACGAGCCGCAGTTGGTGCCGCAGCGCAGTTGGCCTTGCAGTTGCGCCAGTCGGTCGTCGTCGGTGCCATGGCAGTGCGCCAGTTGGGCGGTGATGGCGGCGTCTGTCACGTTGAAGCAGGTGCACACCGGTTTGCCGCGCGACTGCACGGCCACGGGGGGCTTGGCGCCGGGCACCAGCAGCAGGCGGCCGTAGGTCTGTGCAGGAAGCTCTTCCTGCAGCAGGGTCTTGAGCCAGCCTTCGGCGCTGGTGTCGCCAGCGAGCACGATGCCTTCGAGCGTGGTGTTGTCGCCCTGGCGGGCCAGCCGTGCGGCGCGGCGCTGTCCTCGTTTTTTGTCGGCATAACGCAGCGTGTCGGCGCCTGCCATGCCCAGCAGGGCTTCGATCTGTGCGATCAACGCATCGGGTGGTGCCTCGTGGGCGGCGGCGCGCAGCAGCACGCCAGTGCGCTCGCGGCCGGGCTCATCCAGCGGGGTGTTGTTGCTGAAGGGCACGCAACTGGCGAACGCAAACTGCGCCATCAGTGCGGACAAGGTTTCGCGCGCTGCCAGTGCACCTTCGGCAGGCAGCCAGGCCATGGCCAGCAGCGTCCATGGAAGTTCGGCCTTGAGCACCTTGACGGCCGCGTGTTTCAGCTCGGGCTGTTTGGAGGTGGGGCAGAACGCCGAGGTGGTGAGCGCATTCACGCCCGCCAGCCGTTCGCCGGTGGACGAGATGCCGCTCAAAAATTCGCTGCCCCAGTGCATCGCCATGAACACCTGCGACAGGCCCAGCGTGGTGTCGGCCTGCACGGGCACCACGATGGAGCCGCGCTTGCTGGTCACATGCACCAGGTCGCCGCTGGCCAGCTTGCGCCGCTCCATGTCCTGCGGGTGCATCTGCAGGCTGGGTTCGGCCACATGGCCAAACAGGCGGCCCAGCGTGCCGGTGCGGGTCATGCCGTGCCACTGGTCGCGCAGCCGGCCCGTGGTCAGGCTGAAGGGGTAGCGCGATTCGCGGGGCTCGGCGGTGGGTTGCCATGCATGCGCAGCAAAACGCGCGCGGCCGTCGGCGGTGGGGAACACGCCATCTTCGTACAGGCGGGCCTTGCCGGTGGTGGTGCCATCCTCCAGTGGCCACTGCTGCGGGCCTTGGGCTTCGAGCATCTCCCAGGACAGCCCCGTGATGTCCAGGTCACGCCCGCGTGTGCTCTCGCGGTGCTCCTTCCACACGGCTTCTGCGCCCATATCGGCAGCGTCTGTGGCGTAGGGGAACAGCGTGGGTGCACCAGGCCGCAGGCGTGCCTCCAGCTGGTGCGCAAACTGCACCGCAATGGCCCAGTCGTGGCGCGCCAGGCCGGGTGCGGGCACGGCAGTGCGCACGCGCGAGATGCGGCGCTCGCTGTTGGTCACCGTGCCGGTCTTTTCACCCCAGGTGGTAGCGGGCAGAAGCAGGTCGGCGTAGTTGCAGGTGGCGGCTGTGGCAAAGGCTTCTTGCACCACCACAAACTCGGCGCGCTGCAGGGCGCGGCGCACGGTGGCCTGGTCGGGCATGCTTTGCGCGGGGTTGGTGCAGGCAATCCACAGGGCCTTGATCTCGCCGTCGGCAGCGGCCTGGAACATCTCCACCGCCGTCTTGCCGGGCTTGGATGGCACATCGGCCACGCCCCACAGCGCGGCGACTTCGGCGCGGTGCTGCGGGTTGGCCAGGTCGCGGTGGGCGCTGAGCAAGTTGGCAAGGCCGCCCACTTCGCGCCCGCCCATGGCGTTGGGCTGGCCCGTCAGGCTGAAGGGGCCCGCGCCGGGTTTGCCGATCTGCGCGGTGGCCAGGTGCAGGTTGATGAGTGTGGCGTTCTTGGCGGTGCCGCTGCTGCTCTGGTTCAGGCCCTGGCAGTAGAGGCTCAGGGTCGCTCTGGAGGTGGCGAACCATTTGGCGGCGGTGGTCAGGTCGGCCACGCTGATGCCGCAGGTCTGCGCCACGCGCTCGGGCGTGGCGTCGCGCACCAGGGCCTTGAGTTCGTCAAAGCCCGTTGTGTGGGCGGCGATGTAGGCGGTGTCGACCCAGCCCTCCCACAGCATGATGTGCAGCATGCCGTTGAACAGCATCACGTCGCTGCCGGGCTGGATGGGCAGGAACAGGTCGGCCATGCCCGCCGTGTCGGTGCGGCGGGGGTCGGCCACGATGACCTTCATGCCCGGGTTGGCGGCGCGTGCGTCTTCGATGCGGCGGAACAGGATGGGGTGGGCCCAGGCCGCATTGCTGCCCACGATGAACAGGCACTGCGCGTGATTCACGTCGTCGTAGCAGGCGGGCGGCGCGTCGGCGCCCAGCGTTTGCTTGTAGCCGGCCACAGCGCTGCTCATGCACAGGCGCGAGTTGGTGTCGATGTTGTTGGTGCCGATCAGGCCCTTGGCGAGCTTGTTGAAGACGTAGTAGTCCTCGGTGAGCAACTGGCCGCTGACGTAGAAGCCCACGGCGTCAGGGCCGTGCTGGGCGATGATGTGGGCGAACCGGCCGGCCGCCAGCGTCAGTGCGGCATCCCAGGTCACGGGCAGGGCGGCTTCGCTGCGCTGTGCGCGTTGCAGGGGGTGCAGCAGGCGGGTTTGCAGGGTGACCGGGCTGGTGGCTGTGAGGTGCAGGGTCGAGCCCTTGGTGCACAGGCGGCCAAAGTTGGCGGGGTGTGTGGGGTCGCCGCGCACACCGGTGATCTGGGTGCCCGTGCTTTCGATGATCACGCCGCAGCCTACGCCGCAGTAGGGGCAGGTGGATTTGGTTTCTTGCATGGCGTGGTTGGGGTTGTTTTGGCCTCAGGCGCTAGTGCATGTTGCGCTGTCAGCTATTGTTTTGATAGTGTTGTCGTGTCCTCGCCGGGTACGCATGCGGCGCCTGGGGCGCAACACTCTCCGCCGCTCACACGCCCACCGTCCTGCGCGCAGGCCCTGCGATGGGGCGCGTCAAATCCGTGGCCACCGTCGCCATCTCGCTCGCGTCCAGGTACACCGCGCCGTCTTCCACCTTCACGGCAAACTTCGGCGTGCAGCCCTCATCGGGCGCCGAGGCCTGGCCGTCGCACAGGCCAATGGTCCAGTTGTGCAGGGGGCACGCCACATGGGTGCCAAACACGATGCCCTGGCTCAGCGGGCCGCCCTTGTGCGGGCAGCGGTCCAGCAGCGCGAACACGCCACCGGCGTCGTTGCGGAAGATGGCCACGTCCAGGCCCTGGGGGCGCGCCACGCGGCGTGAGCCCAGCACGGGGATGTCGTCCACCCGGCAGATCAGCTTCCATTCAGGGGTTGGGTTGTTGGTGGTCATGGGAATCGTCCTTGGTGTTGTTCGGTGGGATGTCGGGGGCGCGCAGGGGGCCGTTGCAGGACAGGCCTTCAGCTGCTGCCCAGCGCTGCATACAGGCCGGTCACGCGGTCCATGCTGGCGAGCAGGTTTTCGCTGCTCACAAACACTTCAGACACCTGGCGGAAGGTGTTGTTGCTGGTGCCCAGGCGTTGCAACGCGGCGTCAAAAAACACCCACTGGCCATCGGCCAGCAGCAGCTCTTGCCGGATGCGATCGGTGGCCTGTGGGGCATTGCGCAGCAGCTCGGTGGCGCTGATGAACTCGTCACGCGCCTTGGCGATCTCGGTGGTGGCGGTGGAGGTGTCCACCCCCAGCATGGCCGACAGGCAGAACTTGGCCATGCGCTGGCTCAGCATGCGCTGGCGGCCTGCCACGTTGACCAGCTTGCCCACGGGCTTGCCCGAGGCGGCTTCGTACTGCACGGTGCCCTGGTGGGCCAGGGCCAGCACCTTGGCGTCGGCCTGCAGCAAGGCGGCAGCGCCGTCGCGCGACGGGCTGGTGCCCAGCAGCGTGGCCTTGTGGTCGGTCCAGGCCGATTCCAGCTTGGTGTAGGTGTCGCGGATGGTGGGCGAGGGCGCGTAGGCCTTGAGTTCGCCCAGCTGGCGCTCGAACAGCGCCAGCGACTGGTCCAGCACGGCGCGTGCAGCAGGCGTGTCGGATTTGTGCGCCAACGCCAGCCAGGCCTTGCCCATGCGCTGGCTCAGCATGCGCTGGCGACCTGCCTTGTTGATGGCGTCGTTCAGGTCGGTGACCTGGGCCTGGGCGGTGCCCAGCGACATGATGCCCAGGGTGCTCCAGGCCGTGGTGTAGCCGGCGGCGGTCAGCAAGGTGCGGCGTTGCATGGTGTGGGGCTCCGGGCGCTTCAGGCAGCGGTCAGCGGGGCAAACTGGCGCGTGTCCACGGCTGCCTTGTCAAACTCGAACCAGGGGTCGGGCTCGCCGTCCAGCGCGAACTGCAGCTGCTCCCACAGCGCCTTGCGGCCTTCGTGGTCTTCCAGAATGCGCTTTTTCACATAGTCCAGGCCCACGCGGCTCACGTAGTGCACGGTGCGCTCCAGGTACCAGCCTTCCTGGCGGTACAGCTCGCAGAACGCGCCGGTGTACTCCAGCACTTCCTCGGCGGTTTTCAGCTTGGTGAAGAAGTGCGCCACCTCGGTCTTGATGCCGCCGTTGCCGGCCACGTACATCTCCCAGCCGCTGTCCACGCCGATGATGCCCACGTCCTTGATGCCGGCTTCTGCGCAGTTGCGCGGGCAGCCACTCACCGCAAACTTGACCTTGTGCGGTGCGTACATGCGCCACATGGCGCGCTCCAGGTCCTTGCCCATCTGGGTGCTGTCCTGGGTGCCCATGCGGCACCACTCGCTGCCCACGCAGGTCTTCACGGTGCGCAGTGCCTTGGCATAGGCATGGCCGCTGGGCATGCCGATGTCCTTCCACACGTTGACCAGGTCTTCCTTCTTCACGCCCAGCAAATCGATGCGCTGGCCCCCCGTGACCTTGATGGTGGGGATGTTGTACTTGTCGGCCGCGTCGGCAATGCGGCGCAGCTCGTCGGCCGTGGTCTCTCCCCCCCACATGCGGGGGATGACGCTGTAGGTGCCGTCTTTCTGGATGTTGGCGTGGCTGCGCTCGTTGATGGCGCGGCTTTGCGGGTCGTCCTTCGCGTCCTTGGGCCAGGTGCTGATGAGGTAGTAGTTGACGGCGGGGCGGCAGGATGCGCAGCCGTTGGGCGTCTTCCACTCCATGAACTTGAACACATCGCCAATGCTCAGCAGCTTGTTGGCGCGGATCGCGTCGCGCACCGCCTGGTGGCCGTGGTCGGTGCAGCCGCACATGGCCTTGGTCTTGGGCGTGGCGCTGTAGTCGCCACCGGCCGTGAACATGATGATCTGCTCGACCAGGCCCGTGCACGATCCGCACGATGCGCTGGCCTTGGTGTGTTTGCGCACTTCATCCAGCGTGAACAGGCCCTTGTCCTTGATGGCCTTGCAGATGGCGCCCTTGGTCACGCCGTTGCAGCCGCAGACCTCGTCACTGTCCTGCATGGCGGCGGCCTTGCTCTGGCCCTGGTGGCCGGTGTCGCCCAGGTGCGATTCGCCAAACATCAGCTTGTCGCGAATGTCGGTCACGCTGCGGCCATCGCGCAGCAGCTTGAAGTACCAGCTGCCGTCCACCGTATCGCCGTAGAGGCAGGCGCCCACCAGCTTGTCGTCCTTGATGACCAGCTTCTTGTACACGCCGCCAAAGGGGTCGCTCATCACGATCTCTTCGGTGTTGTCGCCGCCCTGGAAGTCGCCCGCGCTGAACAGGTCGATGCCCGTGACCTTGAGCTTGGTGGAGGTGAGCGAGCCCTGGTAGCGGCCGATGCCGAACTCGGCCAGGTGGTTGGCCAGCACTTTGCCCTGCTCGAACAGCGGGGCCACCAGGCCATAGGCAATGCCCCGGTGTGCCGCGCATTCGCCCACGGCATAGATGCGGGCGTCGGTGGTGGTCTGCAGCGTGTCGCTCACGACAATGCCGCGGTTCACGTGCAGGCGCATCTTTTCGGCGAGTTGCGTGTTGGGGCGAATGCCCACGGCCATCACCACCAGGTCGGCGGGCACTTCGGTGCCGTCCTTGAACTTGACGCTGGCCACCCGGCCTTCGGCATTGCCCACCAGCTCCTGGGTCTGCGCACCCATCAAAAAGCGCATGCCACGGTCTTCCAGCGACTTCTGCAGCATCTTGCCCGCCACGTCATCGAGCTGGCGCTCCATCAGCGAGGGCATCACGTGCACCACGCTCACGGTCATGCCGCGCTTCATGAGGCCATTGGCGGCTTCCAGGCCCAGCAGGCCGCCACCGATGACCACCGCGTGCTTGTACGTGGCGGCTGCGTCGATCATGGCCTGTGTGTCGGCGATGTCGCGGTAGGCCAGCACGCCTTTCAGGTCCTTGCCGGGCACGGGCAGGATGAAGGGGTTGGAGCCCGTGGCCATGATGAGGCGGTCGTACTCGGCGGTGATCACATCGCCGTCCTTGCTGCTTGCGCTCACGACGCGGCGCACGCGGTCCACATCAGTCACTGTGAAACCGGTGTGCAGCGTGATGTGGTTGTCGGCGTACCACTGCCAGTCATTGAGGATGATCTCGTCGATGGTCTGCTCGCCAGCCAGCACCGGCGACAGCAGAATGCGGTTGTAGTTGGGGTGCGGCTCGGCCCCGAAGACCGTGATGTCATACAGATCGGGGGCAATCTTGAGCAGCTCTTCCAGCGTGCGCACACCGGCCATGCCGTTCCCCACCATCACCAGTTTGAGCTTTTTCATCGTGACTCCGTCGGTTCCATCGCCTGGGCGATGCAAAAAACAAAAAAGGCGTCCACACGATGCAGCTCCGACATTCCATCGAAACCGCATGTGGGGACGCCTTCGTCCATACAACCCCTTGGTGCGCCGTTGCACCGCTGAATTGCGTGGCCCAGCTGGGCCGTTGCTTCGGGTAAGCAATGCCCGTGCCAGAGTTTGTGCACTGATGTGGGGTGATCCGGTGTTGTCCGCCCTGCAGAGGGCGGAGTTTTGGGTGTTGACGGGTGGCTCGGCTGCGCGGCGCGGTGCGTGCATGCACCACCTTGGGCATGGAACCTGCATGGAGGTGGTGCATGAGTTTTGAACTGGACATCGGCCATACCTCGCAGGCCGGGCGCAACGAAGTCAATGAAGACTTTGCCGCCCTGGTGCAGGGGCAGGGGCACGACCGCGAACGCGGCTCCATCGCTGCCATTGCCGATGGTGTAAGCACCGGAGGCAAGGGCCGAGAAGCCGCACAGACCACGGTGAACACCCTGGTGAACGACTACTTCGCCACGCCCGACACCTGGGACACCACCGTGGCGCTGGACCGCATCCTGAGCGCGCACAACGGCTGGCTGGCGTCGATGAACCGGCGCCGCCAGCCCGCCGTGGGCCTGACCACGCTCACCGCCGTGGTGCTGCGCGGCCAGTCGTACACGCTGGCCCATGTGGGCGATACGCGCGCCTATCTGCTGCGGGGCGGCCGGCTGCAACTGCTGACGACCGACCATGTGATGGCGCAGCGTGACCTGGCGCACCAGCTCACCCGCGCCATGGGCCTGGACGACCATGTGGTGGTGGATTACAGCCAGGGCGAACTGCACAGCGGCGACCTGCTGGTGCTGCTGTCCGATGGCGTGCACGGCAGCCTGCCCGAGCGTGAACTGCGCCAGTTGCTGCTGCAGCCGCAGGATGCCAACACCCCCAGTGCCGCCAGCGCCCAGGCGCTGAGCGAGGAGATCACACGCGCAGCCCTGCGCCGGGGCAGCACCGACAACGTGACCGCGCTGGTGGTGCGGGTGCAGGGGGCGCTGGAAGCCACCTTGCAGGATGAGTCCCGCCGGGCGCAGCACTTGCCAGTGTTGCCGCTGCTCAAGGTGGGCGAGCCGGTGGATGGCCTGGTGGTGACCGCGCTGGTGGCCGACAGCGGGGTGCACCGCATCTACCAGGTGCGCGACCCGGCCACACAGCGGCTGTATGCGCTCAAGACGCTGGTGCCCGCCCGCGCGCACGATGCGCAGGAGCGCGCCACTTTGGCGCATGAGGCCTGGGTGGCCCGGCGCATGCAGTCCGGCCATGCGGCGGTGCACCTTGCGCGCCTGAACACCTGGCCGCCAGAGCAGGGCGGTGCAAGCCCCGGCGCCAGTGCGTTTTATCTGCTCTATGACTGGCATGCGGGCCAGACCCTGGGCCAGCGCCTGCGCGGCCGCCAGCACCTGGGCGTGCCGCAGGCCGTGTCGGTGGTGATGCAGGCGGCGCAGGTGCTGGGCTGGCTGCATCGGCAAGGGGTGGTGCACCGCGACATCAAACCCGACAACCTGCACCTGGGCGATGACGGTGTGCTGCGGGTGCTGGACCTGGGCGTGGCCCTGTCGGGCCGCGAGCCCGAGGCCACGCGCCGCCTGCACGCAGGCACCCCCAGCTACATGAACCCCGAGCAGTGGCCGGGCTATGAAAAGAACGGGGACCCTGCCGGCCAGTTGCCCGATGCGGGCAGCGACCTGTTCGCCCTGGGCGTCACGCTGTACCAGCTGCTGAGCCATGGGCGCCTGCCCTATGGCGAGGTGGTGCAGTACCAGCTGGGCCGCTACCACCGCGACCCGCTGGCCCCCAGCCGCCACAACCCCAGCGTGCCCATCTGGCTCGACCAGATCGCGTTGAAGGCCGTGGCCCGCCAGCGCACACAACGCTTTGAAACCGCCGAGGAACTGCTGCTGGCCCTGGAGCGGGGTGCTTCGCGCCCCTTGTCCGCCCCTGGCCCGCAGCCGCTGATGCAGCGCGATGCCACGGCGCTGTGGAAGATCGCGCTGGCGGTGAGTGTGCTGGTGAACCTGTTGCTGGTGTATTGGCTGCTGTTTTTGCCGCGATGAGATCGATGGATTTGCTATTGAAAATATAGCTATCGACGCATATGAGAAATGCGCTTGGTGGGGATTGGGCTTGAAATGTGGGGTGGTCGGCGCGTTGACTGACTACGGACGTTCACGCGCCCCGGGCGCGGCCACCCTTCTGGCGAAAGTGTGGCAAGCGCTGTCGCGCTTACTTGCTCAACGCCGGTCATGCGCTACGCGCACGGCCACCCTTCTGGCGAAAGCGCGGGCAATGCTGCGCATTGGCTGGCTACGCCAGCTCAGGCACTGCGTGCCCGACCGCCCTTTTCCGCCCACGTACGGGTCCAGCGGATCTGCATAACCCGCAACAGCACCAGCATGGCAGCGGCGCACACCGCAATGCCCACAAAGCCCCACAGGTAGGTGCCGGTGTACTGGCGCGAA
>Ga0208636_100379_pt1 | contig 11649 bp, 14 predicted proteins | sample LakWasM103_HOW12_2_FD_183921 | JGI IMG/M metagenome (GOLD analysis project Ga0208636, IMG submission 183921) | Freshwater sediment methanotrophic microbial communities from Lake Washington under simulated oxygen tension - Sediment Metagenome... | ecosystem: Environmental > Aquatic > Freshwater >... | reverse complement strand
CAGATAGAGACGATTGCGCGCGCGGGTGATGGCCACGTACATCAGGCGGCGTTCTTCCTCCAGGCCGTCGAAGTCGCTCATGGAGTTCTCGTGCGGGAACAGGCCCTCTTCCATGCCGGTGATGAACACGCAGTCGAACTCCAGGCCCTTGCTGGAGTGCACGGTCATCAGCTGGATGGCGTCCTGACCGGCCTCGGCCATGTTGTCCCCCGCCTCCAGCGCCGCGTGGGTCAAAAAGGCCACCAATGGTGACAGGGTCTCGCCGGTGTCACCCAGCACGTCGGGCGGCAATTCGGGGGCGTCCATGTCCAGCCCCTGGCTGGCAGGGCTTTGGCCTGCGGCGGCAACCGTCATCGCGGCGGCATCCCGGCCAAAGCCCTCCTGCATGACAAAGCTCTCGGCGGCGTTGACCAGTTCGTCCAGATTCTCCAGCCGGTCGGCACCTTCGCGGTCAGCCTTGTAGTGGTCTATCAGTCCGCTGTGCTCCAGCATCTGCGCAATGATGTCGCGCAGGTTCATGCCTGCGGTTTGTTCGCGCAGCACATCGATCTTGGCGACAAAGCCCGCCACCGCGGCACCGGCACGCCCCGGTACGGCGCTGACGGCATCGTGCAGGGAACAGCCGGTGGCACGCGCCACATCCTGCAGCTGCTCCAGGCTGCGTGCGCCAATGCCTCGGGCCGGAAAGTTCACCACCCGCATGAAGCTGGTGTCGTCGTTGGGGTTCTCCAGCAGGCGCAGGTAGGCCAGCGCGTGCTTGATTTCGGCCCGCTCAAAGAAGCGCAGTCCGCCGTACACGCGGTAGGGCATGGCGGCGTTAAAGAGTGCGGTCTCGATCACCCGGCTTTGCGCATTGCTGCGGTAGAGCACTGCAATTTCCTTGCGCGCGTAACCGGCCTCGGTGCCGTTGTCGCGCACCAGATTCTTCATTTCTTCGACCATCCACTGCGCCTCGGCAAAGTCAGTGGACGCCTCGTACACCCGCACCGGCTCACCGGGGCCCTGGTCGGTGCGCAGGTTCTTGCCCAGGCGCTTGCTGTTGTGGCTGATCAGCGCGTTGGCCGAATCCAGAATATTGCTATAGCTGCGGTAGTTCTGCTCCAGCTTGATCTGGTGCTGCACATTGAACTCACGCACAAAGTCGGCCATGTTGCCCACGCGCGCACCGCGAAAGGCGTAGATGCTCTGGTCATCGTCGCCCACCGCAATCACAGCGCCGCCGGGGGTGTCGGGGCTCGCATCCGCGCCCTGCCCGGCCAGCATCTTGATCCAGGCGTATTGCAGCTTGTTGGTGTCCTGAAACTCGTCGATCAGAATGTGGCGGAAACGGCGCTGGTAGTGCTCGCGGATGGGATCGTTATCGCGCAGTAACTCGTAGGAGCGCAACATCAGTTCGCCGAAGTCGACAACCCCTTCGCGCTGGCACTGTTCTTCGTACAGCTGGTAGATGTCGACCTTGCGGCGGGTCTCGTCGTCGCGCACTTCCACCATGTTGGGGCGCAGGCCGTCTTCCTTGCAACCGCTGATAAACCACTGCAGTTGCTTGGCCGGAAAACGCTCATCGTCGATATTGTTTTGCTTGCACAGACGCTTGATGGCTGAGAGCTGATCCTGCGTATCCAGAATCTGAAAGGCCTGCGGCAGGTTGGCCATTTTGAAGTGTGCACGCAGGAAGCGGTTGCACAGGCCGTGAAAGGTGCCGATCCACATGCCGCGCACATTGACGGGCAGCATGGCGCTTAGCCGCGTCATCATCTCCTTGGCTGCCTTGTTGGTAAAGGTGACGGCCAGGATGCCGCCGGGCGCGACGTAACCATTCTGTAACAACCAGGCGATCCGCGTGGTCAGCACACGCGTCTTGCCCGAACCGGCCCCGGCCAGAATCAGCGCATGCTCGGCGGGCAGCGTGACGGCCGCGCACTGCTCGGGGTTCAGAGTAGCCAGAAGGGGGGAGCTTGCAGCGGCGGTGGCGCGTGGAGTGCTTGAAATCATGCCCGATTGTAGAAAGCCCAAGGTAACTGGTCTGGACCCCCTCTAGGTGTCTTCCCCAATGACCACCAAAACCCCATTCCAACCAGTATCATGGCCCCGCTCTACCCGTATAAGGCGCTGCGCTGAATGACATTCACATCCAAGCTTTGCACAATTTTCCAGATTGCTACTGCCACGGTGCTGTTGGCCTCGTCCGGATATGCGGGCACGCTGGACGTTGGCGGCATCAAGTTCGAAGACAGCCTGAAGATCTACAACAACACCCTGCTGCTCAACGGCGCGGGCATTGTCTCGAATGGCAAAACGCCCCAGTACTCGGCTCAGATTTACGCCAAACAAAAGTTCACCACGCTGGAGGCGCTCAGCACCACGCCCGGCCCCAAGCGACTGGTCCTGACCGCCATCCGCGAGGTTGACACCGGCCCGATTCTCAAGATGCTGAGCCGCAGCGTCGACGCCACGGCTGCCAGGGGCGACATGGCCAAGCTGATTCCCGGCATGATGAACATCGGCAATGTGTTCAAGGCCAACCGCGTGTTGAAACCCGGTGAAGTCATGATGCTGGACTGGATTCCGGTTACCGGCCTGGTGATCTACATCGGCGGCAAGATGCAGGGCGATCCCATGCGCGAGCCCGAACTGTTCCGCGCCGCCATGGGCGTCTGGATGGGCGAGACCCCTGCCGACGCCAAACTCAAAGACGCCTTGCTCGGCCATATCTGACAAAACCCCCACAACATTCGCTTTTGTATACAATCGGTCACCGGGCCCAAGCAATTGGGATCCGGTTTTTTTTTTGCCGGGTCCCGTCCAAGTGCCTATTCTTTGTTTAACTGATTTGGAGCTTGGGCCATGGAAATTTTTGACTACGACAACATCCTGCTGTTACCCCGCAAGTGCCGCGTTGACAGCCGCTCCGAATGCGATGCCGGCGTCGAGCTGGGCGGCCGCAGGTTTCGACTGCCGGTAGTCCCCGCCAACATGAAGACCGTGGTGGACGAATCCATCTGTGTCTGGCTGGCGCAAAACGGCTACTTCTACGTGATGCATCGCTTCGACCTGGACAACGTGCAGTTCGTCAAGGACATGAAGGCCAAGGGCCTGTATGCCTCCATCTCGCTGGGCGTGAAAAAGCCCGACTACGCCACGGTAGACACATTGGCCGAATTGGGCCTGACGCCCGAGTACGTGACCATCGACATCGCCCACGGCCATGCCGACAGCGTGCGCGACATGATCATCTACCTCAAGGGCAAGATGCCCAGCACCTTCATCATTGCAGGCAATGTGGCCACGCCCGAAGCCGTGATTGACCTGGAAAACTGGGGCGCTGACGCCACCAAGGTCGGCATTGGCCCCGGCAAGGTCTGCATCACCAAACTCAAGACCGGTTTTGGCACCGGCGGCTGGCAGCTGTCGGCCGTCAAATGGTGCGCGCGCGTGGCCACCAAGCCCATCATTGCCGACGGCGGCATCCGCGACCATGGCGACATCGCCAAGAGCGTGCGCTTTGGCGCCACCATGGTGATGATTGGCTCGCTGTTTGCCGGCCATGAAGAGAGCCCCGGGCAAACCGTAGAAGTGGATGGCAAGCTGTACAAGGAATACTACGGCTCCGCCAGCGACTTCAACAAGGGCGAATACAAGCACGTCGAAGGCAAGCGCATTCTGGAGCCCATCAAGGGCAAGCTGGCCAACACTCTCATTGAGATGGAGCAGGACGTGCAAAGCTCCATCAGCTACTCCGGCGGCAAAAAGCTGATGGACATCCGCAAGGTGAATTACGTCACCCTGGGCGGCGACAACGCGGGCGAGCACCTGCTGATGTGAAGTTCGGCAAAACTTATCTTGTTTCAATGTGCTGCCGGGCCAAACGGGCCACAATGACCCAGCCCGAAAGCCTGCGGGATTTGCCCCCGGACCCACGATGAAAACACTGCTGCTTTGCCTCTTACTCGTCTGCACGGCGCCGTTCGTCAGTGCCCAAAATCTTGAAAAAGGCAAGGAGATCAACGCCACCTGCGCTGGCTGCCACGGCGAATTCGGCCAGGGCGGCAAGAAAGGGGAATACCCCCGCATCGCCGGGCAGCGCGCAGCCCACATTGCCGACCAGCTCAAGTCCTTTCGCGCCCGCACCCGCGTCAACCTGCCCATGTTCCCGTACACCCAGGAACGCGAGATGTCGGACCAGGATGTGGAGGACGTTTCCGCCTACCTGGCTGCCATCGAACTGCCCACCCAATGGCCCGAGTTCAAGCCCGACGACGATGCCCTGACCCGCCTGACCGCCATGGAAAAGGTCATGATCATTCCCCGCGCGCCGGGCGATCTGGACAACGGTAAAAAAATCTACAACAAGGAATGCTTTGCCTGCCATGGCAAGGACGGCATGGGCCGCGGCAAGTTTCCGCGCCTGGTGGGCCAGTACAGCAACTACCTGATGAAGCAGATGACATCCTTCATCAAAGGCGAGCGCTCGCATGACGAAGTAGAAATGGTCGGCATACTCAACCAGCTCAAGGCTCAGGACCTGCAGGATATTCTGGCCTACCTGACCCTGATCCAGTCAGGTCAACCCTGACACATTGCACGGCGGTAACGGCATGAAGCGAATATTGATTTTGAAACCGGTGCTGGTGGCCTTGTTCATCGGCTTCTCCCTTCCGATGGCCTGGGCGCAAGCCCAGCCAGCCGCTGACGCGTTGTCGGGCATGAACGAAACCCCCATGCACGACGCCGCACGCATGGGCACGCGCCAGGACGTGGAAGGTCTGTTGAAAGCATCCGCGCAGAACCGCGATGTGCGCACCCCATTGGGCGCCACCCCCCTGCACTATGCCGCCATGAACGGCGACAGCGGCCCACTCAAGGTGCTGCTGGCCGCTGGCGCCAACCCCAATGCGCGCGACTCGGATGGCCGCACCCCTTTGCACATGGCGGCGTTCACCACGCGCAAAGACAACGCCATGCTGCTGTTGCAGGCCGGCTCTGACCCGATGCTCAAAACCAACGACGGGCGTGACGTGCTGAGCATGGCGCGCAAAGTGCGCGCGGATGAAATCGCGGGCGAGATTTCGCTGTGGATTCTCAAGGGCTGCAAACCCGGCAAACCGGTCAAGGGCTGCTGATGCGCCGCTGGACCGCGCCATGTGCCTGGCTGCTGGCCACGCTGCTGGCTCCCGCGGCCACCCTTGCGGCCGACCCGGTCGCCCTGCCCGCGGTCGTGCTCTACGCACCCAGCCCCTGCCTGGCCTGCATCGACTGGGCAGACCACCTGCGCCAGAACGGCTTCGTGGTCACCATCGAGGAAAAACTGCAGGCCGACATGCCCAAGATCAAGCGCTGGCTGAATGTGCCCTCCGCGCTGGAGTCGGTACACACGGCCAAGATCGGCCGCTATTTTGTTGAAGGTCATGTGCCAGCTGAAGACATCCTGCTGCTGCTCAAGGAGCAGCCCCGTGCACGTGGCCTGGCCGTGCCCGGCCTGCCGCGCGGTGCACCCGGGCGCGAGAGCTACAACCCGATTTGCGACACCGCCTGCACCATTCTCGACAACGCTTCGGGGCAGCCCAAGGAGATTCGGCGCGAAGCGTTCAACACGATGCTGGTGGGGATGGACGGGCGCACCAGCGTGTACGCGCGGCACTGAACGGACGACTACTCCAACGTCGGTTCACGCAATAGCCGTTCGTAAACAGCAAGATCGCTGTCCGAGAAACAGCAGAACACCACCTCCTGAATTTCCGTGAAGGTCCGCACGGCGGATCGCACCGTGGCCACCGCAATGTGCGCAGCCAGCTCCATCGGGTATCCATAGACACCCGTGCTGATGCAGGGAAAGGCGAGTGTGCGAATCCCCTGCGCGGCGGCGATCTCCATGCACCGGCGGTAGCACGACGCCAGAAGCGCGGGCTCGCCCTGCGCGCCACCGTGCCACACCGGCCCGACCGTGTGGATGACATAGTTGGCAGCCAGACCATAGCCCAGGGTCAACTTGGCATCACCGGTATCGCACCCCCCCAGCAGCCGACACGCGCGCAACAAATCCGGCCCCGCCGCGCGATGAATCGCCCCGTCCACGCCACCCCCGCCCAGCAGTGACGCATTGGCCGCGTTCACGATGGCCTGCACCGGCAGCTTGGTGATGTCAGCGCGAAGGGCGTGGATTAGGGTGGGCATGGGGAAGAGTGACCTATTCAGACGCATTCCAGGCCAGTTGCACATCTTGCGCGATTCCATCGAGCTGCCCCGCCTCCAACTCGAGCGCAGCACGAACCTCCCAGCCTTTCCACTCAGTGGCGATAGATTGAAAAAATGCCCCAAGGTCATTGGCCATGTAGGTAGACGCCCTAGCTTCAGCTCGCATGTCGTATGCCTTTACCTCGACAAGGAAAGATTCAGAAATATGAGAGGCATCCTCGCTCACGAAATTTGAAAACGTGAGACTCAGACCATCGCGGGCGGAAACGATGCAGACTTCTCTGGACATGTTTTCGCGTCAACGTCGGCCGTGAATGGGCCGCAACGGCGCACTCAGCATTGAAGAATGGCGACCACGCTGGCCACCGTTGTGGGTCCATGCAACGAACCCGTTAGGCCTCATTGCCACCACAGTTGCCCAGCGGTTGCAAATATGAGCCCGGGCAGAAACGCTGCACGGAAGAACACCGGACGCAGCTTCTCATGGAGCGCCTCTCCGCTATAGGTTTCGGCGTACCCACCAAGCTCAAACAACGTGGCCCACGCGGCAAGCAGGCCGCCCACCACGCTAAGCATCTTGCCCCAATCCAATGGAAGTGCCGGATGAACCTTGCCTAGGACGGCGGCCAACATAAGCCCAGTCACGGCAAAAGCTAAGGTCATCGTTAGCGCCGACCACATGCCGCCTCTTAGTTCCTTGGCATGCGCGTCAGCGTCCGAGCGAGCCCCGATCTCCCATCCCGCTGAAGGAAATCGCCCTTCATCGAAGGCCTTTCGCAGGTCTTTGGCCTCGAGGTTGATCGCCATGATATGAGAGACCGCCATGTCCAGATACGCCTCATGCCTGAAGAGAAGGCAGAGAAACGCCGTTGAACTTGAAGCTCTTGCAAAAGATGAAGCGATGTGCAGCATGAAGCCTCAACGTGAAGATGACCGGACCACAACAACTTGCGGCGAAGCCGCATCCTGCTGTTGTGGGTCCCGGTCGATTGACATGTTGGGCGTCATTTGCTGTAGTAGACGATTGAAGGCCATTGATACATGCGCCCATTTTGCACACACCACTCCGGGAAGCTCCCCTGCGGTGCAGCCTTGTATTCAATCCAATCGTCGACAAGTTGGCGTTGATCGCGGAACCTAGACTCAAGGCCTTCGCGCAGCGACCCCTGCGGCAGCATTGCTAGGTGGTGCGCAAGTTCACCCAAGTCAGTTAGAACGTCTGCCTCGCGGCCAACGAACAAGCTTTCGACGAGGTGGTGAGTAGCAAAGTCCACGTTCTTCATGACTTGAGCGATTAGTAGCCAACGCGCTACAGAGTCCGTCTCGTCAATTGCAATGGCCTTCTGGAGGGCGTTTGCATCGTGTGAGATGTAACCACACCATCTATGGGCAGCACCATCACCCGGAAACGAAAGCACCCACTCGGACAGTGTCGGTTCGATCAGTTCAGCGATCAGCGGCTGCGGCAGTAGTTGGTGAACGTTAGGGGCGCGCAACTGGGTCTCAAGCAACCAACACACAATTTCCTTGCGTTCATCGAAAGTGAGCGACCTCGCGGCCGACAGGAATGTCCGGAGGGAGTTCAGCGCCTTCTTCCGAAGGCCGGAACTGCGAAGCTGGCAATAGACCCCAAACTCCTTCAAGTGAGGACGTCCCATCGCCTGTCCGGCAATGGTAGCGAGCCCTTCGAAGTTCTGCTGATTCCAGTAGAGGATGCCCACTCTATGACGCCCAACGTAATGTAGATGGGCGGATATCCTGGCCACCCAGGATATCCGCCGGAATAAGTTGGATCGCGGCACAAACCGCATCCATTCCAAATGGCGACAGGCCGCGCACCGGTGCGATCAGCAGCGTCTGTTCACGAGAAATACATGCCATGAATTCCCCCTTTTGTCTGTCGCCCATCCTGGCGCATCAGGCTTGCAATATAGCCCAGGCACGAACAGATGGCAGCGCCAATGCGGGCCGCAAGCTGGCCTGTTCGCGCCAGCTGCGCACGGTTGTCACTCTCCCGCGCGACCAAGACGCTACACATTTGATAGTGGCATAGGTCCATTCCACGAGGGCTACCGGGTTGTTTTCCATATGAGTTCTTGCCCAGAGGCTCTGGAGCACTAAACGCCAGACGGAAGCTTGGACGCCATCATCTTTTTTCGGTCCATCTTGCGCCCGTCGACGATGAAGGTTCCGTCGCCAACCGCATGCACCGCGCGCCGCTCCTTGCGCGTGGGATCGATGTAGGCGGCCACCGCCTGCAGCACGAAGATGTTGTGCTTTTCAATAACATCGATGACCTTGCATTCCATGTTGGCGAGGCACTCCTTGATCATGGGTGCTTTGACGAATTTCCCCTTCACCGGCGTGAGCTTGAACTTGGCGAACTTGTCGGTGTCTTTCCCAGAGCACGTCCCAATGCCGACCACCTTGTCCAGCATGTCCACCGTTGGAATGGCAATGACGCACTCCCTGTTTTTTCGCAACGCCGCGCAAGAGTGATTCCAGTCGCCCGTGGTGATGGCAAACACCGGCGTGAAATCCATCACCATGGTCCAGGAGATGGTCATGATGTTGTCTTTCTGTTCATCGTGGGTCGTCACCAGCACAACGGGGCCCGACTCCATCAATGTGAAGGCCTTGCTCAGTTTCAACGCACGCATGTCAGCACCTCTTGGCATTTCACATGTGGCACCCACATCATGAAGCGGCAGACCTGCGGGTCTTGCGCATAAGACCGGAAAATCGCGCCTGCGAGGTCCATGACCGGGCAACGCAAGTGCAAGCGGGCAGTGGCGAGGGTTTCGGGAAGACGCACCATCAGTAGAACTCCATCTCGCGCAATCCGACATAGCGCGGAAAAGCAAAACCCAGTTCCTTGTCCTTCCAGTACTCGCTTTGGAGCATCGGAGGAAATACAGTCTTGCCAGCGAACTCATCTGGACTCAGCCAGGCAGCCTCAACAATATGTTCGCGCACGGCCTCCGGCGCTGAACTATTGAGGCTTCCACCAACCAATCGCCCCGTGAACCAGACTTTGCACTCTCTGGTCTGTGGCCGGGTGAACTCTTCAATGTAGGCGATCTGGAGTGGTTCGATGTGCAGGCCACATTCTTCAAAAACCTCCCGTATTGCTGTCGCATGGAGGTCTTCATCGCCCTCCGCACCACCGCCGGGTGCAACCCAGAAGTCATATTCACCAGCCTTGCGATGGCGGACCATCAGGATGCATCCCTCGTTCTCCACGATGACGCCAGCGGAAATTCGATGTTTCATGTCTTGCACTCTAGCTATTGGACTTCGACTGCAACAAAGGATCAGCCGTCAAGTGCTTCACCATGGGCGTCCCTTCCACGCCCGCCCAAACCTGGACCGGGCCAGAAACGCCGAAACCGTTACGCACATAAAAATCGCGCGCCGTTCGAGTGCTGTCCAGCCGAAGCTTGGTGACACCGCGTGACAAGGCGCGCGACTCGATGGCACGCAAGAGTCCCTTGCCTACACCTTGGTGAAGCGCTTCCGGTGCGGCATAGCACAGGGCAAGTTCATCGCGGTTGGATAGCGCAAAGCCGACAAGTTCGCTGCCGCGCACGGCTACCAACGCAATGGCATCAACCGACCGGATCCACACAGCGGCGTTCTCGGGGGTCTTGTTCTGGAGCCACGCCGAGACAATGTCTGGATCATTGCGATGGTCTGCGACACAACACGCAGTGATGGATCGTCGGATCACATCGCAAATTGCGGTGGCGTCTGAGGTTGTGGCTGTGCGAATGGCTATGGGCATGATGGCTACAGTTACGCTGGACTGGTGACCCGACAGACCATCTGGTATTCGTCTTGAAGCTCGCCATTCACCTGCAGGAATTCGCGCTCAAGACCGAACTCGGTGAAGCCAAGCTTCCTGTAAAGAGCGACGGCAGCGGTGTTTCTCGTGTTGACGCCGAGGTTCACCTGACGGACGCGCAACGTCGTGCCCGCGTAGGCCAATGCGTACTTCAGAAGCTCGGCGCCGACACCGCGACCGCGCGCGTCTGGAGCAACATACATGCCCCAGACAAAGGCCTTGTGCGCCAGTTTCACCATGCCTTCGCGTTGTATGCCGACCAGCGCCAACAGAGTTTGATCCTCGAACGCGCCAAATATCGCGGCGTCGGGCTTTGGCAGAAGGCGACGCTCGATTTCGCCGATGGGTGTCGCAAACTCTTCCTCAAAGCTCGATGCGAACGCCGTGGGGCACTCCTGCAGACCACTCAGGCGCAATGTTTGGAACGCCGAGGCGTCTTCAGGGGTAAGCGAACGGATCTGCATTCTGTGCGCCCTAATGTCTGTTCCAAGAGATTGGCATTGATTCCCGCAAACGCCCACACTGGCGCATCAGGCTTGCAATATAGCCCACGCCCTTCGGCCTATGAGGATGTTCCATTCACAGAACCAAGACGCTACGTTATTAATAGCTATACACGTATATTTCACGAGGGCTACAGGCACATTTCGCTACTGAACGCCCAGCGCATCGGCATACAGCCCCAGCCCCCACAGCAGGTCCTCACCCCGCGGCTGCGGGTTGTCGTGCTGGCCCACGGCCTGGGTGATGAGGCCGTCGCCGCGCAGGCGGTACTGGGTCTCGATGCGCAGTTGCTCGGCCGGGTCGGCGTCCAGCCACACATGGCACACGCTGTGCGGCAGGGCCAGTGCTGGCTCGGTCGCTGCGGAACCCCGACTGCGCGCCACAATTTGCTGGGCCACTGCAATACCAAGGCGGGTTGCCATGTGGGCTGTCTTGGGGTAATGGCCAAACAGTGGCGAGACGGTGTCGAGCAGGTCACCGGCCAGATACACCCGCTCGTCCTGCAGTGCGCGCAGGCGCAGCGGGTCCACGCCAGCCCAGCGCGTGGGTTTGCCTTGCGGGTCGAGGCCCAACAGACCGGCCTGCTCCACGACGGCGCTGGCACGCATGGGGGGCAACAGCATGGCGTGGTCAAAGTGCAGATCGCCGTCGTCCGTGGACACGGTGCGCCGGAACGGATCGACCGCGCGGATGGCGGTGTGGGGCTGAAAGTCGATGTGGTCGGGGTAGCGCTCGCCAAACAGGCGGGTGAAGCGGGGCATGCCGCCGCCTGCGTCCAGCACGGTGACCTTGCCCTTGATGCGCCGGCTCTTGAGCCACCAGGCCAGCAGCATGGCACGCTCATAGGGTGCGGGCGGGCAGCGGCTGGGCGGCGCGGGCACATTGATGAGCAGGTTGCCGCCGGTGAAGCTCTGCAGGCGTTGTTTCAGCACATCCAGCTCGCTGGCGACAAAGCCTGCGGGGTACAAGGTTTGCGCGGCCTGTGCCGCCCGGGTGTCGGCACCAAACCACGCGCCGTAGTCGTAGGAGACGCCGGTTGCCAGCAGCAGCCAGTCATACGCATACGGGCCGCCCTGCGCGGTGACGACGTTGCGCTGCGCGCGGTCGAT
>Ga0208636_100377_pt1 | contig 11665 bp, 7 predicted proteins | sample LakWasM103_HOW12_2_FD_183921 | JGI IMG/M metagenome (GOLD analysis project Ga0208636, IMG submission 183921) | Freshwater sediment methanotrophic microbial communities from Lake Washington under simulated oxygen tension - Sediment Metagenome... | ecosystem: Environmental > Aquatic > Freshwater >... | reverse complement strand
TTGGCCCTGAATTCAAAATGTAATGGAAGTTGCTCCGCCATTGTCAGTTCTGTTTTCCCACCAAGCGTACATAAAATGCGGTGCCGAAAAAAAGCATCAGGCTCAGCATGACTTCAAGCGATGCATACAGGCGTTCGTCGGCGTTGACGTAGGCTTCGGCAGTGCCGTGGAGAAAATAGATCAGGCTGACGTAGGCCGCCCACGCGCAACTTCTAGGGTTGCGGTCCAGCAAGCCGCGCATCGGCAGCAATAACGGCGTGACGGCGACCAACAACACCAGCGCCACCGGAAAGCGGGTGGACGGCGCGAGCACGGTATTCCACAGCATCAACAACGCGAACAGCCCGAAAAAACCGGCCAAGGCAGTGATGTAACAATAAATCGGTTTTATGATCATGCTGATTGTTTCAGTTGAAGCGCGGTTTTAGCTAAGCGTGTGCCGAGCGCTTTACATAAGGTTTTTTCGTGATCGCTCAGGCCTGAGTGATCGGTCGATACGTGACTGGGGCCGTAAGGAGTGCCGCCTGAGGTAGTTTCGCGCAACGCATGTTCGGTGCTGGGCAAGCCCAGTATCAGCATGCCGTGGTGCAACAGCGGCAACATCATCGATAACAAGGTGCTTTCCTGTCCGCCGTGCATGCTGCCGGTTGAGGTAAACACGCCTGCGGGCTTGCCGGACAGAGCGCCTGAAAACCAGATTTCGGTGGTGCTGTCGATGAAGTATTTTAGCGGAGCGGCCATATTGCCGAAATGGGTCGGGCTGCCCAACGCCAGACCGTCGCAGGATTTTAAGTCGTCAATCGTAGCGTAAAGCGCGCCGTGGGCAGGGATGCTTTCTGCGGTTTTTTCACAGACGGTTGACACATCGGGGACGGTTCTGAGCACCGCTTCAACGCCGTCAACCGATGCTACGCCGCGAGCGATATGATTGGCCATGTCTGCGGTGGTCCCATTACGGGAGAAATACACAACCAGAATCTTCGTCATAAGCCGGGGAATTATAAAATAGCCAGCACAGCTTCCGGCGGGCGACCAATCGCCGCCTTGCCGCCCGCAATAACAATAGGCCGCTCAATTAAAATAGGGCTGTTTACCATGCCGGTTATCAGCGCCTGCCGATCCAGCGATGCATCGTCAAGACCGTTGGCTTTATACTCAGTTTCTTTTTTGCGCATTAACTCGCGCGGCTCCATGTCCAGCTTTTGCAAAATATCATCCAGCTCCTGAGCGCTGGGAGGCGTTTTAAGATACTCGATAACCTCCGGCTCGATACCTTGCTCTTTTAACAACTGCAAGGTTTGACGCGATTTGCCGCAACGCGGATTGTGATAAATCTTTACGCTCATGGTTCGCCCGCCCATTAAAATAAAAAAGCTATAATAGCATTTTTAACAAAATTAACGCTTTGAAAAAGGCAATAACGATGATGAACACAGCAATGGATCGAATTAAGCAGTATTGGTTATTAGCGCGATTTGATAAGCCTATCGGCATCCTGATTTTATTGTGGCCTGCACTATGGGCTCTGTGGGTCGCCAGTGACGGCAAGCCGGACTTGCTGGTGTTGACCGTTATTTGCCTGGGCGTCGTGTTGATGCGAGCCGCCGGTTGCGTGATTAACGATTACGCCGATCGCGATTTCGACCCGCATGTGGAGCGCACTAAGCAGCGGCCTATCGCCGCAGGTAAGGTAAGCCCCAAAGAAGCGCTGACGGTTTTTGTGGTGTTGTGTTTGTGTTCTTTCGGCCTGGTGTTATTGCTGAATATTTACACCATCATGCTGTCGTTTATCGCCGCATTCTTGGCCGCCAGTTATCCGTTTATGAAGCGTTACACCCAGTTGCCCCAAGCCTATTTGGGCATCGCTTTCGGCTGGGCGGTGCCGATGGCCTTTTCCGCGCAGATCAACAGCATCCCACCGGTGGCCTGGGTGATGTATTTGGCCGTCGTATTATGGGCGTTGGTTTATGACACCATGTATGCGATGGTCGATAAGGACGATGATTTGAAAATAGGCGTTAAATCGACGGCCATACTGTTCGGCGCTTACGACCGCCAGATTATGGGCGGATTGCAGCTCGTCATACTCGGCCTGTTGATTGCGGTCGGGCAAATGGCGCACACCGGTTGGCCTTATTACGGCGGTATTTTAATCGCGGCAGGCTTGTCGGTTTATCAGCAAAAATTGATTTTTCACCGGGAAAAAGCGCTTTGCTTTAAGGCCTTTTTGAACAACAACTGGTTCGGTCTGGCCGTATTTATCGGGCTGGTCTTGGATTATTTAGACATGAGTTGGATATTGGGCTTGTAGATGAAAACGGCGATATGACTTGTGTAGGTACCTATGCACTCTGGCTGAATAACTTTGGGTAGCAACCACAACTCAACTCAAGCAATTCAATCGCTCCAGGTTATAACGTCTATTTTTAGGATAGTCGGATGGGAGAAAATACAGTAAAAATATGGAAACTGAGTTATTTCTGTTAGTCTTGCAAAAAATAATCATTTGGACTGTTAGGGTAATCAGTTATGAACATGTTGCAGTTTCCTTGCAAATCCAACAACCTATGCAATCAATCTACAGTTTCACACCGTAACTTATTGCCTTATACGCTCTCATTGCTGATCATCCTGGCTTTGTTTTCAGGCCGCCCAGCTTGGGCGGAGGACGTCGGTATCTACGGCCCCGTGCAGTTCACCCGCAGTACCGGCAAACCGGTACAGGTGCAACAAACTATTGCTGTTATCAATCCCGCCGTATCCTACCGCCTCCATATCGTCAATGGTGGTCTGCAAGGCACCACTAAAACCGGCAGCTATGTTAGCTCAGGTACTATCTATTGGAACGGTAGTCGGGTGGCGGGTACTTCCAACTTTAACCAGCAGATAACAGCACTGACTCTTCCGGTCACCGCCCATTTGTCCAACACCCTAACGGTTGAATTGCAAGGCAAACCCGGCAGCAGTATCACCGTGCAGTTGTTACGCGGCAACCAAGCGCCCATAGCCCATGCCGGTACAGATCAAACCCTTTACGTCGGCGACGTGGCAATGCTTGATGGCAGCGCTTCGACAGATGGCGACGGTGACGCCTTAAGCTACCGCTGGCGAATCACCGAAGCGCCCGTAAACAGTCTCACCCAACTGAGCAACAGCGCTGCCATACGCACTCAGTTCCCGATTGACCTTTACGGCCATTATCAGACTGAGCTTATCGTTAACGATGGCTTTCTCGACAGCGTTCCCGACAAGGTCATCATCGACACCCGTAATTCTGCGCCGGTCGCGAACGGTGGAGCAGACCAAAGCGCCTTTGTCGGCAGTATCGTTCATCTCAATGGCGGAGCATCGCACGATGTCGATGGCAATGCCTTGACCTACCATTGGAGCCTAGCTGAAAAACCTAATGCCAGCAATGCCATCGTCATCGACGACCGTCTGCAACAATGCCGCATCGCTATCGATAAACCCGGCCATTATGTCGCCAAATTGATAGTCAATGACGGCGAACAGAACAGCGACCCCGACCTTGTTGCCATCGATACCCAAAACTCCAAACCGGTAGCCAATGCAGGGTCGGATCAAATCAATAAAACAGTCGGTATTCCGATAGAACTGGATGGTAGTTTATCCTCAGATGTCGATGGTGATGTCCTTACCTATATTTGGTCGTTACTTCATCAACCGGCGGGCAGTAGTAGCGCCGTAATCCAGCAAGCCGATCAAACCAAGGCCACCTTTACTCCCGATAAAACCGGCGATTATGTCGGCCAGCTCATCGTCAATGACGGTCAAGTGAACAGCGACCCCGCCACGGCTTTGGTTACCGTATCGGTAGCCATGCCCGTCAATAACCCACCGCAAATTACTTCCAGTCCGATACTGACAGCGACCATGGGAAGCCTCTACAGCTATGACGTAGACGCCGGCGATCCTGATAACGATACGCTGAGCTATAGCCTTAGCGTATATCCATCGGGCATGACCATCAATGCACAAAGCGGCTTGATAAAATGGACGCCTGGAACTAATCAAACCGGCGCTCAGTCGGTTAATGTTACTGTCACCGATGGCAAAGGTGGCAGCGATAGCCAAAGTTATACGGTAACGGTGGCAGCAGCAAAACTCACAACCGTTCCTGATATGGTCAATATGAGCAGGACCGCCGCAGAAACAGCCATTATTAATGCCAAATTAACCATCGGTACGCTCGGTTTCATCAATAATCCGGCCAGTCCCGGCAGCGTTATCTCACAATTTCCAAAGGCAGGCGCTTCGGTAGCAGAAGGATCAGCAGTCACCCTGACCCTATCGCTCGGCCCAGATCAAGGCTTGCCCCCTGATCCAGCGATTATTGCACCAAAAATCGATGCCACTGTGGCGACCACCGTTTCCGCTGCTACCGAGTTTCTCTATTCCGGCAGTAATCCAATCCAGACCGGCGTTGCCCCCGGAACCATTGACGCCAAACGTGTTGCGGTTATTCGCGGCAAAGTGCTCGATAAGCAAAATAATCCCTTGTCCGGCGTAACCATCACCGTACACAAATACCCGGAGTTAGGTCAAACCTTGAGCCGGGCGGATGGCATGTTCGATATGGCCGTTAACGGGGGCGGTCTTTTGACGGTCAACTATTCGAAAATCGGCTTTCTAAACGTCCAGCGGCAGGTTAATCCGGGTTGGCAGGACTACCAAGGTGTGGATGATGTGGTGCTGATCGCCAAGGATACTACCGTCACTACGGTGGATTTAACCGCCGCAACGGCTATGCAACTCGCTCAAGGCAGCAGCCAGACAGATGCTAACGGCACCCGGCAAGCCACCGTTTTAATCCCGCAAGGTACACAGGCGCAAATCTTCCAGCCGGATGGCATAACAGTGCCGGTCACCAGCCTCAATCTGCGGTTTACCGAATATACCGTTGGCGACAATGGCCCGAAAGCTATGCCTGGGCCTTTGCCGCCAACCAGCGCTTATACTTACGCGGTGGAAATCGGAGCCGACGAAGCGAATGTCAGCGTTGCCGGAAAAGAAGTCTTGTTTAGCCAGCCGGTGTATTTCTATGTGGACAACTTCCTCGGTTTCCCCACAGGCATTCAAGTGCCGGTTGGCTACTACGATAAAGATAAAAGCGCCTGGATACCCTCAAGCGATGGTCGAATCATCAAGATTGTCGGCATTTCCGGCGGCCTTGCAGACCTGGATACTGATGGCGACAACATTGCCGATAACAATCCGACCTTGGGTATAACGCTAGCAGAACGTACTCAACTCGCCGCGATTTACCCTGTTGGAAAAAGCTTGCAAAGAGTGTCGGTTGATCATTTTTCAACTTACGATCTTAATTTTGGATCAAGTCTGGCTCCCGGTTCTATACCGCCAAAACTGGAACAACCAAAAGCCGATAAATTGGATGATCCCTGTCTAGCAAGCGGTTCGATTATTGAATGCGAAAACCAGGCTCTAGGAGAGACGCTGGGCATTACCGGAACGCCTTTTAGTCTTAATTATCGCAGTGACCGGGTACTGGGCAATACGATACAAATCCCATTGAGTGGCGCTACCGTCCCTGAACCGTTGCTACGCATAGACCTTGAATTAAGCATCGCGGGTCGGGTAATTACCCAGAGCTTTCCTGCAACGCCAAATCAAAGCCATACTTTCACCTGGGATGGCCTGGACGCTTATGGTAGGCCTGTTTCAGGTGTGCAATTTTTGCAGGTTCGTATTGGCTATGTCTATGAAGTTTTTTACATGTTGCCGCCACACTTAGCCGCAAGCTTTGGTGCAACTAGTGGTCAACTTATTCCTGGCAATCTTCTATCCGAGCAACCCAGGATACTCTGGCAAAAATATACGAGCCGTGTCGGTCAAGAAGATACCCGTAAGTCTGCACAAGCGGGCTGGAAACTCAACTCCCATCACCTCTATGATCCGGTTGCCCAAGTATTTTATCAAGGCGATGGTAGCCAACGTAGTGTCTTAGGTGCACGTGCAACTGGTATCACCACGGTGGCGGGTAATGGAACAGGAGCATTTAGCGGCGATGGTGGACCTGCTACTCAAACTTCGTTTACCCCCGGTGGCATTGCAGTAGGAACAGATGGCAGCTTGTATATTATTGATTATAATAACCAAAGAATTCGTCGGGTAGATCCGGACGGCATCACCACCACGGTCGCAGGTAACGGAATATCAGGATTCAGCGGCGATGGCGGACTAGCGACCCAAGCTTCGCTTTACAATCCTAATGGTATCGCACTTGGAACAGATGGTAGCTTGTATATCAGTGAGAGTGTTAACAATAGAATTCGCCGGGTAGGCCCAGATGGCATCATCACTACGGTGGCGGGTAACGGATCAGCAGGGTTCAGCGGCGATGGCGGGCTGGCGACCCAAGCTTCGCTTTATCGTCCTGCTGGTATCGCACTTGGAACAGATGGCAGCTTGTATATCAGTGATTTTAGTAATCAGAGAATTCGCCGGGTAGGTCCGGATGGCATCATCACTACGGTGGCAGGTAACGGATCAACAGGGTTCAGGGGTGATGGCGGGCCAGCTACCCAAGCTTGGCTTAGATCTCCTCATGGGATTGCAGTTGGAGTAGATGGTAGCGTGTATTTCAGTGAGTTTGGTAATCAGAGAATTCGCCGGGTAGGCCCGGATGGCATCATCACCACAGTGGCGGGCAATGGAACAACAGTATTCAGCGGCGATGGCGGGCCAGCGACCCAAGCTTCACTTTACCAGCCTGCTGGTATCGCACTTGGAACAGATGGTAGCTTGTATATCAGTGATACTGCACATAATAGAATTCGCCGGGTAGGCCCGGATGGCATCATCACTACGGTGGCGGGTAACGGATCAACAGGGTTCAGTGGCGATGGTGGGCTGGCGGCTCAAGCTTCGCTCTACGGACCCTACGGTGTTGCTGTTAGAGCTGATGGCAGCTTATTTATCAGTGATAATGGACACTATAGAATTCGCCAAGTTTCTCCCACTTTTCCCGGTTTTAGCTCGAACGAATTCGCCATCCCCTCGGAGGATGGCGCGGAACTCTACCGCTTTGATCCAGCAGGACGGCATCTTGCCACTCTAAACGCGCTCACCGGCGCTACACTACTCAGTTTTAGTTACGATTCTCAAGGCCGTCTGAGCCAAATCACCGACGGCGACGGCTTGATGGCCCAGATCGAACGCGATGCGCTGGGCAATCCTACTGCCATCGTCGCGCCGTTCGGCCAGCGCACTACGCTCGCGTTGGACAGCAACGGCTACCTCGCCAAAGTCACCAACCCCGCAGGCGAAAGCCATGAAATGGCCTACACCGCTGACGGCTTGCTGACTTCATTTAAAGATCCTCGCGGTAACGCCTCCACCTTTACTTATGATGTGTTGGGTCGGCTGTTGAATGACGTGAACGCCAGCGCTGGCGGTCTCTCCTTGTCCCGTACCGAACAAGCTGATGGACATACGGTTTCGGTCACCAGTGCACTCAACCGGGTCACCACCCATACTGTTCGCAAACTCACTACCGGCGACCGGGAGCGTAAACACACCCGGCCCGACAACACCACTTCGACCACTCTGGAAAAAACCAACGGTACCATTGCCAGCACCGAAGCCGATGGCACCTTGACTACGCTGCTGCAAGGCCCCGATCCGCGTTTTTCGATGCTGGCACCGATCACCCAAAACCTGCAAACCAGCACCGGCGGCTTGACCGCCAACCTGACCGGCCAGCGCACCGCTGTCCTTGCTGATACCAACAATCCATTTAGCCTTACGACGGTCACCGATACTATCACCCTAAACGGCCGCACCCATACCACTGTGTACGATGCCGCAAGCAAGACCTTCACGTTCACCAGCCCAGCAGCCCGGCAAACCCAGGCGGTGATCGACAGCTTGGGCCGCGTCACCCAGACCCAAACAACCGGCATACTGGCAGTCAACAGCACCTACGATCTACAAGGCCGTTCGGCAACCATCGTCCAAGGTAGCGGGGCGGACGAACGGCTAGTCAGCTTTGCCTACAACCCGGAAGGCTATCTCGACAGCGTCACCGACCCGCTCGGGCGGCAAGTCAAATACCAATACGACTTGGCCGGTCGGGTGACCCGACAAATTCTGCCGGACAACCGTGAAATCCTGTTCAGTTACGATGCCAACGGCAACCTTGCTTCGTTGTTGCCGCCCGGACGGCCCGGACACAGCTTTACCTACACGCCGGTCAACCTGACGGAATCCACCGTACCGCCGGATGTGGCAGCAGGCACCAACAGCACCAATTACCGCTACAACTTGGACAAACAGTTGACCCGGATACTGCGTCCAGACGGCCAATCGATAGACTTTAGTTACGACAGCGCCGGACGCACCGGCAGCGTCACCGTTCCCGAAGGCAACGTCAGCTATAGCTACAACCCAACAACCGGCAAACTCGCAGGCATCACCACGCCGGATGGAAATAAACTGGATTACACCTTCAGCGGTGCTTTACCGACCCAGACCAGCTGGACGGGAAGCGTAACCGGCAACGTCGGCAAAACCTATGACAACGACTTCCGCGTCAGTACCGTCAGCGTCAACGGAACCAACCCCTTCACCTATCAGTATGACAACGACAGCTTGCTGACGGCCGTCGGAAACACCGCAATAGGCATCAACCTTACCCTGACGCGTAGCGCCCAGAACGGCCTGCTCACCGGTACCGCGCTTGGCAGTTTGACCGATAGCACCACCTACAACGGCTTCGGCGAAGTCACCGGTTATCTGGCGAAGTATGCAACAACGGACTTGTACAAGACCGACGTCAGCCGCGACAAACTGGGCCGGATTGCCCAGAAAATCGAAACCGTAGGCGGCAGCACCAACACCTTTGACTATGCTTACGATGTTGCAGGCCGTTTGGTCGAAGTGAAACAAAATGGCGTCGTGCAGTCCAACTACGGCTACGACAGTAATGGCAACCGTACCGACCTGAACCTTTCGACAGGCTCAGGACAGGCTGCACCCATTGCCCACTACGACGCCCAAGACCGGCTGCTCGACTACAACAATGCCAGCTACGACTATACCGCCAATGGTGAACTCAAAACCAAGACCGTAGGTAGCGCCACAACCAGCTACAACTACGATGTGCTGGGTAATCTAAGGCATGTCACCTCGCCGGGCGGAACCGCCATCGACTACGTTATCGACGGACAAAACCGCAGGATCGGCAAAAAGCGCGACAACATACTGGAACAGAGCTTTCTGTACCAGGATCAACTCAAACCCATTGCCGAACTCGACGGCAACGGCAATGTCGTCAGTCGCTTCGTCTACGCCACGGGTGCCAACGTGCCGGACTTCATGATCAAAGGCGGCGTCACCTATCGCATCATCAAAGATCATCTTGGCAGCCCGAGGCTGGTCGTGGACATTGCCACCAACACCGTCATTCAACAAATGAATTACGATGTCTGGGGCAAAGTCATTCAGGATAGCAACCCCGGCTTCCAGCCGTTCGGCTATGCCGGTGGGCTTTATGATCGTGACACCAAACTTGTGCGGTTTGGGGCTAGGGATTATGATGCCGAAACCGGGCGGTGGACGGCTAAAGACCCGATTGGATTTGCTGGTGGGGATACTAATCTTTATGGGTATGTGGTTAATGATCCGGTTAATTGGGTTGATCCGCTTGGCTTCTCAAAATTTGATAAATGGCCGGGAGATTTTCCACAGACGTTTAAAAGGTGGTACCACCGGCAGTGTAAGAAGAAGGGGGATCCCGATATACCAGACAAGAAGGCAGCTGACGATCTTTATAACGAGTGGGTAGATAAGGGAAAGCCAGGTCCAGATAGCAAAGGGAAATATGGGGGGCGTCAAGATGGTTTCGTAAGTCCTGATTTAATTGAAAATATGATTCCTTGGTGGATGTATTCCTCCCCCGTCTACTAACAAGAACATAAGAAAGAATTTATTAAAAATGATAAGGGACAAATTGAACATGTCAGAAAACTGGGATTGTTCTTGCGATATTGAAATAGCATTTCCAGGCGTTGCATTTAATGCTATCAGCAGTTTTCTTACTGGTCGCTATGACTTTAATTCAAATTTCTCTATCGAAGACAAAAATCACCTTGATTGGGGGAGTGTGCTAGTGAGTCCTCAACTATGGGAGGGTGATCGTAGAGAAATATCGAGGTTTATTCGCGAATTTATCATTCCAATGGGGCATATTATTAAGGACATAAAACGTGAGTTTAACTGCGAGGCAATAGTTCGCCTTGGTATCTATTCTGAGACAGTTTCATTCACATTCACTTTAGATGACTTAACAATCAGGTGTCTCATGGAAAATTCAACAACATTAGAAGTTTCCATATATCCATAACAAGAAGCGAAAATAACTGGGGTCAAAAATCGGAATAACTGGGGAATAACTGGGGTCAGAGTAAATTTAAATTCTGCTATACTGCGTCTACTCTTTAATTTCGGGTAAAACAAATGGCAAGACTGTCCAGAGTGTGTCCAATTGGGATACCCCAGCATGTGATTCAACGTGGCAATAACCGACAGGTGTGCTTTGGCGGTGAACAAGATTTTGCGGCTTATGCGGGTTGGCTGAAAGACTACTCTAAAAAATATCAGGTAGATATTCATGCTTGGGTATTAATGACCAACCATGTGCATCTGCTGTGCACACCGAGAGTCGAGAATGCGGTCAGTCAGATGATGCAATCGCTGGGTAGGCGCTATGTGAGATATTTCAATTTTAGCTACAAGCGGACAGGGACGCTTTGGGAAGGCCGATTTAAATCTTGTCTGGTACAGGAAGAAGGTTATCTGTTACAACTTTATCGTTATATTGAGTTAAATCCGGTCAGAGCAGGGATGGTGGAACAACCCTCAGATTATGCTTGGTCAAGTTACCCAATAAATGCTTTGGGAAAAATATCGGAGTTGTGTACGCCTCATCCCTTGTACCTTGCGTTAGGCAGTGAGCCAATAGAGCGGCAATCAAGGTATCGTGAATTATTTAAACATCATATCGAGGGAAAATTGCTAGAAGATATTCGGCTTGCAGCAAATAAAGGTATGGCATTTGGCAATGGGCGATTTGAAGCGGAAATCGAAAGTTTGACCGGACGGAGAATGACAGCAAAAAAGATGGGGCGACCCGTTGGCTGGAGGAAGAAAAAGGCAGATGAAAGATGAATGACTTAAGTTTACTCTGACCCCAGTTACCTCCTCCAGTTACCTCCAGTTACCTCTGACCCCAGTTACCTTTATCGCCGCATTTCTGGCCGCCAGCTATCCGTTTATGAAGCGTTATACCCAGTTGCCCCAAGCCTATTTGGGCATCGCTTTTGGCTGGGCGGTGCCGATGGCTTTTTCCGCGCAGATCAACAGCATTCCGCCGGTGGCCTGGGTGATGTATTTGGCCGTCGTATTATGGGCGCTGGTTTATGACACCATGTATGCGATGGTCGATAAGGATGATGATTTGAAAATAGGCGTTAAATCGACAGCCATACTGTTCGGCGTTTACGACCGCCAGATTATGGGCGGATTGCAGCTCGTCATACTCGGCCTGCTGATTACAGTGGGGCAAATGGCGCATGCCGGTTGGCCTTATTACGGCAGTATTTTAATCGCGGCAGGCTTGTCTGTT
>Ga0208636_100375_pt1 | contig 11695 bp, 4 predicted proteins | sample LakWasM103_HOW12_2_FD_183921 | JGI IMG/M metagenome (GOLD analysis project Ga0208636, IMG submission 183921) | Freshwater sediment methanotrophic microbial communities from Lake Washington under simulated oxygen tension - Sediment Metagenome... | ecosystem: Environmental > Aquatic > Freshwater >... | reverse complement strand
TGGCGCCGGTGGCTCCAAGTTTGGTGGAAGGCCCAACTTTGTTGCCCTGATCGACGGACACCGGTCGTTCCACATTGAGGCAGGTAAGGTGGCGTGGGTGATCAATCAGGGCAATGGCACCCAAGCAGAAAGAATGCTCGATAGTGGCACCCCATTTGCTCGAACTTCTGGTGAAGTGGGTCGACTCATCGTGCAATTCAAGAAGGAAATCAATGGGGCCATAAAGGCGGCAGCGCGACAAGCTGCACCCAAAATGTTGCCCCCAGCAGCATCACCGGCTAGGCCAGTCAGTGGCCGGAGTGACGATTGGGAAGCTTTTTGAACGAATGGGCCAAGAAAGCAAGGCGTAGTGTTGGTTTTGGTTTCGTCAGGGTTAAATAGTCTTGTAGCCACCGTAGAATGGGCGCAAGCAGCTATATAAGTGATAGCGACATGAAACTCAAACTGGCCGCATTGTTCTTGTTGGTCGCGTTGGTGGTTGCTTGCAGCGACTCCGGCAAGCCGCCCGCCACCACTCCCGCAGCCGACGCCAGTGCGCTACCTGCGGCACTTGGCAAGCCTACACCCTTCAAGGTCGCCGCAGTACTGAAATCCTTTACCAACCCTTTCTTCGTGGAGATGGCAAAGGGTGCTCGCCAGGCACAAAGGGAGACCGGCGTTGACTTGGAAATCAAGACGACCGCTGCAGACACATCCGCAGAGCAACAGATTCGCCTGGTAAAGAGCCAGATAGCAGCCGGTGTGAATGCGATTGTTATTTCGCCCGTGGATACCAGGTTGCTTGTGCCCGTCTTGAAAACTGCGCATGACGCTGGCATCAAAATAGTCAACATCGATGAGCGATTGCACCCCGATGCCCTGACGGCGCATGGTCTCCCTTCCGCGACCTACATCGGCGTGAACAGCGAACAGGCGGCCTACCAGGCAGCCAAATTCATCGCGGATCAAATCACCCGGCCCACTGAGGTGGCAATTGTCGAAGGTCTGAGCGGCACCTTTACAGCCATTGAGCGCCATCGTGGTGCACAGCGCGCGTTCCAGGAGAATGGCCATCTTCGCCTGGTTGGCGCAGGCGCTGCCAACTGGAAAGCAGATGAGGCGTATGAGCTGGCCCGGCGTTTGTTCAAATCGCACCCAAAAATCGGAGCGGTGTACTGCGCCAATGATTTGATGGCCATTGGGGTGATCAAGTACCTTCAGGAAGCCGGGAATTCGACAGTACTTGTCGGTGGGTTTGATGCGCTGGATGAGACCAAGGGTGCGATTCGTGCGGGCCACATGGCGGTAACGGTAGATCAGCAGGCGTCGCAACAGGGCTACCTGGGTGTCATCAGTGCGGTGAAATTGCTGCGCGGTGAAGAGGTACCAAAAGTTTTGCTGGTTGAGGCCAAACTGGTTAGCGCCGACGGGTTGAAGTGAGACCACCACCACCAGACCGCTGAACGGCCATGAAATCCAACATCAGCATTTCCTTCAAATTGTTGAGCTTCATGCTGGCGGTCAGTGTTCTGCCCCTGCTCGTGCTCCAGATAGCGTCCTACCTTGCGATATTGCACACGGCGACGGATAGTGCAAAAGCGCACAACGCGCAACTCCTGGAAATTCAGCGCGACTACCTGACCCTGCAAACAGACCAGATCGAGGCGCTGGCAGAAGACGCAGCCTGGGAGAAGGAAATCGGACGTTTGCCTGTCGCCTCTGGCACCTACGATGGCATCGAGGCGAGCTACGCCGCATTGGCCACCAAAACCCGCATTGGCCAGCTATTGAGCGGCTATTCGGGCATTGGTGGTCTGGAGTCGGTCGACCTTTACGCCGCCAGTGGTGTTCACTACCATGTTGGCGAGCGCCAAAATGGCCCGAAGGAAGATGGCACTGAAGTCACTCGCCAAATGCTGCTGGCGAGCAAGTCGCCAGGGCAAACGGTCTGGCTTGGCGTTGACAGTGATCGCACTGGCCCGCTGGGTAGCCGACCCATCCTCATCGCCGTCAAGTCAATTTACAAGAGCGGCTCCGGGGATTCCAAACCAGAGCTCCTTGGCATGGTGCGCGCCAACTTTGCGACCGAGTACCTGTACGATCATTTCAAGGCCTTGAACCTGGGAGAGGGCGGGTACTTTCTACTGCTTGATGACCGCGGAAGAATGGTCTATCACCCAAACAAGACGCTGATTGGTCAGCCCTTGCCCAGCAATTTTGCGCAGGCGATCATTGGCGCAGCAGGGTCGATTTTCGTGGGGATCGGCGACGGTGATGTCTTGCTGAGCCACCTCCAGCTAACCGATAAAAAATGGACTTTGCTGACGGTGGTCCCGCATTCCACGGTGACAGCGCCCTTGCGCGCAATGCAGCTGGCCAGTATCGCCCTTTTGGTAGCCAGCCTTCTGGTGATTGCCTGGTTCACGCGCATGTACCTGCATCGGGTCGTACACCCGATACGGGACGTGTCCAACGGATTCAGAGACTTTCAAGCCAACCGGCTAGCGCCAGATTGGCGCCTTCCAAAGCCGAACGCCTGGATTCAAGTCGGCGACTTGGTGACTTGGTTCAACGCTTTCCTCGATGCCACGCAGTTGCAGCGCCAGGCTGCCCATGAGTTACAGGCAAGCGAGGCCCGAAACCGTGGGTTGATCATTGCAATTCCCGACCTGATTTTTATCAATCAGCGGGATGGTAGATTTTTGGATGTGCATGCAGGAAACGCAGCCCTGCTCTTGCATCCACCCGATGCCATTCTGAATCGAACGATTGCAGAGTTGTTACCGGCGGAGGTTGCCAATCAGTTTATACACGCCATTGAAAGAGCATTGGACTCAGGGGATTTGCAAGAACTCAACTACTCGTTGCAGATCAGAGGGCAGGCCTTGGATTTTGAGGCCCGACTCGTCGCGACCAGTGACAACACGGTGATTTCCCTTGTGCGGGATATCACCGAGCGCAGACACTCCGAAGAAACACTGCGCATTGCCGCCACGGCCTTCGAGTCGCAGCAAGGCATGGCGATCACCGATGCGCAGCGCGTGATTCTGCGGGTCAACCAGGCCTTCACCACTATTACCGGCTACAGCGCCGAAGAAGCCGTGGGCCAAAACCCGCGCATTCTGTCCTCTGGTCGCCACGACGGTGCCTTCTACGCCGCCATGACGCAAGGCCTTGAAACCACGGGTGTCTGGGCTGGCGAAATATGGAACCGGCGCAAGAATGGCGAGCTCTACCCTGAGTGGCTGACCATCAGTGCGGTCAAAGACGGTGCTGGGGTGACAACGCACTATGTGGCGATCTTCAACGACATTAGCGAACGCCTTCAAGCCCAGGCTCAACTTGACACCCTGGCCTTTTATGACCCGTTGACCCAGTTGCCCAACCGCCGCCTGCTGATGGACCGGCTTGAGCAGGCACTGCAAGTCAGCACCCGCCACGCACGCAAAAGTGCGCTGCTGTTTGTCGATCTGGACAACTTCAAAACCCTCAATGACACGCTGGGGCATTTTCGGGGCGATGAATTGCTGGTGCAGGTGGCGCAAAGGCTCAAGACCTGTACCCGTGAAGGGGACACTGTAGCCCGCCTGGGTAGCGATGAATTCGTGGTGATGCTCGAAGACCTGAGCGAAGACGACATCGAAGCGGCCGCGCAAGCCGAGACGGTGGGCGGCCAGATTCTTAACGCTTTCGTGCCAGACTTTTCGCTCGACAGTGGCGCACACCACAGCACGCCCAGCATCGGTGTCACCTTGTTTGGTGGCGCAGCCGAGGAGGGCAGCGAGCAGCCGCTCAAACGCGCTGAGCTGGCCATGTTTCAGGCCAAGGCGGCCGGGCGCAACAGGCTGCGATTCTTTGACGCAAGGATGCAGGACGTGGTGTCAGCCCATGCGGCGTTGGAGGCTGATTTGCGCGAAGCAGTGGCCAAGCAGCAATTCTTGTTGCACTACCAGCCGCAGGTGGTGGGAGCTGGCCGCATTACCGGGGTGGAAGCCTTGGTGCGCTGGCAGCACCCGCAACGCGGCTTGGTGTCACCGGCAGAATTTATCCCACTGGCCGAGGAAAGTGGGCTGATTTTGCCCATAGGCCAATGGGTGCTGGAAACCGCTTGCGCGCAGTTGGCAACGTGGGCTGACGCCCCGGCGCTGGCGCACCTGACTGTTGCCGTGAACGTGAGTGCGCACCAGTTCAAACAGCCCGATTTTGTAGACACCGTGCTGGCCACCCTGGCCCGCACCGGGGCCACAGCAAAGCTGCTCAAGCTGGAACTCACCGAGAGCATGCTGGTGGACGATGTAGAGGCCATCATTGCCAAGATGGGCGCACTCAAAGCCCACGGAATAGGCTTCTCGCTGGACGACTTCGGCACGGGCTATTCGTCACTAAGCTACCTGAAGCGCCTGCCGCTGGATCAACTCAAAATCGATCAGGGCTTTATCCGCAACATCGTCACCGACTCCAACGATTCGGCCATTGCCAAGATGGTGGTCGTGCTGGCTGAGAGCTTGGGGCTGTCAGTGATTGCCGAGGGTGTGGAGTTGCAGGCGCAGGCTGACTTCCTGGCTCACCAGGGTTGTCATGCCTACCAAGGCTATCTATTTAGCCGTCCACTGCCACTTGAGGCATTTGAGGAACTTGCCCGATACAGTCAATTGGAATGAATCATGTAGTTCTTCCCCTTGACCGCCCATGTGCCTAGTCTTGCGCAGTGCTCGTGGGGTCGCTCTGGCTTGCTCTATCTGCTGCACCAACCCATACGGGTGTGATGTATAAAACCAGTATGTGGGCTTAGTGCTAAAAATACGGGGCCATGTCAGTGCATGTACTTGCCGCCTCGTCCCACAATCGTCATATCGGTGAAGGTTGATCCTTGGCGGTTCTTGTGTCTGCAGTTGATGGTGAGGCCTCCCAAGTTGACGTCCCGCATCGATTCGAGCCCATTGATGTGATCATCGCGCGTTAGGTTTAGTCGGCGCGGCGCAGTCCTTCGACCAAAGCACGTGCCCTGAGATAACCCTCAAGGCTTGAAAAGCAAAAATCTTTCTACCTGGCTTCGGCCATGCACAGACGTCGCAAATTAATGACTAACTGTTGAATTTGGTGTTTCGGTCTGGTTTCGATTTGCGCGGCGAAAGTCAGACTTAGGATTTTGCGCCAAAATCCCTTGCACCAAGGCAAGCTTGCATTTGTGCAATTCATGCGCTACTCGCCGCTGAGCACGTTTCGCAGCTTCCTTGCCGACCCATGGGTGAGTCCACCGGGGATGTCACAGCCTGCCAGCTGTACTTGCGATACCGATTGGAGCGGCGCTTTCGCGCCATGGGCTTGATACTGGAATAGGCCGTGGCGGACTAGCCAGAATTGCTTTACTTGGACGCAAACGCCATGTTCCGATTGCGATATATATACTCTTCGAAACGCGTTTACAACGCTATGTCGCTGCACATGCCAGCTTCTTCTGCATCGAAGCGGCGCCTTGATAGAAGCTAGACAATAGGAATTCCAAATACGTAAGGATTCAAAACGTGCAGTCATGCCCAGAAAAATGTGTTTCTCAACACCTGTCGAGAGGCAGGAACGCGCTGACCCAGTAGAGCAAGAGTCCAAAGTCGATTGCCGCGTTAGGTGTGACCACCAGCAGTCGGCATCCGGCCATGTCTATCTGTCGCTTGAGCGGCGCACTATCGTAACAGTGACAATAGTGCACCACGCGGCATGCACAAGGCTTAGAACCTGAATTTACCTTCAACACCAAAGGTTCTCGGCGGTGCCAGCGAGCCGATATCCAGCGGATATGCCGAGCCCGCCATCACGTCATAACTCAGTCCGGAATACTTTGCGCCGTTGTAATCCGCGTAGTATTTCTTGTCGGTCAGGTTGCGGACGAACAGGCTTGCCGACCATTGACCTTTGGCCCCATTCAGCCCGATGCGCAGGTTGATGAGGTCAATCGGATCGGATGCCGCCACGTTGTCGGGATGCCAGTACTTCATGCCGCGGTGTTCGATGTCAAGTCGAACGCTGCCTTCTACATTGGGCATGACCGGGGTCGCGTATTGAATGCCCAGAGTGGCCTTGAGCGGATTCGCCTTGGGCGTGAACTTTCCGACAGAACCAGGTTCGATGGAATTTTTCTGGATCACGCTGTCGGAGATGCCCAGGCCACCGTCGAGTTGCCACCCCCTGGCCGGCAGATAGCGAAAATCGATGTCAACGCCTTTGATGTCCACCTGGTCAATGTTGCCGATGACGGGCGCCGCTGTTTGCGCATCCACATAGAAGTACTGAAAGTCCTTTGACTGCGAATAAAATGCAGCGGCGTTCAGGATCAGCCGACTGTCGAGCAGCGTGGTTTTTGTTCCCACCTCATAGTTGGTGAGGGTCTCGGGTTTGAATTCAGGCAAGCCCGGTCCATTGAAGCCGCCCGAGCGAAAACCGGTGCTGATGGTTCCATAGGACATTACCTTCGAACTAAATTTTTTAGTCAGGGTCACCTTTGGCTGCCAAGCATCATACGTGTGCGAACGGACCAGATTGGCCAGCGTGTCGGTCTGCTTGCGCTCATCGCGGTCATAGCGCAGAGCGCCCGACAGCGTGAGATCGCGGGCGAGGTCATAGTCAATCTGGCCGAAGCCGGCGGAGGCTGTGTTGTCGTTGGCTTCCCGGCGGTCCACCATATTCTTGGCGGGGTCGTCCCACTGTGCCAGGTCTCCATTGGTATCCATGAATGCCTTAAGCACGTTGTTGCGCTTAGTATTGAGGTAGTAGCCACCGGCAATCCAGCGTAGGGGCAGGTTGCTTGGCGACGTGATCCGTAACTCCTGGCTCAATAGCTTGACTTCTGCACTTTGCCCTTGCCCGGCCTGAATGCCCAACCCCAGGAAGCCGCCCGGCAAATTCGTGGCGTTGGAAAAATCAAGGTCCCCACGATAGTTTGAGGTCAGGTTGGTGTAGCCGGTGATGGCAGTCAACACGCCCAAACCGGTTTCCACATCGGCCTTGAAGCTGAAGTCATCGGTTTTTCCCCAGGACTTGCCCAGCAGGCTGGTGCGCGGCGCCACGATGTCGTTGGGCGTGCGCACGCTGCCCTTGGGATTGACGATACTGTCCCAGTTGGCGCCGCCTTGGTAGTCGTTTGTGGAGGCACGAATGTCCAGCTTCACAGCGTCGCTGGCGAACACCGTGAGTTTTGCACGCACCGAATTGTCATGGTCAATGGCATCGACATTCTTCCCAAGGAAAGTGTTCTCCAGCGTCCCGTTGGAGCGTTTGGTCTGGCCGACGACGCGCAGCAGAACTCGGTCGTCGATCAGGGCGCCACTCAGGCCACCAGACAGCTCGGTGGATGCACCATTCCCGAGCTCCATGCCAGCGAATCCCTCGAACTTGTTCTTGGGCTGCTTGGTCTCGATGTTGATGGCGCCGCCAATGGCGTTGCGTCCGTACAAGGCGCCTTGCGGACCCTTGAGAACCTCAATGCTCTGGACATCGAATAGGTTCATTTTCAACTGCTTCTGGTTGCCCTGTGGCACACCGTCGACCACTACCGCCACCGGAAAATCAGCGCCGTTGAATGAGGTCAGGCCGCGAATTACGACATATGAATTCCCATACTCCTGGGCGTTGTCAAACGACATATTCGGTGTCATGTTGATGAAGTCCTGCGTGCTCTTAATGCCCGCGTCCTCTATCTGTTTGGCCGAGAAGGCCTTGACCGCGACCGGCACATCCTGCAGCTTTTCCTCGCGCCGCTGCGCTTTGACAATAATAGTCTCCAGCTGGGGCGATACATCGGCTTCAACGGCCGTGCCGCTCGCCGATGCTGGCGCCTGCGTCACCGTTTGCGCCCAAACCGAACCCGCACCCAAAAGCGCTGCCAGCGCGAGTGGAAGGGGTTTTAGATTGGGATGCCCCATGGTGTATTTGAAAGATTTCATATGACGTCTCCAACTTGTGTAGGTTTCGACCACCAACCAGGGTCGTTTCGTGAACAGGGCAATGGCCGCGCCACATCCTGCTGGCCCATTTTGACTGCGGTGTTTTGCCCTGACAACCAAGCTGGCGGGGGGGATGGCGCCTGAAATCGGGGGGGATGCGCTGGAATCGGTTTTTGTCGCTGCGGTAGCGGCGATGATCGGATGCAACTGCAAGAATCATCTTATTATGCGCACTGATCGACACCACTGCAGCTATCCATTTGATCAAGGTTTCCTGGCCGGATATGAAATTCAGAAGTGACCTCAGGCAGGCCCGTGAACGCCGGTTTGCACCCATTGTTCATATCGATGACGCTGTCTGGCGCGAGCGCCTGATTTCTTTGGTGCTTTCTGCGCCGCCCACGACGGCCCGCCTGACCATCGTGGCCGCTCCGGCCGGGTTCGGCAAGACCACCATGCTGGCGCAGTTGGCCCACCAGGCAGACAGCAATGGGGTCGCTGTTGCCTGGCTGAACTGCGATGCCAGGGACCGGGACCCGGATATCTTTTCCGAGAACCTGCTGGCCGCGCTGGCCTGCAGTGCATTGTCCTCAAAGATGAAGGGCGGCGGGCAGGTCTCAAATGTTGCAGCCCTCATTGCCGGCATCGAGCAGCCGACGGTCATTTTCATTGACGAGTACGAAGCAGCATCGACTGCGCTGGTCGACACTGTCATCGAAGCCGTCGCGTCCGCGGCCCCGTCGAACGTGAGTGTGGTGCTGGCGAGTCGGGAAAATCCGCACATTCCGTTGACGCGGCTGCAGCTGGCCGGGAAGATCCGCATCGTCGATGCGGATCTTCTGCGTTTCAGCGTCATCGAAACCCGCTCGCTGCTGCAGGACTACATGCCCGAAAGGGCGGTGCAGCAGGTCGCTGCCTACGCCGACGGCTGGCCCTTTGCCTTGCAGTTGGCCAGGCTGCGCGCCGCCGGTGGCGTGCTGGAGAACTGGCATCTTGATGCGGGCGCGAAAATGCCGCGCCGACAAATCTTCGATTACCTAGCGGAGGAGGTGTTCTCCACGCTCAAGCCGGAAACCATCGCATTTCTAACTGAGGTGGCGGTGCTCGACGCCCTGGACGTACCCTCGGCCAACGCCGTGCGCAAGCGCGATGACAGCCTGGGCTTCATTCAGGAGCTGTTCGCCCTCAAGCCAATCATTGTGGTGGACGAGTCGAACTGGAGCGCGCGACTGCATCCGCTGCTGCGCGACTATTTGATCGACTCGCTGGAGATGGGCGCACCGGGTAGGCGGGCCGAACTGCACCTGCGCGCCGCGCACCATCTGGCCGAGCGCCAGCGAGTCTACGAAGCGGTGGAGCATGCGGTGACCGCCGGCCGTTTGGACGTTGCCGCGGGCATGATCGAGGACGCGGGCGCCATCCTGGTGCTATTGAGCGAGGGCGGCTTGCGCGTGCGCGCGCTGTTGCAGCAACTTCCGGCCGCAACCATTCTTCGCCATCCGCGCCTGCGCCTGCTGCAAATTGGCCAGCAACTGGCGCTGGGCCTTTCGACCGGCCTTGAGTTCGAGCGTATAGAACGCTTGATAAGCGAGAATGACACAGGCCCCGATGACCCGGCGCGCATGGAGTTGGAGGTCGCCCGCTGCTTCATATTGGTCGCCAAGTCGGAGCAGTCGCTGCAATTTTCGCCCTGGGCAGTACTAGACAGCGCCAAGCAGTCGGCGCTCGCCCGCGTCGCCAATGATCGCCGGCCCTTGTGCATGTGCCTGGCCGTCGAGATAACTATGCTGCACCGGTACGGACCGGTCGACCGCTGTGAGCGTCGCACGGCCGAGATTGAGCGCATCTACCGAGATTCGGATTACCTGACCAAGCCTTGGGTGTGGATGTACCAGGTACGCAACGCCTATGCGCGTGGCGAACTCGAAAACGCGGAGCAAATCATCCGGCGCTTGCTGCAACAAGACGTGAATTTCGTTCACTACCGACCCCAGTTTATCGGTCAAATCACAACTGTCGTGCTGGGGAAAATCTCTTTCCAACGCGGGGATGTGCTGGAGGCGCTGGCGCAATTTGCCTCGGTTGTTCCCTCGGAGTCGTTCAACATGTTTGAAATTCACGTGGGCGCCCTGGTCGAGCCGGCGATCTGCGAGTCCGCGCTGGGAAACGCTCCGCATGCGATCGAGCTGCTGAACAGGGCGCGCCACTTCGCCATCGAGGAGAACCTGCCCCATCTCGCCGCTATCGCGAGCGCGACGCAGTTGGAGATGGAGGTTCGCTTTGGCGAGCCCGCCAACGCCGCACTGCTTGCCGCGGCCATCAATTTGGACGAACTCTGGCTGTCCGCACGCGCGCCGCTGGCGCTGCCCTGGATTGAGGTTGAGGCGATTGCCAGAGCCCGCTTTTTCTTGCAGAGACACGACAACGAGCCAGCCGCAGCCCTGGACACCGCCGACACGCTATTGGGCCTGTCGCTGACGGCGGGATATCACCTTTCCGAAATCACCGCGCTGGTGATGCGCTCCTACGCGTTGCGACTCCTGGGACGCGACCAGGAATCCAGGCGCGATCTCCAGCGCGCCTTGGGTTTTGCCCAGAAGTGCGGAGTGGTTCAGATTTTTATCGGCTTTGGTGCGGAGGTCATGGTGCAAGTCAGAACCCTGGGTGAGCAAAGCCTGGGGCTGGCCAGTGCCTGGGCTGACCACGTGGTCAAGACTTGGGAGTCGACTTTTCGCGTGCGCTCAAGCGCCACCAGCGCGTTCACGCCGCGTGAATTGGATGTGTTGTGTGAACTGGCCAAAGACCAGCCGACAAAGATGATCGCCAAGACCCTGATGCTGTCGCCGGAGACGGTGAAGAAGCACTTGAAGGCGATCTTCGTGAAACTTGAGGTCGGCAAGCGCGAAGATGCGGTGGCGCAAGCGCGCCGGCGCGCTCTTATGCCGTAGCGGGCGCCAGTTCGTTTTTGACGAAGCGGCCGTTTTTCATGATGACTTTCACGTTGGCGGTGGTGTCGAGAAACAGTTTGATCGACGCGACCGGGTCGCCATCCAGTACCAGCAGGTCGGCCAGAGCGCCGGGTTTGATGACGCCCAGCTGATCCTTCATGCCGATCAATTCGGCATTGATCGCGGTGGCCGATTGCAGAGTGTTGAGGGCGCCGGTTACGTCGGCGCGGATCACCAGCTCGTGCATTTCCCGGCCATGTAGCGCGCCGAACAGATCGGTGCCCAACCCCAGCTTGACCCCGGCCTCCAGGCAATGCCGGGCGGCCTCATGCGCCTTGTCGCCAACCATTTTGGCCTTTTCCAGCATCGCCGGCGGCAGTTGGATCGGCCCGTTCAGGATACCGTCCACAACCGCCAGCGTCGGCACCACAAAGGTACCGTGTTGCGCGACAAATTCCGCCGTTGCGCGGTCGATCAGGGTGCCGTGTTCGATGGAGCGCACGCCGTTGGTGGCGCAGCGCCGGGCCGCCGCCGCGGTATGGGCGTGCGCCATCACATAGGTGCGCCAGCGCGCCGCCTCCTCCACCGCCACCTGCATTTCAGTGTCGTTGAACTGGTCCATCCAGATCGGATCGGTGGGGGACAGCACGCCGCCTGAAACAAAAATCTTGATCTGATGCGCCCCTTGGCGCAACTGGTCGCGCACCGCGCGGCGCACCTCGTCGGCGCCGTCCGCCAGCGCCGACAGCGCGCCGCGATAGCCGCAACCGCACATGTCGTGCCATTCGGCCGCGCGCATGTCACCGTGCCCGCCGGTTTGCGACAGGGCCT
>Ga0208636_100373_pt1 | contig 11714 bp, 7 predicted proteins | sample LakWasM103_HOW12_2_FD_183921 | JGI IMG/M metagenome (GOLD analysis project Ga0208636, IMG submission 183921) | Freshwater sediment methanotrophic microbial communities from Lake Washington under simulated oxygen tension - Sediment Metagenome... | ecosystem: Environmental > Aquatic > Freshwater >... | reverse complement strand
AGGAATCGACTGCTGGCCATGCTGCACATTGGATTTTTGTGGCTGGGTCTTGCGCTCGTGCTGGGCGGCCTTGCGCAACTATTGGGAGTCGTGCAAGACACCGCCGTGTTGAGCCTGGGATCGCTCCACGCCGTCACCATAGGCTGCCTGGCCTCGTTGATGCTGGCCATGGTGACCCGGGTGTCGTGCGGGCACAGTGGGCGTGCACTGGTGGCCGACCGCACTGTCTGGTCTTTGTTTGTGTTGTTGCAGATCACTGCGCTGCTGCGCATTGCCGCTGCCGCCCAGAGTACGCTGGCCAGCTGGCTGTTGCTGCCCACGGCGCTGGTGTGGGCGGCCACGATGGCGGTGTGGGGTGTGCGTTTGGGGAGTTGGTATGGACGTGTTCGCACCGATGGACGGCTTGGCTAACGTGGACGCCGGCACAATGGACCTGGTCAACACGGTGGCCACATTGATGCAGGTGCGTCAGACGATACTGCCCAAACGCCTGATGCAGCCAGGCCCTGATCCGGCACAACTGCGATTGATACTGGGAGCCGCAGCATCGGCTCCGGACCACGGACAACTGCTGCCGTGGCGCTTTGTGACCGTGCCCGATGCCGCGCGCGCTACGCTGGCCCAGGTGTTTGGAGAGGCACTTCTGGAGCGCGATCCGCAGGCCACGGGCGATCAGGTTTTGCAGGCACAGGAAAAGGCCTACCGGTCCCCGTTCTTGATGCTGGTGGTAGTCGATGCCCTGCGAGGAGACCCCGAGATCGATTTGCATGAGCGCATTGTCTCGGCCGGCTGTGCTGTCCAGAACGTCCTGCTCATGGCCACGGCATTGGGCTTTGGGTCGGCACTGACCAGTGGCAAGGCGCTGAAGTCGACTGTCTTGTGCAGGCTGTTCGGTCTGGGTCCCCATGAACACGCCCTGTGTTTCCTCAGCATGGGTTCGGTGCAGTCGCGCAAGAAAGCACGACCACGTCCCGTTCATGACGATTTCGTCAGCGCGTTGATGGTTGATCCAGTAGCGTCTGGCAGTGGCTGGCAGCCAGGGGAAAATCCAGCTGCGCGATAGCGCGTGCCATTGGAGCAAAGGCCGCATCCCAAGGGCTTCCATAGGTCTGCTGCATGCGGGCGAACACTTCCAGCGCCTGCATATTCGAATCCAACAGCAACTGGTGCAGCGCTGTCAAATCCTTGATCCTCTGGCTGGCGTCTATTGCGGTCAACGCAGTGGTTGGCTCCGTAACGCTGCCCGGCGTGACGGTTTGCGCATACCGCTGCAGCACCGGTTGCAGGGCATGGGCAGTTGTGTCGATGGTGTTTTGCAGGTGCTGCACAACATCGGCATGTGCTTCGGCCGGCACACCATTGCGCAAACGCGTCTCCAGTTCGATCGCCACCTGCGCCAGGCGGCTGGCGCCTACCGTGGCGGCGAGTCCTTTGAGGGTATGCATGGCGCGAACCGCCTCGTCCTGCAGGCCGGCTTCCAGTTGGACCTTGAGCTGCTGCGGTACTTGCGCCATGTCCCGCGCAAAGGACTGCAGTAGCGTCCCCAGGAGGTTTACGTCACCACCCAGACGGTGCAGCGCCGCGTCAATGTCCAGTTCTGCCGCCCGCGTGGGTACCGGCGCGCGCGTACCGGTGTTTTTGGTCACCACGCGTCCCGTATGTTGCAACAACAAGGCCACCAGATGGTCCAGTTCGAATGGTTTGCCCACATGGTCGTCCATGCCTGCCGCCAGACAGGCCTCGCGGTCCGAGGCCATGGCATTGGCCGTCATGGCGATCACGGGCAACGTGGCCAGCCCCAGCTCGTTGCGGATGGCGCGGGTGGCGGTGTAGCCGTCCATCACCGGCATTTGCACGTCCATCAGCACAGCATCAAATGCGGGCTGTGCGCTGGCCACAGCGGCTACACCCAAAGCGCCGTTCTCGGCCAGTGTGACATCGGCACCCTCCTGGCGCAGCAGGCCCTGGGCAACCAGCTGGTTGATCTTGTTGTCTTCGACCACCAACAGGCGCATGCCCGACAGGCGCTGTGGCCTGTCGATCTTTTCGGACGGACCCTTTGGCTGTTTCATGTCCTGGGCCTCGGACTCAGGGCTCAAGGCCAGGCGGACGTCAAAATAGAACGTGCTGCCCTCGCCCAGCGCGCTGTCGAGTTTGAGTTCCCCGCCCATGAGATCCACCAGGCGTTTGGAGATGGACAAGCCCAGACCCGTGCCCCCGAAGCGGCGCGTGGTGTTGGACTCGGCCTGGGAGAAACCGCTGAAGATGTGTGCCTGCTTGTCGACCGCGATGCCAATGCCACTGTCATGCATGGCAAACCGTATCAGTGCGTCGTGGTCGGTCTTTTCAACCAGACTCACCGCCAGCACCACTTCGCCCTCACTGGTGAATTTGATCGCATTGCTGCCCAGGTTGATCAGCACCTGCTGCAGGCGCATGTCATCCCCCAGCAGGCCCCGGGGGACATCGGGCGCCACGTCGAAGCGCAGCGTGAGGGGCTTGCCCTCCAGATTGGATGAAAGGACCACGCCGAGGTCGTGCAACATCCGGTCCAGATGGAAAGGCCTCGGGTCCAGCGTCATCTTGCCGGCCTCGACCTTTGAGAAATCCAGAATGTCGTTGAGCAGGCCCAGCAGGGAGCGTGCAGCACCCTCGGCATTGGACGCATAGTCTTTCTGTCGTCGGTCCAGGTCGGTGTTCTGCAGCAGTTTGAGCATGCCCAGGATGGCGTTCATGGGTGTGCGGATTTCATGGCTCATATTGGCCAGAAATTCACTCTTGGCGCGGCTGGCGGATTCCGCCGCCTCCTGGGCCTGTTTCAGATCGGTGATGTCGACCCGAAAGCCCACGGTCTGCCCCAGCTGGGTCTTTCGCTCGACGACGCGCAGCCAGCGACCGTTGTCGAGTTTTTGTTCCATGCGTATGTTGCCGCTGCGATGAATGGCCAGGCGTTCGGCAACCCACTCCTCCATGCGACCGATGGCTGCCGGGTAGTGGCCGCGCTCGGCACCGAACCGCAGAATGGTCTCAAAGGTATTGCCCGGCACCATGACTTCGGCCGCCCCGCTGTAGATGTCGCGGTATTTGTCATTGCAGAACAACAAGCGGTCACTGGCGTCATACACCACAAAAGCCTCGTCGATGGACTCAATGGCGGCGATCAGCATGGTCTGGGTCGCGTCACGCGCGACCTCGGCCAGCAGCAGTTCGCTGGCACTCTCCCGCTGGGCGTTCAGGGAAAGCAGATGGTTGTTGTAGCCCTCGACCAGTTGGCCGATCTCGTCTTGGGTACGCGGCGCCGGCAGCGGTATGTGGTTCTCTGCAGGGGCCTGACTCAGGCGCCGAAAGCCCGCAGAGACCGCCCGGATGGGTGCCACGACCGTGTGGGCAAACCGCCAGGTGAGTGCCAGCACCCCCAGCAGTCCCAGGGCCAGTAAGGCAATGGTCGCCAGCGTCAGCTGATCGACCCGCCCAGTCACCAGCTGGCGCGGGGTGATCATGACCAGGAAGCCATGCTCCAGATTGTTGGCATCGGTATCCAGCAGGACCTCCTGACCATCGAGCGTGAGCTGCTGAGTCTGTGTGTGTTGCCGGATCAGACTCATCAGCGCTGGCGCGATCGGCTGCCCCACCTGCTGCCGGTCCGAGTGCAACGCGACGGTGCCCTGGGCGTCGATCTGCATCAGACGTTGACCGGCGGGCAGCGGCACGCGCCGCAAATACTCCTGCATGATGTCATCGGTCAGGCTGATCACCAGCACGCCGACCACATCGGACTGTCCCGACTGTGGCGAGAAGTGTCGTATGGCCCGCACGACGCTGGTCACCCTGGGGTAGCGCGAACTGCTGTTGATGTTGTCCCCCATGCCGCGCCACAGCGTGGGCGACTTGGCCTCTACGGCCATTTGCAGCAACGCGCGTGCTGCCTGGGGTGCGACTTCGCTGGAACTGAGCGTCTCGCCGACGTGGAAATGCGCTCCCCCCAGCGAGAAGAGGTCCAGCGACACCAGCCCCTTGACGCGCACATAGCTGTTGAGCGTGTAGCCAATCTGGGCGCGCACATTGAGCGCCTCGTAGCCGCTGCTGGATGCTGCGTCGGCTTGGTGCAAGGCGTTGCCAATGGTTTCGTTGCCGGCAATGTTGGTGGCCAGGTCTTCAATCTGGTCCTGGTAGAGCGACAGGTAGGATGCAAAGCCCCCCAGCGCGCGCACATTCTCCTCTTGCGCCTGTTGCAGAACCACGCGTTTGGCAATCTCCAGCGCGCTGAATCCCAAAACCGTCAGCGGGACAATGCCCGCCACCAACAGATAGCCTAGCAGCTTGACGGTAATGTTGAAGCGCAGGTTCACAGCCCTACCGCGGTCTTGTGCTTATTTCAGATCGGCTGCCGTCACCAGACGGGTGTCAATCAACGTCATGGTCGGCACCTTGGCCCCGTTGATCAGCTGCAGCGCCAGGGCTACGCCCTGGTATCCCTGCTCGGCGGCCTGCTGATCCACTGTGGCGGCCATGCGGCCCCCTTTGATTTCTGTCATCGCTTCGGCCAGCGCGTCGTAGCCCGCCACGCTGACCTTGGTCCTGCCGGTTTCCTGCAGGTACTTGATGGCACCAATCGCCATCATGTCATTGGCGGCAAACAGCAAGCCGATGCCGGGATGCTTGGCAAACATGGCTTTGGTGGCGGCATACGCCTCGTCAATTTTCCAATTGGCCGTTTCAGACGCGACCAGTTTGACCTGCTTGTTCTCGGTCAGCGCGCGCTTGGCGCCTTCCATGCGCTGGCGGGCGTTGTCCGCACTGCGTATGCCCTCCAGAATGGCTGCCTGGGTGGGGGTGGTGGCCGTACTGGCCAAGAACTTGCCTGCCTTATAGGCACCTGCATCGTTGTCGACGCTGACAAAGGGCACGTCACCCAGTCCCGCCTGTGTGAGCGCAGCGGGGTCCAGGCGGTTGTCAATGTTGACAATCTTGATGCCGGCCCCGGCCGCTTTCTTGAGCGTCGGGATCAGGCTTTGGGAGTCGCCGGGTGCAATCACAATGGCATCGACCTTGGCCGCAACCAGGTCGTTGACCAACTGGATCTGCTGCTCAATGGATGTCTCCTGTGCCGCCGTCTTGACGATCAGGGTTACACCCAATTCCTTTTCAGCCCGGCGCGCGCCCTTTTCCATTTCAATGAAGAATGGATTGGTCAGTGTTTTCATGACCAAACCAATCTGTCGCGACGGCTGGGCCGCCGGGGCTGGTGCCGAGGCCGGCGTCGCCACGGTGGTCACACTGGGGCCACTGGACTGGCCGCACGCCACCATTCCCAAACCCAGAATTGCGGAAGAGAACAAAGGGAAGTACTTCACGGATGACTCCAGTGCACGGATGTTGATCGGGTGTCGCCATCGTAGCGTATGCACGCAGCCGCATAGGAAATGAGAGCCGTGTTCCAATAGCAGCATGAACCCCGACGCACACAAATTATGGCTCGCCCCGCAATGGGCATTTGCCATTCTGCTGGCGCTGCTGGGCATGCTCGGGCCGTTTTCGATCGACACGTATCTGCCAGCTTTTGCCGATATCGCACGGTCGCTGGACGCCACCCCGGTGCAGATGCAGCAAACCCTGTCGGCCTACCTGTTTGGCTTTGCCTTCATGAGTCTGTTCCATGGTGCCATTTCCGACAGCTTTGGCCGCCGTCCTGTGGTGCTGTGGGGGCTGGCTGCCTTTACCGTGGCGTCTGCCGGTTGTGCCCTGTCCCAAAACATTGGCCATCTGATTCTGTTTCGCGCCATGCAAGGTCTGTCCACCGGGGCCGGCATTGTGGTGTCGCGGGCCGTGATCCGAGACATGTTTGCACCGTCACAGGCGCAAAAGGTCATGAGCCAGGTCACCATCTTCTTTGGAGTGGCGCCCGCGATTGCGCCCATGGTCGGCGGCTGGATGCTGGTGCACGTCAGCTGGCATGGCATCTTCTGGTTCTTGACCGGTGTGGGCGTGGTTTTGTGGATTGCCATCTTTCGGTTGCTGCCAGAAACGCTGCACGTCACCCAGCGCCAGCATTTCCATCCCAAAAACCTGATGGCGGGCTACTGGCAGCTGGGCTCCGACCCCCGCTTCTTTCTGCTCGCCCTGGCCAGCGGCATCCCCTTCAATGGCATGTTCCTGTACATCCTGAGCGCCCCCGTTTTCCTGGGGGAACATCTGCAACTGGCACCGCAGCAGTTTTTCTGGTGTTTTCTGATCACCATTGGCGGCATCATGGGCGGGGCATTGGTCAGTGGCCGCATGGCCGGCAAAATTTCGCCCAAACGCCAGATCCGGATCGGTTTGAACATCATGCTGGTCATTGCGCTGGTCAACCTGGCGGCCAACCTGGCGTTCAAGGCGCACGTCAGCTGGGCCTTGCTTCCGTTGGGCATATTTTCATTTGGTTGGGCGATGATGGTGCCCGCCGTCACCCTGCTGGTGCTGGACCTGCATCCCGAGCGTCGCGGCATGGCGTCAAGCCTGCAGATGTTTGTGGGCTCCAGCGCGAATGGCATCGTGGCGGGGGTCATCTCGCCACTGGTGATGCATTCCACGGTTGCACTGGCCACGGCGTCGTTGGCCATGCTGGGTCTGGGGCAGCTGTCGTGGGCCTACATTCGCTACCGTTGGCCTGAAATCGGACTTAAGATTGGCCATGCATAAGTTGGGGCTGCTGGTCGTTGGCGTGGTGTGGGTGCTCATGGGCTGGCACGGCGTTGCCGTTGCCCAGCCGGGCGCCCTGGATCGCATCGAGGCGATCCAGTTGCTGTCCGAAACAGACAACCAGCAAGCACTGGAGCAACTGCAGGCCATGGGCCCGACCCTGGATGCGACCACGCCGTATGCCGTGCGCCGGGAGTACCTCAATGCGCTGATGACCGTGCAAGTGGATGCCGCAAAAATGGATGCAGCGGACGCGACGGTTGCTGCGCTGCTGAAGCTGGCACGGGACCACAAGGACGATATCGGTGTGGTGCTGGCTACCAGCAAATCAGCCTCCATCATGGCTTTGTCGGGCAAGACGGATGCGGCCATTGCACAACTCATTGCCGTCGAAGCAACGGCCCAGAGGACCGCCGACGCACACGCCTTGTGGCGCTTCTATTCGACATTGGGCAGTGCACAGTTGACCGTGGGTCGTTTCGAGGCTGCGCAGGAGAGCACACTCAAAAGCCTGGAATACGCCAAGGAAGTACCCAAGCGAGCCCAGTTGTCGCACCTGACTTCGCTCAACCTGTTGGGCAATGTTTATATGGCGATGACCAATTGGGACAAGGCCCTGCAAGTCATCGAGGAAGGCCTGGTCATCGCCGATGCGGTCGGCTCCAGCAAACTCAAGGGCACGCTCTACCTCAACCAGGGGGCTTCCTTTGCCAGCCTGGGGCGTGCCAAGGACTCTGTGGCCGCCTATGAAAAAGCACTGCTGATCGGACGGGAGTCCGGGCTGGTCGGCCTGCAGGGTACGGCGCTCAACAACATCGGTGACAGTTACCTGATCAGCAAGGACTACCCCAAGGCTGAAATGTTCTCCCGCCAGGCCATGGTCAAATTCAAGGAGGCTGGCGAGCTCGGTGGCGTTGCGACGGCCCAAAGCAACATAGGATTCGCCCTGATGGGGCAGGGCCGTATCCATGAAGGGGTGGCCGAGGTACGTGCCGCCATCCGGCTGAGCCAGGAGATGGGCGCCAGAACCGACCAGGAGGGCATTCTGGGCGAGCTCGGGCGCATGTATGAGCAGGCAGGGCTCTACCGCGAGGCGGTTGCCACGATCCGCGAGCAGCAGGTTTTGACGGAGCAACTGTTCCGTGCGGACCGCGAGAAGTCGGTCGCCACGTTGCAGGCCCAGTTTGACGCCGTGCAGCGCCAAAAGCAGATTGAATTGCTGGCCCGTGAAAACAGCCTGAAGGATGCTGAAATCAGCAACCGGCGCCTGCAGCAAATCATCACCCTGCTGGGCGCTGTCGTGACGGTGATGGCGGGTATTTTTGTATTCCTGTTGTACCGGCGTGTGCGCAAGACCAACCTGAAACTGCGCGAGGCCAACAAGCAGCTGGAGTTTCACGCGGTGCGCGATCCGTTGACCGGCCTGTACAACCGCCGGTCGTTCTTTGAATTGATGAAGGGCCGCACCAGCAACGCCAATGGAACCCGCCGTGAAGACGAGATACCCGATGGCTTGATGATTCTGGACATTGACCACTTCAAGAACATCAACGACACCCTGGGCCATGCCGGTGGCGACGCGGTGCTGGTCGAGATTTCCAAACGCCTGCGCGCCACGGTGCGTGACACCGACATGGTGATGCGCTGGGGCGGCGAGGAGTTCCTGATATTTTCACCCAAAGCCAATGCCGCGCATTTGAAGAGTCTGGCGCAGCGCGTGCTGCACGCAATTGGCTCCACACCGATTGCGGTGGGTGACCGGATGATGCCCATTACCGTGACCGGCGGCTTCCTGTCGCTGCCGTTTTCCGGCCTGTCCGAGGTCGACTGCAATTGGGAAAAAGCCATGCAGATCGCCGACATGGCGCTGTACCTGGGCAAGGTCAATGGACGCAACCGCGCCTATGGCCTGAACCGCCTGCTGGCGCCATTCGAGTCGGTGATGCCGGTACTGGAACGCGACATTACGGCCGCGCTGAAGGCCGGTATGGTCGAGCTGGTGGAGGTCATTGGCCCCGTGGCGGATGCGCAAACTGTGGCGCCACCTTCGGAAAACGCAGGCTGAAGCAGCTGCCATGCCCCGGCTCCGAGCGGGCGGTCAGATGCCCGCCCAGCATGCCGGTGGCAATATTGCGCGACACCGATAGCCCCAGACCCGAGCCCCCTTGCCCCAAACGGGTCGTGAAAAACGGCTCAAAAATATGTGCCAAGGTGGCGGCGTCCATGCCTTTGCCGTCGTCTTCTATGCGCAGATCAATGCTGTCACCGTCTGCACGTGCGCTGATCTGCAGGAGGCCCTTCGGTCGGTCCGCGAAGGCGTGCAAGGCGGCGTTTTGTACCAGGTTGGCAATGACCTGACCCAAAGGGCCGGGGTAGCTGTCGCAGTCCAGCCCGTCCGGGATGTCGATCTGGATCACCCAGGGCGCGCGTTTGAAGCTGGGCCGCAGGGCGTCGATGTTGTCTTCGACCAGGGTGCGCAAATCAAAGGGGCGGCGCTGCTCGGAGGTCTGGTCCACCGCCACCTGCTTGAAGCTGCTGATCAGCTGGCCGGCACGTTCGCAGGAGCGGGTGATCAGGTCGGCCATCTCCTGGCTGTCCCGCATGACGTCGTCCAGCGCGGAGCGCCGCAGTTCACCCCGGGATACCGTGTCACCAAACGCCTGCATGCGGTGCTGCAGTGCCGATGCCGTGGTCAGCGCGTTGCCAATGGGTGTGTTGAGCTCATGCGCCACACCGGCAACCAGAGCGCCCAGCGAGGCCAGCTTTTCGGCCTGCACCAGGTCGTCGCGGGTGCGCTGCAAATGCTCCAGGGCCGTGGTCAATTCCACGGTGCGCGCGTTGACACGGGCTTCCAGCAGGCGCTCTGACGTCTGCAAGGTTTGCACCGCCGCCTGCTGGGCCTGCAGCGCCTCGGTCTGGGCGTGCTCCTTTTCCTGGCGCAGCACATTGAACCGATCGGCCAGGGCAAACGCCAGCAACAGCATTTCGATGGCCGAGCCAAACTGGATGTAGTTGGTCGTGGTATCCAGGTTGGGCGCCAGACCAAATCCGCGCAACTGGGCCATGAACAGGGCCACGCACAGCGCGGCAAAGGCGGTCAGAAAGAAGTAGGCACTGCGTTGCCGCTGGATCGAGCCGACGATGCCGGACAGCAGGATCAGCACCGTCGACAGGGCCACAAAAAGGTAGGCCGGCCTGATGGCGTCAGCAAACGCGAAAAACAGGCCCAACGGGGCCAGCAGATTGAGCGCCATGCAGATCTTGAGCCCGATGTCCAGCCGTGGCATCAGGGTGGCCGTGTTCAGCATGCGCCGGGTGAACAGCAGCAGGGTCATCATGGCCATCGAGGGGCCCGTGAAGGTCACGGCCGTTGACACGGTGGGCGAGTTGCTCCACAGAAATTCATAGGCCAGACCATTGAAGGCCGCCATGGTCAGTGCGATGGATGCCACGAAGGCGACGTACAGCAGGTAGTTGACGTCACGCAAGGCCAGGAACAGCAGCAGGTTGAACAGGGCCATTGCCATCACCATGCCGAAATACAGGGCCTGGCTGACGTAGTCGTAGCGCTCATAGATCTCAAAGGCCCCGCGCGACCACAGCCGTGCGGGGACGTTCATGGTGTTGCCCGTCTGCACGCGCAGGTACACCGCTTGTGTGGATTGCGCTGGCAGGTGGATGGGCAATACAAAGAAATGGTGGGGGTAGGGCCGCTGTGCGAAGGGCAGAAGCTGCCCGGTCTGGCTGCTTTGCACGTGGCCGTCTGCCGACAGGACATGGAAGTCCAGATGCCCCAGGCGGGGATAGGCAATTTCCAGCATCACCTCACGCGGCGCCGGGGTGCTGTTGTGCAGGCGCAGTTTCAGCCAGTAGGCGGAATTGGTCACGCCAAATCCCAACTGGCGGTCTGGCTCGGCGACGGTCTTGAAACGCGCTGCGTGCGCGGGTTTTTGCACATCGGCCAGGGTTAAAGACTGCTGGGGATCTTCCAGGACCTCGATGTAGCGGTTCAGCGGGATGGCCTTGTCAGCCAGCACATGGGTATCCAGCACGGGGACCGTGTCGGCCAAGGCCGGGCACATCAGCACCAGGGACACGAGCAAACCAGCCAGAGGACGAAGAGGAAGAAGCATGCCGAGTGTGCGGGTGGCGGAGAGCTGCAGTGTACGGGTGCAGTGCATTGATCTATACTGTATAAAAATACAGTTTTACGAATGCTTACACATGTCTGCCCCTGCCCATCTGCTGTCCCGTACGGGCGCCCATCTGGACGTCTGGCAGGCCGATGCGCTGGCCGGGGCGCCGGGGCGTGTGGTGGCCACGGGTGATGCCCTGCTTGATGCCCAGTTGCCCGGTGGAGGCTGGCCGCTGGGGGCCTTGAGCGAAATCTTGCAGCCCCCCGGCGTCCACAGCGAATGGCGCCTGCTGCTGCCCGCGCTGCAGCGCTGTGGCACCGGCGCCGTGGTGCTGGTGGGCGCGCCACACCTGCCATTCGGGCCGGCCCTGGGTGCGCAAGGCCTGCTGCCGCAGCGCCTGCTGTGGGTGGCGGCGCCAGCCGGGGGCCAGGGCGGGGCGCAGCGCCTGTGGGCCACCGAGCAGGCGCTGCGCTGCGCCGATGTGGACGCCGTGCTGGCCTGGCTGGCGCCGGTGCGCCCGGAGCAACTGCGCCGCCTGCAGATGGCCGCCGCCGAGTACGCCAAGCTGCTGTTTGTGCTGCGCCCCGAACAGGCCCAAAGCGAGTCTTCGCCCGCCGCGCTGCGGCTGTGGGCGGCGCCGTGCGGCGATGCGTCCGACACGCTGGAGGTGCGGGCCCTCAAACGGCGGGGCCCACCGATGGACCAGCCCTTGCATCTCACTGCCCGCCCGGCGCGGCTGGCATGTTTGTTGGCGGCGTCCAGGAGCGGTGATGCACTGGATCGCACTGCAGCCCGGGCCTGAAGCGCCCGGTGCGGCACCGGGTGATGCGCCGCTGGTGGACGCGCCCAGCGCCTGGGCCTGGTGGGCGCTGCAGTTCACGCCCCTGGTGGCGCGGG
>Ga0208636_100369_pt1 | contig 11779 bp, 5 predicted proteins | sample LakWasM103_HOW12_2_FD_183921 | JGI IMG/M metagenome (GOLD analysis project Ga0208636, IMG submission 183921) | Freshwater sediment methanotrophic microbial communities from Lake Washington under simulated oxygen tension - Sediment Metagenome... | ecosystem: Environmental > Aquatic > Freshwater >... | reverse complement strand
CGCAAAATACACAATCTGGCCATGTTCGTCCCGCAGTGGAACAATGTTCATGTCCAACCAGTAGGGGGTGCCGTCCCTGTGAAAGTTCAGAATCGTTTCCTGCACGGCAACCCCCTCTATTAGGGCCGTGCGGATCCGATGCCGGGTTGCTGCGTCTGTTTCTGGCCGCTGCAAGAACTTCGGTGTTTTGCCCAAGGCCTCATTAGCGCAATAGCCTGTGAGTCGGGTGAATGCCTGGTTGACATAGACGATGTGCGGCTCATCTACATCGGCTGTTGTGATGACGATGATGTCATTGGCCAACGCCACGATGGACCCAAACGGGAGATCGTCATGGTGATGGGAAATGTCAATGAACGAGACGATCACCCGTTCGATTGCACCATCCGGGCCTCGTTCCGGGTAAGCGCTGACCATCACCCAGGTCACCTTTTCGTTGCTGCTGTCCCCCACACCAATTACATAGTCCTTGATGGGTTGTGCATTCGTCAGCGCCAAATTGACTGGATACGATGCAAGGGGAAGCGGCTTTTTGAACGCGTCTACAAATCGCCAATAGGGATCCATGGCCGTTTTGCCTAGAATCTGGTCTTCGCTCAGTCGCAGGATTTTGAGTGCCGTGGGGTTGGCATACAAAATTTGCGTGTCAGGGCCGTGCACCACAACGCCCGCTGGCATTACCTTCAGCAGGGATGCGGCATCCAATGGCGAAATATGCATGCTTGTGCCTCGGTATCACCAAAACAAAACGGGGCGGGAGCGAAGTTTTCTCGCATGTAGTCTAGTCGAGGAATGAACATAGTCGGCACTTTAGCAGCCGTGCCCGCGGCCATGATGACCAGAACGGCATGTGACGGGGCACGGATCGAAACTCACGGCACATACTGCGCCGCCGGCGGCAACAGAGTATTCGACTCCTAGCGTTCGACTCAATACCATTTGTGACGCAAGCCGAAATTTGTGCGTGTCCTGTGGCAAGTAGCTGCTACGATGAAGGTAACCGTTGGACGAGGATCGACATGCAAGCCCCACAGATTCCCGAGAATGAAATCGCAAGGCTGCAATCACTTTGCGCATTAAACATATTGGACACACCGGCCGAGCCGGGTTTTGATCGCATCACCCGCATTGCCCAGGCACTTTTTAATGTACCCATTGCACTGGTCAGCTTGGTAGACGAACATCGCCAATGGTTCAAGTCGCGCCAAGGCCTGGAGGCCACCGAAACACCGCGAGACGTCTCGTTCTGCGGACACGCCATCCTGCAAGGTGGTGTATTCGTCATCAACGACGCCAAGGCTGACCCTCGTTTTTCCGACAATCCGTTGGTTACGGGTCCTCCGTTCGTCCGGTTTTACGCCGGTGCCCCACTGGTATTGGCCGATAGTTCGCGCATTGGCACGCTGTGCATCATTGACCACGAAGCCAGAGAACTCTCTGCAGCACACCGAGAACTCCTGATTGAACTGGCGTTTGTCGTCTCGGAGGAAATGGATCGACGCACCCAATCCGACATTCTGGAACTTTACCGTGCCGAGCAGCAGCGACTGCAGGCGGTGTTGGATACGGTGGTGGATGGCATCATCGCGATCGATGGCAAAGGGTCCATCTTGCTAGCCAACCCCGCCACCGCGCGTTTGTTTGGCTTTACTTTGGATGAAATGCTCGGGCACAACGTCAAAATGCTGATGCCCCAGCCTTTCGAGCGGGAACACGACCAATACTTGCGCAACTTCCACGCTACACGCAAGCCCAAGATCATCGGCAGCGGTCGCGAGGTGACGGGACAGCGCAAGGATGGCAGCACCTTCCCGATGTACCTGGCCGTCAGCGAGATGATTCGCGGCGATGACTCCCACTTTGTTGGCGTTGTGCGGGATATCTCCGAGCATAAACGCATGGAACGGATGAAAAACGAATTCATTTCAACGGTCAGTCACGAACTACGCACCCCCTTAACCTCCATTCGAGGGGCGCTGGCGTTGGTGCTGAAGAAGTCCGGTCACTTGTTACCCGATAAGTCGCTGCAGATGCTGGAAACCGCCAACCGCAACAGCGAGCGGCTTACGCTATTGGTCAATGACATTTTGGACCTGGAGAAGATCGAGGGTGGACAGCTGGAATTTGAGTTTTCCTCCGTTGATCTGACCAAGCTGCTGGCGCAGGCAGTGACAGCCAACGAAGCTTATGCACAGCGTCTCCACGTGACGTTTCATACGGTCTTGGATGGGGCACCGGTCCTTGCGTGGATTGATGAGCCGCGCATCTTTCAAGTCATGGCCAATTTGCTGTCCAATGCAGCGAAGTTCTCCCCCCCCGGCGGGCGGGTAGAAATTTCACTGGCGTTTCCCGATGCGGGCTTTGTTCGCGTGCAAGTGCGTGACCACGGGCGTGGGATCCCCGAGGGGTTTCGCAGCAACATCTTTGGGCGATTCAACCAGGCGGATGCCTCGGATTCTCGACAGCGCGGTGGTGCGGGCCTGGGCCTAAGCATCACCAAGGCGATCGTTGAACACCATGGTGGGCATATTGGCTTTGACAGCGTCATGGGCCAAGGCAGCACGTTCTATTTTGATGTTCCATTGGCACCAGCCAAACCTGAAGAAAATAGGGCGTTGACCAGCCACTCGGTTCTGATCTGCGAGGACAACGCGGATGTGGCGGAGATCCTGCGGGTCTTATTGGAGCAAGAAGGCATTGGCAGCGATATCGCTGCTTCTGCGCAGCAAGCGCGTGACCGTTTGGCTGGAAAGCATTACGAATTAATGCTGCTGGATCTGACTCTGCCTGATATGGATGGCTTGAGCTTCCTAAAGGAGTTGCGCGCTGACCCCACGCAGAACGGCCTACGCTTTATCGTAATTTCGGGTCGTGCCATGGAAGGCAAAAAGAATTGGCGCGGCGATGCTTTGGCCGTGATGGACTGGATACAAAAGCCATTTGATGAAGCCCGACTAACACAAGCGGTAAGCAATGCGTTGCGCAGCGGTCGCCGGGCCCACATCCTACACATCGAGGATGATGCTGACCTGCTGTTAGTGTCCCGCGGTGTGCTTGAAGAGGCCTGCGACTACGACAGCGCAAGTACCGCCCAAGATGCCATGGTGAAGCTCGGACTGCGGACCTACGACTTGGTCCTGTTGGACCTCGGTCTGCCAGACTCTTCGGGTGCCGATTTACTGTCGGCAATTCCGCCGCAGACCCAAGTGGTTATCTTTTCGGGGTCAGAGCCCGCGCAGCATATCAAAGAACGCATCGCGGCGACACTTTCCAAGTCGTCCACGAGTAACGACAATTTGTTAAATACGATAAAACACGTGCTGCGTAAAAAGGCGCGGCCGATCCAGGAGTAGCCATGCGTTTGCTGTATGTTGACGACGAAGACGATATCCGTGCTGTGGTGGATTTTGCCTTGGAAGACGAGTCCGACATTGATTTGGCATTGGCAAGCGACGGGCCACAGGCTATTGCCCTGAATGCCAGCTTTCTACCGGACTTGATTTTGTTGGACGTCATGATGCCCGGCTTGGATGGTCCTGCCACATTGCAGTGCATACGTGAGGGTGCCATTAATGCGGCCGTCCCCATCGCCTTTATCACGGCAAAAGTGCAGCGGGAAGAAGTTGCTCATTTGCGGTCGCTTGGCGCGGTCGACGTGATTGAAAAACCCTTTGATCCGCTGGCATTGCCGCAACGGATTCGGGAGCTCTTTGGTAAAAAGATATGACTCCGCCAGTCAATGAAAACAAGCAGGAGCGGTTTCGCGCCTTACAAGAAAAATTCGCTCGCGGATTGCAGGCGAACATCGAGGAAATGGCGTCTTTGTGGCAATCAGTCCTGCTCCAATCCTGCGACAGCTCATTAGGCGATGCGCTGCGACGTGTGGTCCATGGCATTTCAGGTTCGGCCGGCACCTTTGGCTATGCAGCCATCAGTGCAACGGTTCGCCGGATCGAATATCTGCTGTATCAATGCGCCACTGAAGGCAAGGACCCGTCCGTCATACGGGCGCAAGTGGATGCACTAATCCAAGAAATAGAGCAGCTGATGCCAAACGGTCCCGATGTTGTTGCCGTGGCCCCAGCGAGGATAGAGTCGCAACCAAACCGCTCCCGCCTAGTGTACCTGATCGAAGACGATTTCATGCTCGCCGAGGAACTTTCGCGACAGCTTGAAGTGTTCAATTGGGAGATTCAATGTTTCGGGTCTGCCGTGGAGGCCATTGGTGCTTTGCGCAAATTCATACCCGCGGCCATTGTGGTCGACATTGGCATGCCGGAAGGCGAGTTGGCAGGCGCTAAAGCGATTCAGCAGTTTTTGACAAGCAAGCTCGATACCCATTTGCCCAGCGTGTTCATTTCGTCGCGCTACGACTGGCAGGCGCGCCTGGCAGCCGCGCGCGCGGGGGCTGACATCTACCTGCGCAAGCCCTTCGACGGTAGTGAACTTGCTGCGGCCCTGCTGAGGCTCACTGAACCGGAAGACGAACCGTACCGCATTTTGATCGTGGATGACAATGAAATGTTGGCTGACCACTACGCGAGCGTGTTGGCTGGTGCCGGAATGCAAACTTGGGTGCTCAACGACCCAGTCGGTCTGCTCGCGGCAATCGAAAACTATTCCCCCGAACTCGTGCTGATGGATGTCCACATGCCGGGATGCTCGGGTATGGAGGCGGCTTCGGTGATTCGACAGGATTTGGATTTGATCGGACTGCCCATTGTCTACTTGTCAACCGAGGTCGAAAAGGCCAACCAGACCGCCGCTATGCGTCGGGGTGCGGACGACTTCTTAATCAAGCCCATTAGTGATCAGGACCTCATCGTTTCTGTTAGTACCCGCGCAACCCGCTTCAGGGGACTCGCATCGGTCATGAACCGCGATAGCATGACCAAGTTGCTCAACCATAGTGCCATCAAGAATCGATTGGACTCTGAGTACGCTCTGGCGACACGGTCAAAGCAGCCCTTAACGTTTGCAATGATTGACATCGATCATTTCAAAAAAGTCAACGACAGCTACGGGCATCCTGTTGGGGATCGAGTCATTCGCAGCCTGTCCCAATTGCTCAAACAACGGCTACGCAAATACGACGTGATTGGGCGTTATGGCGGGGAAGAATTTGCGGTGATCTTGCCCAACACCACCGCCGATCAGGCCAAAGAGGTTCTAAACGCACTGCGGGAACAGTTCACACACATTGTTTTTAGGACGCAGTCCGATTTCACATGCTCCTTTAGCGTGGGAGTCGCCGCGGTCGATGACACCAACACCGTGGATGAAATGATCGCCAACGCAGACAAAGCCTTGTATGCATCAAAAGCTCAGGGTCGAAATATGGTTTCCGTCTATGTAGCGGCAGAATCAATCGATTGATCGTTGATCATGAAGTGGTCGACAGAAAGCGACACTAAACACGCCGGTTGGAATGGCCGCTTAACAGACGTCGCCAAATCGAGCATTTTCTGCGCGCAAGAAATCAACAAAGTCATCTAGTGGAATCGGCCTGCTGAACAAGAAGCCTTGAAAGTTGTCGCAGCCCAACTGTGCCAGGCATTTCAATTGATCAAGGGTTTCGACACCTTCTGCGATGACCGACATACCCAACCGGTGCCCGAGGTCCACGACAGTATGGACCAAGGCAACGTCGGTTGCGGCACCCGGCAAATCGACCACGAAGGACCGGTCAATTTTTAATTCATCCAATGGAAATCTCTTCAAGTACGCCAACGAAGAGTAGCCAGTGCCGAAGTCATCGATTGACAATGTCACACCTAAGGCCTTGATATCAAACATCAATTGCCGAGCGGCCTCCGCATCATCCATCAGAACGCTTTCCGTGAGTTCAATGATTAGCTGCGATGCATCCAAGCCTGTCGCCTCCAAGGTACGGCGTATCAGGGGACACAACTCGGGCGAGAATTGGGGTTTTGAGACGTTGACGGCAATCTTTAGTTTACCAAGGCCGGCTTTCTGCCAAGCTGCAGCATCACGGCATGCGTTCACTAAAACCCACTCACCAATGATGCCAATCAGGCCCAACTCTTCTGCAAGTGCAATGAATCGCCCTGGTTGAATCAATCCCTTCTCTGGATGTTGCCACCGTACCAACGCCTCAGCGCCGAGAATTCGCCTACTGACAATTTCCACCTTCGGCTGGTAGTGCAGGCGCAACTCGTTGCGCTCCGCGGCACCCCGTAGTTGTGAGCCTAAGGTTAGTCGCTCAAGCGAGCGGGCGTTCAATTCGGGAGACGCGAACAGATAACGCGTGGCGGCAAGTTGCCGCGCAGGGACGGCTGCCAATTCGGCGCTCTTGCGCAATAGCTCGGCGGTATCACCGTTTGCGGGTGTCAGCGATATGCCAATCCAGGGATTAGCGACAATTTCGTGAAATCCCAAGCTAACCGGCTCGGTCAACACACCTATAACCCGTTTGACCAAGGACTCCACCTGATCCACATCTTTGACGCTTTCAAACAACATGCAAAAGTGGTCGTCGCCCAAGCGTGCCAGGCGAGGAGCTCGTTCAATGCTAGTGCTCTTTGGCGGAATGAATTCGTCCGAGTGGGCGAAGCGGTTCATACGCCGCGCTACCGCGTTGACAAAGCCATCGGCAGTTGCCTGGTCAACGTTCTGGCTCAACTCACGGCATTCCGCCACGTTGATATCCATGAGTACGATCACCCCACCTGCCAAATCTCTATTGGCCAGCATGTCTTCGACGCCACGGTCAAACAGTCGCCGATTTGGCAACCCAGTGACGGTGTCGTAATTGAGAAGGCGGTCGTGGTACTGAAAAAATGCGAGCGCATTGCGCACACGCAGAACCAATTCGCTGCCGTCAACAGGTTTTGACAGGAAGTCAGTGGCACCCATTCGCAGAGCGCGTAGTTTGGAGTCAGCACCGGTGGCCGCAGTCAGGACGATAACCGGCGTGTATCGGGTTGCTTTGTCAGCACGGATTGCCTCTAGCAATTCGAAACCAGACATTTGCGGCATCATCAAATCCAACAACAACACGCTAGGTCCCTCACTGCGCAAAATCCGGAGAGCGTCGCGCGGGTCGTTGACGGCGACAAAATTCGTGTATCCCTCATCCTCTAACAGAACCTGCACCAGGTCGGTCATCATTGGCTCATCGTCAACCATCATGACTTTGGCGTCCAGCAACGGGGAGCGTCCGCTCTGAAGCGGAGGTGTCTCCAATGATGACGGCTGGGTTTCAGCCCAGATGTCGTATTTCATGATCGGGTCTCCTCGATCTCGACGTCGGGTTTGACCAACCCACGCAAGATACGGCGTTCAATCCTACGGAGTTCAGCCAAAGTCAGTGTGACGACGGGGAATTGACCTGCCAACGAAGCCTCTTCCAATGTTTTGGCGGGCTCGTACAGTTCATCAAACCCCATGCTACCCCCGGCACCCTTTAGCCAATGCGCCAAAGCCGACAGTGATGCCTTGTCCCCACTTGTCGCTGCATCCTCCATTTCCTTCAGCTTGACGGGCAATTGTTCAACAAAGCGGGAAACAATTCGTCCCAGTTTGGGGTGGTTTGCCATTCTCGAGATCACAACAGGGCCATCGTCGGTTGCCGTATCGGGCGACGCGGATGTAAGGAGCGGCTCGGTAGTTTGCGTCGGTTCCAAGGCCTTACCACCTAATCGGGTCGCCAGGTCGGACAAAAGCGCATCCACATCAATGGGTTTGGTCAAAAACCCGCTAAAACCACAGGCAGCAATCTCTTGCTCGAAGCCTTTCATTGCATTGGCCGTCAAAGCAACGATGGGCAAGGTAACCCCTTGCTCGCGCAATTTCCGAGTGGCCGTTTGCCCATCCATGACTGGCATCTGCATGTCCATCAAAACCAAGTCAAATTGCTCTGTTGTCACGCGATCGATACCGATTTGACCATTCTCTGCCTCGATGACCTGCAGACCAACTTCTTCCAGCAGGACACGAACCAATTCACGATTCTCTAGCCCATCGTCGACGACAAGGACGCGCTTACCGGAAGGAAACTGCCAGTGCACAGTATCCCGTGCGACTGCTTGGCTGTCGCCGGCCAAAATGTCAGCGGGAGCCAGCATGGACACGTGATCCATTGGACCAGTGTCAAGGGTGATGGCAAATGTACTGCCTTGCCCAAGAACACTACTGGCCACGATATCCCCACCCAAGGCGCGCGCGAAACGTCGGCTGATTGAAAGTCCAAGACCCGTACCACCGAAACGCCGTGTGATGCTGGAATCTGCCTGTTCAAATGGATTGAAGATGCTGTCGAGCTTTGTCGGTGGAATGCCTATTCCACTGTCAATGATATCTATCTCATACATGGAGGGCAGCACGGCTGTGGCGGGTGAGTGTCGTAAGACGATCCGCACGGCGCCTCTTTCCGTGAACTTGATGGCGTTGCCCACAATATTGGTGATGATTTGCCGCAGGCGTGAGGGGTCACACAGAATGGTCGCTGGCAACATGCCCTGGGGTTCGAGCAGGAGTTCGATGCCTCGCTCTTGCGCGCGCGCGGTCAAGACGGCGACAACTTCTTTCACGACGTTGTGGGCGGCGCAGCTTACACGCTCCATTTCCATCTGGCCTGCTTCTATCTTCGACAGATCCAAAATGTCATTGATTAACTCCAATAGGTGTTTTCCGCTGGAGTGGATGGTGTTCAGGTATTTTGCGGACTCCTGTGGGTTCTTGCTGTAACCCCGTTGCAAGAGTTCTGTGAAACCCAGTATGGCATTCATGGGTGTGCGAATTTCGTGGCTCATATTTGCCAAAAACTCACTCTTCGCCTGGTTGGCTGCTTCTGCGCTGTCCTTTGCTCTACTGAGTTCCACCTTGTTTTGTTCAAGCTGGGTCACATCATTGAGACTGATGAAAACGCCGTTGGCTTGGCGCCCGGCACCGAGTACAGGAGAGCAATTCACGATGAGGTTGCGTTCGACTGACTTGCTGTTGCGCAAATTTAGCATGGCATCACTCTGGCTTGATCCGTCTCGCAAGGTAGCCAGCCAGGGTAAATCCTGCGGCTGCAGGCGCTCGCCGTTCTCGCCCAACCACTCCAGAGCACCGATGTCATAGCCCAGCAGTTGTTCGGGCGACTTGCCCAAGAATTCAGCAAACGACTGGTTGGCCAATACGATGTTGTGCTTTTTGTCGATCACCAAAAGACCTTCGGCCAAGGTGTCCAAAGCTGCGCGCACGCGGCCAGGTACGGCCTGGGATGGATCCAGATGCCGCAGAACCTTGCCCAGATAGAAATAGAAAATGATGAAGCAAACCAAAGACATGAAGCCCGACAACCTCAGCCAGGGATTGCTCAGCAGGCCCATCAAGCCGCTTGCGTTGATTGGCCGGTACCGCAGTTCCAGCTGACCCCAAGGTTTGCTTCCGGACAGAATGGGAACCTGCATTTGGGAGTCGGTAGAGTGCTCCCCGCTCATGGGAATCCAATTAGCGTTGTGATCGCGGATGGCGATGGCCAAAGTGCCATCGGCCCGGCGCAGCGCCAGCGACAAGATGTCTGGGTTGCGCTCGGCCACCAGCCGCAAGGTGGATTCCAGTGGGGCCACATCGCCCCGCGCAAGTTGAGCCATGGTCCCAGCTGCCAGGGCTTCTGACAGTGAGGTTCTGCCATCACGAATGGCACCTGTGCGGTCGGGCACCAAGCCTAAAAAGCTGGCGGCCAACAGGACACTGATGACCAGGAAAGCCATGCCCAACGCAATATGCGTTTTGGGATTGAGGTTACGGTAGAGCCGCAGCGGATTCATGGAGCCATCTCGCCCTGTGTCGTTGTTTCGTCGACAGATCGCCCGGATGTACCCCCCACCATGGACTCAAGGGTCTCGTCCTTTTCATCTTCACCATCGCCATCATCGTTATTTGCGTCGCGCCGTCGAGCCAAAACGGGCATCGGATCAACAAATCGCCAAGCCGGCAAGGACGACAAAAGACTGCTGAGCAGAATCCCACCTCGCAATAACCACATGACATAGCCGATGGAGATGCCCAAACTGGCGGTGACCGAGGCACCGACGATCGTCTTCTCGACGATGGTTTCGTTCTGCACGTCGTCACGCAGTTGGTCCAGTCCCTTGATGAACGCGGTCTCCGCCGCAGCGTTGTTCGAAGATTGATAGCTATCCGACTGAGCGGGCGAGATGCCGCCCAGATCGGAAAACAATAGTTTGGCAAGGTCAAAACCATTCAGTGCTGCACCGACGCCTGAAACCAACCGCGTGCCAAGAAAAGTTGGAGTTGACGCGTTAAGCGGTAACTGAAAGCTGACGCTCCCTTGTTCGTCCAAGGCTGTAACCAAGTACTGACCCGGCTGCGACGGAAACCGCAGTATCGGCGTGAGCTTGACCGCTTCTGGCGCGCTTGGAGGCGGCGTGGCAGAACTTGAGGGTGTAACCGCTTCCTGCGTATCCCCGGTATCGACGGGAGGCGAAACCGCGGACACAGCAACTGTGATGCTCACAGGTTCACCGCCGTCACGTGCGGGCGTAGGCGCAGGAGCAGGAGCAGGAGCAGGAGCAGGAGCAGGAGCAGGAGCAGGAGCAGGAGCAGGAGCAGGAGCATGTGCAGGTGCAGGTGCAGGTGCAGGTGCAGGTGCCGTCAATGTCAGGGTGACCGATGCGCTGGTTCCATCCAGACTCACTGCCGTAAAGCTCTCAGTAAGGGTAGCGCCCCCACTTAAGGCTTGAACGGCAGGGTTGGATGTATCCAGGGTGTACGTCCACTGGCCGGCTGTATTGATGCTGAAGCTTCCGTAACTTCCAACGGTGGTTGTCTGCGCAACAAAACTGGCCTGACCAGGGTCGACTTCAGTGATCGATAAATTCCCTGTGCTGGTCGAGCCCGAGCCAAGGCTGATGCTGGCATTCCCGCCTGTGATAACCGCCGCATCGTTTACCGAGGTACTCACTACCTGGGTAGTGTTGTCCACGGCCGGGGCCGCGATGCCATCGCTGATGCTGATCGTCAACGTGCTTGTCTCGGTGCTGCCGGGTGCAACGCGGTTCGCCGTGGGCGTGAAGACCAAGGCGCGAATGGCCGAAGTGGCATTTGCAGCCGTGCCGCTAAAGGTATAGGTGCCGGTCGTGCCATCGTAGCTGCCGCCACCCAAATTGCTGAGGGTCCCTTTGCCTGGGGTATCCAGGGTCACGGAAAGGTTCAGGGTTTGTGGTGGGTTGTCAGAATCCGCAAACGTTACCCCAGTGAATGGGCTTGTGCTCGCGGTATCGTTGATGGCGGTCAGGGCTGTGACGCCACTGATCGTTGGGGCGTTGTTTCCTGAGGCAGACACCACCGTCGTAGCGTTGCTCACCACCGGCGCCGCGATGCCGTCGTCGATGCTGATGGTGAGCGTGGTCGTTTCGGTATTGCCCGGGGCGACACGGTTCGCAGTCGGGGTGAAAACCAGCGCACGCACTGCGGCGGTTGCAGCGCTGGCAGTACCACTGAAACTGTAGACACCGGTCGAAGTAATGTAGCTACCGCCACCCAAATTGGACAACGAACCTTTGGCGGCCGTGTCCAAGGTAATGGTCAATGTCAGGATTTGCGCGGGGTTATCAACATCATCGAACACAGCGCTTGCAAAAGGGGTCGTGCTTGCCGTGTCGGCGACGTTTGTCACTGCAGTCAGGCCGCTGATGGTTGGCGCGTCGTTGACCGACGTCGTCACCACCTGTGTGCTGCTGTTGCTGACAGGGGCGGCGATACTATCGCTGACGCTGATCGTAAACGTGCTTGTTTCGGTGCTGCC
>Ga0208636_100361_pt1 | contig 11936 bp, 10 predicted proteins | sample LakWasM103_HOW12_2_FD_183921 | JGI IMG/M metagenome (GOLD analysis project Ga0208636, IMG submission 183921) | Freshwater sediment methanotrophic microbial communities from Lake Washington under simulated oxygen tension - Sediment Metagenome... | ecosystem: Environmental > Aquatic > Freshwater >... | reverse complement strand
CTGCGCTCCGAAGCGGCAGAACGCCTGCGCCAGTTCGCAGCCGAGCGGGCCGCCGCCGATGACCAGCAGGCGGCGCGGCAGCTCGGTCAGGTCGAAGATGTTCTCGTTAGTCAGATAGTCGGTCTTGGCGAGGCCGGGAATACAGGTTGTGTTCGGCCGCGCGCCCGTAGCGATAAGTGCCTTTTTGAAACGCAGTTTCGTGCCATCCACGGCCAGCGTATCGGTTCCGGTGAAATACGCATGGCCGAAGAACACATCCACGCCGGCCGCAATCAGCCGGTGCACCGAATCGGAGCGGCTGATACGGGCGCGAATGCCGCGCATGCGCTCCATCACCGCAGCAAAGTCAACGCGGATATCGCCAGGGATTTGCGCACCATACTGCTCGGCATTGCGCATCTCGGCATATAGCCGCGCCGTGCGGATGATCGCTTTCGACGGCACGCAGCCGACATTCAGGCAGTCGCCTCCGAGCAGGTCGCGCTCGACCAGCGCGACCTTCGCGCCCAGTGCCGCTGCGGCGTGCGCCGCCACCAGTCCTGCGGTGCCGGCACCGATAACCACCAGATTGTACCGGCCTGCCGGCTGCGGATTGCGCCATCCGGCGGGATGCACGTTGTCCAGCCGCTCGCGATCGTGCGCGTCCGGTGGGGCTGTCGAATAAAAGGCGTTGCGTTGCTGCATGGTTGTAATCCTTGAATAAAGGAAGCGGCTAAAGCCAGCCGCCTCGGAATCCGGCGCGCCGTAAACCGGCGTGTACATAGGGGCAGTCCCGCATCAGCCGCCAGATCAGTTGGCTGCGATGGTTTTCGATCATCAGCACCACGATGCCCTGGTCTAGCCCGAAGTGGCCGTCCGAAACCCAGGCGCTACTGTCGGCAGTGGCGAGAGTCGGATTGAAACTGCTGGTGTACTGCTGAGTGGTCAGTATTTCGGGATAGCGTTGCAGCATGTTGCGTACGGCGCATAAGGCGACCTCGGGCGCGAACGGCAGCGATGCCGGCGCCGCCCATCCGCTGAGCGTTCCGTCATCGGGCCCGTACGGCACGCCACGCGCGGCATAGCCGAACAAGCGCCGCCGCTCGTTGGCCAGTTCGGGCAGCAGATTGCTGGGGCCATCGCAGGCCGTCAGGCCCCAGCAGTTTTCGTCAAAACCGGCGAACCTATGTGGGTTGCGCCGCGCGTACTCGCGCTGAACCTCTATTGCCCGTCGGCTGTTCTCGAAATAGTCGCAGCGCTTCTCGCGCATGAAGCAATCCCGAATGCCGCGAAAATCGATCCATGCGTGAGAGAACTGGTGCATGAACAGCGGCCCCGCATACAGGTAATCGTAGCCGTACAGGTTTTCCCATTGGTAGGTTGCCGTCCAGGCCTCGTAGCTGTCGTCCTTGAGCGGATGCGTCGGCGAGCCCATCGCGAGGACATAGAGGATGATAGACTCGTTATAACCATCCCAGCCGTAGTGCAGGAATCCGCATTCCGGTTTCCAGCCTTGCCTGATCGTTGCCGCTCCGCCCTGCGACCATCGCCAGTCGACGCGAAGGTATAGCATCTCGACGAGTTCGCGCAGTTCGGTTTCCTCAGGCGTATTCGCGGTGAAGTACCTGCTTGCGGTCAGCGCCCCGGCAAGCAGCAGCGCGGAGTCGATGGTCGACAGCTCCGAGCGCCAGACGCGGGCGCCGGTGTGCATGTCGAGAAAGTGGTAGTAGAAACCCTTGAAGCCGGTCGCCTCCGGGCTGCCGCTTTGATCGCTGTCACGAAAGAAACGCAACACGGCAAGACTGTGTTCGACGGCGTCGGTCCGTTCCATCCAGCCGCGTTCCACCGCCACCGGATAGGCCGACAGGGCGAACCCGACGACGGCAATGCTGGCCGGCGAATTCCCGCGCGAGTTGTCGGCGATCAATCCATTGGCCGGATTTACCGCTTGCAGGAAATAGCCGAATGCGGCACGCTGGAGCCGGTCGAGCTTCTGTTCGTTGATCAAAGACTTGTTGCTCATGCATCCTGTTTTGGGATTGAGGTCTTAGCCGGTAACCGTCCTTTGAGATTCTTGGCATTGAATGGACCCGGCTCGGCGATCAATTGGCGAGCGGCTTCCACTTGGTCCCACACATTCCACAGCAGCACACCCCGCACGCGATCGTTCTGTAAGTAGTAGATGACGCCTTCCTCGTTGGGACGCTTCCAGTCGGCAACAGTTTCCAAGCGTGCGTCCACTTCGCCGACGGCTTCGTATCCCAAATCGAACATGTCGGAGTAGAAGAATGGCAGATGATGATAGGGCTCAGACTTGCCTGCCATGTTCCGCCCCGCCAACCGTCCCATGCAATTGGCGTTATCCTCGTGCTCGACCCGGATGCGCTTTCCCAACGCAGGGTTGTAAAATGCGGCAAGGTCTCCTGCCGCATAGATGTCGGGATGGCTGGCGTGTAGGAGCTCGTCCACGATGATTCCGTTTTCCACCTCAAGCCCCACTGTTTGGGCAAGCTCAACGTTCGGTTCGATGCCGACTCCCGCCACCACGCCGTCCACCACGATTTCCCGGTTAGTACGCGTTTTCAAAACATGTTGATTGCCGAGTGTTTCCAAACCGACAATCTCTTCGCCTGCCAATATCTCAACGCCTTTTTGCCGGTAGAAGCTGGTTACAAACTGAGCGAGAGAACTTGGGAAGACGCGATCGCCAATAGCTTTGCCGGGAAAAATCATCACCACTTCTTTCCCGTTCATAGCCAGCGCCGCCGCGATCTCGGAACCGATAAACCCGCCACCGATGACGGCAAACCGCCGCCCCGTTTCGGTAAGCGCGCGAAGGCGCCGGTAGTCCGGCAAGGTGCGGAAGTAGATGATATGGTCACCGCCGAACGGCAGGCGTCGCGGCTTGCCGCCCGTAGCCAGCAAGAGTTTTTGATAGGTGAAAACGTCTCCCTTGTCGTCCACGACACGTTTTTGCTGGGGAAAAATTTCTTTGACGGTACGGCCAAGGTGAATCTCAACGCCTTTGTTCTCCGTCTTGCGCCAGATGACGTCCATGGGCTTGCCCTTCCAAAGCGCCTTTGACAGGGGAGGGCGGTCGTACGGAGCGTCGAGCTCCGCGCTGATCAGCCCGATGCCGCCGGTTGAATCGACTTCGCGGATGCCATCCACTGCGGCGGCTGCGGTCATCCCGCCGCCGATGATCAAATAGGGATAGTTCGTCATGGTTGGTGTCTCCTGTCTTGTACTTACTCTTTCCAGAGTTGCTGTTCGGACTCGCGCAGCGCCCTTACAGAGTGAGAAGAAATTGTCCATTACACACAGAATGTTGTCTGTTCGCTGACGTACGTAAAGCGGAAAAAAGGGCATTGAGCCCAATATAACCGGAGCAGCCCGGCGCTGAATGATTTTTTGGATAGCTTGATGATGACCATCACCAGAATGCCGACCATTGTCCAGAACCCGTCAGTTTGGATCATCATTGCCTCACCCTTCCGTCTAATGGATCATCGTTGCCACAGGATGTGAGCCGCTTCCAATGGAATCGCAACACCGTCGCAGTGCGGTATTATTCGCGCCGTATAGTCCGTTGCGGGGCGGGTCGCAGATACAGTCACGCTGTAAACGTAGCTGTCCGACGCATCGGCCGGCTGCCGCACGCGTTTCATATCCACTCGCTCGGGTGCGTTACCGTCAATGCCGTTAGCATAAAGCTCGACTCGCATTGCCTCCGGATTAAGATCATCGAGATACACTTGAACTTCAAATCGGTGTTGCTCGCCCAGTCTCCACCTTAACTTCTCCGAAGTGTAGCGCGGCCCATTTCAGTTCCAGACTCCGCTGCCATTCGACTATTTGCCTGCCGATTGCGCCTTTATTGGCAATGCGCAATTGGCAGGCGGTCGCAGCCGGGAGGTAATGTTGCTCGGTGTATTCGCGCACGGTGCGGTTGCCTGAGAAACGCGGGGTCAATTGCGCCATGCTTTCCCTCATCCGTGCCACCCAGCCCGTAGGAATGCCCCGTTCATCGACGGTATAAAACTCGGGGATCACCTCGTGTTCAAGCTGGTCGTAGAGTGCGTTGGCCTCGATCGCGTCCCAGGCAGGATCGTGGTCGTGTTCCTGGCCGTCCCCCAACGCCCAGCCCACTTCCGGCGAGTAGGCTTCCTCCCACCAGCCGTCCAATTCCGACAGATTGAGGCCGCCATTGACCAGCACCTTCATGCCGCTGGTTCCGCATGCTTCCCAGGGCCGCCTTGGCGTGTTGATACAGACATCCACGCCTTGCACTAACTGCTCGGTCAAATGCATGTCGTAGTCACTGAGGAAGATCACATGAGGGCGCGCCTCGGGACGTTGGATGAAATGAGTCCATTGCTGGAGACACCGTCTGTAGAACCACCCAGGGATTCTGCGTGAGTTTCCATAGTTCCGGATCAAGTTGATTCCATACCTGGTCGGTGGCATGACTCCATGACCAGCGCATATCCAGTGCCAGCTCCGCCAGGGCATCGAATCCCTCGACTTCGATAGGCAAAAGGCTGTAAATTGGGTGGCTGACACGGGTTTGTTTGCTCATGTTTTCTCCTTCATGACCGGAAAATACTTTAGCTGCAAAACTAACTTTAGTCGGTACGGTAGAGCACATAAAGGCAGGGGCTATGGGCTTGTAATAATCTATTCCTTCACATGGTTAACACCGCTATGCCAAATCGATCAAGGTTGTTGGGTTGGAAAAAATCAGGCTATCTTTTTATAACGTACAGATTTAACGTAGATAAGATTCTAAGTACGGTGCGACCAGTCTTGAGTCGCACCGCTCAGCATGCTGAGCGCGTTTAGCGCACGAACAACGCAATCAGAATGATGATGGGAATGGGGATGCCGAGAAAGTACAAAAGTATTGAGCGCATTGTTTGTCTCCTTAAGTAAGGTAGTTGTATGAGTAATTACATGTCACGCTGCCGACCGCCATAAGTGGCCGCAAAGCTGGCGACGAATGCACCGATGAGCAACGAGATGAACAGCCACAGCGACGCATAGATAAAAGCTTTGCGTGCGGAGTCGGCGGCTTCCTTAGCCGCGGTTTCCGCTTCACGTAGTTTGGTCTGTACGCGGGCATAGGTATCAAGCACTCGCTTCTCTGCGTCCAGCTCCGTCAGGCCTGTGCGCTGCGCGACAATCCGACCGACATACCTAGTGTCGTCAGCGGGCAGAGGGTCCGTGCGTATGCTGTTCATGAAGATGCGGGTAACTTCGGACCTGGATGCGGCAGTGATCGGTTCCAGATTTTCCAGGTTATATCTTGGCATAGCGCCGCTTTCATCAGGAGCCGAGGCAGTTGCGGCCGCGTTGATGTCCTTTCGGAACAGCAAATCCACGAAATACCCCATCGGTTCACCGTTGTGGTACTTTGTCATATCGGACCCGACCGTCGCCGTATTGCCCGTCGTGACCACCGCCGCAGTAGCTGCGACGCCCCCAGCCTGAATTCCACCGCTGACGATCGATCCAATCACCGAAGTGAGTAGCGCGGCGGTTGCAAGTGCGGCGATCGCCCAGGACAGAAAACCGTGAGCGGTGTCGCGGAAGTAGACCTCGTCCGTATGCACCGAAACCCACCTTGTTCTCAGTCTGCCGGCGAGGTAGCCACCCATTCCGGAAGCAACGAGTTGCGTAAAGGTCAACCACAGTATGGACGATACGCCGAAGGTGGTTGCACTTACGCCGCTGTATGCCCAGGGTGACACCGAGGACAGGCCTAAACCTGTTCCCAACATTAAAAGGATCAATGCCAGGGCTGCTGTTGCCGCGGCACCCGCCACTATGGCGCTCCACGACACAGCACTTGCATTGGCCTGCATGGATTCGGGATAGATACCTGACAAGGGGCGTTCACACCCGAGTTCGTCAGCGGCTGGATCAGTAGGAAAGGTCATGATGAGTCTCCATAAAGTTGATTTTGAAACAGTCTCTCGCGAATTTCCGCACGTATCTGTACGGCATCGTACATAACGATGAATAAATTACTCCGTCAGACGCCGGGCAGGCCCTGTCTGGAAGCCACCGTCAATCGTGATCACACGATATGGGCAATTGGACGGGTTCATCGCGCTCGTTGACCACGGTCCCAATCAGCAACCACTTAAGGCCTTATGTACGATAGCGTACAGACCTCGCCTGATCTTGTCGTTAGAATCCGGTGTGAGTTTTCAGCTCACCGCGCTTGACCCAAAGAGAAGTTTTTCTCTGGCGATTTTTCTCCAACGGGAGTGCCGCTAGGTCACTGGGGCGCTTTTAAAAACACAATACTTTAAGGAATAACCCATGAAAACGACAAATAAATACAGGCAAAATATTTTAGCGGATAGAGTTATTGTGATTGCCTGTTTATCCGCTGTTCTCGGACTGGCGGGTTGCCAACAAGAAGGCCCGGCAGAAAAGACAGGAAAAAAAATCGATAGTGCGGCTGAAAAGGCTGAGCAAAAGATTGATCAAACGACAGAACAAGCAAAAAAGGAAATTGAAGGCGCAAAGGAGTCGGTAACCGAAAAAACCGGAACAGCGGGAGAATACATCGATGACTCGGTTATTACCGCAAAGGTTAAGGCGGCAATTTTAAATGATCCCTTGCTTAATACATCCCATATCGAGGTGACTACAGACAAAGGCGTAGTGAAATTGAGCGGCACGGTTGATTCCGAACCAAGCATCGGCAGAGCGATGGAAGTGGCCGGTAGCCAGAAGAATGTGAAATCAGTGCAAACTGACCTGACAGTAAATGCGAGTCTACCGAGTAAATAATAATGATTTATTGTCGATTTATAACTGTTTGGGCACTGATGCTGATGCCTGTATCTTTTGCTTATGCTACAGCTCAGGATGACATTTACATTGCCGGTTATGCCGCTGGTGTGTTGAAGCATAGTTTAAAGCTTGATATGCCGCCATTAATTGTACGGGATGGTGTCATTACTTTGCCGGTAGGTAGCCTGGAAGCTGCCGACCGCGCCAAAGCGGTACAGTTATTATGGGAAATCCCTGGAGTGAATGCTGTAAAGACATCGGAATCTACAAGCCAACCGCGTGAGAGTTCCAGCGCAAACGCCGTTCAGGTTTCCGGTAATGAGGCAGTGCCTGCAACTGAATCGGCCCCATTGCCAACAGGGTTTCTACCTAAGGAACAATTATTCAAGCCATTATTGGCAGATACGCGTTGGGCTCATTTCTCGGCCGCTTACCGCAATTACCAAAGTAAAAATTTTGATGGGATAGATATTGCCTCTGTCAGCTTCGGTGAAACTATACCGTTTTATCGCAGTAACTTCGGGCAATCCACGGCGCAATGGGAAGCAGGACTTCAAGCCGGGGTCTTTAGTGACTTCAATTTGAATGCCTCATCCTCTGATCTTATCAACACCGATTTTATTGCGTCAGCCTATTCAAGTATGCGTGCCGGTCAATTTTCAGCTTTTGGCCGCCTTTATCATCAGAGTTCACATCTTGGCGATGAATTTCTACTGCGCACTAAACTTGAGCGGGTGAACCTTAGTTATGAAGGCGTGGATCTGAAACTCTCTTATGAACTTCCTTATGGCGTACGTTTATATGGTGGCGGGGGCGGTCTGTTCCATAAAGAACCTTCGGCGCTTAAAGTATGGTCGGCGCAATACGGCATTGAGTTTCGAAGTCCTTGGCGCATGGATTTTGCATCAATGCGGCCTATCGTTGCGGCTGACATCAAACATTATGATGAAAATAACTGGAGTACTGATGTATCAGCCAGAGCAGGCGTTGAGTTTGAAAACTTACAAGTATTAGGCCGGAAGCTTCAAATTCTTGTGGAATACTATAACGGCTTCACTCCTAGCGGTCAGTTTTATAAAGAGAAAGTGGAATATATTGGTTTGGGTGCGCATTACCACTTCTAATCGAAGAGTTGGGGATTAGTGTCGGTCTGTAAACGACAGACACTAATCCGGCACACGAAATGCAGGCATAGAAAAGTCGGGTTTTTAACGCCGAATTGAAACATATTAGCCGCGGTTCAGGATGTTGCTAGAATGTGGACTTCGCCTAGTCCAGGAGTGTTAACGATGCGCCGCCTGCAAATAAAGCATGTAACTACTTACCAATACGCTGAACGCGTAACGCTATTGCCGCACAAATTGCTATTGCGTCCCCGTGAAGGCCACGAAATCCGTATCGAATCGGCTGAACTGATTATCTCTCCCGCCCACCAACTGCAATGGCAGCGCGACGTGTACGACAATGCCGTGGCTCAGGCGACTTTTACTAAGCAGGACAATCGACTCTCGATCGACAGTCTTCTCATCCTTCAGCACTATGATAGTCAGCCATTAAATTTTCTGGTGGCCGATTACGCGGTGTTATTTCCCTTTCAGTACGATGCCGCAGAATGCATGGATTTGGGGCCTTACCTGTCAGTGATCTTCGATCAAGATATACCGCTATTGAACGCCTGGTTGCGGCAATTTTGGCGCTCCGGCCAAGTCGTAGAAACTTATCTTCTGCTGGAATGGATTAATAAAGCGATTGCGAGCGGATTCACCTATCAACAACGTGAGGAACCGGGCGTTCAGACGCCTGCGACGACATTGACCCGACGCGCAGGTTCCTGCCGTGATTTTGCAACCTTGTTCATTGATGCCTGTCGTTTTTTGGGCTTGGCGGCGCGCTTTGTCACCGGCTACCAGTATTCGCCCACACTTTTGCCGGGCCAGGGCTCAACCCATGCGTGGTCGGAAGTTTACCTGCCCGGCGCCGGTTGGAAAGGATTCGACTCCACGTCCGGCCAAGTTGTCGGCAACGACCATATCGCCGTAGCCGTGAGTCGTCATCCCGAATTGGTGCCGCCTGTATCCGGTTCGTTTATAGCTGCCACCCACCAATCGCCGCTAATGAGCGTAGTGGTGGAGGTGGCTGAAATTCCGGCGTAGCGCCAACGCACGATTGCGTAATATCGGGAGCTACGCGGAGGGACATCGAGACCGGTTCAAGATGGATAAAAAGACCTTCGCATTCGGCTGAGGGAAGGGCGCCAAGACGATGGTTTTGGTAAGGCCTATGTGAAGCGGACATAAGTCACATTCATGTGTCAGCGCCGTCGGTTTAGTCGTGACCAGACACCTCAGGCTGTTTTTTCAGGAGTTCAATGCCGATGGGTTTAAGGCCGCATGGCTGAGCTTGTCATTATTACTTCGTGGTATGAATCACTTTGGCCCAACAAGCGAATTTGACGACAATCAAAGAGATAGAGCGTAACATAACATCCTGCTTTTACGCCTGAACGGGGCAGTAACATCAGGGTGATCGCCTTAGACTTTTTGATTTATCGGAGAATCAATCAGTTGTGCTTTACTTGCAAATTGATTCCGATGGTTTGATGGTTTGATATGTCTGTTTTTGAATTGTTTGTTATTTTAATGCGCTTTTTCCGGTAGCGACATGCGCCGATTCAGGTGGTGGTTTTCACTGGAGAATACGCATTTATTCAACAACGCCATCATGAACTACGATACATCACTGAGATTTTTATGACGACACTACTTTGGCTACAAACCGGTTCCTGCGGCGGCGACACCATGTCGATTCTATGTGCGGACAGCCCATCACTGGAAGAACTCATTGATGAATACAGCATCGAGATGCTCTGGCAACCGTCCCTTTCCATAGAACCGACGAGCAAACTGGATACGTTGATCGAGGCGATCATCGCGGATCAACAAGCCCTCGATATTTTATGCATTGAAGGAAGCATCATCACCGGACCCAATGGCTCAGGCATGTACGATCCGTATCGCGGGCGTTCCAAAATGAGCCTGGTCAGTGAACTGGTCGAAAAGGCTGGATATGTCGTCGCTTTGGGTACTTGTGCGTCATACGGCGGTGTCCATGCCGCGCCGCCCAACCCGACCGACTGTCTCGGCTTGCAGTTCGACAAGCAATCTCCGGGCGGGTTATTGCCGATCGAATGGCGATCTCGCAAAGGCCTGCCGGTCATCAATATCTCGGGTTGCCCCGCTCACCCCAATGCGATGACCAAAACCTTGGCCATGCTGGCTTCCGGACTTCCACTGGAACTCGATCATCTTAACCGCCCCAAGGCCTTTTTCAATAGCACCGTGCATCAGGGCTGTACCCGCAATGAATATCATGAGTACGACGTAGAGGACACCGAGTTCGGCGATAAGGGGTGCATGTTCTTTAATTTGGGTTGTCAGGGGCCGGTCACGATGGCCATTTGCAATACCGAACTCTGGAATGGCCGCAGCAGCAAGACTAGGGCAGGGGTGCCGTGTTTCGGCTGCACGTCCCCCGACTTTCCGCTGGATCAAGACCTGTTCCTCACCGAAAAAATAGGCACCATTCCGCTTCATCTGCCGTTGGGCGTAGAGCGAGCCAACTATATGGCCTACAAAAGTCTGGCCCACGATGCGGCTCCCGACCGGCTGTTGGACAAGAAGATGGATACTTAACCATGGCCAGACGAACCATCCAAATCGACCTTAACCGGGTCGAAGGCGATCTCGATTTCCAGCTGGAACTGGAAGACAACAAAGTCGTCGATGCCCGGTGTATCGGCTCCCTCTATAGGGGGTTCGAACAAATCCTCATGAGCCGTAAGCCCAAGGATTCTTTGGTGATTACGCCCCGCATCTGCGGCATTTGCGGTACCGCACAATTAAATGCCGCGGTGCTTGCGCTGGAACATATCGGGAAAATCCCCGTGCCGCCCATGGCCATTCGCATTCGCAATCTGTGCTTGATGGCTGAGACGGTGCAAAGCGATCTGCGGCAATCTTTTATGTTTTTTACTGCCGATTTTTGCCATTCCAAATACGTCGACCGGCCGTTTTATGACAAAGCGCGCGCCGCTTTCCTGCCGTTTAAGGGCTCGGTTCACCGCGGCGCTCTCGAACATTCGCGTCATATCGTCGAAATTATCGCCCTGTTTGGCGGCCAGTGGCCGCACTCGTCTTATATGTTGCCGGGCGGTGTGACTACGCCTGCGAGCTCTCGCCATATTATCGACAGCCTATCCATTCTCAACAAGCTGACCCGATGGTTTGAACAGGCCATCATCGGGACAGACCTGGATGCTTGGCTGGCTATACAATCCGCCGACGAATTCTTTACCTGGCTGACGGCGAAGGATGCCCATGCAGACAGCGCCATCGGACTGTTTACGCTGATGAGCCGCGACATAGGCCTGCACAACACGGGGTTCGGCACTCCGCATATGATCAGCTATGGCGCTTATGACGACCCGGACGATGCAGAAACTTTTCCTCCGCATCGCAAGCACTTGTTCAGAGCCGGTTTCCTCAATGGCGATACCGGCGACATCGAGCCTTTCGAGCAAGCCGAAATTACCGAACATGTGCGCTATTCCTGGTTTCAGCCATACCAGGGCGGACGCCATCCGTTTCAGGGACAGACCATCCCTGATTACCAACCCCATTCCGACCGCTATACCTGGTGCAAAGCGCCGCGCTACCAAGATAAAGTCGTGCAAACCGGCCCGCTGGCAGATGCGCTAATCGACGGCGAGCCGCTGATCCGCTCGTTATATCAGGCGGAGGGCGGCAATGCCTGGCTGCGCCAGTTCGCTCGCTTACACCGTACCGCGCGGCTGCTGCATAAAATGCGGGAAACGCTCCGCGAACTGGCCGCACAGCCTAACGCCCCGCACATGATTTCTCCCGACGAGAAAGAAATCCCCGATGGAGAAGGCTTTGGGTTGGTAACGGCGGCGCGCGGCGCACTGGGGCATTGGGTGCAAATCACCGACGGCGTTATTAGCCGTTATCAAGTCGTTACGCCAACCGCATGGAATGCATCGCCCAAAGACAGCGAAGGCCGACACGGCCATTGGGAAAGCAGTTTGATCGGTTTGACTGTCGACGATCCCGACGACCCGGTGGAAATCGGCC
>Ga0208636_100358_pt1 | contig 11974 bp, 8 predicted proteins | sample LakWasM103_HOW12_2_FD_183921 | JGI IMG/M metagenome (GOLD analysis project Ga0208636, IMG submission 183921) | Freshwater sediment methanotrophic microbial communities from Lake Washington under simulated oxygen tension - Sediment Metagenome... | ecosystem: Environmental > Aquatic > Freshwater >... | reverse complement strand
CCCAGATCATCCGGCTGGTGGAAGACGCCCAGGCGGCCAAGGCGCCCATCCAGCGGCTGGTGGACCAGGTGTCGGCCATTTTTGTGCCGGTGGTGCTGGTGGTGGCGCTGGTGACCCTGGCGGGCTGGCTGGCCATGGGTGCGGGGCTGGAGGCGGCGCTGATCCACGCCGTGGCCGTGATGGTGATTGCCTGCCCCTGTGCGCTGGGGCTGGCCACGCCCGCGGCCATCATGGCGGGCACGGGCGTGGCGGCTAAACACGGCATCCTGATCAAGGACGTGCAGGCGCTGGAGCTGGCGCACAAGGTGGACACGGTGGCCTTTGACAAGACCGGCACGCTGACCATGGGCCAGCCCCGGCTCACGGCGTTTGAGGTGGTGCCCGGCCTGGATGACAGCGCGGTGATGGCGGCGGTGGCCGCTGTGCAAAGTGGCAGCGAACACCCACTGGCGCGCGCAGTGGTGGCGGCTGCGGGCGAGCGGCAGATCAACGTGGCCACCGCGCAGGACGTGCGCGCCGTGCCCGGGCGCGGCACCGAGGGCGAGGTGGACGGCCAGAGCTACCTGGTGGGCAGCCTGCGCTGGATGCAGGAGCTGGGGGTGGCACTGGGCCCGTTGTCAGACCGCGCGGAGGCGTTGCAGCGCGAAGGCGCCACGGTGTCGGCGGTGGCCCAGCGGGTCACAGACGGGTTGGCATTGCGCGCGGTGATGGCCTTTGGCGACGAACCCAAGCCCGGTGCGCGCGAAGCTTTGGCGGCGCTGAAGGCGCGGGGCATCCGCACGGTGATGGTGTCGGGCGACAACCGGGGCGCGGCCGAGGCCATGGCCCGGCGCCTGGGGCTGGACCCGGCCGCAGGCGAGGTGATGGCCGAGGTGCTGCCGGGCGACAAGGCGGCCAAGGTGGCTGCGTTGCAACAGGGCACTGATGGCAAGCACCATCATGTGGCGATGGTGGGCGACGGCGTTAACGATGCCCCCGCGCTGGCGGCGGCCGATGTGGGCATGGCCATGGGCAACGGGACTGATGTGGCCATGCACGCAGCGGGCATTACGCTGATGCGCGGCGACCCGATGCTGGTGGCGGCGGCGCTGGATATTTCGCACCGCACGGTGATGAAGATCCGCCAGAACCTGTTCTGGGCGTTTGCATACAACGTGGCGGGCATTCCGCTGGCGGCGCTGGGTTACCTGAACCCGGTGGTGGCGGGCGCGGCCATGGCGCTGAGTTCGGTCAGCGTGATGGCGAATGCCCTCTTACTCAAGCGGTGGCGCATGTGATAAATACGTACAGCACGGTCATCGATGTCTGGCAAACTGCAACGATTTGTTGCGAATCCGTCGCCTCGGGGGAGGTGCGGCGACCGCATTGGCATAGCTATATCAAGGACGACAGATCATGAATCTCTTCTCGCTCATGCGGCAGTTCACCATACGTTTGCGCATGTTGGGTGCCATTGGCGTGGTGCTGGGCCTGCTGGGGCTGCTGGGGGGCGCGGGCATGCTGGGCATGTTCCGCATCCACAACATGAGCCAGGACTTCATGGACCACTCGTTCGCCGAGGTGGGTTACATGGCCGAGCTGCGGGGCGAGATGGGTGCCATCCGCCAGTTCGAGAAGGACATGATCATTGGGTACGAGAAGCCCGAAGCCGTGAAGGCCGCGCATGCCAAGTGGGTGGAGAGCCAGGACAAGGCCAAGAAGATTGCCAACAAGTTCCTGGAAGGTGAGGAGGACTCTGACAACCCGGTGGTGCGCAACATCGTCAAGCGCCTGGACAGCTACCGCGAGCTGTTTGCGCACGTGGCGCGCCAGCTGGAGGCGGGTGGCTATGACACCGCCACCATTGCCAACCGCATGAGCGGCAAGGCCGTGGCGGAGTTTGCCGAGGCCGACAAGCTGATGGCCGAGCTGGACTCGGTGCTGCGCGCGGAGGTGGCCAAGTCCGTGGCGCAGCAAAGCGAAGTGTCCAACCAGACCAAGTGGCTGTTTGTGCTGGCGGTACTGATTACCGTGGTGGTGGTGGTGCCCACCACGCTCATGAACATGAACTCCATTTGCAAGCCGCTGGAAGACGCACGCAAGATGGCCCAGGCGATTGCGGGCGGCGACCTGTCGCAGCACATTGCTGCCGAGGGCAAGGACGAAGTGGCCGATTTGCAGCGCGCGCTGCGCGACATGCAGCAGGGCCTGAGTGCGCTGGTGGCGCAGGTGCGGGATGCCAGCGGCAACATCGCCACGGCCAGCCAGGAGATCGCCACGGGCAACCAGGACCTGTCGCAGCGCACCGAGCAGACGGCCAGCAACGCGCAGGAGGCTGTGTCTTCGCTGTCGCAGCTCACGTCCACGGTGCAGCAGACGGCATCGTCGTCGCAGATGGCAAACCAGCTGGCCGCGTCGGCCTCGCAGATGGCCACACACGGTGGCGGCGTGGTGCAGCAGGCCGTGGCCAGCATGCATGAGATTTCGACATCGAGCCGCAAGATCGGCGACATCATCGGCCTGATCGACTCCATTGCCTTCCAGACCAACATCCTGGCGCTGAACGCTGCGGTGGAAGCCGCCCGTGCAGGCGAGCAGGGCCGGGGCTTTGCCGTGGTGGCCAGCGAGGTGCGCAGCCTGGCGCAGCGCAGCGCAGCGGCGGCCAGCGACATCAAGGGCCTGATCCAGAGCAGCGTGACGGCCGTGGACGGCGGCGTGCGCCATGTGGAAGAAGCCGGCACGGCCATGAAGGACATCGTGAGCAGCGTGCAGCGCGTGGGCGACATCATTGGCGAGATCACGGCGGCTGCGTCCGAGCAGTCGGCTGGCATCGGCCAGGTGAACAGTTCGGTGGGCGAGATCGACCGCATGACGCAGCAGAACGCGGCGCTGGTGGAGGAATCCGCCGCAGCCGCCGAGTCGCTGCGCGAGCAGGCTGCGCGCCTGTCGCACGTGGTGCAGCAGTTCCGCCTGGCCGAATCGGCAGCCGGCTACGGCCACGGCGGTGCGGTGGCCGCACCCTATGCAGGGCAGCAAACCCAGGCGCTGGCAACAGGCGCCGCGCAGGCGCGCCTGACGCACTGACCACACCTGGCCTTTTCTTCCGATGAGCCCCGCAGGCCTGGTCTGCGGGGCTTTTTTGTGGGCAGAGCTGCCCGGCGGTTTATTGACCTGCGTCATGGGCGCACCCGTGCGCGCGTGGCACCCTTGGGGCCTTGTTGAACCTGGGGAGTGCGCCATGCCGTCGATCAGTCTGCGAACCATTCGCGAAGAGCATGCGTCGCTCGCGGCGGTGCTGCACTCGCTGCGCCTGATGCTGGACCAGGGCCCGGGCGACGAGCCCGCCGCGTTCTTTGACGTGATGCGGGCCATGCTGTTCTACATCGACGAGTTTCCCGAGCGCCAGCACCACCCCAAGGAGTCGCAGTGGCTGTTCCCCAGGGTGGCCGAGCGCTCACCCCAGGCGGCCGAGGCCATCGCCCAGCTGGAGCGTGACCATGAGGGCGGCGAGGCCGCCGTGCGCGAACTGCAGCACCTGCTGCTGGGCTGGGAGCTGATGGGCGACGCGCGCCGCGAGGCGTTTGCGCTGGCGCTGGAGCGCTACATCCGCTTTTACCTGGAGCACATGCGCCTGGAAGAAACCGTGGTGCTGCCCGCCGCCCAGGAGACCCTGCAGCCGGGCGACTGGACCGCCATCGACGCGGCCTTTGCCAGCAACACCAACCCGCTGGCCCCGGGCAAGCCGCGCGACGCGGCCTATGACCGGCTCTTCACCCGCATCGTCATGCGGGCGCCCAGTCCGATCGGGCTCGGCTCACCCTCCTGAGCGACTGCGCCGCTTGGTGCTGACTGCGGCAGGCGACCGCTGGCTCGTGCAGCGGCAGCTGCAACCGGTGCGGCCCCATGGGGCCGTTCCGGCGCGGTGCGGACTCAGGCGCTGAGCGCCGGGTAGTCCGTGTACCCCTCGGCCCCGCCGCCGTACAGCGTGGCGCGGTTCACCTCGTTGAGCGGTGCGTTGGCTTTCAGGCGCGCTACCAGGTCGGGGTTGGCGATGAAGGGGCGGCCAAAGGCCACGATGTCGGCGCCCTTGGCCAGGGCGGCATCGGCCAGTTCGCGCGTGTAGGCGTTGTTGACCATCCATGCACCCTTGCCACCCGCTGCGCGGTAGGCGGCCTTGAGCGCGGCGTAGTCGAAGGGGCGGCCTTCCACTTCGCGCGGGCCTCCGGTGGCGCCTTCGATGACGTGGATGTAGGCCAGGCCCAGCGGGCCCAGGTGGCGCACCACGTGGTCGAACAGCGGCTGCGGATCGGCGTCCACGATGTCGTTGGCGGGGGTGACGGGCGACAGGCGGATGCCGGTGCGGCCGCCGCCGATTTCCTCGACGATAGCGCGGGTCACTTCCAGCAGCAGGCGCGCGCGGTTGGCAATGCTGCCGCCGTAGTCGTCGGTGCGCTGGTTGGCACCGGTCTTGAGGAACTGGTCGATCAGATAGCCGTTGGCCGCGTGGATTTCCACACCGTCAAAACCCGACGCAATGGCGTTGCGCGCGGCGTGGCGGTAGTCCTGCACGATGCCGGGGATCTCTTCGGCGTTGAGTGCGCGGGGCATGGAGGTGGGGGTGAAGGTGGGCACGCCGTCCTTGATGAGCACGGTCTTGGTGTTGGCCTGCACGGCCGAGGGTGCGACGGGTGCGGCGTTGCCGGGTTGCAGGTCGGTGTGCGAGACACGGCCCACATGCCACAGCTGCACCACGATCTTGCCGCCGGCATCGTGCACGGCGCGGGTCACCTTCTTCCAGCCGTCCAGCTGCTCGGTGCCGTACAGGCCGGGCACATCGGCATAGCCCTGGGCTTGCGGGCTGATGGCTGTGGCCTCGGAAATGATGAGACCGGCACTGGCGCGCTGCGCGTAGTAGGTGGCGACCAGGTCGGTGGGGATGGCCTCGGGCGAGCGGTTGCGCGTGAGCGGCGCCATGGCAATGCGGTTGGCCAGCTGGAGGTCGCCCGCGCGGGTGGGTTCAAACAATGAGGTCATGGTGAGTGGTCCTGAAAAGCTCAGTGCAAAAAAAGCAGCAAAGAGCCTGTTGACGATCTCCCAGGGGTCGCGCAGCGGTCTTTGCGGGATGGGATGCAAGGCGCGGTGCGCAGTGGATAGCCCCGCTATCCACAAGCGCCGCAACGCCGCAGACCGCCCGCAAAGGCCACTGCCCGAAGGGTTGGAGCGAAATCGGGTGATTGGACGCCCCAGCTGCTTGCATGGGCATGAGCCCATGCGGCACATCCGAAGCATCCACTCATCCCGATTGCGCTCCAACGCGATCCCCTGCGAGATCGCCAACAGGTTCTTGGAGCTTAATGCTGCAGCGCAAAACGTGCAGCGCACTGGCGTCAACAAGGGCACCGGTTTTGTGTTAGCCCCGTGCTGTCCCGGCGGGGCAAGCGGCGCGGGTGCTGTTGCATGAGAATGGACCGCCATGCCTTCGCCACCGCCCTTCGCACCGCTTTCCATCTCCCCGTTGCGCAGCCTGTGGCTCGCCGTGGCCCTGTCGATGGGCGCCGCCATTTCGCTGGGCATCACGCGGTTTGCCTATGCCCTGTTGCTGCCGCCCATGCGCGAAGACCTGGGCTGGTCGTACACGCTGGCAGGGGGCATGAACACGGCGAACGCGCTGGGCTATCTGCTGGGCGCTCTGGCCACACCCTGGCTGTTGCGGCGCGCGGCCCCGGGCGCAGTGCTGTTGGTGGGCGCCGCGATGGCCACGGTGTTCATGGGCCTGAGCGGATTTTTCACGCAGGCAGCGCCCTTGCTGGTGCAGCGTCTGCTGGCCGGTGGGGCCAGTGCGCTGGTGTTCATTGCCGGGGGGCTGCTGGCGGCGCGGCTGGGTGCCCAGGTGCCGGGGCGCAGCGGTTTGCTGCTGGGCCTGTACTACGGTGGCACGGGTTGGGGCATCAGCCTGTCGGCTTTGCTGGTGCCCGCCGTGCTGGGTGTGGCGCCCGCGCTGCATGGCTGGACCTGGGCCTGGTGGGCCTTGGCGCTGGCCTGTGTGGCGGCCACGGTGGCATTGCTGTGGCCGGCGCGGGTGTTGAACGGGCTGGCTGCGCCTGTGGCCACCGCATCCGGGACCCCACCGGAGGCATCAGTGCCCGACCGCGTGCGCTGGCGGGCCCTGGCCCCTGCACTGCTGGGTTACGGCCTGTTTGGCGTGGGCTATATCGGCTACATGACCTTTGTGGTGGCGCTGCTGCGCGAGCAGGGCCGGGGTGCGGGCGAGGTGACGCTGTTCTACGCCTTGCTGGGGCTGGCCGTGGTGCTGTCGTCGCGCATCTGGGCCGGGCTGCTGGACCGCAGCCGGGGCGGCGAGGCCCTGGCGCGGCTCAATGCGCTGCTGGGCGTGGCCACCATCCTGCCCGCCATCACGGGCGCGTGGCCCGTGGTGCTGGCCTCGGGGCTGCTGTTTGGCGGGGTGTTTTTGTCGGTGGTGGCATCGACCACGGCGCTGGTGCGGCACAACCTGCCGCAGGCGCTGTGGGCCAGTGGCATCAGCGCGTTCACCATCGTGTTTGCCGCGGGGCAGATCGTGGGGCCCACGGTGGTGGGCTGGATTGCCGATGGCCCTGGAGGCCTGGCGCGCGGGCTGGTGTTCTCGGCCTGCGCGCTGTGGGTGGGGGCGCTGGTAGCGTGGCGGCAGAATCCGCTGTAGCACAACTGGAGTTTTGGCCGCGCGTCGAGCTACGTGCCCCCAATCGATACTGGCGGGGCCTAGGCCAGGAACGCCGAGCAAGGGCCGCCCCGGAGCGAGGGCGTTGTCCCCCTGCCCGCGTAGCGAGAGCGGGGGGAAGGCGCGCAGCGCCTCAGGGGGGTGTCCCTATTTCAGCAGGCCTTCGGCCTTCATGGCCGCCTGCACTGCGGGGCGGGCACCCACGCGTTCACGGTAGGCCGCCAGGTTGGCCAGGCTGGAGATATCGAGCTTGGTGGGCTGGGTCCAGTTGGTCACGGTGAACAGGTAGCCGTCGGCCACGGTGAACTGGTCGCCCATCAGGTACTGCTTGCCGGCGAGCTGGCCATCCACCCACTGCAGGCGTTGCAGCAGGCGCTCGCGCACCATGGGCTTGTACTCTTCGGGGGTGGCGGGGTTGAACAGGGGGCTGAAGCCCTTGTGCAGCTCGGTGCCGATGAAGGTCAGCCACTCTTGCAGGCGGTAGCGCGCCAGGGTGCCGTTGGCAGGGGCGAGCTGCTTGTCGAGCACCTGGTCGGCGATGTATTGCACGATGGCCGGGCCTTCGCGCAGGCGCTCGCCGTTGTCCAGCTCCAGCACGGGCACGTAGCCCAGCGCATTGATGGTGTAGTAGTCGGTGCCGTCCTGCAGCTTGTGGCTCTTGGTGCTGGCCAGCACGGGGGTATAGGCCAGGCCGGCCTCTTGCAAGGCGATGTGGGGGGACAGGGAGCAGGCGCCGGGGGAGTAGTAAAGCTTCATGGATCGGTCCTTGAAAACGGTCGGAAACCGCCGATCCTATGCGCTGCGCCGGATTCTTGCAGGCGCCGGGGCGCAACCCCGGCACCCGCTGCGTGGTGCAGCGGGGAGGGGTCGCGTCAGCTGTCGTATCCAGGCAGGTCGCGCTGCACCTTGCGCAGCAGCGCGGGCCAGGCAAAGGCGCCGCCCAGGCCGCCGGTCTGCACGCGCATGGCCTGGGCCACGCCGCTCACGATCTGCGGGTTCACCTGCGTCAGTTCGCCGCCGGCCTGTGCGTCGATCTGGATGCGGCAGGTGTTCTCGAAGGTGTACATGGACAGGAAGGCGTCGGCAATGGTCTTGCCCACGGTGAGCAGCCCGTGGTTGCGCAGCATGAGGAAGTTGGCTTCGCCCAGGTCGGCCTGCAGGCGCGGCTTTTCTTCGTCGCGGAAGGCCACGCCTTCGTACTCGTGGTACGCCAGCGAGCCCAGTACAAAGGTGCTTTGCTGGCTGATGGGCAGCACGCCGCCCTTTTGCGCGCTGACGGCCACGCCGGCGCGCGTGTGGGTGTGCAGCACGCAGCCCGCCTCAGGCCGGGCCTCGTGCACGGCGCTGTGGATCACGAAGCCGGCAGGGTTCACGGGGAAGGGCGAGTCGTGCAGCTTGTTGCACAACATGTCCACCTTGATCAGGCTCGACGCCGTGATCTCGTCGAACATGAGGCCATAGGGGTTGATGAGGAAATGGTGCTCGCCCGGGCCTGACACCGACTCGGGCAGTTTGGCGCTGATGTGGGTGAAGACCAGGTCGCTCCAGCCGTACAGCGCGACGAGCCGGTAGCACGCGGCCAGGTCGCAGCGCAGCTGCCATTCTTCAGGGCTGACGCTGCCTTGCAGCGAGGGGATGTTGAGCATGGTGGTGTCTCCGCTTTTTGTAGAGGTGGGAAACGCCACTGTAGGACGGTCTTGCCCGAGGGTCTGTCAGGCAGGCTACACCTGACGCACAACGGACGGAATGGTCGCCCCTGTGGTCCAGGAGCAGCCACACTGCAGTCTGACCGCCTGTGCGTTCAGCGTCAGCGCGTCAGTACTGCTGACGCTGCCGAAGTTGCCGCCGCCCGAGCCAGCCCAGTCCCAGCGCCGCCAGAGCCAGCATCCAGGGCTCATTGACAGGAATCCCCGTGGCTAGGGCCGTCACATTGATGTTCAGCGTGATGACCGAGGACAGGCCATTGGCATCTGTGACCTGGATGACCAGCACGTAGCTGCCGGGAGCCGTGGGTGTGCCGACCAGCATGCCGCTGGCGCTGAGCGACATGCCTGGTGGCAGCGTGCCCGAGTTGATGGCAAAGGTGTAGGGACCTGTGCCGCCAGTCACCTGTATCTGTCCGCTGTAGGGAATGTTGACAAGGAGTGCGGGGGGCGGGGTGATGACCAGCGTGCTGGTCACGGCGCCCGTGCCTGTCAGGTCCAGTTCGCGGCCCAGGAAGTCGGACACCGTGATGGTGAAGCTGTAGGCCGCTGCGGTAGTAGGGGTTCCCGTGAGGGCGCCACTGGCCGACAGGCTCAGGCCGACGGGTAGCACACCGGTGCTGACCAGGAACTGGTACGGCGCCACACCATTGCTGCCCACGAAGGTCACGCTATAAGGCACACCCTGCACCGGGACGGGAATGGAGGAGGGCGTGACGTTGATGCTCTGGGCTGCGGCGGTAGCGCTCCACAGCAAGAGGCCTGCGGTCCCTGCTCCTGCCAGGAGTTGTCGGCACCAGGTGGCCGCAGCCCGGGCTGCGCGGGCCATCATTGCGCACCTCCGCGCTTGCGTTGGAGCTGCCGTTCCAGGACTGAGAGGCGTTCCGCCAAGGCCAGGAGTTCCTCATCCTTGGCAGCCAGCTTCTGGTGCAAAGCCTGGACTGTCGCGGCGGCCAGACCCGCGACATCGCTGGGTGCAAGCGTCTGCGGGCTAGCCCCCAGCTGGAAGCGGTGGTGCACGTCTTCGGCCATGGGGCCCAGGTGCAGGCTGGCGTTGAGGTCGCTCAGGTAGCGCCAGGCATACAGCGGCAGCTGCGCCACCTCGCCCAGAATGACATGGACCGGCGCCGCTGTGATGTCGTGCTTGAGCGTGCGGCTGGAGCCCTGGCTGAGCGTACCGGCGATCACCAGGCCGCCGCTCGACTGTACCGACAACGCGTTGCTGCCGCTGCCGCTCGGTGCCAGGCTGACACTGGACGTAGTGGTGTGCTGGGTCCAGTACGCTGAGCCCGTGCCATGCGCCAGGCGCGCTGCGATGGAGCCGTTGTTCTGTAACTCCATCTGCACGCGCGTGGCGGGGGCCGCCGCGCTGTTGTCAATCAGCAAGGTGCCGGTGCCGTCGCTTCGGCGCAGGTTCAGCGACGCCACGGGGCGGGGAGTCCCCAGGCCGACGTTGCCGCTGCCGGCGATGTCAAGGCTGGAGTGCGGTGCCCCAGGCCGGATGCGCAGGGGCAGGCGCGAGCCGCCCGTGACGTCGCGCACGAAGAAATTGGCCTCGTTGCCGGCAATGTCCCAGGTCTGGGCTGTGAAGCCGCTGGTGTTGCTTTGCTCGAGCCGTACCCCTGGGGTATCGGTGGTCAGCATGTGCAGGTCCAGCGCGGGCACGGCCGTTCGGATGCCCACGCGCCCCTGTGGGCTCACGTGAAGACTGTGTGCCGGTGCGCCGGCCATCCAGCGTGCGGGAAGTTTGGCGCCCGTGGCATCCTCGATGGCCATGTAGCTGGCCCCACCACTGGAGGTGTCATTGGCGACCAGGGTCCATCTGTTGTTGGGAAATGGCGTGAGCCGGGTGTCCCAGAAACCGATGCGGGTGTTGTTCTCCTTCAGCCGCAGGGTGTCATCGCCAAAAACCTCGTTGTTGACGCAGTCGAGTCCTGTGCAGACGCTGCCCTGGACGATGTGGTCGTCGGCGACCACTTGGTCCTTGGTGGTCATGCGCGTGCTGGCCCGGATGGCGGCAGGTGCCGTGGTGGTGCTGTCGGCCGCACCGACCTCGCCACGCGGCGGTGCCTGAGGCGGCAGCACGAAAGAGCCACCGGCCACGGTCACGTAGCCGCTGAACTGGGCACCTATGGGGCTGGCTGCGGGCGCTGCTGGAGCTACAGCGGCATCGTCACGCCGCACTGCGTTGGTGGCAGGTGCGAGTGTCAGTTCGTAGACGTAGCGCCCGTCGGGCAGAGGGGTGTCCTGCAGGGAGAACACCAGCGGGCTGCGCAGCACGAAGTCCTGGGGCGTGCCGCCGTCGCGCGCGACGCGCAGCACGGCACGGCCATGGGGCGCGGCGGGTGTCCACTCCAGCCGCTGGGCCAGCAGGCGGACTGTGACAGCGGCGGCGCTGGCGGCGGCCTCCGGTTGTTGTGCCTGCACGCTCTGGCACAGCAGCGACGCTGCGAGTGCCGTGGCCATCATCAGCAGGGCGGCAGTGCGCGGTTGTGGCCGGCTCTGCGAGGGGTTGTGGTGGTGCATGGCTGGCGACCCCTTCAGCGTACGGGCTTGGCGGGGACCGCCATCTGGGCTTCGAGCAGGGAGATGCGGGCCCGGATCGCCGCAATGTCGGCCTCGCGCTCTGTCACCTTGCGAGCCAGCTCCTGCACGGCCCCAAGGGTCACGCCCGCGAGGTCGCCGGGCGCCAGGCTCTTGTCATCCTGGCCGAGCTGGAAGATCTTGCGGAAGTCTTCAGCCATGGGGCCGACGTGGCGTTCCTGTGCGGGGCTCGCGGTGTAGCGCCAGTGGTACAGCGGCAGGCTAAGCACTTTGGCCAGCAGGCTGCTGCCGTTGATGGGCTCGATGCCCGTCTTGAGCGTGCGGCTGGAGCCGGTGCTCAGCGTTCCGGTGATGGCCAGGTTGCCGTTGGCCGCCAGCGTGAGCTGGGGGGTACCCGCGCCCTGTGTGGCCAGTGTGAGCGTGGTGCTGGCTGTCATGTCCCAACCGGTGGCCGCTGCCGTGGTGAAGCGCAGCGTGGCCGGGCCGTTGTTGGTCAGGTTCAGCAGGGTGCGCTGTGCGGCTGTGCCGCTGGTTTCCTGGACCAGGACTTGGGCCGTGCCGTCGGTGCGCAACACATGCAGTGCAGCGGCTGGCGACGCAGTGCCCAGGCCGACATTGCCCGATGCCGCGATGTCCAGGCTGCTGGTGGGTGCTCCAGGGCGTATGCGCAGCGGCAGGCGTGAGCCACCTGTGACGTCGCGCACGAAGAAATTGGCCTCGTTGGAAGCGATATCCCACGTCTGCGCCGTGAAGCCGCCCGCCGAGGACTGCTCCATGCGGACCCCTGGCGTGTCACCCGTCAGGGCATGCACGTCCAGCACCGGCGTGGCGGTGCGCAGGCCCAGGTCGCCGCCGGAGCTGACGTAGAGGCTGTTGGTGGGGGCCCCGGCACTGACGCTGAAAACCTGGTTGCCGGTGGCCGCATCCTCGATGGCGAGGTAGGAGGCGCCGCCCGAGGCAGCGTCGTTGGCCCGGATGCGCCAGTCGTTGGTGGGAAATGGGCTTACGCTCGTATCCTGGAAATGGATGA
>Ga0208636_100354_pt1 | contig 12062 bp, 6 predicted proteins | sample LakWasM103_HOW12_2_FD_183921 | JGI IMG/M metagenome (GOLD analysis project Ga0208636, IMG submission 183921) | Freshwater sediment methanotrophic microbial communities from Lake Washington under simulated oxygen tension - Sediment Metagenome... | ecosystem: Environmental > Aquatic > Freshwater >... | reverse complement strand
CGCCGCCGTGGTCGACCGCGCGGGCACCGTGCGTGCGTTGCTGCGCGCCGACAACGCCGGCCCCCACACCGTGGGCGCCAGCCAGGCCAAGGCCTTCACCTCGGCTTCTGGCAAGAACACCACCGCTGCCATGTGGGAAGGCGTGCAGAAGAACCCAGCCGCAGCCAATGTAGCCATGATTCCCGGCTACCTGCTGCTTGGCGGCGGCGTGCCGGTGAAGGTGGGCGACGAAGTCATCGGCGCCGTGGGCGTGGGCGGTGCTCCCGGCGGCCACCTGGACGAGAAATGTGCATTGGCCGGCATTGCCAGCGTGCAGGACCTGCTGAAGTAACAGGCACGGCATGTGGACCCGTCGCACCATCATCTTGTTGGCCGCGCTGGCCTGCATCGGCACGGCCCAGTCCCAGGTGGCACCCAGCGCCAGTGAGCTGACCCAATACAGCGGCCTGCACGCCGCCGCCCACCGCGGTGACCTTGCCCAGATCCGCAAGCTGCTGGCCGCCGGGGCTGCGGTGGATGCGCGCGACGGCCACGGCCGCACTCCCGTGCACGTGGCCACCTTTGCCCGCCAGCGCGAGGCCTTGCGCACCCTGCACCAAGGCGGCGCCAGGCTGGAGCTGCTGGAGAACGACCGCTACGACGCAGTCACCATCGCCGCCGTGGCCGACGACGAAGACACCTTGCGCACGCTGCTGGCCCTGGGTGCCAGCGCCAAGCTGACCACCAGCCGATGGGACGGCACGGCCCTGATTGCCGCAGCCCACCTGGGGCACGACGGCGTGGTGCGCCAATTGATTGCCGCCGGCGCGCCGCTGGACCATGTGAACAACCTGCACTGGACGGCACTCATTGAGGCCGTGGTGCTGGGCGACGGTGGCCCCCGGCACCAGCGGGTGGTGCAGGACTTGCTTGCCGCTGGGGCCAGTGCGCGCTTGGTCGACCGCCAGGGCAACACCCCGTTGGCCCTGGCCCGGGCACGCGGCTATACGGCAATGGTGGCGCTGCTGGAGCGCGCGGCGGCGCCCTGAACGGGCAAGGCCGCAGGCCTAACGCGCCAACACAGACGCCAGCGCCACACCGGTGTGCGTGCCCAGCTTGACGACCGCCTCGGGCGTCGCAGCCGCCACTACCTGGCCACCGGCGTTGCCGCCATCCGGCCCCAGGTCGATGACCCAGTCGGCCTCGGCGATCACATCCAGGTCGTGCTCGATGACGACCACACTGTGGCCGCCGTTGACCAGGCGGTGCAGCACCCGGATCAGCTTCTCCACATCGGCCATGTGCAGGCCCACCGTGGGCTCGTCCAGCACATACAGCGTGTGTGGCGCCTTGTTGCCGCGCTTGCCAATGTCGTCACGCACCTTGCTCAACTCGGTCACCAGCTTGATGCGCTGCGCCTCGCCGCCGCTCAGTGTGGGCGATGGCTGGCCCAGCGTCAGGTAGCCCAGACCCACGTCCTTCAGCAGTTGCAGCGGATGGGCAATAACGGGCATGGCGGCGAAGAACTCCACCGCCTCATCCACTTCCATTTGCAGCACGTCGCCGATGTTCTTGCCACGCCAGGTGACGGCCTGCGTCTCGGGGTTGAAGCGCGCGCCGCGGCAGGTCTCGCACAGCACCTTCACGTCCGGCAGGAAGCTCATGCCAATGGTGCGAATGCCCTGCCCTTCACAACCCGGGCAGCGGCCTTCGCCGGTGTTGAAGCTGAAACGGTTGGCTGCGTAGCCACGGGCTTTGGCTTCCAGCGTGTCGGCAAAGAGTTTACGGATGGTGTCCCAGAAACCGATGTAGGTGGCGGGGCAACTACGTGGGGTTTTGCCGATGGGGGTCTGGTCCACTTCGAGCACGCGGTCGATGGTCTCGAAGCCGGTCACGCCTTCGCAGCCGGTCCACTGGATTTCTTCACCGGCATCCAGCGCATCGCGTCCGGCCTTGGTGCTGCGTTTCTGGACGGCTACTTGCACGTTGGTCAGCAGCACATCCCTGGCCAAGGTTGATTTGCCGGAGCCGGAAACGCCTGTTACTGCTACCAAGCGTTTCAAGGGGATGTGGGCGGTGACGTTTTGCAGGTTGTGGAGGTTGGCTCCCTTGACTGTTAACCAATCTATCGTTGGCTGAGATGCTGTGCCCGCAACGGAAGGCCGGGGGGCGGGCTCCTCGTCGCGAAGCTCAATATCGTCACCCACCCCCCGACCTCCCGTTGCTGCGAACAAGGACGCTGCGCTAGATCGGTTGGAGACACTTTCGTACTCGGCGGCTACGCGTGCACGCTCAACAAACTCCGCATTGGCCGCAACGCTGGTCGATACCCGCGCCGCCGCAAGCGCCGCAGCCTTCGCGGCTTTGCCTTTCGGCAATTTAGAACCCTTCGCGCTCGTAGGGGCCGCGGCCGGAGCCGGTGCGCCGGGTGCCGATTTGGCGGACGCATCGCGGACGTATGAGGCTCCCGGCGTACCGGCTTCGGCCGCAGCGAGAGCAACAGCTCCGGCCGCAGCGTGCGCAACAGACGCCGCCAACGACTCAGCAAACGAAACGACAGAACGCCGCGCCATCAACGGATGCTTCATCGCATGCAACAAATACCGCCCGGTCTGCGACTCCGAAGCCGCCTGCACATCGGCAACGGAACCCTCGGCCACCAACCGGCCTCCGCGCTTGCCCGCACTAGGCCCGATGTCGATGATGTGGTCCGCATGGCGAATGGTCTCCTCGTCATGCTCCACCACCACCAGCGTATTGCCCTTGTCGCTCAAGGAACGAAGCGCGCCCAGCAGAATCTTGTTGTCCCGCGCATGCAGGCCAATCGTGGGCTCGTCCAGCACGTAACACACGCCTTGCAAATTGCTGCCCAGTTGGGCCGCCAGCCGGATGCGTTGTGCCTCGCCGCCGGACAGCGTGGGGGCACCCCGGTCCAGCGTCAGGTAGCCCAGCCCCACTTCTTCCAGAAACTCCAGACGGCTCTTGATCTCTGGCACCAGATCGCGGGCAATGTCGCCCTCGCGCGTGGTCATGCCACCGATCACCTGAAGCGTCTGCACCCACTTGCGCACATCGGTCACGGAGAGGCGCGCAATGTCGGTGATGCTCACCGCGTTGAACTGCACGGCCCGCGCCGTGGCATTCAGGCGCGTGCCGTGGCAGGTGGGACACGTTGTGTCATGCAGGTCTTCGATATCGGCCTCGGCAAAGGTCTGCTCGCGACCTTTGTTGTCCTCATCCTTCACCGAATCGTCAAACACCTTGCGCTGGTCCTTGGTCAAGGCCACGCCGGTGCCCACGCAATCGGGGCACCAGCCGTGCTTGCTGTTGTATGAGAACAGCCGCGGGTCCAGCTCCACATACGAGGTGGAACACACCGGACAGGCGCGCTTGGTGGAGAACACCTGCACCTGGCCAATGCCCGCCGCCGGTGTGCCCGCAATCATGGCGGCCCTCAAACCATCCATGCCCGAGATCACATGCACCACGCCCTTGCCATGCACCAGCGCCGTGGCCAATGCTGCGCGCAACTCTGCCTCGTGCGCCGGGTTCACATCCAGGCTGGCCACCGGCAGTTCGATGTTGTGCTCCTTGAAACGGTCGATGCGCGGGAAGTTGGTGGTCGGCAGAAAGTTGCCATCCACCCGCAAGTGCGTAAAGCCACGCGGCCGCGCCCAGTCCGCCAGTTCGGTGTAGACACCCTTGCGCCCCGACACCAGCGGTGCCAGCAAACCGATGTGTTGACCACGGAAATTCTTCAGCAACTGCGCCGCAATGCTGTCCGCCGACTGCGGCTCCACCGCCGCACCGTCGTGGATGCAATGCTGCGTGCCCAGCTTCACATACAGCAGACGCAGAAAATGCCAGACCTCGGTGGTCGTCCCCACCGTGGACTTACGGCCACCGCGTGACAGCCGCTGCTCAATCGCCACCGTAGGCGGAATGCCATACACCGCATCCACCTCCGGTCGCCCCGCTGGTTGCACGATGGAACGCGCATAGGCGTTCAACGACTCCAGGTAGCGGCGTTGACCTTCGTTGAACAAGATGTCAAACGCCAGTGTCGACTTGCCAGACCCCGACACGCCGGTAACGACATTGAACTTGCCCCGCGGAATATCCACCGACAACGACTTGAGGTTGTGCTCCTTGGCGTTGACTATTCGGATGGAGTTTTCTCCGGCTAGAACGGCATTGGGGTCAGAGCCCAATTTCGTTGAACGTTTATTGCCTCCTTCCGCAGCACTGTCCTGAATTGGGATCTGACCCCACTGCCTACCCGCCGGGGATGGGGTTGCGCCGGGTGACGATTTGGCGGCCGCATCGCGGACGTATGAGGAACCCGGCGTGACCCCATCGCCGGCAGCGAGCGCCACTGAAGCTCCGGCAGCGAGCGCCAAATACTTTGCATGCGGCTCGGCCACGACATGCACCACCCCCATAGCCGCCGCATACTCCCGCAAAGCCTTGCCCGTGTGTGACGACGCATGCAACAGCAAATCCTCCGGCGCGCCATAGGCCACCACTTCTCCGCCGGCATCGCCCCCTTCCGGCCCCAAATCAATCAGCCAATCGGCAGCACGGATCACATCCAGGTTGTGCTCAATCACCAGCAGCGAATGCCCCGCATCCAGCAGCTTGCGCAGCGCCCGCATCAGCTTGGCAATGTCGTCAAAGTGCAGTCCGGTGGTCGGCTCGTCCAGCATGAACAGCGTGCCACGCCGTGCCACCGCCTGGCGGCTGGCGCTGCTGCTCTTGGCGGCCTCGGCCAGGAAACCGGCCAGCTTGAGCCGCTGCGCCTCGCCACCCGACAGCGTGGGCACGGGCTGGCCCAGCTTCACATACTCCAGCCCCACATCCACGATGGGCTGCAGCGCGCGGATCACGTCGCGGTCGTTGGCGAATACGGCGGCGGCTTCGCTGACGGTGAGGTCCAGTACATCTGCAACGTTGAGGCGGCGGGAAACGGCGTCAGAGCCCGATTTTCGCTCAATCGTCACCTCCAGGATCTCCGGCCGGTAACGCTTGCCATCGCAATCCGGACAGCGCAAATACACGTCGCTCAAGAACTGCATCTCGATGTGCTCAAAGCCCGAGCCACCGCAGGTGGGGCAACGCCCGTCGCCGCCATTGAAGCTGAACTTGCTGGCCGTGTAGCCGCGCTCGCGCGACAGGTCGGCACCGGCAAACAGCTCGCGGATCGCGTCCCAGGCACCCACATAGCTCACCGGGTTGGAGCGCGCCGTCTTGCCAATCGGCGACTGGTCGACAAACACCACTTCGCTCAGCTGCTCGGCGCCCAGCAGGCGCTCATGCGCGCCGGGCGTTTCGGTGGCCTTGCCGAAGTGGCGCAGCAACGCCGGGGCCAGCACGTCCTGCACCAGCGTGGACTTGCCGGAGCCGCTGACACCGGTGATGCACACCAGGCGCTGCAGCGGGATCTCGATATTGACGTTCTTCAGGTTGTGCTCGGTCGCACCTTCCAGGATCAGGCGCGGCGTGTTCTCGGCCACCATGCGCTTGAAGCCCATGCCGACCTGTTTGCGCCCGCCCAGGTAGGCGCCGGTCAGCGTGTCGGCACTGCGCAGCGCTTCCGTGCTGCCGTCAAACACAATCTGCCCGCCCTTCTCGCCCGGGCCGGGACCCATGTCAATCATGCGGTCCGCCGCCAGCATCACCGCCGGGTCGTGCTCCACCACCACCAGCGTGTTGCCAGCGTCGCGCAGGCGCTGCATGGCGACGATGATGCGGTGCATGTCGCGCGGGTGCAGGCCGATGCTGGGTTCGTCCAGCACAAAGAGTGTGTTGACCAGGGAAGTACCCAGAGCGGTGGTCAGGTTGATGCGCTGGACTTCACCGCCGCTCAGCGTCCGGCTCTGGCGGTCCAGGGTCAGGTAACCGATGCCTACGTCGCACAGGTACTTCAGCCTGGTACAGACCTCCTCTAAAAGCAGCTTCAGGGTCTTGGCTTCGGCTTCTGAGGTGGCGGGGACCTGGTGTTGGGGGGCCGAAGACAGGGGAGCGCGGGCTTCCTTGTCGCGAAGCTCAATGTCGTCAGCCCGCGCACCCCTGCCTTCGGCTTCGCGCTCGCTGGAATGATGCAAAACATCCGAAGGCACTGCCGCTCCACCGTGTGACAGGCTCTCGCCCGCCGGAGACACGGCTGGGCCGGGCGAAGCGGGGTTGCCGGGCGACGACATTGAGCTTCGCGACAAGGAGCCCGGCAGCCCCGCTTCGCCCAGCCCAGCTTGCAGCGAATCAAAGAAGCGCCTTAGCTTGTCGATAGGCATCAGCATCAGGTCATGCAGGCAAAGGCCGGGCAATGCCTCCAACTGCGACCGCTTCCATTGAACACCCTGCGGCATAAACCATTTCGACGGCAACAAAACAGCATCCGCTTGCGCCTTGGTCCCTATGCGCCACAGCAAACTCTCGGTCTTCAGCCGCGCACCACCACAGGTGCCACACGGCGTGTAGCTGCGGTACTTGGACAGCAGCACGCGGATGTGCATCTTGTAGGCCTTGGTCTCCAGGTAGGCAAAGAAGCGGTTGATGCCAAACCAGTGCTGGTTCCACTTGCCATTCCAGTTGGGTGAGCCATTGATGACCCAGCCTTGCTGCTCGGGTGTGAGCTTGTACCACGGTGTGTCGCGCGGGATGCCGGCCACCTCGGCATGGCGCATCAGATCGTCCTGGCACTCCTGCCAGGCCGGGGTCTGCATGGGCTTGACGGCGCCCGCGCGCAGCGTGAGCTTGTCGTTGGGGATGACCAGGCCCAGGTCCACGCCGACCACGCGGCCAAAACCGCGGCAGGCTTCACAGGCACCCACCGCCGAGTTGAACGAGAACATCGAAGCAATCGGGTCGGCGTAGCGGATGTCGCTTTGCGGGCAATGCAGGCCGGTGGAGAAGCGCCACACCGTTGGCTCTGCAGTCGCTATCGAATCAGTAGCGATATATGCAGGTTCTACGAGGGCTGGAGGCTCGTTGACCACATAGACATTGAGCCGGCCGCTGCCACGCTTCAGGGCCAGTTCGATGGCTTCGAGGACGCGGGCTTTTTCCACGCTGGTGATGCGGAAGCGGTCGGCGACGACGTCTAACACCTTTCTCCGGCTGGCGGCGGAAAAGGGGTCAGAGCCCGTTTTCGTACCAGGCTTCGCACTCCGTTTGGTTTTCTTTCCTGAATCGGGATCTGACCCCTTTTCCGCCGACTCCAAATCAAGCTCCACCTCGCGTTCGGCGTGGATGCGGGTGAAGCCGCTGGCGGACAGCCACTGGGTCAGCTCTTCTGCGGTAGTGCTGGCGGGCAACTCCACCGGGAAAGTCAGCACCATACGAGGGTCGGCTGTAGGTGTATGCACTGCCGCCCGCCGCACCAGCTCCGCATAAATGGTCTCCGGCGTATCGTGCTGCACCGGCTGGGCCGTGGCTTTGTCAAACAGTTGCGCGGCGCGGGAGTACAGCAGCTTGATGTGGTCGTTCAACTCGGTCATCGTGCCCACCGTGGAGCGGCTGGAGCGCACCGGGTTGGTCTGGTCGATGGCAATCGCCGGTGGCACGCCCTCCACCTTGTCGACCGCCGGCTTGTCCATGCGGTCCAGGAACTGGCGGGCGTAGGCACTGAAGGTCTCTACATAGCGGCGCTGGCCCTCGGCGTACAGCGTGTCGAACACCAGGCTGGACTTGCCGGAGCCGCTTGGGCCCGTGACCACGGTCAATTCGCCAGTGCGGATATCCAGATCCAGGTTCTTCAGATTGTGCTGGCGCGCGCCGCGAATGCGGATGGTTCCCTGGGTCATGGTGCTGTGCTTATTTTGATGAGGCCAATCATTCTAGGGATTTGAGGCCTTTGGGGTAGCCGCGGGGTTTTGCCGACTGCGGCCCACCCGGGCAAACCCTAGATGTGGAAGTCCACAACTGGCGCATCCTGTCGACGGTGCCGACAATCGGGACCCCAGCAACCCAGGAGACATCCCATGAAAATTGCCACCCCCTTGTGGAGTGCCTTGTTATTGGTCCTGATGGCGACGAACACCCACGCCCAGTTGCGCATCGGCCAGCCTTCGGGCTTTACCGGCTCGGTGGCGGCCGGGGTGAAGGAGAACACCGCGGGCGCCAAGCTCTACCTGGACGCTGTGAACAAACGCGGCGGCATCCATGGCCAGCCAATCGAACTGATCTCGGTCGATGACAAGTTCGACCCGGCCACCACGGTGGACGTCGCTCGGCGCCTGATCACCGAAAAAGGCGTGCTGGCACTGTTTCTGAACCGGGGCACGCCGCACGCGCAGGCGTTGCTGCCCTTACTGACCGAGTATCGCGTCCCCCTGGTAGGCCCCAGCACCGGCGCCATGGCATTGCACGAACCCGTACAGCACTGGGTTTTCAACGTGCGCGCGCCCTACCAGAACGAGGCAATCAAGGCGGTGCGGCACCTTGCCAGCATGGGCATGACCCGCATTGCGATACTGCAGACCGATGACTCCTTTGGTGCCGACTCGGCGGCCGGCGCGGAAAAAGGCTTTGTCTCGGTGAAATTGAAACCGGTGCTGGTGCAGAAATTTCCACGGGACAAGGCGGACTTTGCCGCGCTGGCGGCCCAGGTCACACGCAGTGAGGCCCAGGCGGTGCTGTACATTGGCTCGTCCGGCACGGTCGCCAGCGGCGTCAAGGCCTTGCGCGCAGCCGGGTCCAGCGCGCAGGTGGTGACGCTATCCAACAATGCGTCGGAAGGTTTCATCAAACTGCTGGGCGACCAGGCACGCGGCGTGGTCGTCACGCAGGTGTTCCCCAACGAACGCGCCGTGACCTACAAGCTGATCAAGGAAGCGCAGGAACTGGCCAAGGCCAATGGATTGAATGGCGTCTCGCCGGCCATGCTGGAGGGCTTTGCCGCGGCCAAGGTGCTGGTCGAAGGTCTGCGCCGTGCCGGGCCAAAACCCACCTCCAGCGGTCTGCGTGATGCGCTGGAGAGCCTGCAAAAATTCGATATTGGCGGATTGGAAATCAGCTACAGCCCGACCAGCCACACCGGCCTGGACTTTGCCGACCTGTCCATCATTGGAGCCGACGGCAAGTTTATGCGCTAGAGCACAGCGACAAGGCGCTCAGACGCCTGGGGGCCTATTGCGTGAGCGTGCGCTCCAGTTCGGCGCAGGCAGTGGCCCCCGCGGCGTCCTTGATCTTGGGCAAGAGCGCCAGCAGTTCTTCAAAACCCCCAGCGGCCTCGACCGCCAGGTTCAGGCGAAAGCCCCGCAAGCCCAAGCTGGCCGTGAGTTTGGTGGCCAGTGGCTTGGCCTCTTTGTAACGGTCTTGGGCCGAGTGCGCCTTGAAGGAGTTGGCCACGGCTTCGTCTGCTGCGACCTGCTGGGCATGGGCCTCGGCCAGAAACGCCTCACCGGGCGCTGGCGCCAGGAAGTTCTGCTCCACCATGTGGTCCACGTCTGCCTGCGTCAGGCCCAAGCCTGCAGCGCCGGCGACCACCTGCTCCACGGTCTTGTTGCCGTCAAACATGATGAAGGCTGTGCGCTGCCTGGCGGAAAACAGAGGCGAACGCGCCTTGAACGCCTGCTGGCCAGTCTCTGTTTTTATAAGTTTCATGCGTGCATCCTAACGACCGGGCATCCACCTTGCAATAGGTGGTGCCCCGCGAGGATCATATACGCCGTATAGCGGTCGTCCAAATTTACTTGGCAGCACTGCTGGCTGGTGCCGACGCCGCCGATGCCGGCAAAGCCGGTGCGGCTTCGGGGGCGTGCGTTGCTTCACTACCGTGCTTTTCACCACTCATGTCGATGTCACCGCCCTTGCTCAGAATAAACAAAGCCAGGCCGGCAAAGACTATAAAAGCCACAACAATTTTCCACATAGCAATTCCTAAAAAAAAAGACCCCGGACCACAGTGGTCCGGGGTCGTCAACTCACTGGGGCATCAATCGTTGGCGTAGATGTCCACGTCTTTCGTTTCCTTGACGAACAGCATGCCGACCACGAAGGTCATGCCGGCCACGATGATCGGATACCACAAACCGTTGTACATGTTACCCGTCTGGGCCACGATGGCAAACGCCGTGGTGGGCAGCAGGCCGCCAAACCAGCCGTTACCAATGTGGTAGGGCAAGCTCATCGATGTGTAACGGATGCGGGTGGGGAACATCTCAACCAGCATGGCAGCAATAGGACCGTACACCATGGTGACCAAAATCACCAGATAGGTCAGGATGGCGATAACGGTCACCTTGTCGAACTTGGCCATGTCAGCTTTGGCGGGGTAGCCAGCAGCCTTGAGCGCATCGTTCAGACTCTTGTTGAAGGCGTCAGCCTGTACCTTGGCATCTTCCTTGGAAAGGCCCTTGACCGTGTAACCGGGGATAACCGTGGTTCCAACCGTGATGGAAGCAACTGCACCGGCCGGAGCAACGGTATTGTCATAACTCACCGAGCGGCCAGCCAATGCCTGCTTGGCGATGTCGCAGGAGCTGGTGAACTTGACCGTACCGGTTGGGTTGAACTGGAACGAACACTCGGCTGGGTTGGCAGTCACGATCACCTTGTTGGCCGCTTGTGCAGCAGCCAGGTCAGGGTTGGCAGCCTTGGTCAGCGCGGTGAACACGGGGAAGTAGGTCACGACGGCCAACAGGCAGCCGGCCATGATGATGGGCTTGCGGCCGATCTTGTCGGACCAGGCGCCAAACACGATGAAGAACGGTGTGCCGACGATCAGGGAGATTGCCACCATGATGTTGGCGGTCGCGCCGTCCACCTTCAGGGCTTGGGTCAGGAAGAACAGGGCATAGAACTGGCCGGAGTACCAGACCACGGCTTGACCAGCGGTCAGACCGATCAGGGCCAAGATCACGATTTTCAGGTTCTTCCACTGGCCGAAGGACTCGGACAAAGGTGCCTTGGAGGTCTTGCCTTCGGCCTTCATCTTGGTGAAAGCAGGCGACTCATTCATGCTCAAGCGGATGTAGACCGACACGGCCAACAACAGGATGGACACGATGAACGGAACACGCCAGCCCCAGTCAGCAAACGCTGCTTCGCCGATCATGGTACGGGTACCCAGAATCACCATCAGGGACAGGAACAGGCCCAAAGTGGCTGTTGTCTGAATCCACGAGGTGTAGGCACCGCGCTTGCCCTGCGGCGAGTGCTCGGCCACATAGGTAGCAGCACCGCCGTACTCACCGCCGAGCGCCAGGCCTTGCAGCATGCGCAGTGCGATCAGGATCACGGGAGCGGCAACGCCAATGGTGGCGTAGTTAGGCAGGATACCCACGATGAAGGTGGACAAGCCCATGATCAGGATGGTCACCAGGAAGGTGTACTTGCGACCGATCATGTCACCCAAGCGGCCAAACACCAGCGCGCCGAAGGGACGCACGATGAAACCGGCGGCGAACGCCAGCAGCGCGAAGATGAAGGCGGAGCCTTCGTCCAGTCCGCTGAAGAACTGCTTGGCAATAATGGCTGCCAACGAGCCGTACAAATAAAAGTCATACCACTCAAACACGGTACCCAGCGAGGAAGCGAAGATAACTTTCTTCTCTTCCGCCGACATCGGCCGAGCGGCGACAGCAGCAGTTGTTGCGCTTCTCATAGTCTTGTCTCCAAAGTAAATAAAGGGACCAACCGATACCGGTGGTTGGGCGGACTATGCGTGCCGCGTCTGACCGCGTTCTGACGGGTTGCCAACAGCAACTGACGGCGAACTGAACACAGTCTTACGGGTTAGGCGTTAACCCGCGCGATTTTTTTCCCATTGTGAAAATTTGAGCAAAATTTGCGTTTCGGGCTGGTGTTTTTCGGCAAAACGCATTAGGGAAACCACGCATATTCCCGACAAGACCGTAAGGGCATTGTCAGACCCTCCGCACATGATCCAGCCCCAGCAACACCTGCAACACCGTGCGCGAAACGCCACACCCCCCATGCCGAAGGAGAAAAAATGATAGACCCCATCGTGGCCAAGATCGAGGCCAACCCCAAGTACCACGAGTTGCGCCGCAAACGCAATTCGTTTGGCTGGTTGCTCACCATCATCATGATGGTGGTCTATTACGGCTACATCGCGCTGA